>Ga0105241_10000714_pt1 | contig 25119 bp, 9 predicted proteins | sample KBSC64metaG_FD_80422 | JGI IMG/M metagenome (GOLD analysis project Ga0105241, IMG submission 80422) | Corn rhizosphere microbial communities from Kellogg Biological Station, Michigan, USA - KBS C6-4 metaG | ecosystem: Host-associated > Plants > Roots > Rhizosphere > Soil | place: Michigan, USA... | reverse complement strand
GCGCCATTGCGATAAACCTCATAATGGAGATGCGGTCCGGTCGACAGGCCGGTCGAACCGACATAGCCGATCACCTGTCCCTGCCGCACCATCTCGCCCGCGCGGGACGCGATGCGGCTCATATGGCCATAGCCGGTGCCGATGCCGTCGCCATGATCGATCTTCACGTAGTTGCCGTGGCCGCCGTGCCAGCCGGCGAACACCACCCGGCCGCTGGTCGCCGCATAGATGGGCGAACCCCAGCGCGCGCCGAAATCGACGCCCTGATGCATCCGCGAATAGCCGAGGATCGGATGATAGCGCATGCCGAAGCTGGAGGTCAGATGCCCCGCGACCGGCGCCATCATGACCCCGCTGCGCTGGCCGACGCCCGACGCCTCGAACCACTGATCCTGACCGTCCACGGTCCAGCGCAGCAGATTGACGGCCTTTCCGCCCGCCCGCTCCAGACCGGCGAAGAGCAGCTTGCCGGTCTCCACCTCGCCCGTCGCGGCGCGGCGGTGCGCGACGACGAGGTCGAAACGGTCGTCGGGGTTGACGCCCCCCGCCAGCGAGACCCGGCTCGACAGGGTCTTGAGATAGGACTGGATGGTCGACGGGTCGGCACCGGCCGCGCGCTCCAGCTGGCGGGCGATGTCGGCGCTGGGCCGGACTGAGCGGTCGAGCAGCTCGGCGAGGATGTCATCCTTGCCTGCGTAGTGGTAGTACAGCGACGCCTGCCGGATGCCGACGGCCTCGGCGATCGCGCGCGTCGTCGTGCCGCCGAAGCCTTGCTCCACGAACAAGGCCGCGGCGGCCAGCAGGATCTGTTCTCGGGGGGCCAGTTCCGGCGCCGGGTCCGGGACGGCTCGGGGCCGGCCCGCGCGGCCGCTCGCAGTGGTCTTACTCACGAGATCCATTGTCCCGTGCCGACTCTGCCTCCGCGTCACGAAGATGCTCACGCCAGCCTCCGGAAGAGGTGATGTCCGTCGCTCCGACGACAGCCGAGGGCTCGCACAGGAATCCCGGCGCCGTGCTGCCGTCGCTCAGGGACACCCTGCCGATCGTCATCGGCTGCGGCAAGGAGGCGACGAACGTCCCGAAGCCCGCTGCCGGCAGCGACCAGAGTTCGCCGTCGATAGCGGCGGCCGAAGTTCCGGCGCCCGGTCCCACCCGAACCAGTCCCGGCTTCGGCGGATCCGTGGGCAGCGCGTACAGCCGGTACTCCGCGGCGGTCCGCACGTCCGCGACGAACGTCCCGCCCGCCGCGACCAGCTGCGCGTTGAGCGGCTGGCCGCGAAGGTGTGCGCCGAACACGGCGAGTCCCAGACGCGGCGCTAGCAGGCGCTCGGCCAGACCGGCCAGCGCGCGGTCGCTGAACGCCCGCCCCGTGAACATCACGCCGAACGGCAGGCCGCCGGCGAAGCCGGCCGGGACGGCCAGCGCGGCCAGATCCAGCAGGTTCGCGAAGTTGGTGAACCGGCCCAGCTGCGCGTTCGCCGCGACCGGCTCGGCCGCGACCTGCGCGAGCGTCGGATGGCCGGTCGTCGTGGGAGTCAGCAGGGCGTCGCACCCGGCGAGCGCCGCGAGGCCCGCCGCAGCCAGGTGCTCCAGACGTTCCCGGTCGTCGATCAGGTCGGTGGCGGTAAAGCGGGCCCCGGCGAGAATGATCGAGGCGACGGTGGGGTCCAGGTCGCCGCCGATCAGGTCACGGTTCTTCTCGATGAAGGCGCCGACCGCGGCATGGCGCTCGGCCACGAAGGCGCCGCCATAGAGGAGGTCGGCTGCTTCCAGCAGCGGCGTGATGTCCGCCTCGACGATCTCCACACCGGTGTCCCGGAGGCGCTCGACGGTGTCCGCGAACGCCTCGGCCCAGCCCTCGGCCAGGCCGCGCAGGTGCTCGGGATTCGGAATCGCGACTCTCGGCACGGCCGGCAAAACGGCCCGGTCCCGTTCGTCGTCCCCTGCCATGATCCCCGCGGCGAGCCGGGCCAGCGCCAGGTCGCGGGCGAAGACGGTCACGCAGTCCAGCGACCGGCAGGCGGGCACGACCCCGGTCGTCGGCACCAGGGCGCGCGTGGGCTTCACTCCCACGACGCCGTTCAGCGCCGCGGGCACCCGCCCGGAGCCGGCCGTGTCCGTCCCGAGCGCGATGTCGACGACGCCCAGCGCGACGGCCACCGCAGAGCCCGAACTCGATCCTCCCGAGATGCGCGCCGGATCCCAGGCGTTGCGCACGGCCCCGAACGGGCTCCTGGTCCCCACCAGGCCGGTCGCGAACTGGTCGAGGTTGGTCTTGCCCAGGACGATCGCTCCGGCGGCCCGGATCCTGGCCACCGCGACGGCGTCGGCTTCGGGGGAGTAGGCGAAGGCCGCCGAGCCGGCCGTCGTGGGCAGCCCGGCCACGTCGATGTTGTCCTTGACCGCGGCGACCAGCCCGGCCAGCGGCAGGCGCGGGCCGGCGCCGGCCGCGACCCGCGCGTCGAGCCTCTCGGCCTCGGCCAGGACGTCCGCCTCGGCGCGCAGGCTGATCCACACCTCTGGCCGATCCACTCGGCGCAGGGCGGCGTACGCGGCCCGCACGCGCTCCACGGCGCTCCCGCGCCCGACCGCGCTCACGCGTGCGCCCCGATCGTCAGCAGGATCTGCCCGGCCGCCACCTGGTCGCCGGGCTTGGCGTGGACCCCGAGCACCCGCCCCGAGCACGGGGCGATGACCGCCGACTCCATCTTCATGGCCTCCACGGCCGCCACCTTCTCTCCGGCCGCGACCGCCGCGCCCGGTTCCACCAGCACCTGCCACACCGTCGACAGGAACGGCGCCGCCACCGCGGTCGCGCCGTCCGGCACCACCAGGGCGCCGTCCACGGCCGCGCTGTCGGGCTCGCCGTCCTGCCGGTCGAACTCCCCGGACGCGCGCCACCGGTCCTTCTCCTCGGCGAACGCGCGGGCCTGACTCGCCCGGAACTCGGCGATCGAGCCCGCCTCGCGCGCCAGGAACGCCTCGTAGTCGGCGATCGAGAAGCGCCCCTCGACGGTCTCGAACTCTCCGCGCCCGGCATCGGTCTCGGCGCGCAGCTCCAGCAGTTCCTCGGCGGAGACCGGGTACCACTGGATCTGGTCGAAGAATCGCAGGGCCCAGGGATGCTCCTGGAAGAGCCCGCCGCGTCGGAAGCGGTTCCACACCTGGACGGTGCGGCCGACGAACTGGTAGCCGCCCGGGCCCTCCATGCCGTAGATGCACATGTACGCGCCGCCGATGCCGACGGAGTTCTCGGCCGTCCAGGTGCGCGCCGGGTTGTACTTCGTCGTCACCAGCCGGTGTCTGGGATCCAGCGGGGTGGCGACCGGGGCGCCGAGGTAGACGTCGCCGAGCCCGAGGACGAGGTAGGAGGCGTCATAGACGATGCGCCGCACGTCCTCGACGTCCGACAGGCCATTGATACGCCGGATGAACTCGATGTTCCACGGCGTCCAGGGCGCGTCGTCCCGGACGCCGGCCATGTACCGCTCGATCGCCAGCCGGGTCGCCGGATCGTCCCAGGACAGCGGCAGCCGCACCGTCCTGGACGGCACGACCAGCTCGTGGGTCGGGGGGATCGTCTCCTCCAGTTCCCGCAGAAGCTCCGCCATCCGCGAAGCGCGGAACGCACGGGGGTCGGTGTGGACTTGTAGGGACCTGATGCCGGGCGTGACGTCGAGGATCCCGGCCGCCGGCCCGTGCTCGGCCAGGCGCTGCTGCAGCGCGTGGACCCGCATCCGAAGCCCGATGTCGAGCGTCATGGGGCCGTATTCGACCAGGACGTTGTCGTCCCCGTCGCGGCGGTAGGTCACCTCTGGGCGGCCGTCGGCCGCCTCCATCCGGCCCAGGACGCCGTCGTCGCCGTCGCCGCCGCGCCGCAGGACGGCGGTCGAGGCGCGATCGTCGATCACGGCGCCGGCGTCGCGCTCCCGGACCGGGACGAACCGGACGCCGTCGCCCGGCCGGAGCTGGCCCAGCTTCCACAGGTCGCCGCTGGCCACGACCGCCGGACACACGAACCCGCCCAGGCTCGGGCCGTCCGGACCGAGGATGATCGGCGTGTCGCCGGTGAAGTCCAGGGCGCCCACCGCGTACGGGGTGTCGTGGATGTTCGAGGGGTGCAGGCCCGCTTCGCCGCCGTCGCCGCGGGCCCACCGCGGGCGCGGGCCGATGAGCCGCACGCCGGTGCGCGCCGAGTTGTGATGGACCGTGTACGTGCTCTGGTACAGCGTGTCGATGTCCTCGCGGGTGAAGAACTCCGGCGCCGCGTGCGGACCCTCGGTGACGGCGATCTGCCATGTGCCGGTCATGGCCGGGCGGCGGTGGTCCGGCGTCGGCGGGCCGACCCGCGTCAGCCGCTCGCCCGGGGCGAAGGCCCGATGGTGCCCGGCGGAGTCCGGCGATCCGGGACGGAGGACATCGCCGGCCAGCAGTGCCCGGCCGCCGTGGCCGCCGAACCCGCCGAGGGTGAAGGTCGAGGCGCTGCCCAGATAGCGGGGGACGTCGATGCCGCCCCGCACGGCCACGTAGACCCGCAGGCCGGGGCCGGGGACCGTGCCGATGACGAGCGTGGAGTCCGCGGCGATGGTGATCGGCTCCCACATCGGCACCGGCTCGCCGTCGACGGTGACCCGCACCGGCGCCCCGGTCACCGCGATGACGGTCTCGGCCGAGAACCGCAGCGTCGGCCCGGCGGCGGTGGCCTCCAGCGCCGGGGCGCCGGGCGGGTTGCCGACGGCGAGGTTCGCCTCCTGGTGCGAGGCGGCGTCGAACGGTCCGCTCGGCGGCACGCCGACCGACCACAGGCCGGTGCGGCCCGGCAGGTCCTGGACGGTCGTCTGCAGTCCCGGGACCAGGACGTCGATCCGCGGCTCGGGATCGGCGACGGTGTCGAGCGTCGAGGTCGAGTGGGTCGCCGAGCGCAGTTCCGCGTTCCCCGTCAGGGCTTTGAGCAGCCCCAGGTTCGTCACGACTCCGTCGACGCCGCTGGCGTCCAGGCCCTCGCGCAGCACGTCCAGCGCGTCGTCCCGGCTGGGACCGACGGCGATCACCTTGGCGAGCATCGGATCGTAGAACGGCGAGACCTCCGTCCCGGTCTCGGCCCAGCCGTCGACCCGGATGCCGTCCAGCGGCGCGGTGCCCTGCCCGGGGAAGACGGCCGAGGTCACCAAGCCCGAGCTGGGCTGTCCGCCCTTGCCGGGATCCTCGGCGTAGACCCGGGCCTCCACGGCGTGCCCGGCCGGCTGCCGCGTTTCGAACACGCCGTCGTCCAGTCCCGCGGCGCCGTCGCGGGCCAGGCGCAGCATCAGGGCGACGAGATCGACGCCGAAGACCTCCTCGGTCACCGGGTGCTCGACCTGCAGGCGGGTGTTGACCTCCAGGAACGCCGCCTCCTCGCGCGCCGGGTCGTAGACGAACTCCACGGTGCCCGCCGATCGGTAGCGGACCTGCTCGGCGAGCGTGCGCGCGGAGTCGTGCAGCAGTTTGCGCACGTGGTCCGGGAGTGCAGGCGCCGGTGCCTCCTCGATCACCTTCTGATGGCGCCGCTGGAGCGAGCAGTCGCGGTCCCCGAAGACCGCGACCCGTCCGGCGCCGTCGCCGAACAGCTGCACCTCGACGTGGCGCGCCGAGGTGACCAGCCGTTCCAGGAACACGCCGCCGGAGCCGAAGTTGGACCGGGCGAGCCGGCCGACCCGCGCGAACTCCTCCCGGACCTCATCGGCGGTCCGGCACGCGGCCATCCCGATCCCGCCGCCCCCGCCGGTCGCCTTGAGCATCACCGGGAGCCCGATCCGGCGCGCCTCGGCGACCGCCTCCTCGGCGTCGGCGAGCAGTCCGGTTCCGGCGAGCATCGGCACCCCCGCCTCGGCGGCCAGGGCCCGTGCGGTGTGCTTGGCGCCGAACGCCTCGATCTGGTCCGGGGCCGGGCCGACGAAGGCGAGGCCGGCGGCCTCGACGGCTCTGGCGAAGCCGGCGTTCTCGGACAGGAACCCGTAGCCGGGGTGGACGGCCGCGCCGAACCGCAACGCCGCCTCCAGCACGGCGTCGGTGCGAAGGTAACTCTCCCTGGCCGGGGCCGGGCCGAGGCGGACCGCGTCGTCGGCTTCCCGGACGTGCGGGGCGGCCCGGTCGGCGTCGGAGTACACCGCGACGGTGCGCAGGCCCAGGGCCCGGGCGCTGCGGATGACGCGCCGGGCGATCTCGCCGCGGTTGGCGATCAGGACGCTGTCGAAGCGGGCGCTCATGCGGTCGTCCTGTCCGTCGGCACGGACGGCTCCGTGACGATCATCCGCAGCGGGGTGCAGTCGAAGGCGTTGCAGGGGTTGTTCATCTGAGGGCAGTTCGACACCACGACCAGCACGTCGCGCTCGGCCCGCAGCGCCACGCGCTTGCCGGGGGCGCTCATGCCGTCCACGATCCCGAGCGAGCCGTCGGCCTGGACCGGGACGTTCATGAACCAGTTGAGGTTGGAGACCAGGTCGCGCACGCCGAGACCGTGCTTGGCGCCCTCCAGCAGGAAGTTCTCGCGGCAGGCGTGGTCGGAGGCGGTGTGATGGCCGTAGCGCAGGGTGTTCGACTCCTGAGAGCAGGCTCCGCCGATGGTGTCCTGCCGGTCGATCTCGTTGCCGACGACCGTCATCAACGGGGAGCCGAGGTTGGAGCGCAGGACGGTGCCGGTGCGGACGTAGATGTTCCCCTGCCAGGTGATGGTGTCCGGAACGCTGTAGCGTTCGGCGGGGTCGGCGGCGTCGAAGATCAGACAGTCCGCCGACTGGTTGCCGCCCACGTCGACGATCGTGAGGACGTGGCCGGCCCGGACCACGGCCGACCAGGACATGCGGGGGGCGACGCGGTCGTCGCGGACGATGTCGCCCTCGACCAGGGGTTCGGACCAGTCGAGCACTGAGGTGGCCGGAGTGCCGGTCGTGGTCATCCGCGTGCCTCCGCGTCGTCGATGGTGTTCAGGTAGGCGCGGGTCCGTTCCGGGCTCGCGGTGAACGCCGGATCGCCCGGCCCGGTGGGAGCCGATCGCCAGGCGTGCACCCGCAGAGGCCCGACGACGTACTCCTCGCGCGGATCGAGGGGATGCGGGACGTTCGCGATCAGCACGATCAGCGGCAGTTCGGCGACCAGCTCGACGGCGGCGCCCGCACCCGCCGAGCCCTGCCAGCCCAGAGCCCCGTCGTCGGCGACGCGGACGCCCTGGAACAGCGAGACGCTCGGGCCGAGATCGCGCCAGGCCAGGCCGTGTTTGGCGGCCGCGAGCGTGAGCAGGCTCTGGCCCGACGGCGTCGGCCCGCCGGGCCGGGCGTCGCCGAATTTCGCGGTGTTCCACGCGTCCGACGAGGTCCCGCAGAAGGCGTCGTGGCGTCCGGAGGTGTCCACGTCGAGCGTCGCCAGGACCCGGCCGTCTCCGGAGAGCAGGGGGTGCCCGGCTCCGAGGTACGCCTGCCACGGGATCTTCACGGTGTCGGCGACGTTGAGCCGCTCGTGCGGTGCGTCCGCGCGCAGCAGGAACAGGTGCGCGCAGGCCTCGCCGGTGGGGTCGTCCAGGCGGATACGAGTGCCGCGGGCCACGACCCGGTGCGTGTAGCCGCCGGGCGCGACCGTCGCAGCCCACGTCAACGCCTCGGCCGGGACACCGTCGGGCACGTGCGGCGAGCCGGCGGCGGGGACGTAGGGCATCGCCTCGGCGCTCTGGCCGCCCTGGGCGCGGGCGTCTTGGCGAGCTGCGGAAACGGTGTCGGTTTGATGCAGGTCGGCGATCGTTGCCACGTGCGGCTTCCTCATTTGTTCGGCGTTCGGCGTCCGGCGCTTCAGACGGCTTCAGGCGGCTTCGACGGCTGCCAGCGGAACCGTGGCGAATCCGCGGTGCCCGCGGTGGGTGAAGGCGTAGTAGCCGGCCCCGATCGCTGTGGTCACGGCGATGAACAAGACCGCCGACCACTGAAGCCACCAGGTGTGCCCGGTGGTGTCGTAGACCGCGGTTCTGGGCCACAGGAGGTTCACGACCATGCAGACCTGGTAGAGCACTGCCATCGCGTTGAGCGGGACGCCCCACCGCCCGAGGGTGAAGACCGGCCGGCCGGTCTCGTCGAGGTCCTTCGCCCGCGCGGCGGTCCAGCCGGTGAGGCGCCGGTACAGCAGCGGTCCGGTGACTCCGAGATAGGCGAGATAGAGCATGGCGATGCACAGGCTGGACAACGCTGTGAACAAGGCGGTCTGGCCGATGTTGACGATCAGTGCGGCGACTGCGCCGAAGCCGACGACCAGGCTCGCCACCACCGGCGTTCCCGTCCGGGACGACACGCGCGACAGGGCCTTCGAACCGGGCAGCGCGTTGTCCCGCGCCATGGAGTAGACCATGCGCGACCCGGCGGTCTGGCAGGCCAGCGTGCAGGCGAACACCGCGACGGCGACCGTGCACAGCAGCAGCCGGCCCAGCACGGAGCCGAACCGCTGCCCGACGACCCAGGCCAGGCCCTGCGAGGCGAGGCTGCCGTCGGTCAGGCTCGGCGCGGCGATCAGCCCGGCCAGGATCAGCAGTCCGCCGCCCAGGCCCGAGACGAGCACGGCGCGCACGATCGTGCGGGGCGTGGTGCGGCGCGGCGCGTGCGTCTCCTCGGACAGCTCGCCCGCGGCGTCGAAGCCCACCAGCACGTACGCGGCCATGAGGGCCGAGGCGAGCCAGGCGAACATGTAGGAGCCTGAGAACGTCGCGCCGGTGTGGTGGAACACCACCGTCGCGGACCGCTTCGGCAGGAAGAACAGCAGCGCCACCAGGGCCGTGACCCCGACGATCTCCACGCCGACGCCGACGCTGGTGACGATCGCCATGACCCGCACGCGCAGGACGGTCACCACCGTGGTGACGGCCAGCAGCACGCACCCCAGCAGCACGGCGTTCTCGGCGCCCGTGTTCGAGGCCGGCGCCGGATCGGCCTGCGAGCCGCCGACGATCTGGAATCCGGCCCAGATGCTAGGCAGCACCGCCTGCAGCGCGACCGCGGCCACGGCGACGGTGAGGATCTGCCCGATGATCATCGTCCATCCGGTGAACCAGCCGAACGCCTTGCCGGCCAGCCGGCTCGACCACTGGAAGACCGCCCCGGACACCGGCCACCAGGCGGCCAGCTGCGCGAAGTTCAGCGCGACGAGCATCTGCCCGGCGAAGACCAGCGGCCAGGTCCAGAAGAACGCCGCGCCGCCGAACCCGAAGCCGAGTCCGAAGAGCTGGAAGACGGTGGTGAGCACGGAGACGAAGGAGAAGCCCGCGGCGAAGGACGAGAAGGTCCCGACACCCCGGTGCAGCTCCTGGCGATAGCCGAGGACGGCGAGGACGTCGCGCTCCTCGGCGGTGGCGTGGGTGGGGCTTGCTGGGCTTGCGGCGCTTGCTGGGCTTGCGGGGCCGGCGTCGGCGGTCTGCGCGGGAGGGGGCACGTTCAGCGGATGCTTCATGGCTGACCTCGGCAACTCGGACGGGACGGGGGTCCCGGAGGTTTCTGTCGGTCGACAGGTATCGCTTACGGTGCGGTCGGGCCGTCACACGCCGGTGTCGAGTCAATAGCGCGGGTGTTAAGTCCTGCGCAGGACGGCCGGGCGACGATGTGGCATGGCATCCCGCGCCGTCCGGTGCCAGTGGGGGAACCCCCTACGGACGCGACGGCCGCGGCGTGGTCCACCGGCCCGCCCCGGCGACTACACTGAGTCACTCAAATCAGGGTTCTGCCAAGCCAGGCGACACGAGGAGGGACGTCCGTCGTGCCCGCGAGCGAGGGACCAGGCCCGGAGGCGGCCACTTACCGGCAGGTGTTCGAGATCGACGAGGTGTTCGTGATCGACGAAGTGCCCGGGCACGGGACCGTCGTCAAGTGCATGGGACGCACCTTCTCGGCCGTGGCGGCCGAGGGCGTGGTGACGATCACCGACGTCACCGACATCACCCGCCCGGTCCGGCTCGGCGTCGCCCGGGAGCGGAACGCCGACGGCCGGTGGCGGATCGTCGGCGCGAACGGCCGGGACATCCTGACGAGCGCGAGCCTGCTGCGTGCCGCGATCGCCCTGCGGCAGGCGGTGGAGCCGGCCTTCACGATTCCGGCGAGCCGCGGCGAGTGGCCACCGGTGTCATCGCAAGATCCCGTCTGAGATCCTTACTTCCGTCATGCTCCGCACCCCGCAAGGTGCGGCGCATCCGGGAACGTTGTAAGGAGACGGCCATGCGCTACACCCGACTCGGAACCACCGGCCTGGAAGTCTCGGCCCTGTGCCTGGGCTGCATGAGCTTCGGCGACCCGGACCGGGGCAACCACGCGTGGAGCCTGCCCGAGGAGCCGAGCCGCGAGCTGATCAAGGCGGCGCTGGAGGCCGGGATCAACTTCTTCGACACCGCCAACGTCTACTCACTGGGCTCCAGCGAGGAGATCGTCGGCCGGGCCCTGAAGGACTTCGCCCCGCGCGAGGACGTGGTGCTCGCCACCAAGGTCCACGGCCGGATGCGCCCGGGGCCGAACGGCGCGGGGCTGTCGCGCCGGGCGATCCTCACCGAGATCGACAACAGCCTGCGACGGCTGGGCACCGACTACGTCGATCTGTACCAGATCCACCGCTGGGACCCGGAAACGCCGATCGAGGAGACGATGGAGGCGCTGCACGACGTCGTGAAGTCCGGCAAGGCCCGCTACATCGGCGCCTCCTCGATGTACGCCTGGCAGTTCGCCAAGGCCCAGCACGTAGCCGAACGCAACGGCTGGACACGCTTCGTGTCGATGCAGAACCACTACAACCTCGTCTACCGCGAAGAGGAGCGGGAGATGTTCCCCTTCTGCGCGGACTCCGGCGTCGGGGCGATCCCGTGGAGCCCGCTCGCCCGCGGCCTGCTGACCCGGCCGTGGAACCAGAGCACCGCCCGGTCGCAGACCGACGAGTTCGGCAAGACCCTCTACCAGGACGGCGACCGCACGATCGTCGAGCGGGTACAGGAGGTCGCGGCCAAGCGCGGCACCGCCCCGGCGCAGGTGGCGCTGGCCTGGGTGTCGCGCAACCCGGTGGTCTCGGCGCCGATCGTCGGCGTGACCAAGGCTGCGCAGCTCCGGGACGCGCTGGACTCGCTGGAGGTGGAGCTCGATCAGAGCGAGGTCGACTATCTGGAGGAGCCGTACATGCCGCACCGGGTCGCGGGCTTCGCGTAAGGATTGGGGTGCCCGGCGGCGGTGGCCGAGCAGCGCGTGTTCGTCACCGCCGCCCGCCCATCGCCGCTGGCATACCCACGCGGATCAGCTCGATCGTGCGGTCCACGCTTTGTTCTCCGCTCACGCACTTCTGCAACAGGGTCAGGACTCGCTCGTCTCGGTACTCGCGCCACGGTGTCGGCTCTGACGGTGTCGCCGGCGCGGGGATCTTGTCGATGAGCGAGGTCAGAACCTTGCTTCCGCCCAGCTCCACGAACGTGGTCACCCCCGCGTGGCGCAGGTATAGGACGCAGTCCATCCACCGGACGGGCTGCGTGAGCTGCTCGACGAGTGCCTCGCGCACCGCTTCGGCGCCCGCTTCGAACGGCCGGCCGGTCACGTTGGAGATCACCGGTGTCGTCAGTTCGGCGACGGGGACCGAGGCCAGGAAGGTGCGGAAGTCCGCTGCGGCCGGTGCCATCCACGGTGAGTGGAACGCCCCGCTGACGCGCATGGGGACGAAGCCGCGGACGCCCTCCAGTGCCTCGAAGGCCGGCTTGAGGCGCGTCAGCTCCTCGGCGCTGCCGGCGAGGACGAACTGCTCCGGCGCGTTGTAGTTGGCGATGACCACTCCGTCGGCGCCGTGCTCGCGCAGGGTTTGCTCGACGATCGCCTCCGGGGCGCCGACCACCGCGGCCATCGCGCCGCCGTCGGCCTGGCCCATCAGCTCCGCGCGCCGCTTCACCAGCGCCAGGCCGGTCGCGAAGTCGAACGCCCCGGCCGCGAACAGGGCGCTGTACTCGCCCAGGCTGTGGCCCGCGAAGTAGTCGGCGGGCGGCAACTCCTCCCGTGCCGCCAGGTGATGCAGCGCGTTGACGACGTAGATCGCAGGCTGCGCATACTCGGTCGTGCTCAGACGCCGCTCGGGGTTCGTCAGGCACAGTTCCTCGATCGAGTACCCGAGCACCTCGTCGGCCTGCGAGCACAACGCTGCGAACCGGGGGAACAGGCTAGAGCCCATGCCCTTCTTCTGCACACCCTGACCCGGGAACACGTGACAGCGCATCAGCTGACCTCACCTCCGATGCCGAGCAGCAGCCCGGCGATGGCCTCAGCGGTCGGATAGTCGAAGACCAGCGTGGCGGGCAGCTTGGTGTTCATCCGCTTGCTGAGACGCTTGCGCAACTCGACCATGGTCAGCGAGTCCATCCCGAGCGAACGCAGGACCCTGTCAACCGGCACGCTGTCGGGGCCGGGCAGCCCGAGCACCGTCGCGGCCTCGCCTCGGACGATGTCGAGCAGCACGGCCAAGCGGTCGCCGTCGAGCGGGGGAGCGGTCGGGCTCGGCGTCGCCGACGGCATCTCGGCCGATTCGCCAGCCGCCGCAAGCGATTCCCCGGCTTCCGGAGATCGGCCGGAGGCGCCGACTGCGCGCGCCGGATCCGGCATGTTCGAAGTCGCCAGTGCGCGCAGCATCGGCGGAGTCTCCGCGTCGCCCAGCGAGGCCAGCTCCAAGTGCACCGGCATCAGATGCGCTTCGGGCCGGGTGAGCGCGACGTCCAGGGCGTGCAGCCCCTCGCTCACCGTCAGGGCCCCGATTCCCTGCCGCCGCAGCCGGCCCAGCTCGGCCCGCCCGAGGTGAGCGGTCATGCCGACGCCGCTCTGCTCCCACAGCCCGAAGGCCAGGCTCAGCGCGGGCAGGCCGCGTCGGCGCCGATGGGCCGCCAGGGCGTCCATCGTCGCGTTCGCCGCAGCGTAGGCGCTCTGTCCAGCGGTTCCGAGCGTCCCGGCCGCCGAGGAGAAGAGCACGAACGCGGCCAGGTCCAACCCCTCGGTCAGCTCGTCCAGATGACGCGCGCCCCGCACCTTCGGCGCCATCACCCGGCGCAGCCGCTCCGGCGTGAGGCCCTCAACCAGTCCGTCGTCCAGCACACCGGCGAGATGGAACACCGCGGTCAGAGGATGCTCGGGATCGATCCCGTCCAGCACCGCGGCCAGTGCGGCTCGGTCCGCAACGTCCGCAGCGACCACGTCCACCTGCTCAGCACCCGCGGCTTGGAGCTCGCGGACCACCGCCGCGGCCGAATCGGCCTCGCCGCCGCGCCGCGAAAGCAAAAGAAGATGCCGCGCTCCGTGCTCGCGGACCAGATGAGCGGCCAGCGCCCTGCCGAGTTCGCCAAGGCCGCCGGTGATCAGGACCGTGCCATTCGGATCCAGCCGACGTCGGTCCGCCGTGAGGTCAGCGTCGCCGGTCGGCCTGGCACGCGGCACGAGAACGGTCCCGCCACGCACGACGCACTCCGGCTCGTCCACCGTCGCCAGAGCCCGCGCCAGGAGTACGCGGTCTGGATCGTCGTGATCGAGATCGATCAGCCGCAGGACCCGGTCGGACTGTTCGGCGCGCGCCGAGCGCACCATGCCCCACACCGCCGAGTCGGTCCAATTGTCGACCCGATCATCAGGACTCGACGAAACCGCGTCGCGCGTGAGCCAGACCAGTTCGGTGTCCTGAAGCCGTTCGTCGCCGAGGCACAGTTGGAGGGTGCGCAAGACGCCTGCTGCGCTGCTTTCGGCGTCGTCCGAGCCCGGGGGCATCGCGAACAGCAACCTGCGGGGAGCCTGCTGGACCAGCGTATCCAGGTCTGGCAGCGCGCCGTCGCCGATCACGACGGTCCCTTCCAGGCCGGGGACATCCCAGACGAGCTCTGCGGGCTCGAAGCTCACGCGATAGAGATGCTCGGAGATCTCTCGCTTGCCGCGTTGGAACTTCACCCTGCCGACCCGCGCGACCGGCGCACCGTCCACGTCGGCCAGCCACACCATCGCCGCAGGCAGCCGATCCTCGCCGGGCGCTTCGAACTCCACGCGCACGCGCAGCTCCCGGCCCGCACCCTGATAGAGCTCGACATCAGAGAAGATGAACGGGACGAGTGGCGCAGCTTCGGCCCCGGCATCGAGCTCCATCAGGCCGACCACGACCACCTGGAGCGCCGCGTCGAACAGTGCGGGATGCAGCCCGGTCGCCTCCAGCGAGTCCGGAAGCGAGACTCTCGCGTAGTAGACGCCTTCGCGGCTGAACAGCTCGCGCAAGCCCCGGAAAGCCGGACCGTATTCGAGCCCGATGTCCGCCGCGCTGGCATAGAAGGCCTCGATGTCGACGGGCTTCGCGTCGGGAACCGGCCATTCGCGCAGGTCTTGCGGCGGCGTCCGGGGAGCGTCCGCGGCGCCGGGTGCACACTCACCGCTGACGTGCAGCTGCCACGCCGTCCGGTCGGGGGAGTCCTCCGGCTGGCTGTACAGCGCGAAGGAGTGTCGCCCGTGCTCGTCCACAGCGCCGAGGCTCGCCTGGAGGCGCAGCGCCCGCGAAGGCTCGAGGACGACCGGCTCCAGCATCGTCAGATCGCTCACCGCCCCGGCCCCCGACTCGCGCGCGGCCCACAACGCGGCGTCGAGCAGGCCCGCGCCTGGTACGAGCACCGATCCGGCCACGACGTGATCGGCCAGGTAGCGGTGTTCCGCCGATGAGAGCAGGCCCGTGAACAGGTGTCCGCCGGTACCCGCAAGAGTCGTCATCGCACCGAACCACGGATGCGTCGCAGGAAGCTGACCTGTCGCCACAGGCCTGGCTGCCGGTTCGCCGAGCCAGAAGCGCTGCCGTTGGAAGGCATACGTCGGAACGTCTACTGTGCGCGCACCCTGATTCTGAAGGACGCGCTCCCACCCCAGCGGGTAGAAGATCGCGAATCCCTCGCGGCGCAGACGTTCCACGCAGTGCTCATCACCCACCACCACCGACGGCTCCACGCCCCACGAGCGCCACATCGCCATCAGCCCCGCGCGCATCGCGGACAGGGCCGACGACGCCACGTCTGGATGGCTCAAGCCGGGCGCGCCCTCATCGCCGCGCAACACCGCGAGTACTGTCGCGCCGAATCCAGCTACTGCTTCCCTGAAAGCAGGACTCTGCTTCAGCAAATCTCGCCCCATGCCAGGCCACGGTGCGTCCTGGTCGGGAAGCACGAAGGCCACTCGGCTGCGTGCCACGTCGGAACGCAGCGCTTCGGCGGCCTCACCGGTGCTCCTCGCGAACACCACGGCGCGCGCTTCGAACCGCGTACGGCCGACAGCCGAGGTGTACGCGATGTCGCGCAGTGAAGCCGACGGCCCCGTGGCCAGCCACGCGGCCCAGTGCTGAACCTGAGACTGCAACGCGGCCTGGTCCAGTCCCGAGATCACTATCGGGTAGGCGCGATCGTCGTCCTCACCTGCCGCGTCTCCGATCGCCGCAGGCGGCTCCTCGATGATGACGTGCGCATTGGTGCCGCTGATCCCGAAGGAACTGACGCCGGCCCGCCGCACCCGCCGGTTCCGTGGCCACGGCCGGGCCCGCTGCAAGAGCTCCAACTCACCGCCCGACCAGTCGATGTTGCTGTTGGGCTGAGCGGCGTGCAGGGTGCGGGGCAGGAGCTCGTGCCGCATCGCCAGGACCATCTTGATGACACCGATGACCCCGGAGGCCGCCTGCGCGTGCCCGATATTCGACTTGGCCGAGCCCAGCAGCAGAGGACTGATACGTCCGGCGAACACCGCCGCCAGCGCGCCGGCCTCGATCGGGTCGCCGAGCACGGTGCCGGTCGCGTGCGCCTCGACGGCGTCGAGGTCGGCCGGGATCAGCCCGGCGTCGGCCAGGGCGCCGCGCAGAACCCGTTGCTGCGCCAAGCCGTTCGGCGCCGTCAGCCCCTGGCTGCGCCCGTCCTGGCTCATCGCCGCGCCGCGGACGAGCGCCAGCACGCGGTCGCCGTCCCGCTCGGCGTCCGACAGCCGCTTGAGCACCAGCACACCGCAGCCCTCGGCCCAGCTGGTCCCGTCGGCCTCCTCGGCGAAGCTCTTGCACCGGCCGTCGCCGGCCAGGCCGCCGAGCCGGCTGAACTCCACGAAGATCTGCGGCGTGCTCATCACGGTCACGCCACCGGCCAGTGCCAGATCGCACTCGCCGCTGCGCAGGGCGGCGCACGCCAACTGCAAGGCCACGAGCGAGGAACTGCACGCGGTGTCTATCGTCAGCGCCGGCCCGGACAGCCCCAGCGTGTAGGCGACCCGTCCGGAGATCAGGCTCGACTCGTTGCCGGTCAGCTTGTAGCCGTCGATGGACTCCACATCCCAGCGCCGGGAGATGTCGTAGTCCGAGCTCATCGCGCCGAGGTAGACGCCGGTGTCGCTGCCGGCCAGCGTCTCGGGGCGCACATTCGCCCGCTCCAGGGCCTCCCAGACCACTTCCAGGACCAGCCGCTGCTGCGGATCCAGCGAGAGCGCTTCGCGCGGGCTGAGTCCGAAGAAGGCGGCGTCGAAGTCCTCGACGTCGTGCACGAAGCCGCCCCGGCGCACGAACGGCTGACCCGTGGACTCCAGCTGCGCCTCGTCGAGCATGCCGAGGTCCCAGGCGTCCCACCGTTTCGGGAAGGGGCCGGAGGCTTCCCGGCCTTCGACCAGCAGGTCCCAGAACGCCTCGGGGGTTTCGATCCCGTCGGGGAGCCGGCAGGCCATGGACACGATGGCGATGGGGTCGTCGCGGTCTGGCGATGGCAATCGCGCCGGCGGTAGGGCAGGCGATGCCGCGGCGGTCGTGGACGTCACGCGTGACGAATCAGTGTGCGTCAACAGCAACGCGGCGATCGCGGCCGGGGTCGGATAGTCGAAGGCGAGCGCCGCGGGCAGCGCGACGTTCGTGCGCGCGCTGAGCCGGTTGCGGAGCTCGACCACCATGAGGGAGTCGAAGCCCTGTTGGCGCAGCGCCATGTCGGTGCGGACCGGCTGCCCCGATCGCCCGAGCAGTGTCGCGGCCTCCCCGGCGACGAGCGCGACCAGGCGGCCGAGGCGCTCGGCTTCCGGCAGCGCCATGACTTCCTCGCGCCAGGAGGAGACGTCGGCGGCCGGGACGGGGTCGTCGTCATCGAGCCAGTAGTGGCGATGCTGGAAGGCATAAGTGGGGAGGTCGACCCTCCGCGCGTGGGGAGTGGACTGCACGCGGTCCCAGGCGACGGGGACTCCGAGGACGTGCACCTCGGCCAGCGCCAGCAGGGCCTGATCGAGGCCTCCCCGGTCGCGGCGCAGGCTGCCCACCACCACCGCCGACTCGTCGTCCTCGGTGCCCTGCGCCAGCGCCACGCCGAGCACCGGATGCGGGCTGACTTCGACGAAGACCCCGAACCCGTCGTGGCGAAGGCAAGTCAGGGCACGGTCGAACCGCACCGGCTCACGCAGGTTGCGGCACCAATACTGGGCATCGAGCTCTGGCCCGGCCAGCCGTTCTCCGCTGACGCTGGAGTAGAACGGGATCTTCGCTTCACCGGGGGCCAGACCGGCCAACTCCTGGCGCAGACCGGCCAGCAGCGGATCCATGTGCGGACTGTGCGAGGCATAGTCCACGTCCACCCGCTGGCAGAACGCCCCGGCGGCCTCCATCTCGGCCAGGAAGCGCTCCACCGCGCCGACGTCCCCGGCCACGACGGTCGAGCGCGCCGTGTTCACCACCGCGACCGACAACGAGTCGCCGTACGGCGCGAGCCGCTCCAAAACCTCCTCGACCGGACGCGCCACCAGGCCCATCGCCCCGGCGACCGCGTGCTCGTGCACCGCGCGGGCGCGCGCGGCCACGATGTGCGCGCCGTCGGCCAGGCTCAGCGCCCCGCTGACGACCGCGGCGGCCACCTCGCCCTGGCTGTGCCCGACGACCGCCGCCGGCTCGACGCCCCAGGAGCGCCACAGCGCGGCCAGGCCGACGTACATCGCGAACAGGGCGGGCTGGACGACATCGGTGCGGGTGAAGGCGGGCGCGGCGTCGTCGACACCGCGGACCACCGCGGCGACCGACCATCCGGTGTGCGGCGCCAGCGCGTCATCGCATGCTGCGACGGCCGTGCGGAACACCTCGCTGTGCTCCCATAGTGCGCGGCCCATGCCCCACCATTGGGCGCCCTGGCCGGGGAAGACGAAGACGGTTCGGCCGCGCTCGGTGGCCGAGCCGGTGACCACGGCGTCATCGTCATCGTCGGCGGCGAGCGCACGCAGACGTGTCGCCGCCTCATCGCTCGTCGCGGCCACCACCGCGCCGCGCACCGGGTGGTGGGTGCGGGTGGTCGCCAGCGAGTAGGCGATATCGGCGAGCCGGACCTGTGGTGTGGCAGCCAGATGGTCCGCCAGACGAGCGGCGTTCTGGGCAAGCGCCTGCGAGGTCATGCCGGATACCGGCAGGCAGACCGGCCCAGACCTCAGCGGCTCCGGCTCCGGCCCCGGCTCCGACCGCGCCGCAGCCTCGCCAAGCACCGCCGTGCCGACAGCCGCCTCGCCCCACCCCGGCGACTCCGATACCGCCTCCCCGAGCGCCACATGCGCGTTGGTGCCGCCGAAGCCGAAACTGCTCACCCCCGCGAACCGCGGCCCGGCCGGCCACTGCGCCACCTTCGTGACCACCTCCAGCCGGTCCCCGGCGAAGTCGATGCGCGGGTTCGGAGTCCGGAAGTGCAGGCTCGGAGGGATGGCGCCGTGGTGCAGTGCCAGCGCGACCTTGACCAGACCGAGGATGCCGGCGGCCGGTTCCAGGTGGCCGAAGTTCGTCTTCGCCGAGCCCAGGCGCAGCGGTTCGGCGCGGTCGTCCGCGGCGAACACGCTGCCCAACGCGCCCGCCTCGGTGACGTCGCCCAGAGGCGTACCCGTGCCGTGCGCCTCGACGTAGGCCACCGAACGCGGCGGGACACCGGCGTTCTCCCAGGCCGAGCGCAGCACCTCGGCCTGGGCCTCGCGGCTCGGCGCGGTCAGGCCGTCGGTGGCGCCGTCGTTGTTGACGGCGCTGCCGTGCACCACCGCGTAGATCCGGTCGCCGTCGGCCAGCGCGTCGGACAGCCGGCGCAGGACGACCATCGCGCAGCCCTCGCCGCGCGCGTAGCCGTCGCCGTCGGCGTCGAAGGCTTGGCACCGCCCGTCAGGGCTCTGCGTTCCCAGCTTCGTCATCGCCACCGACGTGTTCGGGTGCAGCATCAGACTGACGCCGCCGGCGAGCGCATAGTCCGATTCGCCGGAGCGCAGGCTCTGCACCGCCAAATGCACCGCGACCAGCGAGGAGCTCGATGCCGTGGCCACGGTCATCGCCGGGCCGCGCAGTCCCAGCGCGTAGGCGATGCGCGAGGGGATCACGGAGTTGTCCCAGCCGATGGCCGAGTGCGTGTGGATCGAATCGGCGGCGCCTTGGGCGAACAGCGGGTACTCCTGCCACATCGCGCCGAGGTAGACCCCGGTGCGCGAGCCGGCCAGGGCCGCCGGGGAGCGCCGGGCGTCCTCCAGGGCCGCGCACGCCACCTCCAGTGCGATGCGCTGCTGCGGGTCCATCTGGCGTGCCTCGGCGGGGGAGATGCCGAAGAACTCCGCGTCGAATCCCGTGACGTCGTCGAGGAAACCGCCGCGGCGGCTCGCCGGCTGCGCCAGGTTCCAGTCCGCGGCGTTCCAGCGGTCGGCGGGCATCTCCCGGACCGCGTCCACTCCTTCGAGCAGTGCCGTCCAGAGCGTGGCCGGGCTGTCCACGTGCGCCGGCAGGCGGCATCCGATGCCCACGATGGCGATGGGCTCGCGCGCCGGGTGCTCTTCGCCGCCGTAGATCTGGACGCATGCTTGTTCGATCGCGCTGAGCGGTCCGGAGTCATTCAGGATCGTCATGTGGTTGGCCGCGTCGATGTCCAGGATGCGGAGGTTCGGCAGTTCACGCTCCCAGTCCTGCCAGTAGTTCACGCGGTCCAGCGAGAACGTCTCGCCGGCGACCTGGAAGTACGGCTCGAGCTCGCCCAGGAACAGTCCGCGCCGGTTGCGGAAGTAGGTGCTCCGCACATCCCCCGGCCGGGGCAACGGCCTGATGGTGTGCTCGCCAAGCCCGTAGGCCAGCTGAATCGCCATATTGCGCCGGATGAAGCGCACGATCTGCTCCGGCCGCATCGCCAGCCCGCGTCCGGCCGCCAGCGCGGCGAGCCGGCGCACGAACGCCTCCTCGTCGGCGGCGTCGCAGACCTCGGCCTGATGGATCAGACGGGCCCGCAGCGTCTCAGAGCTCTGGTCCTCGGACGGCCACAGCAGGGAGTTCATCACTTGCAGCGCCGCGGTGCGCGCGGACTGGAACCCGGTCGCGTTCGACTTCCCCAGGCCGGTCTCGTCGGGGGAGTCCACCATCGTCAAGGTCTCGACCCGGTGGCCGCGCTCCTGGAGCAGGCGGGTGACTTCGTAGGCGACGATGCCGCCCAGACAGAACCCGCCGATGTCGTAGGGGCCCTCGGGCTGCACCGAACCGATGATCTCGGCGTAATAGCCGGCCATGGCGGCGATGCCCTCGATCGGCGGGTCCTCGCTGAGCAGCCCGCGGGCCTGGATGCCGTAGAAGGGCCGGTCGAGGAGTTCGGCGATCGTCGTGTAGGACTCGACGCCGGCCAGCGCGCCGTGGATCCAGAACACCGGACGGCCCTCGGTGACGCCGTTCAGGTGCACCAGCTCCGGGTGGCGCGGACGCGTCACCGCCGCCCCCGGGCTTACCTCTAGCCCGGACAGCCGCGCGACCACATCGTCCAACGTGTCGTTCGGCTGGAGCCATTCGGGCCGGAACCCCGGGAAGGCGTCCCGGATCCGTCCCAGCATCGCCACCAGAAGCAGGGAGTTGAGACCGTAGTCGGCCAGCGGCGTCGTGCGATCGATCTCGTGGGCCGCCAGACCGAGCACCGAGGCGACGAAATCGGCGATGAAGTCATCCGCGGCGACGTCAAACGCGCCGGTCGGGGCGGTTGAGGCGGCGGGAGCCGATGCCTGCTTCGCGAAGCACGTCAGCCGGGCGAACGGGTATCCCGGCAACGGAACCCGACGGCGTCGCGCGCCTTGGTGCAGCAGGCTCCAGTCCACAGACGAGCCCGCGACCCAGCCTTCGGTCACGCCGTCTTGCTGCTGCGGCGCTTCGCCATCGAGCCAGCGCTCCAGGACCCCGGCTGCCTCCTGGGCGTCCTGCGCTATGAAGGCCAGCCGATGACTCATCTCCTCGCGTCCGATTTGCAGGGTGTAGGCGATGTCCGCCCAACTGCCCGCGGCCGACTCGGTAAGCACCTTGATTAGCGCGTGGGCCCGCTCGCGTAGAGCCTCGGAGCTCTTTGCCGACAGTACGAGGACCTGCGTGCCGGGATCGCTGCCGTTGGTGTCCTCGGCGACGTGCTCCTCCAGCACCACGTGCGCGTTCACGCCGCCGATCCCGAAACTGTGCACAGCCGCGCGTCGTGGAGGCGTCCGGCCCCGGTCGTCGGCGGCACGCGTGGCCCAGGGCAGATTCTCGGTGGCGATTTGCAGCCCGGTCCCATCCAGGGACAGATCGCTGTGCAGCCGCCCGAAGTCCGGAACCGCCGGAATCAGCTTCTGACGCAGGGCCCTGACCACCTTCACCAGCGCGGCGAGCCCGGAGACCACCTCGGTGTGACCGATGCACGGCTTCAGGTTGCCCAGATACGTCACCGACTCGCCGTCACGACCTCCCTCGCCACGCAGCCCGGCGGTGAGGGCCGCCAACTCCGCGCCGTCGGCCAGGATCGTGCTCATCCCGTGTGTCTCGACGTAGTCCACGGCGCTCGGGTCGAGCTCGGCGTCCTCGTAGGCGCGGGCGATGGCGGCCTTCATGCCGCGGATGTTCGGCGCGGTGAAGGACAGGCCGCGCCCGCCGTGCGCCACTCCCGTGCCGCGGACCACGGCGTGGACGAAGTCCCCGTCCGCCAGCGCGCGACTCAGGGGTTTGATGAGCACGGCGGCGACGCCTTCGCTGCGCACGGTCCCGTCGGCGTCCTGCTGGAACGGCCGCACGTCCCCGCTCGCGCTGATCATCCCGGCGGCCTGCATCCCGCCGTTCCCGGCCGGCGAGGCCACCAGGTTCACCCCGCCGACCAGAGCCTGCTCGCACTCCCCGGCGCGGATGGCCCGGATCGCGCGGTGCAGGGCCACCAGCGAGGAGGAGCAGGTCGTGTCGTACTGCTCGCTGGGACCGGACAGATCGAGCAGGTAGGAGATCCGGTTGGGGACCATCGCGGTGGAGGGCAGGCTCAGCAGGCCCGACTCCGCGGGCCGGTATTCGCTCTGCGTGGTGGCCACGAAAACCCCGGTGGGCCTTCTCCGCACCTCGGCCGGGCGGTAACCGGCGTCCTCGATGGCGTTCCACGCGGTCATCAGCATCAGGCGCAGCTCGGGGGCCACCTGCTCGGCCTCGGTGACCGACATGCGGAAGAAGAGCGGATCGAAGTCGTGGACGCTACCGAGGAACCCGCCCCGCAGACCGGATGACTCAGCAGCTTGCGATGCCCAGTCCGGACGCCCTGCCGGCGGCGCGCTGATGACGCGCTTGCCCTGCTCGATGATCTGCCAGAACTGCTCGATGTCCTCGGCTCCGGGGAAGCGCGCCGACATGCCGATGATCGCCATCGCCTCCGAGGCGCTCTCGTCTCGGCCTGGGGCGGGTTCGTCGGGAACGGGTTCCGGCGGAAGCCCGTCCTGAAGCTCTTCGGCGTAGTCCGTGACGATGAACTCAGCGAGCTCTGCCAAAGTGCCGTACTCGAACATCACGGTGATGTCGAGGTCGATGTCCAGCTCGGAGCCGACAGCGCGGGCCACCGTCACCGCGTAGATCGAGTCCAGGCCGTAGGTGGAGAAGGGTTCGTCGCGCTCGATCCGGGAGCGTGGAATCTGCAGTGCTTCGGCCAGGACGTCGAGGATCACGCTCTCGACATGCGAGCGGTTGCCGGGCTCCGTGTCGACAGTCGTAGGCCTCGATGATTCGGGTGGTGCTGGCTTTTCGGCGACCGCCGGCTCAGGCACGCGTGCCGCCGCCTGCCGGATCACCCCGTCGCTCTCGGCCACGATGATCTGCTGGCCCAGGTCTGCGGCTTCCTGCGCGGGCCAGGTGATCGTGCCGAACCCGCTCTCGGTCAGGACCTGCTGCCACCCGGCAGCGGACAGCAGCGGGCTCCCCGGGATTCGCAGCCCCGCGTCCTCGTAGCGCCACCAGCCCTCCAGCAGCCCGAAGGAGAACTGGCTGAGCACGTTGTTGGCGGTCAGCTCGTTCAAGACCAACAGACCACCCGGCTTCAGGGCAGCCTTGGCGTTGCGTAGCGTGGTCCGGATGTCGCGGGTGGCGTGCAGGACGTTGGCGGCGATGACGACGTCGTAGCCGCCGGGATCGATGCCCTGCCCGGCCACCGGGCTCTCGACGTTCAGGATGCTGTAGCTCAGAAACGGATTCGCCGGGCCGAACGAGGTACGCGCGTGGTCCAGGAAGGCCCGGGACACATCGGTATAGCAGTACTCAGCGACAGCCACGCGTGCCGAGCGCAGTGCGTCCAGGACGACAGCACTCGTCGCGCCGGTGCCGGCGCCGATCTCCAGGATTCGCGCCGCCTCGCCCGGCGTGATGCGGGCCCGATCCCGGAGGCGGGAAACGAGATCCGTGGCCAGCACCTGATTGAAGAACGCCGAGGCAGGGTTGGTCGTGTAGGCATCCTCGACCAGCTTCATAGACCCGCCGGGGAACATGACGTCGGTGGCGGCGCGCCGTCCGGTAAGGATGTCGGGAAATGCCCGCAGGGTCGTCTCGACCAGCTGGAAGGTGGCTGACAGGTCGGGATTGTCGCGCCACTCGGGCTTTTGCGCGTCCCATGCGTGCCACAGCTCCGCCATGGGCCGATGGCGCTCGCCGCCGAGCGGAAAGATCCGGCCGTCTGATTGTTCGAGGTAGCCGGCCGTCTCGAAGATGCGCAGGCACTCCTCGAACCAGGCGGCGTACCCCGGTGCCAGTCCGGCCGATTCGTGGGCTGCTTCCGGGCTCTGCCCGGGTTCCCGGAAAGCGCCGAGGTCGTAGAGATGCGTCCAAAGGAAGTCGAGCAGAAGCTGTTTCATGATCTGTCCCTCGTGAAGCCGCGATCAGATCGCGAGTGCCGTCAGCTCAGCGGTTCGGGCGCGCAGCCGGTCGAGGTCGGGCAACGCCGTCGTCGTCAGGAGCGGGCCGGGTTCTGGCGGAAGCGCCGAGGGCAGGAGGACCTCGTCATCGCCCACGGTGATGCCCCGGCTGTTCAAAGCGGGGCCGAACTTCATCAGGGTCAGCTGATCGGCCGGGCTCGCGCACAGCAGCTCGATCGCCGCGGTCAGCTCCTCGGGCTGGATGAGAGGCAGGTCGGACCCGGTGTTGTTGAAGCAGTAGCCGAGGTTCAGCACCTTGCCGGCGATACCGGTGCGCTGCCGGGCCGCGCGAGCGAAGGAGTCCACGAACGTGCAGGCCGCGGCGTAGTTCGCCTGCTTGATGGCCTTGAGGTAGGAGTTGATCGAGGACAGGAACAGCGCGAAGTCCAGGGGCTGGTCGGCGAACGCGTCGAGAAGCCGCGCGCTCGTGTCGACCTTGCCGCGCAGGACGTCCTCGAACTGCGCCTCGGTCATCCTCGCCAGGCTCGCTCCGGCGAAGACCAGGCCGGAGTGGATGACACCGTGCACTTCGCCGAACCGCCGCACGATCTCCACCTTGGCGGCGCGCAGGGACTCGGCGTCGGTGGCGTCGGCACGCAGGTACAGCGGCGTCGGCCCGGCTGATCCGGCTGCCCGGGCGAGGGCGGCCTGGATCGTCTCGTCGGCCGGACGGCGTCCGAGCCAGACCACTTGGGCTCGGTACCGGCGGATCAGGTACTCGCTGATGGCTGTGCCCAGGCCGCCTGCGCCGCCGAGGATCACGTAGGTGCCGCCTTGGCGTAGGCGCGATGTCGGGGGACGGTCGGCGCGAACGGTCATGAGCTGCTGCCGGTGCCACCGGCGGTCCCTGCGCAGGCGGAGGTCGCCGTCTGGATTGGCGGGCAGGCTCAGCACCGCAGAGAGCGAACGCCGGTCGTAGTCATCGAGGTCTGCCACGCGCACG
>Ga0105241_10000713_pt1 | contig 25147 bp, 23 predicted proteins | sample KBSC64metaG_FD_80422 | JGI IMG/M metagenome (GOLD analysis project Ga0105241, IMG submission 80422) | Corn rhizosphere microbial communities from Kellogg Biological Station, Michigan, USA - KBS C6-4 metaG | ecosystem: Host-associated > Plants > Roots > Rhizosphere > Soil | place: Michigan, USA... | reverse complement strand
TTGGTCTCTTCGATATCCATGTCTTTGAATTCGCTGGATTCGAAAACCTCGCCGCACTCCAGGCACTCGACAAATTCGGCGTCTTCTTCGCGAGCCACGACTTTAACGCGCGGATGCTTGCATGGCGCCACACTCTTATTTTCTGGGGGTTGCTGCGGACTGGATGGACTCATAATTTCCGGTCTTGGCGCGCCGTGTTTCTCAAACGGCGGCATCTCTGGCGGAATTGGCGGTATTTTTAGCCGGAACCATCCAATTGTCAAGCACGAAATAAGCGTCCGCGCCGGGCAATTGCCATTGGGCGTTCTCGCCCCCTACCGAGTTTCGGTAAGATTACTTGAAAGGCATTCCAGCCGAAATGAGCACTACAGTTTCTTCTTCGGATAAACGATCGTCCGCTGTGAATGGCGGCATCAAGCTGCCTATCTATCTCGACAATCATGCCACCACTTCCGTTGACCCACGCGTGCTCGACGAAATGCTTCCGTATTTTTCAGAACAATTTGGCAATGCTGCCAGCCGCAACCATTCCTTTGGATGGGCTGCCGACAATGCGGTAAAAACGGCACGGCTGCGTGCGGCCAATTTGCTCGGGGCTTCACCGGAAGAAATCGTATTCACCTCGGGGGCCACCGAAAGCGACAACCTGGCGATCAAGGGAGTTGCTGAAGCTTACCGTGGCAAGGGCAATCACATAATCACTGGGATGACGGAGCACAAAGCGGTGCTCGACTCCTGCCATCATCTTGAACAGAGCGGCTTTCGCGTGACTTACCTTCCGGTGCAGACAAATGGGCTTATCGATCTTGGGGGGGTGGAGCGCACGGTGGATGATCGAACCATTCTGGTTACGATCATGGCAGCAAACAATGAAACTGGAACGCTTCAGCCCATCGCCGAGATCGGCAAGCTTTGTCGTGAACGAGGCGTAATCTTCCATACCGACGCTGCCCAAGCAGCAGGCAAGATTCCGTTGAACGTTGACGAACAAAACATCGATCTCCTCTCGATTTCGGCGCATAAACTTTATGGGCCTAAGGGTGTGGGCTTGCTCTATGTCCGCAGGGGCGTTCAGCTTTCGCCGATTATCGACGGCGGCGGCCACGAGCGCGGCATGCGCTCGGGCACATTGAATGTTCCCGGGATTGTCGGCCTTGGCCGAGCATGCGAGATCAGTCAGCAGGAAATGCCGCGGGAGTCCGCGCGGACCGCAGCATTGCGCGACCGGCTGCGAGATAAACTTCTTGGCAGCCTTGACGGCGTTGCAATTAACGGATCATCGGAACGCCGCCTGCCCGGAAATCTGAACGTCAGCTTTGCCGGGATCGAAGGCGAAGAACTGCTGACCGCCCTTGACGGCATTGCTGTCTCCAGCGGCGCTGCCTGCACATCAGCCCACATTGAACCGTCGTACGTATTGAAAGCCCTGGGTCTTTCAGACGAACTCGCCCAAGCCTCTTTGCGTTTCGGAATTGGCCGGTTCAACACAGAAGCTGAGATTGACTACGTTGCCGACCGGGTGATTGAGGCCGTGCGTCAGTTGCGAGACTTATCTGCCGTGTGAGTTCCGTGTAACTGGCGCGACCAAAGAATCCAGTCACGAATTAAACTAGTCCAGGAGCCGACGATCTCATGACCACTGCGACTCGCACTGATCCTCTTTCTTTCCTCTCCGACCAACTGAACAATCTCAAGGCCAAGGGCACGCATTTCAAGTTGCGCGTCCTTGATGACGAACAAGCCGCGGTATGCACCTTCGATGGGAAAAAGGTCATTAATCTTGCGTCGAATAATTATCTTGGCCTGACTACGCATCCCAAGCTACGCGAGGCTGCGCTCGAAGCTACGCGCAAATATGGAGTCGGGTCGGGCGCGGTGCGCACTATTGCTGGAACCATGAAGATCCACATGGAACTGGAAGAAGAGATTGCGCGCTTCAAGAACGTCGAAGCCTGCGTGGTTTTCCAATCCGGATTCACCGCCAATGCCGGAACGGTTTCGGCGATTCTGGGCAAAGAAGATTTCATCATTTCCGACCAGCTCAACCATGCGTCGATCATCGATGGAGCTCGTCTCTCGCGTGCCAAGATTCTGGTCTTTGAACACAAGAACGTTGCCGATGCGGAAGCCAAGCTGGCCAGCGTGAAAGATCAACCCGGCAAGAAGCTGCTCATCAGCGACGGGGTCTTCTCCATGGACGGTGACATCGGCCCGCTGCCCGGCCTCTGCGACCTCGCCGAGAAATACGGTGCCATAATGATGGTTGACGACGCCCATGCCTCCGGCGTTCTGGGCCGAAACGGGCGCGGCACCATTGACCACTTCCAGGTTCACGGACGCGTGGACATTCAGGTGGGAACTTTATCAAAGGCCATCGGCGCGCTCGGCGGATACGTCTGCGGCACGCGCGACCTGATCGACTTTCTCTATCATCGCGCCCGGCCGTTTCTTTTTTCGACTTCGCATCCGCCATCGGTGGCGGCCACCTGCATTGCCGCTTTTGAGGTTCTGGAAGACGAGCCTGAGCGCATCGAAAAACTCTGGGAGAATACCCGCTTCTGGAAGAAGGAGCTGGCGCTGCTCGGCTTCGACATTGGCGGTAAGACCACGCCTGCCAGCGAAACGCCGATTACGCCCATCATAATCGGCGACGGGAAGCTGACGATGGACTTCTCACGCGAACTGTTCAAAGAAGGCGTGCTCGGCACCGGCATCGCTTTTCCGACTGTGCCTGAGGGCAAAGCCCGTATCCGTACGATCATGACGGCGACCCACACGCAAGATGAACTTCAGCAAGCGCTTGAAGTACTGGGAAGAGTCGGAAAGAAGATGGGAATCGTATAGCCGAATGGTCCCCGGCTCAGTTCGCAGCAATCCGCAGCACATACGCAAATTTTCCCGGCGCTTGCGGCGGCAGCTGCACTGTCAGCGCGTCGTCACTGTGGCGAAATTCCAGCTTCGCGTCCGAGCCTAGCAACAGCACACTCGAAATCTGCATGCCCTTTGCCTGCTGTGCTGAGCCGAGCGCATGGATTACCGCGTGTCCATCGGTCGGCCACTCCATGCCGATCGCATACAGCGTGCCGCCTTTTTGCGTAAAGCGAAAATCTTCCGAGGTGTAGGGCTTGGTGTCTTTATCGTGACCGAAGCCCGGCTGAACTTTGGTCGGGCCCTCGCCGTAAATCTTCCATGGAGTCGTATCGTAGATTGCCTCGCCGTTCAGCTTCAGCCAAGAGCCAATGTCCAGCAGCGTGCTGCGAACTTCGTCGGGAATGGTTCCGTCGGGCCGTGGCCCGATGTTGAGCAATAGATTGCCGTTCTTGCTCACTATGTCAATTAACTGATGCACGATGAAATCCGCGGACTTGAATTCATCGTGCTCTACATAGCCCCATGAGATATTGCTGATGGAGGTGTCGGTCTGCCAGTGCTGCGGTTCGATGTCCTCGCGGAGGCCGCGCTCGAAATCGCGCGCTCCGGCATGCCAGTCGAGCGCGTAATCCTTGATGTCGATCACACCCGGGAAATCTTGTTCCGCCGCCAGGTTGTAATAAAACGCAACAAACCGCGTCATGTTGTGGCGATAATTCGGCTGTCCCGCCCACCAGTCGAAATACATCACCTCAGGATGGTATTTCTCGGCAATCTCAGCCGCGCGCGCCAGCCAGTCGTCGGCATACTCGGGACTGACATAAGTCCAGTCGTTCAGAAGCATCTGCTTGGGATCAGAGAGCCATGCGTGCGCCGGGCCGTAGAGCGACGCATATTTGGGATCGTTCACGTCAGAGCGAAATGTACGTCCACCGTCGAAAAACCAGTCGTGCTCGGCGCGATGAAACGACGTTCCGAAATGCAGGCCTTCAGCACGGACAGCCTTAGCCAGATCGCCGATCACGTCGCGCTTCGGCCCCATTTTCGCCGCCGACCAGTCAGAAAGATCGGAGTTGTACATGGCAAACCCGTCATGGTGCTCGGCTACGGGCACCACGTAGCGCGCTCCTGCCTGCTTGAAAAGGCGCGCCCAGTCCGCGGGGTCCCACTTTTCCGCTTTGAACTGCGGAATTAAATCCTTGTAGCCGAATTTGTCCTGTGCGCCGAACCGCTGAATGTGTTCTTTGAACGCCGGGTCTTTCTGCTGATACATGTTGCGCGGGTACCACTCGTTCTGCGAGCCCGGGACCGAGAAGACGCCCCAGTGAATGAAGATTCCGAACTTCGCGTCTTTATACCACTGCGGTATTTCGAATTTGCGCAGCGTTTCCCAGTCAGCGCGGTACGGGCCGTGGTTGTCCTGGCTGTCCACTTTGCGGAGAATCTCCGCGCGTTTGCTGTCGTATTTTGATACTGAAACCTGCCACTCGCGATCGATCTCAGTCGCCGATTTTGTGTCGTGAGTGGGCGCGAGCGGATCAGCAGGGGCTTGGGAGAAAGCTGGTGCGCAAGTGAGGAGCAGAACAATCGCGAGAGTGTGAGTATGCATCATCGTGCAGCATGATAGATGGTTATTGAATGGATGTCATTAGGAGGACAGCTGCGGGAGACCGCTTCTTCCAAATGCAGATCCGGCAAATGCAGATCCGGCAAATGCAGATCCGGCAAATGCAGATCCGGCAAATGCAGATCCGGCAAATGCAGATCCGGCAAATGCAGATCCGGCCGCCATCGTGGGTTGCGCGCATTTTGCATTAAAAGGTCTTACCGCCAAGCCCGCAAAGTGCAAAGAAAACATCACAGTCCCTTGCTTCGCAGAAATTCTTTTGCCACTTCCTTGACATCGCGCTTCTGCCCATCAACAGCGTAGTTAAGGCGACGCATTTCAGCGTCGGAAATTTTGCCGCCGAGTTCATCAAGTGCCGCGCGCACTTCCGGATGCTCATCCAGCGTCTGCTCTCGCACCACCGGCACGGCTTCGTAAGGCGGAAAGTAATGTTTGTCGTCGTCGAGCACTGCGAGATCGAGCGCAGGGATGAGTCCGTCCGTCATGTTCCCGGCGATGAGGTCCACCCGATGGTCTTTGAGAGCGCGGGTGAGCAGGCCGAGGTCCATGATGCGCGGCGGTTCAGCGAATTGCAGCCCGTAAGTTGCCGCCAAGCCTTTATAACCGTCAGCACGCTCCATAAATTCGTAACCAAAGCCGGCGCGCCACTGCGGTGTGTACTGCGCCGCCTGCGAGATGGTTTGCAGGTGCAGTCGCCGCGCATCCTCGCCACGAATTTCAATGGCGAACGTGTCATTGAACCCCAACGGCGGCCCCAACGTGAGATGGAACCTGCTCTCATATTCGGATTTCACCTGCTCGTAAACGGTATTCTTGTCAGACACCGGCGGCCGTTTCAGGATGGCAGTCAACGCCGTGCCCGTGTACTCCGGATAAATATCAATGCGTCCGGCAAGGATGCCCTGATGCGCAATGTAAGTTCCGCCGAGATAGAAACGCCGCTCGACGGGAAGACGCGTTTTGTTTTCGATCTGCTGCGCGATGATTTCCCCGAGGACAATCTGCTCCGTAAAATTCTTGCAGCCAACAACAATGCGGTCGTGGCGGGAGCAGGCAGGCGCGGAAACAATCGCACACAGCAACGCGACAGTCAAAGAAACGCGAATGAACTTCACTCATGCCTCCCGCGTCGGCGCAAAGCGCTTTTCAAGCCAGCCGATAAATACATCTGCCAGGAGTGCCATCAGCGCCGCCGGAATCGCGCCAGCCAAAATGACCGCGTTGTTAACCATCGCCAGGCCACGGAAAATCAGCTCGCCCAATCCTCCCGCGCCAATAGCAGCCGCGATAGTCGCGAGCCCTATGGAAATCACCACAGCAATGCGAATTCCGGCGAGAATCACGCTGGCCGCGAGCGGGAGCTGAACCTTGTAAAGCAACTGCCAGTCGGTAAGGCCCATGCCGCGCGCCGCTTCGACGATCGCGCGATCAACACCGGTAATTCCCGCGTAAGTATTGCGGATCATCGGGAGGAGCGCATAAAGGGTGAGCGCGAGAATCGCCAGCCGTCCGGCTCGTTCGCCGAACCATGGCGCTGGCAGTAAAAAACCGAACAGTGCCAGGCTGGGCACCGTCTGAATGATATTCGCGATGGCAATCACCGGCTTGCGCAGCGCCGGCTTGCGAGTGATCAGAATGCCGAGTGGCACCCCGACGGCGACCGCCAGCAAAGTCGAGATGCCGACGATCCACAAATGTTCGCCGGTGAGTGTGGCAATCTCCACCTTGTTCTGCGAAATGAACGTCCAGAAGTTCATGCCCGACCCCGGTTAAGAACATCGCCGGCCCCGAATGCTTCCACGTACTGCTTTACGAGTGGTTCTTGCGAACTGAGAAACTCCTGAGGCGAACTGCACGAAACCAGCCTGCCTGAATCGAGCAGCGCGATCCGCGTTCCCAACAGCAGCGCCTCGTGCAGGTCGTGCGTTACGAACAAAACCGTCTTCTTCAACTTCTGCTGCAGTGAGAGGAACTCGCGCTGCAGGTCGGCGCGAGTGAGCGGATCGAGCGCGCCGAATGGCTCGTCCATCAAAAGAATGGGCGGATCAGCAGCCAGCGCTCGCGCCACACCAACGCGCTGCCGCTGGCCTCCGGAAAGCTGGTGCGGATAACGCAAGCCGATATCACTGCTGAGCCCGACAAGCTTCACCAGTTCATCAACACGAGCACGAATTTTGTCTTCCGGCCAATTTTCAAGCTCGGGCACGAGGCCAATATTGCGTTCGATAGTGAAGTGAGGAAATAAGCCGACCTCTTGAATTGAATATCCGATATGACGACGCAACTGAATTACATTCCAGTCGCGGGTGGATCGGCCATCGACAGAAATGTCTCCGGAAGAATGCTCGCGCAGTCGATTGACCAGTTTGAGCGCCGTCGTTTTTCCAGATCCGCTGCGGCCCAGCAGGACCAACACCTCGCCGCATTGGGCATCGAGATTGAGGTCACGGAGAATTTCATGGCCTGAGGGCAGACGATAAGAGACATTCCGAAGTTGGACAGTCGGTTGTGGGCTGTCGGTCACTCTTGTAAGTTCCGTTCCAAAGATCGGACAGCTTCACTGCTGACTGGGGAGAAATCGGCTCCGTACGCTCGCATTCGAAAATCTAGCCCTGGTACGCTGCGTCCGCCAGCCCGGTGATGCGAATTCCGGAGTGGCCCTTGTGGCGGATGTTCATACCGATCAGGAGCGCCGTAATCTGCTCCACGATGCGAGCATTCTCCAGCTTTCCACCGTCAATGGTGCGCACGCCGGGAATCTTCCGGGCAAGCGCGCGCACTTTAAGACCAGCTTCCTTATCGTCGCTGCACACGATTACATCGCAATCGACAGGATCAACGCCGCGCAGGATCTCCGCCGAGGTGTTATGGAACGCCGCAACTACCGCGACGCCCTCGGGCACAAGTTCCGCGGCCTGTTGCGCCGCTGAACCCTGCCATACGCCGACGGTGCGGGTGGCACGCCCGCCGACGCTTGCGGCCAAAGGCACGGTTGCGTCAACCAGAATTTGCCCGGCGCGCAGCGCGGGCTTTAAATGCTTCAGCATTTCGGCCTGGTTCTCAAAAGGGACGGTCAAGATCACGATTTCAGCCGCCTGGCACGCGGCCTGATTTTCAGCGCCTGAAATTTCTACCAGACGAGCGGGGGCTCCGGTGCCTGATACGATCTGCCCTTGCAATTTCGTGGCGGTCTCAGCGGCTCGCTGTGCATCACGGGATCCTATAATGAGCTTTTCGCCCGCTCGGGCGAGGCGTAAGGCCAAGCCTGAACCTTCCGCGCCGGTGCCGCCGACAATAGCGATAGTCACGCGAACTCCGGTTCAAGCGCCGGCTGGGCAGGAAACACCTCGAACGAATCTTTGATCCGTATGCGTGAATAGACGGTGTTGCGCTCGGCTGGAATGCGCCCGATTTCGCGAATTAATGATTGAAATTCCTCCGGGCTGGTGTATTGCCCGGCGGTTGCTCCGGCTTCGCGCGAAATATTTTCTTCCATCAGGGTGCCGCCGTAATCGTTGGCGCCGGCGTGCAGGCACAACTGCGACAACCGGCGATTGAGCTTGACCCACGAAACTTGAATGTTGTGAATTGAGCCTGCAAGCATCAAGCGCGCCAGGGCATGAATTTTGAGGTGCTCAGCGAGCGTCGGCCCGGAACGAGCCAGGCCCTGCTGAAACAACAACGTGTTCTGATGAACGAAGCCCAGCGGAACGAATTCTGTGAAGCCGCCAGTCTGGCTTTGGATGTCGCGAAGGAGCAACAACTGGTTCACCCAGTGCTCCGGCGTCTCCACGTGCCCGTACATCAAAGTAGATGTGGTGCGAATACCGCAGGCGTGCGCCGTCCGGATCACTTCTTCCCATTGCGAGGTGTGAAGCTTGTTGCGCGACAGAACATGCCGCACCTGATCATCTAGAATTTCTGCGGCGGTCCCAGGCAGGGTATCGAGTCCACTGTCCCGTAACATCTGCAAATAATCGGAAAGCGACATACCTGTGAGTTCCACGCCATAAACGATCTCCATGGGCGAGAACGCATGGATATGCATTGAGGGCACAGCGGCCTTTACCGCTCGCAAGATATCGCGATAATAGAACGGCGGTAATCCATGTGGAAGGCCACCCTGAATGCAGACTTCGGTCGCGCCAAGGTGCCAGGCTTCGACAGCTTTTTGTGCAACCTGTCCTGGATTCAGAAAGTATGTGTCATGCTCGCGCGGGCCACGGCTGAAAGCGCAGAATTTGCATCCGACAAAGCAGATGTTGGTGAAATTGATGTTGCGATTCACCACATAGGTCACGATGTTTCCGGCCAGTTCGCAGCGCAGCATATCGGCAGCGACCAGCAGTCCGAGCAGGTCGTCGCCTTCGGAATTTGCCAGCGCCGACCACTTTTCTCGCGGGATTCCAGCCCCGTCCCGCGTTTCCAGAACGCGCTCGATGGTGGTGCGCACTCCGGGCTGGACTCGTGGCGAGACTTCGGCCCACTCCAGTTGAGGAAACTGTTGGAGCTCAGTGTGTGTGCAAATTCGCGCCGGCATCGTCTTCCTCTTTCTTGCTGTGTCGTCGCCTCAACGGAACAGATCGTTCTTTCGCGGCCGTATCAGCTCGCTCGCGCTTCCCCTGCCTGCCTGATAGCGTACTCCACGCACAATACAAAACGGCGTCCGGTTAAGCTTGCCGCAGACCAGGCCCGCAGCGCAAGCCAGTTCGTCGGCGATGGCCTCTTTGCTGGCGTGCAGTACGTATCCGTGCTGATCGCGTTTTCCCCGGTAATCCAGCAACGGCTTCATGCCCGCCACCCCGATCGCAACCTCGGTCAGGCCTTCGCGCCAAGGCCGCCCGAATGAGTCTGAGATGATCACGACAACAGAAACGCCAAATTTTTTATTGATCGCCTTCCGCAATTCTGCGGCAGAATTGTCTGGATTTTTTGGCAGTAGCACGGCGTGTGCCCCGCCATCAACATTCGAAACATCCACGCCGCTGTTGGCACAGATTAATCCATGATTGGTTTCGGTGATCAGAACTCCGCGGCCGGCGATAACTCTTTTCCGCAGGACGCTTCGGCTCTCCTTGAACGCGAGTTGCGCCACGCGGGCATCGGCGCCGCCGATGTGTGACCACGCCTTTGCGGCTGCGGACGGCTTCACAGTGCTGAGACACACGATCCGTCCCTCAGCTTTGGAGACGATTTTATGTTTGACCACGAGGACGTCGCCTGGGTGCAACTTTTGTTTCTGATGGCGAAGCTCGATTTCGAGTTTGTCGGCCAGGTTGTCGCCTGCGACAATTTCTGCACCAAGTGCAACCGGAATCAGCCTGACTGCGGCAGCGGAGCCCATTACGAATTCGCCGTGACTGACGGATGCCCGTCGACCGACGCGCTCTTCAGCGCCTCGACTTGCCCAAACCCGAGTTTCCGGGCGAACATCTGCGACCGCTTTTCTCCCGGCGCACGTACCAGTTCACGCAAATCTTCCGGTGTATCTATATCAAGTGCGACGCGCGGAAGCGACAACACAACGCAAGGATTATTCGTGGCCCTGGCGGCAGCGTGATGCGGCACAAAGCTGTCATTGCCGAAGCGCAAAGGAAACAGAGCGGCCGGACTGCGCAGTATTGCATTGGTGCCACGTTTATCGGCCGCGGGAACCAGCACTGATCCCCGCGCCGGCGCACGGTCATAAATCATGCGAACGTCGTCGCTCTCGATGAGCGGAATGTCAGCCGGGATTACCAGAGTTCTCTCAACTCCGCGCTCGGCGCACACTCGAGTCGCCATTTCGATCGCATCGGTTTCGCTCCGATTCGCATGGTCACGAATAACTTCGAATCCATGCTGGGCAGCAAGCTCAAGTGCGAAAGGATCGCTTGTAACCAGCGCAACCTCAACTCCGCATTTTGAAACTGTATCGAGCACGTCCGAAAGCATCGCACGCGCAAGCTCAGTGCGCGCAGACTGATCCAGCACCGCCGACAGGCGCTGCTTAGCATGTGCGAGATTTTTCACTGGGATAAGAATCATTGGGCTTCAGCGGACGACGCAATCACAATACCGGGACACGCCAGGCTAAGCGCAGTGCGGGCAACCTGAGTTTTTTCTTCCAGTGTATTCATTAAGATGTTGGCGCAATACACCTGGAATTTCCCAGTGGTCAAGGCTTCGGCAGCGGCGAAATCCGAAGAATGCGCAACCAGCATGTCGAGAAATCCCTGGTAGGCAGCAGCGACGCCGCGTATCGAAACCTCCAGGCCATGCGCGGCCATTAGCGTGGCAGCGGGGCCGGTCACGGCTTTATCCCCGATTATCGGGCTGACAGCAACCACCGGCGCTTTGGTCTGGGTCAGCGCTTCACGTATTCCGGGAACCGAAAGAATGGGGCCGATGCTCGTCACCGGATTACTGGGGGCGATCAGCACCGCCCGCGCGGAGGCAATGGCGTCGAGGACTCCGGGCGCGGGCACGGTTTCGGAGGCTCCGGCGAAACGCACCGAGTTCACCGGATCCTGAAACCATCGTTTGACGAAATATTCTTCGAAACTCAGTTCGCCCGAGGGAGTGTCGATTCGGGTCTGCACTCGCTGGTCGCTCATGGGCAAAATGCGCGCGCTCAGGCTGAAGCGATCGGCTATGATTCGGGTCACTTCTGATAACGTGCAACCTTGGGACATCAATTTGGTGCGCATCAGGTGAAGCGCCAAGTCGCGGTCACCGACGCTGAACCATGTGGGTTCACCAAGGTCTTTCATTGCGCGGAGGCAGTGGAAGGTGTCGCCGCGAACTCCCCAACCTCGCTCGCTACTCAGTATTCCCGCAAGCGCGTAAGTGATGGAATCAACATCAGGTGAGACATAAAGTCCCCACCACTCCTCGTCATCGCCGGTATTGACAATGATGGTCAACTCTTCGGCGGGAATTACGCGTCGCAGTCCATCAACGAACTTCGCGCCTCCGGTGCCGCCGGTCAGGACGACGATCATGCTGCCCTCCGGGCATAGCCGTGTGCATCACCTGCATCCTTCATTCTCGAAGCGAGCAACGGTGAAGCCTTCGCGTTATGCCCAACGAATTCCGGATACACCGGCAAGCGCTGCTTCAATTTGAATCCCTTCGCTCGCGTGCGGGCTTCAAGTTGTGCCAGGTGGGGCCACGGCCGTTCGGGATTGATGAAGTCGGGTGTAAGCGGTGAAACGCCGCCCCAGTCGTTAATTCCCGCGTCCAGCAATTCTTCATAATCCGGGTCAGAAAGGTTTGGCGGGGCCTGAATATTTACTTCAGGCATGAGTAGCCGTGCAACTGCGATCGTGCGTACCATCTCGCCGCGTGTCGGCTCCGGCCAGTCCCGCATCGGAATCTCCGGCTTCACGCGAAAATTCTGGATTATTATTTCTTGAATGTGCCCATAGCGTTGATGCAGATCGCGAATCGCCAGCAGGGCTGCTACCCGATCCCCAGGCGTTTCTCCGATTCCGATCAGAATTCCAGTGGTGAAAGGGACGCCAAGCCTCCCAGCTTCCTCTATCGTCCGCAAACGTTTTGCAGGAATTTTGTCCGGAGCGTTATCGTGGGCCGCACCCGGCTGCAATAACGAGTCATTGGTGGTCTCGAGCATCAGGCCCATGCTGGGCGAAACCGCTGCCAATCGGGCAATCCATTCAGCGCTCATCAGCCCAGGATTCGGATGCGGCAGCAGCGTGGTTTCCCGCAGCACGAGTTCGCACATAGCTTCGAGATAATGCAGCGTTGAACGATAGCCAAGGTTCTGCAGTGTCTGGCGCATTTCCGGGAAGATCATTTCCGGCTTGTCGCCCAGGCTGAAGAGGGCCTCAGTGCAGCCCATGCTCTCACCGGCGCGCGCAACTGCCAGAACTTCTTTCGGAGACATAGTGTGAGCGCCGGTCTCGCCGGGATCGCGGCGGAAGGTGCAATAGCCGCAGTAATCACGGCACAGATTGGTGAGCGGAATGAACACCTTGCGTGAATAAGTGATCGCGCCGGGCTTGAAGCGGTCCCGAAGAGCGCAGGCGGCGTTCAGCAAGTCAGGCAATTCCTCGTCTGAAGCCCGAATAAAGTGCAAAGCGTCGGCGCGTCCGATTGGCGCACCGTCGGCGATTTCGTGTATCCGCAATCCTGCGGGCGAATTGAATTCAGTCAACACTTGCAGCACTCTTTAAACTTCCGATCAAGTCCTGCCAAGATGATAGCGGAAATGCGGCGCCCGGCGGAATGCCGCCTTTCATGATAAAAATTCAGAACACGGCAGGCAGTGAAGTCAGCAGCTGCTTGTTCGCGGTAAGAAGTTTTAACCATGCCTGCAGACCGGGAACAGTTTCGTCGCGCCATGGGATGCTTCGCTACCGGCGTAACCATCATCACGGTTGACTACGAGGGCGCAGCCCAGGGGATGACGGCCAACGCGTTCGCGTCGGTGTCGCTTGATCCATTGCTCGTTTTGGTGTGCGTTGACCAGAAAGCCAAAACCCATGCTCATCTGCACGCGCGGAAGCGTTTCGGAATTAACGTGCTCGCAGAAAATCAGCGGGCCATTTCCGAGCACTATGCCGATCCCGATCGCATAGAACCCTGGCAGGAAGCCCGGTTCGACTGTACCCGGCACGGCACGCCGGTACTGCATGGGGCGCTTGCCTATCTGGAATGCAATCTCAGGACCGCACAAGATGCCGGCGATCACACGATCTTTATCGCCGAAGTTGAAGATGTGGTTGTGCGTTCAGGCGAGCCCCTGCTTTATTTTCAGAGCGACTATCACAAACTTGGACCAAAGATTTCCTAGCCGAATGCAGGTTATTGCAGGCGAAGACTGTCCTGGATTTTCTTGTAAGTCGGCCATAGAGCTTCGAAATCGCGCTCCGGGGCGATGAATATCAAATAAACGTACGTGCCTTCTCCTTTTGGCAAGACCACCATGCGATCTCGCTCCGGCAGAGGCGATCCGTTCTGTTGAATGGGTGAACTGCTCGTTAGATCAGCCGCCCGTGCTGATGTGCCATTCACCTCGACGGTCCTTATGTCGCCGTTTTGCCGCATCCCCGGGTTCGACTGCTGAAGGTTTTGAACCAAATCCCGCGCTATCTGATCAAGAGATCCAGCGTTATTGTCCTGCGCGGTGCTGACCACAACTCCATAGGCAATTGCGTTCTGGCCGACACCGGCCTTCGGCGCGATCGTGAGCGAGTTTTGCCCGCTCGTGCTGGTCCAGTTCGCAGGATAGGAAATTGTAAAACCATTCTGCCGCGTTTCCGTGAATTCGTTGCTCGGCTTCACTTGTTCGAAGCTCACATCCGACAGCGTTGCACTCGATGCGCTCGCGGCAACGGCTGCCTTCATTGATTCCGGAACAGCGCCGGTCTGCATGTTCTGCCTGGCCCAGAGGCCCTGCTTCGCGCCATCGGAGATTTCCTGAGCACTGTAAGCCTTTACCCCTTCTGCCTGTTTTCGGGCCGCCTCGAACTCCTGGCTATTCCCGAGATATCGCCTCTTCGGCCAATTGCGAATTTCTTTCGCGATGGCGGTGGAGCGGTTGCCGGGATTTGGATGATCGCTGAGGAACTGAGGCGGAGCGCCGCCCTGCTTGTCCAGGATCTCGAAGAAGTTGGCCAGTTCCATGGGATCATATCCCGCCTTGTACATGATGATCGCACCCACGGCATCGGCCTGGGCTTCGTCGCCCCGGGAATACCTCATACTTAGAAGACCGCCGCCCAGTTGACCTCCGGCGCTGGCAATCGCCCCTCCGACGCCGCCCACAACTGCCCCCGCAATCTGACCCAATCCGGAGAGAATGTTCGGTAGCAGCTTCCCACTCTGCTTCGCTGAGTGCTGCATATATACATGCGACATTTCGTGCGCCATCACGCCTGCGAGCTGTGCTTCGTTTTTGGCGGCAGTAATTGTTCCCACATTGATGAACATGGGACCGCCCGGGAGAGCGAAGGCATTAATCTCCTTCTGTTTAACCACGTGGAACTCGTAGGGCCAGGTATACTTCGGCGGAATCTGGTCGACCAGCCTTTTCCCGAGCCGCCGAACGTACTGGGTGATGGGGTCGGAGTCAGGCAGCACCGGCATCTGCTTATAGACCTCGGTGGCCGCTTTGCGCCCTAGCTGTATTTGCTCCTCGCGCGACATGCCAACGTGGCCGGGGACGGGCAACTGCGGAACACCGGGCGAAACTGCCAGCGCCGACACCGCCAGCCAAACCGCCACGACGCTCGCAAAACTCTTGCGTGCAATTCGAGGTTGGGGCATGGGGCTCCTCTCTTTCGCCGAACTTATTCGGGCAGGATCATAGGATGACACCTGCGTTTAGAATTACACACATGGCAGCTGATCGCGAATATAACCCACCCTCGACATTCGAGAAAACCTTTAACCGCCTATTCGGATCCTTAGCGGGATGGGGCCTCGCACCCTCGTTCATTCAACTTCTGCAGGTCAAGGGAAGAAAGTCGGGCAAGATATACTCAACAGCCGTTAACCTGGTTGATTTCGAAGGCAAGCTGTTCCTGGTGGCGCCGCGCGGCCGCACACAATGGGTTCGAAACGCGGAAGCGGCCGGCGAAGTTACGCTGAAGCGAGGCGCGTCGCGCAGGTTTCGCCTTCGGGCGCTCGATGATTCCGAAAAGCCGCCTGTGCTCCAGGTCTATTTGGCGAAGTACAAGAGTGCGGTCGGCCGGTTTTTCCCAATTCCGCCGGACTCGCCGGTCGAAGCCTTCGCCTCAATCGCGAACGGGTATCCGGTCTTCGAACTTACGCCTGCGTGAGTCGGAACGATTTCACCACAGAGGCGCAGCGACACAGAATGCCATATGTGCTAATGAATTTTTCCTTTGTCGCTTCCTCTGTGACTCTGGGTCTCCGTGAGGAAAAGGTTCTGAGAGCGAGTTATTCCAGAACCGCGTCATCTAGTTTTTCGTTCTTCCACTTCGCGGACGCACGCAGAAATTCAACAATGATGGGATGCGGCTTGCCCGGCTTCGAGGAAAGCTGCGGCTGAAACAAGGTAGCGGTAAAAAATCTGTGTGACGGCGATTCGATGGCGCGAATCTCGCCTTGCGCCCCGCGAGCAACAATCGGGAACCCTGCTTCCACGAATGCCCACTCGAATTCGGGATTTACCTCGTAGTTGCAGAAGAATTCTTCGGTGACAGTGTCCTGTTTGTAGAAGGAGTGTAAATAGGAGCCGGGGCGGATACGGATCTCCGGAATCGCGCCGGAGAGCTTCGGTGCTTTCCCGTCGCGATTTGGAAGCGCGCACGCTACGGGGTAGATAACGATATTTTTCGACGCCGAATTGTTCTCCGCTGAATCTGCATCCTTGATGCCGAGCACGTTGCGCGCACACTCTACCAGAGTGTATTGAAAGCCCCCTCAAGTCCCAACGAACGGCCAGTTGCGGCGCCGCGCGAACTCAATACCGCGCAACATGCCATCAAAACTTTTGTACGGGCTTGCGGGCGCGGCCCAAAGGCCATCGAAGCTTTCCAGCCTCGCTTCCAGATCCGCGCCCTCAAGCGAATCCGTAGATAGCCACGTGGCTTCGGCCGCGATGCCTAAGTTTTCCGCTGCATGTTGAATGGATTTGTCTAGTGCGGGAAGGGTGGGCGATGCCGGATCGTAATCCCCGAAGATGCCGATGCGCACGGCGTCCGCCACGTACTTATTGTACCGAAGAGACCAGCAATCTCCTGCAACGATTAAGAGCAGCCTCTGAACGCGACCACTGGCAGTTGCTCGACCAAGCGCCGTCGGTCCGCGTCAGTATTGTGGTATTGCCAGCCCAGCAGCCGGCTGAAGCCGTAGCGGATAATAGGGGCGATGAACCGGTTTCGTTGCTCGTAATCCCGGATCACCTCCAGGGCTTCAGGCAGATCTGGAAAACGGGCACATGCCGAAAAACGGCGCCATCCTATGGTGACTTCAACCCGAGGTTGCGCCTGGACATTGAGAAGCCAATCGGAATCCCGGCCGAAGCCAGCAACCACGAACACTTCCGGGATTTCCTTCCGGTACTGCACGACCTCGAGCACGGTTTCCCGTTGCCGCCCGCTACGCCGGCCGGTGTGCTTGAGCAGCAAGACGCGGCGACTGAGCAGGCCGCCCAGTCCCCAACGGTACAGATATACCGGGGCCCGGAAAAAATACCAGCGAAGACTTTTTTTCTTGATCGAACTCATGAAGATTCGACGAACAGCCGGCACGGAATAAACAACGTCGCGCTGCGTCGGTAAGCTATTTTGTGATGCGATGCGGCTTATTGGGGTGGCTTTACAGAGGTGAATGAATTACTCGTAGCGCAGCGCTTCCACCGGATCGAGCTTCGAAGCGCGCAGTGCGGGTACGAGGCCGCTCGCCACTCCCACAATGAGCAACACAAGACTGGAAATGGCCAGGGTCATGATAGAGATGTGCAGGTGAATGTCGCCTTTGCCAGAGGTGTCTTCGAATAGGGGACCCATTAACGGAAGTGTGCCCACCGCGGCAGCTACAGCGTAGGAAATCAGGACGCCGATCAGTCCGCCGAGCAGCATGATGAGCAAGGTTTCAGCAAGAAACTGCAGTTTGATATGAATCTTCTTAGCGCCCAGCGCGCGTCGCAGTCCTATTTCACGTATGCGCTCTTCCACCGAAACCAGCATGATGTTCATTACTCCAACGCCGCCGATGCCCAACGTCAATGCTCCGATGAACGTGAGCAGCACTTCCAGGCCGATGGTAATGGCGTCTATCACCGGACGAAACTCATCGCGGCCGAACATCTGTATGGCTTTGGGGTCAGTGGGAGAGAAGTTCTGGCGAGTCGCCACTGCCGCCAGCACCTGCGCCATGGCTTTCTTTTCAAACTGCGGGGCTATCGGCGAAAAGACCATGACCGCGCCATATCGGGTGTTCCAGAGATCGCCGGCGGCGGAGTACGGAATCCACGCGGACTCGTCGTCGCTGGAAAAATAATTGCTCATCTGAATTTTGCGTTGCATCACGCCGATTACGGTGAATCGCACGCCTCCAATGGCGACCGTCTCTCCGACTGCCGGTCGTCCGCTGAACAACTGCTCGCGAATTCGGCCGCCAAGAAAGACGACCCGGCGGCGCTCGATTTCATCGGTTGCGTCAATCCAACGGCCTTCGGAGGGTACTTCGTTGCGCATCTCACCATATTCGGGGCAAACGCCACGAACGGCGGCGGTGCCCACCATGCGGTCTCCGTAAGAGATGCCGGGACGTCGAACGGTTTCAAGGCAAGCGGTCTTCACCAAGGGCGCGGTGGCTTTGACCATGTCGATGTCGGCCTGCTCAAACACAACTTTCTTTCCGGCGCGCTGCCCGCCGGGTTGTTCGCTGGTCTGCTGCGGCCAGCAAATAACCACGCTTTTGCCGAACGCATTGAATCCGCTCACCAGGATGTTGCGAAAACTGCTGCCATAGGCGATCAGCAACGTAACCGTTGCGATGCCCCACACGATTCCCAGCATGGTCAGGAATGTGCGGGTGTAGTTGCGCTTCAGCGCAACCCAGGCTTCGAGAATGATTTCGGTAAGCATAAAAAGCAGCGGTCAGTGATTAGTGCTTAGTTGGCAGTGGGTAGCGATAGTCGTAAGTGCGTTAGAGTTTACTGACCACTAACAACTAGACACTAACAACTTTCTTTTCACCCTCCCGCCTCAAATCGCAATGCCTCAATCGGATCGATGGTGGCGGCTCGGCGCGCAGGCAGCAGCGCGGAAAAAACAGCAATCACTCCCAGCATGGCGCACGCCGTCAATCCTGATTTCCACGTGGGCACAAGCCCGGCGAAGAAATCCGGCATAGGAAGCAGATCGACCAGCCAGCACAACCCGTAAGCAATCCCCAAACCTATGGCCCCGCTCACGATCGCAATCACCAGGGCTTCCACAAAAAACTGCCTTAGGATGGCGCTTGCGGGGGCGCCCAAGGCTTTGCGAACACCGATCTCGCGAGTGCGTTCGCGCACTGCCACCATCATCACGTTCATCACACCGATGCCACCGAGGAATAGCGTCACCAGTCCGACAGCGCCCAGGAAATATTTCATGCCGTCGGTCATCTGGGTAAAAGCCTTGGCCTCCTGCACCGTGTCCCAGATGGGGCAAGCTTCCTTGTCCTTCGGATCGTAGTTGTGCATCTTCGCCAGCACCGCCCGAACCTGGCCTTTGCAGGCTTCGTGTTGCTGAACCGACTTCGGAGTGACGATCAGTTGATCGAAGGTGTTCGGCGTGCCCGGCGGTTTATCGGGGAAGTCGCGACGCATCGCGGCAAACGGAATGAAAACTTTGTTAACGTCCCATCCGTCGTAGCTGGAATCCTGCTTCTTCTTCTGCATGACTCCGATCACGAGGAAGGGGATATCGTTCAGATAAATGTTTTCGCCGATTGGGTTGCGGCCTTCAGGGAAGAGTTGCTTGGCGGCATCGGACCCGAGGAACGCCACCCTGCGGGCGTTCTTTTCGTCGTCCCAGTTGTAGTAGCGCCCGGAACCGACGGTCAGGCTGCGAATGTCGCCGAACTCGGGATAAGAGCCGGTGACCAAGAATGCAGCCGCATTGTAATTGCTGTGAGTGCGAACGTCCTCCTGCTCGAGCTCGGGCAGTGCATCCTTGCAGTCGGGAGCCTGGGTTTGCACGGCCTGCGCATCAGCGTCTTCCCAGTGGACCGAACGCCCGGCGCGCGCTCCGCCGGCCTGCAGGCTGGTGCGGCCATGGAACACGATCATGATGTCTTTGCCAAGATTGCGCGATTGTTCTTCCTGGCCTTTACGCAAACCTTCGCCCGCGGCCACCATCAGCACGATCGAGACGATCCCCCATGCAATCCCGAACATGGTCAGGAAAGTACGAAGTTTGTGCGACCACAGGGTGCGGAAAACGTCGCCAATGAGATCCCGTAAAACCATGATTCTGTTTGCCTAAGATTTGACGCATTCCCGGACGGAAGGTAAGCCGGGGAGGGCATCTGGGAATAGATACGCATGTGGGAGGGCTTTGGTTCACTCGGGGCTGGAAAGCAGCATCCGGAGGCTTGTCCACGGCCTGGCAGACGAGCACAGGAATCGCAGCCTCATCAGCTACTCCCGGGGGATGAGTGCGTCGCCTTAGCAAGCGGGCATCCTAACCTGAGAAGGGGTTGACCAAGTACATATAATCAGATAATATGATTTTGTGAAAAGGACCATCAGCGTTACCGACGCGGCGCGTAATTTTGCCGACTGTGTCAATCGGGCTCACTATCAGAACGTCACGTTCGTGTTGCTCAAGGGCGGTACCCCAGTGGCGCGTATCGTTCCGGACAACGAGAAAGTTTGCACCGGGCGCGACCTGGGCTCTGTCATTTCGGGAACGAAGATTTCGTCGGCCGAAGCCGAGGCGTGGAGGCGCGATCTTCGTGCAGCACGCGCCCGCCTCAAGCCACTCTCTGATAAATGGCAATAATTCTGGATGCCGATGTAATTATCGGCGGCGAGAAGGGCACGTTTGACCTTTCAAGCTGGCTGGCAATACGTGGCGACGAACAATTCGAGATTGCAGGAATTACGGTTGCGGAGCTCTGGCATGGCGTGGAACGCGCGACGACGGCACAGAGGATGGCGCGAGAATCTTATCTGCGAGCGTTGCTCGCTGTCCTCCCCGTCATTCCCTACACCGAGCAGACGGCCTACTACCATGCCCGTATCTGGGCGCAGTTGGAATCTTCTGGCAAGATGATCGGCCCTTACGATCTGATCGTTGCTGCAACCGCGCTTGAGCGGGAAAGCGAGTTGGCTACGTTCAACAAGCGCCACTTCGCCAACGTTAAGGGATTGAAGGTGGTCGAACCCAAATAGGGTTATTCCCACCTGGTCTGCATGCGCTACCAGTTGTTCATCTTGTCTTACCCGCCCTCGCCCACCTTCAGCACCGCCAAAAATGCCTCTTGTGGAATGTCCACGCGGCCGATGCGCTTCATCCGCTTCTTGCCTTCTTTTTGTTTCTCGAGCAGCTTGCGTTTGCGGCTGATGTCGCCTCCGTAGCATTTGGCGAGCACATTCTTGCGCATGGCGTGCACGGTTTCGCGGGCGATAATTTTTGCGCCGATGGAAGCCTGAATGGGGACCTCGAACATCTGGCGCGGAATGAGTTCACGCATCTTCGAGACCAGCGCCTTGCCGCGTTCGTAAGCAAAATCGCGATGCACAATGATGGACAGCGCATCTACCGGGTCGCCCGCGACCAGGATGTCGAGCTTAACCATCGGCGACTCCCACGCTCCGGCGAGATGGTAGTCGAGCGAAGCGTATCCGCGCGAGACCGACTTCAGGCGGTCGTAAAAATCGAGCACAATTTCGTTCAGCGGCAGCTCGTATTGCAACATGACGCGATTGGATGTCACGTACTCGAAGCTCTTCTGCTTGCCGCGTTTTTCTTCGACCAGCGCCAGAATTCCGCCGACGTATTCTTCGTTCGTCAAAATTGTAGCGAGAATCACCGGCTCGTCGATCTTGTCGATTTCGCTGGGATCCGGCCAGCGTGACGGATTATCAACTTCAATCACCTCGCCGTCGGTCTTTGTAATTTGGTAACGCACGCTGGGAGCGGTGGTGATCAGATCCAGGCCGAACTCGCGCTCCAGCCGCTCCTGAATAATTTCCATGTGCAACAGGCCGAGGAAGCCGCAGCGGAAGCCAAAGCCGAGCGCCACCGAACTTTCCGGTTCAAAAAAGAAGGACGAGTCGTTGAGCCGCAGTTTTTCCAGCGCTTCGCGCAACTGTGTGTGCTCATGAGCGTCCACTGTATAGATGCCGGCAAAAACCATCGGTTTGATGTCTTCAAATCCGGGCAGCGGTTCAAAGGCCGGATTCGCATCGTCAACAATGGTGTCGCCGATTTTTGTATCAGCTACGTTCTTGATGTTCGCAATCAGAAAGCCGACCTCGCCCGCTTGCAGCTCGTCAACTTCCACCGGCTTGGGCGTCAGTGCGCCCAAAGTTTCCACGTCGAAGACACGGCCATTCGACCACAGCCGGATCTTCTGCCCCTTGCGCATCGATCCCTCAAAAACACGTACCAGCACAATCACGCCGCGATAGGCATCGAACCAGGAGTCGAAAAGCAGCGCCTGCAGCCGCCGCTCGGAATTGCCCTTCGGCGGATGCGTGCGCTTGACAATGGCTTCGAGAACATCGGGCACGCCCTCGCCGGTTTTTGCGCTAATGAGCAACGCATCGCTGGCGTCGAGTCCGACCGCGCTTTCGATCATTTCTTTGGTTCGAGCAATGTCAGCGCTGGGAAGGTCGATCTTATTGATGACCGGGATAATTTCGAGGCCATGATTGATGGCAAGATAAGAATTCGCCAGTGTCTGCGCTTCCACCCCCTGAGATGCATCGACGACCAGCAGGGCACCCTCACACGCCGCCAGAGACCGCGAAACTTCGTAGGAAAAATCGACATGACCAGGGGTGTCAATCAAGTTAAGCTGATAAATCTCGCCATCGCGCGCCGGATAAATCATGCGCACAGCGTGGGCTTTAATGGTGATGCCACGCTCCCGCTCCAGGTCCATCGAGTCGAGCACCTGGGCTTGCATCTCGCGCGCGGTCAGCGATCCAGTCAGTTCCAGCAGTCGGTCGGCAAGTGTGGACTTGCCATGGTCAATGTGCGCGATGATCGCGAAATTGCGAATGTGCTGGGGGTCCATAAGGGGAGCGGTTGAATATTGATTTTAGCAGGGGAATGCCGTGATACATGGTTTCCTCGGCCGCTCTCTGCCTGGAACAGGTAATATGTATCCTTCCGTCTGAGAGTAAAAATCCCCTGAGGAAAAACGATGCATCTTTCGATTTGCAGCCGGGCGTTCGGTAGTCGCGGTTCACGCAGCTTGCTGATCTGTTCCCTCCTGGCCGGCTCTGCCCTGTCTCTTTTCGCACAAAAACCGCAAAAGCCTTCCGGTCCATGGATGGATCCAAGGCTCTCGCTCGACGAGCGCGCCGCGATGGTCGTAAAGGTGATGACCCTTGACGAAAAGATCACGCTGCTGCATGGCACCGGAATGGAAGGTTTGGGGCCAATGAGTCCGCTGTCATCCGGCTCGAACGGTGGCGCGGGATATGTCGTCGGAATTCCGCGGCTGGGCATTCCCGCCATTCAGATGTCCGACGCGGCCTATGGTGTGCGGGCGAGCGGCAAGAACGGGCGCTACTCAACTGCGTTGCCGTGCAATCTGGCTGCCGCGGCGAGTTGGGACCCGCAAGCGGCTTATGAGTATGGGGCTCTGATCGGGCGTGAGTTGCGCGCGCAGGGTTTCAATATGTCGCTTGGCGGCGGAGTTGACCTCACCCGCGAGCCGCGCAACGGCCGCAACTTTGAATATCTTGGTGAAGATCCGATCCTCGCTGGCACGCTTGTAGGCCAACTGATCAAAGGCACGCAGGACCAGCACGTCATCGGCGACATCAAGCACTATGCTTTTAACGATCAAGAAAGCGGACGCAATGCAGTGAATGTAAACATCGACAAGCGATCGATGCGCGAGACCGACCTGCTGGCGTTTGAAATTGGTATTCGCGACGGTAATCCCGCCGGCGTGATGTGCTCCTATAACCGAGTGAACGGCGATTATGCCTGCGAGAACAAATATCTTCTGACTGACGTTCTGAAACAGGATTGGAAGTTCCCCGGCTTCGTCCTGTCGGATTGGGGAGGTGCACACAGCATTGCGAAAGCCTCGGCTGCGGGCCTGGATCACGAGGAGCCAAACGAATACTTTTACGGCGATGCGATGAAGAAAGCGGTTGAGTCCGGCAAGGTTCCCATGGTCCAGGTCGATGATCATGTGCGGCGAATTGTGCGCTCGATGTTTGCCGCGGGCGTGATCGACGATCCTCCGCAGAAAAGCGTGGTCGATGTTCTGGGTGGTCTGGCCACCGCGCAGCATATTGCCGAACAGAGCATGGTGCTGCTCAAAAATGAAAAGCAGCAGCTCCCGTTGAATGCAGCGACGGTGAAGACGATTGCTGTGATCGGCGGCCATGCCGACGTCGGCATGCTCTCCGGCGGCGGGTCGGCGCAAGTGGACCCTCCCGGCGGCAACGTAATTATGCCTCCGGGTCACCGCGAAACAATATGGGGAAAGCCGGACTGGTTTCCCACGTCGCCGATGAAAGCGATCATGGCAAAGGCGCCAAATGTAGATGTTATATATAACGACGGCAGCGATCCAAATTCCGCAGTAGCCCTGGCAAAGCGTACTGACGTTGCAATCGTTTTCGCATATCGCTGGGAGTCGGAAGGGCAGGACGCCGCCAGCCTTTCTCTGCCCGCAGGGCAAGACGATTTGATCGCGCAAGTAGCAGCGGCCAATCCGCATACCATCGTCGTACTTGAAACCGGCAACCCGGTTTCGATGCCCTGGGTCAACAACGTGAGCGCGATTCTCGAAGCATGGTTTGCCGGAAGCAGCGGCGATCATGCACTTGCCAATATTCTTTTCGGCGACGTCAATCCGAGCGGCAAGCTGCCGATCACGTTCCCGAAGTCTGAAGCCGATCTGCCGCACTTGAAAATCGCGCAGCCGCCTCCGAACAATGAAGGCCCTCCCGGCCCGGACCACTGGAAACACGTTCTGGAAGGACTGCCGGTTTTTCAAACCAACTACGACGAAGGACTGAAGGTCGGATACAAATGGTATGACGCGGAGAAGAAGCCAGTTCTGTTTCCTTTCGGCTATGGACTCTCCTACACGGCATACGAATATTCTGACTTGAAGGTAAGCCCCGGTGATCGCATCAAAATCAGCTTCACCGTCAAGAACGCGGGTGAACGCGGGGGCACTGAAATCGCGGAAGTCTATGCGGGTTTGCCTGCCAGCGCAGGGGAACCGCCGAAACGCCTCGTGGCGTGGAAACGAGTGGAATTGAATCCGGGCGAAAGCAAAGATGTGGCTGTCGAAGTCGAACCGCTGTTTCTTTCCGTGTTCAACACCGACCGCAATGCCTGGCAGCGTGTGGCCGGGGAGTACACGTTTTTCGTTGGTGGCTCATCGCAAGACTTGCCGCTGCATGAAAATACGGCTTTGCAGTAACCAGTGGGTGCCCGCGCAAATGACCAGTCGGGCTTCGTACTCTGGTCACCTTGTCTCACCGCTTCTTCGCCCCTAACCTGAGAACTCACTTCGTCAAGGAGAGTTCATGTACAAAAAGTGTCTTTATCTGCTGTGCGCCGCGGTGGCTCTGAGCCTGGGGCCGAATGCCCGGGCCGATCGTGATCACGACCACAACGGCGATCACGGCCATGGCAAAGCCTCTGCCCGCGAAAAGCACGAGGAGAAAGTCGAGCGTCATGAGGCCAGGGCTGAACGCCATTACTATCGCGAGCACGACCGTGAATTGCGCGGCTGGTATGTAGCCCATCATGATCGTCTGCCACCGGGTCTGGCAAAGCGCGACCGGTTGCCTCCCGGGTTGGAGCGGCAGATTGTCGTACGTGGAACATTGCCGCCGGGGTTGAGAACCCGGATGCACCCGTGCCCGGTGGAAGTTGAAGCTTATTTGCCGCCCGCGCCGGTGGGTTACGTGCACACGGTTATTGGCGGGAACATAGTGCTGGTAAACCGGAGAACATTCCTGGTCGTGGA
>Ga0105241_10000708_pt1 | contig 25235 bp, 30 predicted proteins | sample KBSC64metaG_FD_80422 | JGI IMG/M metagenome (GOLD analysis project Ga0105241, IMG submission 80422) | Corn rhizosphere microbial communities from Kellogg Biological Station, Michigan, USA - KBS C6-4 metaG | ecosystem: Host-associated > Plants > Roots > Rhizosphere > Soil | place: Michigan, USA... | reverse complement strand
TTCGTTCTTGAACTCCAGCCCGCGTACTTGGGCCGCCCAGAGAGCGGCCTTTAGCTTATCCTGTACGAGCGCCAGCGGAATCGTGAAGCGCGTGTGCATGTCGTCTTGCTCAGAATCTTTCTCAACCCCGAACGTGATTTCTGACTCGTTGATGTCTATCCCGCTCCAGCTCGCGTTGCCCATGCGATGCAGGCCCTTACGGCCCACCGCGAAGTCCTGCCACTCTTTGAGCGTGTGCATGTTGGGATAACTGACAGTGAAGCTAAATTTGGCGAGGCAGGACCCCTCGAAGCACATAACCCACGACAACGGCCCACCCTCAGCCGCGGAGGCTTCATCCGCGATGTAAGAGACTTTAACGGACCCGAGAGGAACACGTCTTTCAGGAGGCGCAGGGTCAGGCAAGGCAACATCGGCAGAAGAACAGGCCCCCATTTCAGCAGAGTAATGATATTGAAGCTCCAATTCAAATTTAAGCCTTGATTCGCTCGGTCGACAGTAAGAATTGAACGGTCGGTTATTAAATGATTCTCTCTTGACAATGGCAAAAACAGTTGCTCGATCTCTTGAGTACGTGAAGCTCTACTACCCTCAGCTACTCAAGCCTGAAGGGCTATTCAAGTTCCAGGAGACACTAAGAGCCAATGAAGCCGTGAACTGGGACCCCGATCGCTCTCCTCGTGGGTGGACCGCGATTAGCGCGATTCGCGCATCTAACGGCGTTATCCCAGCAGAATACGCGAGCTTCATGAAAGAAGTACTTACTGCGTTGCCCGAAGAGAGCAAAAGTAGCAACGTCCGCCGCGCGGTAAAGGACATCTGGACATGGCCTATGAAAGGCTTCCTACCCTGGATACCTATCAGATCGGCCGGAGCCGCAGCAGCGCTTGATGATGCGAGCACCATCCTGGCTCTTATACCGCCGAGGCTCGCGCTGGTCGAGGGCAAGATCTACCTGATGATGGCCGGATTCACAACAAGACTGTGGCAATGCGTTCCTGAGTTGGGAAGCTTTATTCCAAACCTCACCCACCCACTCGTGCCTAACCATGAGACCGAGCACATCACGCTCGTAAACTCTGACATGGTCCATGACCAAGACGCGGTCCGGGAATGGCTCGCTACGCAAAAACTCGGTCAGGTAGCCGCCACCGGCCTGCAGCACACGATCTCGCTGGACTGGGCTCCATTCAGTATCTGCATTGTGATCGCTCTCAAGTGTGATGGGCTCTCAGAGTTCATTGAGGCCTACAATACCAAATTCGGCATGAAGGCGCGAGTGCCGTCCGCGCACATCACCGTGGCGATCGCGCCTCGAAACAAGCCGCAGTAGGACTTACTCTTTTTATCCGCGGCAACCTGCGTGACGCTTCCCGGCCAGGAGAGAAGGAATTCCGTCATAGCAAAAAAGGGCACGGAAGGACCTCCGTCTAACCCGCCGTGAGCATCCAGCTATCATTCTCAGCGCCCTCATCGCACCACGCAGATCCATGCCCGTAGTGGCAAAATATATCGCGCGGGCCTTTTCCTGATCTACCAGCTTTATTGTTGTGGAATCACTGAGAGGAATCTCATCAGCGCCATGGCAAAGAGCATGAAGGCGACGTTAGATAGTATTTTACAGCAGCTCAGCGACGGCGCTTTTTTGGCGCCAACACCGTCAGGGTGCGCGTGGCGAATATCAGTATATATTTGGGAGAGGGCGTACAGAGAGTTGGCAGCATCACGTTCCCTGAGCGTGTGCTGCTTCGAGTGCATGTTTATGGCTCGCCAATTATCGACGGCGCTATAGCACCGCTGATGTAGGAACTGGCTCGTCAGGGGAGGCATTGTGGAGACAAACCATCCCATCTCAGCGATGCAGTTGCGAGCCATGACATATGAGGGCCCGCCGTCCGCAGCCGCAGGGTGACGCAGGGCTTCGACGTGAGCTTCGGTCGCAGCCAGCGTCTCCGCGCACAGCGCATGCACTCTCTTGAGCTCTACCTCTGAGGCCATAGGTGGAATGTAATCTAAAAAGGAAGCTTCAATTCTAGTCTGGAAGGGCATTATACGTCGTTTGTCGCTTCTCATACGCATCTTCCAGATACCTAGCGAGCTCATCGTGCCCGCTTCCGAGTGCGCATTCGAGGCATCTGACCAGATTGTCTGCGCCACTATCGATCATCAGGCGCGCAACTTCCATATGACCTCCAATGCAGGCACGGTATAGGGCTCCATCCCAGTCGTATGCGCCTTCCCTAATTAGCAGTTTGACGACCTCTATGTGGCCCCACTCGCAGGCGGCGCCAAGACTTACGTTCCTGTACTTGGCGCCTTTTGCGATCATGAGTTCGGCGACGTCAACATGGCCGCCTTTACATGCAGCAACAAGTCCGCTTTCCCATGAAGTCACGCCTTCATTAATTATAAGCTCGATGCACCTAAGATTTCCCCCTCGACATGCGTGTTCAAGGACTTCCTCCGAACAGTCGGCTTTGTTCTCAATCATGAGCTCAGCGATCTCTACATGGCCAAACTCACAGGCAGAACGGAGGGCGCGCGTCCAATCCTTGGCTCCCTTTTCCGCCATAAGGGCTGCCACCAAGGGATACCCGCCTTTGCACGCGCCACTGAGGCCCTCCTCCACGCACACGTCTGGGATATCGAGCAGGGTCTCGTACTCCCCCTCTTTGGCTACGTGAACCCAGTCCCGGTCTACAGACACCATAAAGCCAACAACAAGGCGGGCGATGCTTTCAGGAAGGTGCTTTTTGAGAAATCCGCTGGTACGAAGCATCGCAGGATAGCTCGGGTGGGCTGTGTTCATTTGCGCCGGCCGAGGCCCTCCCAGCGCGGAAGAAAACGAGCTACTTGCAGGCCACCTGAAGGGCCGGCAGAAGAGTTCCCTAAGTGCAAGTAGGAGCTCGAGATAAGCATCTCGAATTGGGTTTCGCGTTTCTTCTGGTGGTTCGGGTTTAGGGTCTTTTTTAAGTGTTGGCCGCTCTGCGTCTTTTTTAGCCGCAGGAGGAAGGTAGCACTCTGCGCCAGTAACAATCCATTCCAGCATCGGATCTTCTACTGATGTATAGTCATCCTCCGCCGGCAGTCTCCTCATGCCGAAAGCGTGTCTAATATTAAGAGCGGGCGCCCACATGAATATTAAGGTAGAGGTCGGGCCATCTGGAACAAGCTTAGCCGGATTTAAGTGCTTGTTAGATGTAGCGGACCATCCTAGATGGATAGTCTGCGCTTTCTCAAGAAATGATGCAACGGTCGCACAGCCGAGTAGAATGATGCCCGCGAAGGCGCAAATTAGATCGGCTACCCCTCTGATTCGTACTTTCTGAACAATAAGCCACCGAACAATATGAGTATTTCTATTGTATTTTTGCGCAAGATCCCGAGTCCTAAGAGGGCAAGTCCTAAGAGGATAACTTTCGTGTGTGGCGCAAGGTGTCAAGTTCGCGCAGCTCGGGTTCGTGCAGTAGTTTGCCATTATTGTGGTGTGAATGAAGCGGCCGTTTCAAATGTGCTAACCCGGCCAGGGCGGAAGAGCCTCCGTAGTACCAAAAACAGGCACGGAGCTATCTTTTATTAACCCGCTGTTAGCGACTCGTCACCGGGCGGTCGCTTCCTGGTCAGAAAGGTCAATGGGGCCGCCTTCTAGTACTTTCTGGAGATACCTAACTGTTTTATCGTGGCCGTTTAAACGGGCTACTCTGATACATTCGGGTGTATTTTTCGCGCCTGCGGCAAGCATCAGCTGTGCTGTCGGGATATGCCCGTTGTAGCTCGCCCTAAATAGCCCCCAGTCCCAAGCAGACGCGCCTTTCTTCATCATCAGCTTTGCCGCGTCAACATGACCACCTGCACACGCGCTGATGAGGCCGCCAGCCAAATCCTCCGCACCCTTATCGATCATCAGTTGTACCATTTCCACACATCCGTGGCGGGCCGCGTTGTTGAGACACAAATCAATGTTGATGTCCAAAGCATCTAAAGCATCTAAACAAGTCTCATACTCTCCGGCTTCGATAATAGAGTTCCAATCCCGGAACGGCGCGGTCATGTATCCGATGACAAGGATTGCGACCGAGCGTGGAAAATGTGTTTCTACCTCCGCGAGTGTGCGTGGAAGGATGGACATGAATAGAGTATGTGGGGTGCATGGTCATTCAATTTAGTTGATATGCGACCCCGCTCGACAAAAACAAATAATCTAAGGCTGGCTCGAGGCTTCTTCTCTTTTCATTTCCTCTTCAAGAAACCTTATGATAGGAGCGTCGCCGCCCTCCACAGCGATGGCGAGAGCCGCTACCAAGTTAGTAGCGCCTCGGTCGAGCATGAGTTGAGCAGCCCGCGGCCTGTTACCTATGCTGGCCGCGCGAAGGCCTTCGTTCCAGTTGCTCGCACCATTGGCGATAGCCAAGTTAATAAGCCCCACATTCCCGGATAGACAAGCCCCATTCAGTAGCTCCCCCCAGTCGTTCGCTTTTTTTTCTGTCAGCAACTGGACGATATTGGCATGACCGCCCTGAGCGGCAGCTCTAAGCGCCCCATTCACGTCACGTGCGCCCTTGCTTATCATGAACAAAGCCACGGCCATATGCCCGCTTCCGCATGCTCTGCGAAGTCCAGCATCCCAGTCATTCGCCCCTCTTTCTATTACAAATTCTATAACTGGGAAATGCCCCCCACAGCAGGCGAAATTGAGGGCCTTGTCGAGACTCGCGCCATGTTCTAATAATATACGCAACGGGGCCAGCCGACCCGACTGGCAGGCAGCGTTAAAGGCGCGATCGAAATCGTTCGCGCCCAGTGCAATAAAGGTATAGATAAGGCCAATGTGGCCCCCGTAGCTAGCATAATGAAGAGCGCCGTTCCAGTTATTCGCGCCTTTCCCTATAAAGAGCCGAATAAGAACGTCCTTCTCTGTCAAGAGTTGGGTCGTTGTCTTCCGGACGGACCGAGCCGCAAAGCACAGAGCTGTGTTGAAGTCGCCGGCACCTTTCGCGATCATAGAGAGGGCGAGGTCGAGGTGCCCGCCGCTGCAAGCTCCGTTGAGTCCCAAGACCCACATCTTCGCGCCTTTCTCGATCACAAGTCGAACCACGTCAGAATTCCCACTGGAACAAGCTGAGCTCAATGCGTAATCAAAGTCGCTTGCGCCCTTGTCAATCATAAACTGCGCACACTCGAGCTGGCCTGCAGCACACGCCGCATCTAATGCTCTATCCCAATTGCACGCCCCTCTATTGATCATACTGACGGCTACCGCAGGATGGCCTCCAGCGCAAGCGCCCTGGAGGCCCTGTTCCCAGTCATCGGCGCCATGCTCAATCAAGAGATCGACAATATTGGCGTCTCCTCCCCAGCACGCTGCAAATAGGCTAGTGTTAACAGTTACAGACCAATTGTGCAGAGTATACATTACCAGTTCATAATGGCATTCATTGCAAGCCCCACGCAGAACAAGACGCGCGGCATCTTGGGGCGCATCCATGCAGGTCTCAAACTCCCCCGCGGCGGCTATACAATCCCAGTCACGAGTGGTCGATAAAAGAAACCCGACAACTATTTCGGAGACGATTGGCGGAAGGTGCACTTCCACCGCGGCGGTGGTTTTGGGGAGCAACATACGAATAAGGTAAGAAGAATACGTACTCGTTCAAATATGCAAAAGAGGACCCTTATTGCGGCACATAGTCTCTGATGTCGTTGTCCGTCAGCCTGAACCATTCGCCTTTGTAGCACCTACTCGCGAAATAGTCGCGGGCCGTCCGATCTGCGGCAATGCAGTCGCTGACAGGAATCGCGCGGCAGAGTGTGACAAGAGCGGCGTTCGGGTACTGAATGCTGGCGAGCCGTCTGCGCATAATAAGGCCGAGCCCGATCTTGACGTAGCCAGTCTCAGTGTTACGGATGAAGTAGAGGTAGCCAGGGAACTTCCGGTCTGTCTCTTTCACGGCAATCTCCCAGGCCAGCGAGTCCTTGGGAATGCGATCGACAACAGTTTCGTAGCAGTCCTCGCTCTCGTTAACAGGAGTATAGGCGAGCTTGCTTTCGCGCTCGAGAAGAGCGCTAGGGCTTTCTTCAGAAGTCAACATCGCTTGGGTCTAAAATCGACGGTAGGTAGCAGTAAATGGCTTATGTTCATTTTTGGTGGAGTTATGCAATACTAACACGGCTACGAGCATTTCTAATCTCAATTGGAAATGCGCGTGATTGAGCATCCGACCAGTCATGACCGGTAATGCTAAAGAGTCAGTGGCGCCTCAAGCCGAATCCGACCGCAAAACCGCTCTCTGCACTGCAGGAAGCGTCATGCTCGCCAGCTTGTTTGCAGGCAAAGCAATTCGCACCGCCGGAACAATGCGAGACCCCTTGTTCTGCCTGATTGATGTGGGCGCTCATGTCAACGACGCCGAGAGCCGCATCAGATTGAAAGCCACCGACATGGTTGAAACCAAGAACAACACGCAAATTATCCAAGTCACAGAGGACGGGGAGATTCGCCCCCGATTGTTCTTTAGCGAGAATGGGGTGTACATATTCCTGCTAGGTGTAGGAACCAAGCCGGCGCTCGATCTCCAGAAATTCATCTTTGGTACTTTGAAAGAGGAAAGGAATTGGGCTACTGACCAGCTCGTGCCAACCCAAAAGAAAAGAACGCAGCTACTGTACGAACACGTTGTGACGGAGAACAGGCGGATACAACAAGCCACGAAAGAAGCCAGCGAGACCCACTATCTGCAACGCCTGAGAAAGCAGGAACCAGTAGTTGTGCATAGCGTGGACAAAACAGAGAATGACAGATTTGACGAGTACGATGATCAAGACTTGTACGAAAAGTTCGTCGGCGCGAGCACAGACTGGGACGAGGCGATATAGCCAAAACAAATAATTAGAGACGGAGGGTAGTAGACATTCGTGGCGCCAGCAATGGACGACATTCTCGAAGAGATGGAGGAGATGGTGCTCGGAGACGAGGCACCGTCGAGAGTTGCAAAGGTCGCACTGGCAAAGGCCGAGGAGGCTCTTAGAGACTCGGAAGAGAAGAACCCACTTGTGGAGATCTTCTTCCACAAAGACATCCGTGTTGTCGGAACCGTGAAGGATCCGCTCTTCTGCGCCTCAGATGTCGCAGGGTACCTGGGGGATACGCACTATATCACAAAGCTGAAGGAGTATGTTACCGCAGAAAGCACAGACGGCGAGACGTATATCCAGACCAGGGCCATGAAGGACAAAATGGGTCGAAGTAAGAAGATGCTTCTGTTGACCGAGAATGGGCTCTACAGATATCTGCTACGCTCTAATGCACCCAAGGCAGTGGAGTTCCAGTCCTACACATACAAGGTTCTTAAGGCAGAAAGAGACCGTGTTGTTGATGCAGCGCAACTGGCGGTGAAGATATCGAGCAACCGATACATGGAATCTGCCGCACAATGCCGAATGGCCCGCAGCGATATGGAGAGGGCGATGCGAGCAGCAAATGATGCGCGCGAAGAAGTCCGACGCCTCCGTGCGCAGAACACGAAACGAGAAACATCCGCGCGTGCGAAAGAGGATGCGCGTATCTTGGCCCTGGAGGAAGAGAATGCGAACAGAACCTGCTTCGAAACCGCTCACCGATTTTAGATAGCAACTTCGCAGAAAAAACAGCAGCTTTGCATCTAAATTGCTAAAATTGTCACACGGAGGTATCCATTTTTTGGTCCTTTTTTGCTTAAGCGTTGCAGGGTTGCAGTCAGACAAAGATGGCTAAATAGTACTCAGATATAAATTTGAAAAAAAGAAACGTTAACAGAAGCCGCAATCTACTCGGTGAGACCTATATCGGTAGGGTACACTTTCGGTATAGTGTCTCCCTCCCGAAAGAATCCCATTACAAGGTCTTCCGAAAGTGGCAAAGCTTCCCAGCAACAACGAGCCTGCCGGATTTTCAGAACGGTAACGAAGTAAGACTGGCGGATCACAAACGGGGTGAAGTCCTTCCGCGGAGCAAAAAATAGTAACGAAAGAACCTCCGTACCCCCAAAACGTCATGCGGAGTTGGCAGCAAGCCACCACCCGGCTTAATAGAACAGGTCTCCGTGGTCCTTTTTTATTACACGGAGCTATCTCCGTGAATCGCGTCCTAACAGTAAGTCGACATGCGTGACGCTTCCCGGCCAGGAGGGAAGGCCCTCCGTAAGGCAAAAAATAATCACGGAGCTATCTCCGTCCCGGCCGGGCTAGCGTGTTTGGTAGTCCCATTTTGCGATGGATTCTCGGAGAGCCGGCAGTAGAAGGCCTCCAGGAATACAGCAGCTCAGCGAGACCCCGTCCGTTATGAAGTGGTTGCCGCAGATCTCGTAGCACGCTTCACTTTCTTTGAGCGCCGGGTATTTTCTGAGCCAGGCGGCCCTGTAGCTGGGTCCGATGAAGTCGCTGCCATTGGCGAAGTCTTTCCACTGCTGGATGGTGCACTGCTTGAAACTGTTTAGTAAGACCTCTACAGAGCCGTTCCACGAAATCATCAGGCCGTCAGGAGTAACTTCAACCCTCACCGCATCCTGTTTAGCTGTCCCAGCTTTTTTGGACTCCTCCATGGTAGAATCTGATGCCATGTATATATTCAATTCGGACGGGATTCTTGTGCGGATAGTTGTAGTTCGTCTGATAATAGCTCTGAAGTGGCTCTCCATAGTGACGCTTCCCAGCCGGACGGAAAGGCCTCCGTAAGGCAAAAAGATATGACGGAGCTATCTCTGTCCCGGCCGGCGTTAGCATGTAGCACCCTGTGTGTTTATGTAGGTTGGCTACACATTAGGTTTCGGAAACCTACTCTTCACCACCGCTTAACTCCTCTTCGGACCCATTGGGGGGTTCTGCCGCGGCGAGCAGGGCGTCGTTGGCCGCGCGGACGTCCGCGAACTCCTCTGGGGAAATCCGTGCGGACACCTCGGCACCCTCGGCATGGAGCGCGTCGAGGCAGCGATAGCAGTAGATGCGGTTTATGTGCACTGTACCGTCGTAGAGTGTGAATGAGTCAGTAGCCCTGGCACCGCAGTAATGGCAGTTCCCGGCAGGAAACAGAAGGCTACAGACTGCACAGGTGCAATCGGGGCTCGGTGCGTGGTTTGCGTTGTTTGACATTATTGCCAGATTCTTTCACAGCCTCCTATTCAAATATGCACAGGTGATGAGAGTGGCAAAAAAGAAGCGAACACAACTTAATCGCAGACAGGTTTTGCTGGTCTGCCAAAGCCATTGATGATGCCTGCAGCCACATACTTGGCGATCAGAATACAGTCTGGTTTTGACGCATAAGAAGTGGATGCCCCGATAATTTCCAGAATGTAACGTAAGTCAGCTTCAGGAGATGTGGAGTCAATTTCTTTATGTAGAGGACAATCATCCTCCGCAGCTCTAATCGCAACATCAAGCATTTTATGGCTGATTGGAATTGAGTTGTCTTTTTCAGTGACGAAGCTTCCAAGTTCGTTGAGAGCTCTAACAATATGAGGGGACACGATTGCCACTCTAAAGGTTACAGCAGCCGCACTGATTAGCTCAGAGCAGGTACGCAATATAAGCTTGAATCTATCCACAGGAATTTCGAAGATATGGCCGTTCACTTCAATATCATCCTGTTCTCCGAAGCAGTCGGTGTAGCGAACTGTTTTGCCAGACTCAAGCCGGGCGCAGGGAGAGCCTCCTTCAATGCAAAGAGGAAGAATATCGGATGACCACGTGGGGGTTTTGTCTGTCAAGAGCGCAGTTGCAGCGGAGCTGAACTGATTTGCAGCGACTTTCTGCCATGGCAAATCCGCAGTTGCGTCGCAGCAAACTGACCATAAGACACGCGCGCCCGGGACCAGCTCGACCAGCAGGCAGATGCGATCGGCCTTGATCGAGGTGATAGTCACAAGTGATGAGGCTTCTTCCCAGTCGATAATATGAAGACTGGCGGGTTTCATCGCGGGGGCTTTGTTTTCTTCAGTCATGAGGCCGAGATTACTTCTTTCACATGTATTCAAATCTGAGACTCCCATTCGCGATATATAATAAAAACAAGAATGAGGTTTATTTGGGCCATCCTGAAGATCAGCCCCTTGTCCTTATTTGAATCAGGGAACCATTTAGTATTCAGAGCCAGATGGCCGCTTCTCAGATTCGTGTGTATGGGGACCATAGCCAGTGCCCGCGCTGTTTCCCTGCCCTCCAAGAAGACTATGTAGGGAAATCGGCCGCAAAACCACCGTATGAGCCGTTCACTGCCGAGCGAAAGAAAGAGCTTGAGGTATGGGCCAAAAATAAGCTGGTCAATCCGGCGACCAACGCGAAGATCACGGCGAAGGGGCCAACGTACGCTCAGCTCGAGAAGGAGTACAACCGCATGCAAGAGGAGGCCGACCCTGCTGCGCGTGCAAAGCGCGAGGTTGAGGAGAAGGCTGCCTTGCAACAGCTGCAGGATGCGAAAGATGAGAAATTTCTCAAGATTTGCCAGCGAATAACAGAAACGGCGAATTGCTGGTACGGTAGCTTTCGAATGATGCTGACAGCTAACCTGGTGCAGTGCAGTTCCTGCCATCAAGCGATCCCAGTTAGCGTGATACGAGATGAGTGCAAAAAATGTACGACGAAGGGGTCCTATGACAAATGCAGCTGCTCGACGATATTCACCGTCGAATGCGGAGATTGCCACATTCGTTGCAGCAAATCTTATGCGGGTTTCTGCGCGAAAAAGCAAGACTTCCTTGATTCCTTGATTGATGATCAGGAATGAGAGTCGCGTGTTTTTTGGCTACTCTCTATTTTTCGCAGGCCCATGCCTCCACCGAGTAGACGTCAGTATCATCAACGAATTTGGCCTTCAGGGGACAGCACATTTGCAAGTTCGGCTTAATTTGCCACGTAAGTCTCGTGAATAGCTGAACGCAGGCGGGTGACTGGCACTCCATGCAATCTGTTGCGGGTGGAACCTGCAGATAAGTAGCAGCCATGATCTCTTTCCTGGGTAGTGGAATGCGCGTTAGGTCAACTTTGCTGACAAACGCCATGTAGGGATTTCTAGAGCAGATATAGCCTATTATAGGCTCTTCGTCTTTGTTGTATGCAAGTACGGCTCCGGGATGCTCCACGTACTCGCACCCTTCGGGCATACTCTGTTTGAGAAGAGGAAGTAGGTTGGGTTTCTCAAGATGAAAGGAAGAGAGTCCTATTTCGGAATAGAATGTGAGACAAAGGCGCCGCTCAGACTTTAGTCCAGATAGGAAGTTTCCCTGTATGAAAGACCATGTGAACCGGGCGCATGCGGGGTTATCTTGCCAGTCTGCGGTGTCGGGACTGTGTTTGAGTATGTGAAGCGCGCGCGACAGATCGTCGAGTTCCGGGGGAAGGGTGCCATATGCCCGGAACGTGTGTTCTGCTCCATTTCTGACGCGGGAGAACCCGAAACAGATGTTTTGGTCTTCTCTGAAAGCAGTCGCTGCGAGGGAGCCGACACTTGAGGAATGGTAGAACAGCAGTTTAGAGTCGTCCATTGGGGAGAGGATTCATAATGCAGGCCAGTTTCAAATAGAGAAGTGCGGGGATAGCAGCATGCGAATAGCCATGCCGAGCTCAGACCTCTACTTTAGGTCCGGTTTTGGCATCGTTGAGATAGGCGGCGGATTCTACTGCACATACTGTTTCACGGAGCACAAAATGGACAGTCTGCACGAGCACGTGACTAGCTACGAGCACGACTGCTCAACAGCGAACTACTTCGGCCGCCCTCTGCCAGAGCGACGCCTGACCGTGGAAGAAACAGAGGAGTTCGCGGATGCCATGTTCGAGCCCGCGCCAACTGTCCCAAAGAAGCCGAAGATAATTCGGGTCAAGAGGCGGTAAGTGGTTGCCAATTGAATGAGCTGGCCCTTAGCCATTATTCGCCCTATGCCCACAGTATGCCTGACATGTGAAAAAGTGCGCCCAACGCAGCCGTGCACCTACTGTGGCGGCGCCGCCCACACGGTGGGGACCATTGGTCGGGGCGCGGAGCGTTTGTACCGTTACTGGTGTGTAGCGTGTTTTGAGGCCTTCTCTGCGGACATGGAGAGGCTAAAAGCAGAAAAAAGGCTAGCGCAAAGCATACCAGAGCCTAATTCAGACGATGAGGCCCCTGACGATATGGAAGATTTGAGCACCGACGCCGAAGATGAAGATCACACTGAAACCCACAGACGAACGTGATCTAAAGACAGAAATGCCTTGCCGAATAATGGAACTGAGAATATTTTCGCAGGCCATTCGGTAGCTTGCAATCGCAAAAAAATGTTGTGCGGTCAGTCTTGAAACAGTACTGAAGACAGTAATCCTCGGTATTCAATCTTGGTGTTGAGTAGAACGCAGTTAATAACATATTCATCCGTACGAGCGCGCATATGGTCAAACATTTTTTCGTGTTTATGGACTATGCCATCTAATTTTCGTGTTGTCGCGATTCTCTCTTGTTCTTGTGCTTCAATGCGCTGCAGCCGTGCTTTAAGGTATTCCATAGCTTCTTCGAGCTCGTGCACTTTCGTGCGGAGTGTCTCCACTTCCGTGTCCTGTATATCGGTATGAGAGTCTTCTGCAGGCTCAGATGATTTAGCTGATTTATTGCCTTTCTTGCCTTTTTTCTTTGCGGATGGCTCCTTCTTGACTTCGCGATCAAACAGCAGGGGGTCGTCGAAGGGACCAATGGTAGGGTAGACCGGGCCAGCGAATGCGGTAGAACGAGGCATTGGCTATAGGGATTGTTTTCCTGAATAGGTGAGTGAAGTTAGAACGCCTTCATTTTTCAGAGAGTAGTTGACCAGTAATTAATAGGAGACCCGCAGCCGTATATAGAATGTTTTGGATGAGGTAAGTGACGTGAGCGGCCTGATATCTAAAATGAAGTCCTATCTATGCCAATTACCTCATTGCTAGATGGAAGCCGTAACCCAGGGCAGCTCGCCATCCACTAGAATGTTAACGGGATTAATATCGCTAGTTGATAAAACTAACGCCCAGACCACTGTAAATGTTCAGCTGCTCAAGGATATTCTGGGCAAAGTTTTGCTTAGTGGAGTTCTTGACATTCTTTGCGATTATATGGGTTACTATTTGTTTGATGGGGCGAATCTAGCGGCATTTATTGCAAACAGAGAAATGATATGTCTCTTTGTAGGTGAGCATGAAATTCGAGTATTTGCGCGACAAGACCAGCCATTGCCAGATTTCATTACAATAGACCTCAGACCGTACTTGCCCATTTGGGTGAGTCTTTATGACGTTTATTTCTGGGGATGGCTGTATGGTGATGGCTATTTCGGGGATGGCTTTGTATGTTTCCCTTCTCATGATGATGAAGACTATCGAGTGTGTGAGCAATGGTGGCAGAAAAACAAAAGTGATATTAAGGAATCTAAAGATGAACTCATTGCCGCTCTTACAGAAACCGAGATATGCGCCGAATTAAGCCTCCAACTTCGGTCCGTATTCCGGGAGGCAGCGGGATGGCCGTCATTTGCACTGGAATGTGGTATTTAGCATGAATACTTTTTTGGAGCCGATTTGATGCGTCCAAATTTGAGATGTGGTATAGCAAGTATCAGCCGAGGACTATGCACCGCACTCTGCGCGAAGCAATGCGCCGCCTCTGGCGCGGCCCCGCGCTTGCGTCCGTCAGCATCGGTGTATTCCCCGACACGCAGCTCGAGAGAGGCACGGTCATCACATTCCGTGACTGCTACACCTGGTGGCCGCATTTCGGAAGGCCCGTCCAGTACTTGGCCCCCAACGCGAGGCTGACCTGCTGCGTCCGCGCCAACAATATGACCGTCTTATTTGGCACAAAAGAGGGTTACATGCACTTCGTCGACGCCGAGGCCGGCTCGTGCTTCCTGGCCGGGACCGGAGAGTCGCCAGTGGAGCGGATTTGGGTGGTCGACGGCAGGTACATCTGTAAGCTGGAGAACGGAAGCCTGCAGCTCTGGGACTTCGCGAAGCCGCTCGCGACCCAAAAAGCGCCGGCGGGCATGCAGGACGTCGAGGTGCGAGACGGCGAGGCGGTCGCAATCCTCGCCGACGGCAGCGCCCAGGCGTTGCCGTTCATGAAGGGCGCGGAATCTCAGTGGCCTCGTCGAGGCCCTTGAACCGGTAGTAGCCGCCGACTTGGATGAGGGCCCAGACCTGGTCCGACGGCGGCCCGAGTATTTTTTCTATGTGCCCATCGTCTTTGCGAATCTCAACGAGGGCGTCGAACTTGGGAGTGCGCGAGCAGCAGCCTTGGGGCGGAATGTCCTCCAGCCGTTCTTTTTTGACAACCTCGCCGTTGAAGACGGGAGGGTCGGAGTGTGCGTAGCTAACGAAGAGAGCGCCCATGGCAGAATACTTAGTGTTTATTGTTTTCAAAAATGAACCACGTATAGCCTTCACATTAAGAGTGTAACTCTCATGAGCAGAGAGTTATGGAGAGAATCGGATGTCCTAGATAATCGTTCCGAATGGTTTATGGACGTCTTAATGCAGCTTACTAGAAAGCACGATTCATCTGCTCGTAAGCTTACCGAGTTTTACCTAACTCGTGTGTTGAGCAAGCCGTTGATAGTATTGGTATGTGACTTCCTGCGCATAGGGCAATATTTGGCAACGGCATTGCTGTGTAATAAGTTTACGGTGAGATGTGTATCGCTCGAAGAGGAGGTAATCGAATTTAGGATGGGGGGATCATCGGTCAAATGTAATCCTAAATATCAAGATGAATTGCCGGAGGTCCTGCTTACACCCTTAACTGCGTTTGAATGTACTCTAAATGATAGTGAAAGTCGAGCATATTATTTTAGTACCCTGATTGCTTGGCGTCATATTACTACTGGGCAATTCGAGCTTGGAGAGACGTGCACAACTATGAGAAGTCCTGAGCTTCCGCGCGACGGAATCAAGGAGTGTGCTCTCCGACTCCAGAATGAGGTGTTGGCTAACGTAGCAATAATGGAAGAGTATGGTGCGTTAAATAGGGTCGCTATAGACAGGAATGATTTGGACGCATGGAAGAGTTGGGATTCTAATCGGGAGCTTGGAAAATTAGCTTACAAAAAATATTCAGCAATGCGCCGCCAAGAAGAAGATAAAGTGATTGAGCCGTTGCTGATGCTAGATACAATTAGTATCTATTACAAAGATCAAGAAGAGTATGAGGATAAAAGAAATAATAAAGTAGAGGATGAAGGAGAGGATGAAGGAGAGGATGAAGGCGATAATAAAGTAGAGGATGAAGGCAATGATGAAGGCGATGATAAAGTAGAGGATGAAGGAGAGGAAGAGGGTGAAGAGTAAATGACTTTATAAGTATTCGTTGATAGAACTATGTTTTTTGTCTGATGGCTATTGTGACTGTATGTAAATTGAACACTTATGCCATTAAACATCAGATTCGGAGAAATGGTTCGAATAGCTCATTGCGCCGATATTCATATTGACGACCGACGCCGAGAAGAATATGCTCTGGTGTTTGCAAAGTTCTATGAAAGCCTGAAAAAGGAAAAGCCCGACATTATCGTTGTGGCTGGGGATGTGTTCAACGTGAAAGCGCATGCAACCCCGCATAACCTGGAAGACGTTTCATCGTTTCTTGTTAATTTGGTCGGAATTGCTCCTGTGATACTTACTACAGGAAATCATGACGTTGATGTTCATAAGCCCGGATCCCTCGATTTATTGTCTCCCTTGGTTACGTATCATCGTTTGCTCCAGCCACCGAATCTTACATATCTGCGCCACTCAGGTACCTATGCAGTCCATGGTATAGTATGGACAGTAATCGCGACTGATGGGGCGCAGCCAAGTCGTGATTCGGAGCAAAAGGCGATAGATGATTATGGTCTCGCAAGCGCGCCGCATATATGTCTATTCCACGAAGAGCTCAATGGGGCTTTATTTGCAAACGGTATGCAGATAAAAGATTTCTCATTGACAAAAGAGAGTCTCAAGCGATACGACGTTGTTATGGGTGGGCACATACATCTCAGACAGCAGTTTACTGCACGAGGGGCTTACTGTGGCAGTCTTGTTCAGCAAAATATAGGCGAAGCCCGGAGCGGCCACGGTTACGTACTATGGAGTCTTGATATGGCAACCGCTGGCTCTGCCAAGCACTTACCCTATCGAATTGCAGAGCCAGAGATGAAAGGAATTGATATTCCAAACCCGCATGGATTTGTTCGCATAGAGATTGATGCAAATGGCTCAGATGTTACGCGAGGGCCACTACCTGACGAGCCTCTTTACTGGGAATTAATTTATGATGCTGCAGCACCACGTGGTTTAGTTAACGAGCTTGATTCGGAATATACAACTTTATTTGCGATGCCGCATCGTGCCATCCGAGAAAAACCTCGACCAGGGCATTCTTGCGATAATAAAGTAGAAGAAAAAGAGATTGAGCAGGTCAAGACCGCGGAAAGCAAAACACAAAATGCAATGATTGATGCACAGCTGGAATCGCGCAATCTTGAGTCGCACGAGTCTCTTATGCGTAAACTGCTGAAAGATAAGCCAGCAGACTTAATCGAAAAGGTCATTGCAATGCACAAAACTAGATATAACGAGCCAGGGCAGCACGATTACATAGGTGCAAGACTGCGAATTCTTCGTATTGAGTTTGATAATTTTAAGAGCTATGGGGAAAAGAACGTGGTGGACTTTACTCTGCTCGAAAAGACAGTGAGTGGTGTGATAGCTGAAAATAGCGCTGGTAAGTCATCATTCATTGAAGCGATAGTGTTTGCGTTGTATGACCTCCATCCTCGAGCTCGGGTGAAGGCGGACCTAATTCGTATAGGCGCGCCTTACTGCCGCGTCTTGCTCAACTTTGAGCTGGATGGCAAGCCAGGAAGCATAGATAAGTGGTTCTCAATAGAGCAGTCGCATTCTGCAACAAGTGGGCGGAGCGGTATAAACAGATACCGCTTCACTTACGATGGCGAGGACCGGACAAAAGGTGACGTAGCGGGAACTCTCGCGGCTATCCGAGAAGTTGTTGGCGCGGGCGATGATGCACTGATATCGAGCTTCCAGATGCAAAAAGACGACATTCGAGGATTCATCACTGCATCAACGGCTAGCGCAAGGAAAGAGCTTCTAGCTGATGCTTTCTCTGTAGGTAACTTTAAATCATTACGAAAATCCGTGAAAGCAGAGATAAAGCAGTGTTCTGATAGTCGCAAATCGCTCGAAGGGGAGGCAGGAAAGACAGCGGCTGAGCTTGAACACTTATGCGATAAAGAGAGTGGAGATGCCGAAGATCTACGGTCCAAGATTGTCGATCTTAGTGCGGATGTTGAGGCGCTAAATGCACGGAAGCTGAAGTTGACAGAAGAGTACGGGGTTGCTAGCGCGAAGCTGGCGATCTCTAGCGATGCGGCTAAGCTAGCCCTGCAGAAATTTCCGCACTTCCAGGAGCGGTACACAGAGGTATTCTGTAGAGCAAATGTGGAGGCTTGGGAGCGAGCTATTGGCGCCGTGGGTGATGAAATTCAGAACGCGCCAGTATGCTTATTGCCAGAAGCTCCGAATGTACCAACACACATTCCAAGTCATGAAATGGTAACAGAATCCGCGACAGACATAATTGCCGCAGAACAGGATTTGGCTAAGAAAGAGGCCAATGAACAGAAGTGCGCATTGGCCCTCGCAGGGGCGCCTCCACCCAAGATGAGCGTAGCTGATGCGCTAATGGCTCGACAGCGCGCACAACAGATTCTCGCGAATGCAAAGGGCGAGGTTCTCGCGCAGAACAAGCCAGTTGCTCCTGATCCAGTAGTTGGCATGTTGCCCGGTGCCACTCTTGAAATTACCGGCGAGAGAAATGGATCTCAGCCGGATGAAGCAACACTGAATGCCGCCATAAGCTTGCTGTCCACGCGCAAAGCCCATACTAGTGGTCTTGTACTACCTCGTTGGGACGAAAAGCAACATGCAAGACTCCAAGGGATCGCAAACAGAGAACTTCCTACTAATGCCAGGCCGCGTTCCCAGCTAGAATCAGAGCTGCAGGCGGCAGAGATTGCTGCAGCCGCTGCTGACCGGTCATGTGCAGAAGCAAAGACAGAGTTTGAAATATCTAGCTATGCCCATACTCCTGTAATACAGGAACTTCGTGAAAAGTGCAACAAGGCGAAATCATGGGTGGCGGTTGCGGGGCATGTTGACGTGATTCGAGGCCGTCTGCGCCCAGAAAAGAATTGTGTAGGTTGTGTACACACTGCCAGCGTGCTTGATTCTTGCGAGCCAGCCGAAGCAAAGGCCAACCTGAAGCTGGCAGAGGAAGAACTCTCTGCCGCTTTACAAAAGGCAAAGGAGATTGCCCAATATAAGCTCGATGAGGCTGTTAGAAACTGTGAAACTACACGCGAGAGGCTAAAAAAGGCACGAGAAAATAGAGTTTCCATTGAAGATATTCAGGATGAAAAGGAGGCCGCTTTACGATCCGTCCAGGAGCTTGAGCTTGCGCGCGATATTGAGCTGGAGCAGGCCGCCCTGGGCACTATTGAAACTGCAAACTATCACTACATGCGAAGGGTAGAGGCGTGGAGTAAATATGAAGCACAGCTCATTTCCTGGGAAGCAAACTCTGCTGCTGGGATCAAGCATGCAGAGAAGCAGTTAGCCGATGTGGAGCGCGCGGAAAAAAACAATAAGGTAGCTGACACAGAGCATACAGTCGCAAAGGAAGCCATGTTTGCCGCAACTGCTGAGATTGCAGCAGCAAGAGAGACTGTGAAAGCTGCCCATCAAACTTATAATAAGCTGTATAATGAGCGCGCAAAAGCTCTCCTGGCACTCCAGTGGTGGAAATGCGCAGAGATGACAGCAAAAGCAAAGGCTGAAGAGATGTCTTACCGAAGTGCGGCCGAGGTGTGCGTAAAGGCGATCCAGAGTATCAATCAAAGCTATAAGTTGTCTGCGAAGAAGCTACTGGCGGCACAGGAGCAAGCTGCCGCAACAGAAGATCGAGCCAAGAAAGCTCAGGCTGATTTGGAGAAGGAGCAAAAGAGAGTTAGTGAGCTTAATGATGTTAAGGAGAAGCATGAAGTGCTTATTGAGTACAAAGAAATGATCAGCACAAAGCGCGGAGTGGGCCATATCTTGCTGACTCGCATTAAGTCTTCGTTGGAGCAGCATCTGAACAACGCACTGCGAGAACTGGGGGCGACTTTCAGAGCGCGCATTGATGCTGACTTCGCTGTGCAAATCACGAACCGCTTGCAGGAATGGGTGCAGATTTATAGCGGGGGTGGGTACGAGAGCTTCGCTGTGGGCCTCGCCGCAAGGCTGGCTGTGTGGCGGCTGGCTGTAAGTCCGCGCCCTGACGCGATTATTATTGACGAGGGTTTCACCTCATGTGAGGAAGCTAAGCTCGAGGAGATGGCTACTGCTATCGAGAGTCTCGTCGCGGCGCCGGATGGGCCACGCTTACTGTTCATTGTTACTCACTTGCCGAAGCTGAAGATGTCGATTGAGCGTGCGCTCGAAATTAAGTTGCTGCCCACGGGAAGTCAGATTACTAACGCAACTGCGACACTCATGGCGGTTCCAATAGGCCCTGTCGCAAAGAAAGAAGCTGCACCCAAGACGGAGCAGAAGGCAGGCGCAGCTCGCATCGGTGAGGCCCTACCCCCCGATTCTGACAATCCTGGCAAATTCTATTGTAAAGTGTGTAGTAAAAGCCTGACCAGCGGAAGAGTAGCTATTCATCTTGCGTCAAAGGGGCACTTAGAGAAGGTTACCAAGTCCAAGAAGTAGTTTATATGGAGAAGGCCGTTTAGGTCAATTACATTTGTTTTTGTGTCTTATATAGTCCGAAACAGTAAAATTCGTTACAGCTCAGCAAAGAATGATAGGCAACAAAAACTACCTTACTGATTTTAGTGTTGAGTGAGCAACATGCTTTTTGTTTCGGAGAAGATAGTATGGGTAGTAACTTCTTCTACGTGCTGTTTCGCACGTAGGCGGTTAGATGTTAGCGCGAGCGCTTCAGCGACAGACAGCACGGGCTCCTCGTACTCTGCTCGCGAATGCTTGACTTTGTAGTGAAGGTTGACTTGGCGGTTGACAGTGTCTGGTTGGCCCTGGAAGATGGCGCCACAGGTCTTGCAGGCGATGGTGCGAGTGCAGCCAAGCTTTGAGGGCATGGCTTTGCGGCCGTGGCGAGTCATTGGAAACACTGCGCTGAATGGCCGAGACAAGCTATATTCAAATTAGACTGAATAAAGTAGATCCTGGATTCAAGAGATAGATGTGTGGAAGGCCTTGTGCTGTTTCTTGGCGTTAAGTCTTCTGCTCCTAAAAAACTCGTCGCAACTGACGCCAGTTATAGAGCGAATGATGGACATCTCGCAGCTTTACGAAACACACTTGGTAGCCGCAGCCTCAGATCTTTGTCGAATCCAATGAGCAGTCCACAAAACTCTTCTAGGTCTATTGATTTTTTGCTAGGATTGAGTGTTTTATACAGAGCAAAGGCATCACGGGTACGGTTAATGGTCCATCTCGAGCGAAGGCATTTTATAGGTTTGGGGTCCTCGAATGGTAGAAGACTTTGCATCCATAGCCAAATCTGGCTGGCACTCGCCGGGAATTCGATCTCCCAGGGCATCTCTGTGTAGTGTGGCGTTGGATTTCCTGTCGTGTCCCAACTGACACATGCGCTGAACCCGCCATCTGCTTTAAATTTAAATAGACCTGTCCCAAACAGCCCTGTGTCAGACAGCACAATCTCAAACCCATTGTCGAGAAAGTTGGCCAAGCTATGCGAATCATACAAATAGTAGCCCATATAGTCGCAAAGAATGCCGAAAGAGTTATCGTCCAGAGCGGTAAGGGCGGCGCCGAGCTTGCGTATCCGTCTTACGGTGATCCGATTAGTCTGATCACAGAGCAGTGCTATCTGGGTTACACAATGATGGGTGTAGTCGCTAACTTTAGTCGGGGCAAGGCCATGACGGGTACGTGAGAGTGCGGCGCGGGATAGATGCGAAAGAGCGTCAAAGACATTCATATCACCAATATAAGGTACTAATGCGTTCAAATGTAATAGAGTCTATTTAAGCTGACATGCTGGCCAAATGCAGAATTATAGTAGAAAAGAGTTATTGCATTGATCAGTACGGAAAACTTGTGACTGAGCCGCAAAAGAAAATCAAAGCCTTGTGTGATGTTATAAAAGAGACTATGTATTTTTGGATGCATACCCTGGACTCAACCGCGGCAGACTAGATTGAAGGTTGTGGCGGTTATAGAGCGAATGATGGCCATCTCGCGGCTTTACGAAACGCACTTAGCAGCTGCAGTTTCAGGTTGCTGTCGGACTCAACAAACAGCGCTCGAAGCTCGTCTACGCTTATTGTTTTTTTGCTAGGGTTGCGGTTTTTATACAGCGCGAAAGCATCACAAATGCGGTTAAGAGCCCATTCCGAGCGAAGATTGCTTATTGATCTGGGATTCTCGAATGGTGAAAGACTTAGCATCCACAGCCAGATTTGACTAGCACACATTGAGAATTTGATTCGCCAGGGTGTTCCGATGCTGCGCAAGTCCACATTTCCTGTTTTATCCCAATCAACACATGCTCTGAATTCGCGATTTGCCTTAAATCGATCCGCCCTAACATGATATGTGTCAAACAGCACAATCTCAGACGCATTGTCGAGAAAGTTAGCCAAGCCATGCGAATCATACAAATAGTACCCCATATAGTCGCAAAGAATGTCGAAAGAGTTATCATCCAGAACAGTAAGGGTGGCGCCGAGCTTGCGTAACCGTCTTACAGTGTTCCGATTAGTTCGATCAAAGAGCAGTGCTATCTCGATCGCGCAACGATGGGTATAGCCTTTAACTTTAGTTGGGGCAAGGCCGTGACGAGTGCGCGAGAGTGCAGGGCGGGACAGGTGCGAAAGAGCGTCAAAGACATTCATATCGTCAATATGAGGCACTGATAAGCTCAACTATAATAGGATTCATTTGAGCGACGATGGCCATGAGGTGCTAGGCGCTGCATATTCTATTTTACTTGCGTCCAGAGGAAGCCGAAATGACTCTCCCCCTCAAGCTCAAAGTACGCTATTCACAACTCCCAGATGTTGTATCAAGAGGGCCGCTCTTTTTGTCACCGGCGATGAGCGCTTATACATTGCTTTAATCCGATTACGAGTCTGTTTTATCCTTTCCGATTGTCGTGTCGTAAGAAGGCTTCGAGTAGTGCGCCACATCATGCAAAGCCCGCATCCGTCTTGCACACAATACTCGTAATGTTTGCGCCCAAGTTCGTCCATATCCGCATGAAATAGATGGAGCCACTTTAGATAGAATAGGAGCTCTTCCAGGGAAGTACAATTCATGTGATAGGAGTGTAATACTCTTGAACCAGGGATAAATTTGCAGTCAATGAATGGGGAGTTGGTCATTGTTTCTTTACACAGATGCTTAGCGTGAGTCAGCGCAAAGTCGATCTCTTCTAAAGTTGAGCACGGGATGTGCCCTGGCCTGACGTGCACCGGCACCCACGCGTGCATCCTGGGAGTTGTGTTTGTGTCGCCGAGTGGCCAAGCTACTTTGTATACACCAACATAGATAGTAGGGAGAACCGCTGGCGCATTAACCGAAGAATAGCTAACAACGAGCAGTGCCATTGGAGCAGGCAAGAGCTCCGATAGAATAGTTTGAAGGATCCTGTAGTTAACCATTCCTTGCCTGCGTTTAAAGGTAATTAGTAGCTTTAAAAAAGAAAAGTACCTGCAATTAGTCCTCCTCGCAGAGACATTTCTGCTCGGCGCACTCTTCACATAAATGACACTTGCCTTGGGTGCATATCTTGAAGGTGCTCTCAAGATCATGCCACTCACAGAGAGAGCACACGCGAATGCGGTGGCCAGTAGGGTCAAGAAGGCGGCCGTATGCTTCGCAGGCTTTCATACTCAGAAGGCACTCATTTCGGTACGCCGCAAGTATAGCCCCTGCCTGTTCGATAGCGGATTGTGTGCTGGCTTTCTCCCGTCTGAGCTTTGCTTCGAGGCATCGGATGTGCGCGTCTTTCTCAGCAAGCAGTTTTTTGAGATCGTCTATCGCCGATGTGGCGGCAGGCTCGTTACGTGCTTGGGGTGGGGCTGTAGTCATTTCGGATTAAACATAAACAGAGCTTCAAATATATAAGTGAACGCTTACTCCTAATCAAGGTGATGTAGCGTATTGTTTGAAGATAGCGGGGACCATTTCATTACGCGATACTTGATAATACGCAACTAGGCGGAATGAGTGGACACAAGAAATTAGTAGAGGAGCATCTGAATGGGGAACTGGCCAGTATGGTTATGGTGTATCTTGGCGAATTTGAGAATGGAGTGGAGTTAGTTCTGGCGGACCCTACTATGCTAAATGCAATGCTAGCCAAATTACCCGAACAAGCAGGATATGAAAATATGCGAACCGCAAACATGGATAATGAAGAACGAAAATTGCAGATTATTATCAGGGATGAGCAATGCGATTTGGTTAGTCTAGACATTGGTAGAAGAAGTTTGTATCAGATGCTTTATGCAAGACACGATATGATGTCATTGACATGTAAGCAAGAATTGCCTAGACTGATTGCGCACGTTTTACGAAATGCTGTGGCAATAAAGAGAGGTTTACGTTTGATACCATTTCAACAATCCAGAACATATGCCTTGCTAATGCTTTGGATAAACCGCATTTTACCAGCATTGGGAACAATGCTGGATCAGCTTCAGGGGAAGCTTAAAAGAATAAAACTGAGCGCTGTAAAGCGCAATAATCCAAGTCCGAAATAATAAGTGAAGGATGCCCAGAATCCACAGGCACCGTAAAGCACCTGGGTGGCGAGTGGTACAGCCTGACGCAGGAGGATATCGGGGAGTACGCGAGTCTGAAGAAGGCCGAGTAGAACAACTAAATAGAAGCACTGGGAATCCAATGGGGGAATATGTGGCGCACGTTTGTAATCGCGTCCGCAAAGGCACAGAGAGCATTAACAGCTTCCAGTGTGGAATTCGAAGGTAGAGAGGAACGAATTATTGGATCCACATATAACCCAATAAGAATAGTGATAGCTTGATAGCAGCGTTGGTTGAGGAACGCACTAGATATGCAAGGCTGCAACTTAGCATATTCTACCATAGCTGCGCGGCATTTTTCCATAGCAGGAGACAGTTGGTTGTAGGGTTCTTTAAGAGACTTGACACTGTTAATAGCAGTCTCAAGGTTGTTAACCTCGGTAGGACATAAATCGCGAAAGGACTTAGCCTCAGACATCGCCATGACTCAAGTGAGCAAGTAGGTCGCGGGAATAACAGATGCCGCAAACTTCTAACTGAAAACTGCACGTAACAGGTAAACCGAAATCCAAAACACCCCCAAGAATTTATGCACATGATAGGATCTAGGGTAGGTGAGGAAAAAGAGCCGCAAGGGGGGGGAGGTCGGCAGCGGCGTGAATCTAACAAGCGAAGAGCGGGCGATCGCTCAGCACAAAGAGGCGGGCCAGCTCTCACCAGTCAGTCCGGCAAACCGTTCCCCAGAGAAGGCAGCGAGTCATCAGAGCCGCGCGCAACGCTGTCCGCTTCCCGAGCCCGATCGTCCAGCTCACCCCCGAGCGTGGAATCTTTGCGGTCCAAGGCCTGCTTGGCCCGTTGAGGGGGTAGTGCGGCACCCGGAACGCCGCCACTCCGAGCGCGCAGAGCTTTGATGCGCGCCAGCGTGCGCACTGGATCCGCTTCGAGCATCCGGTCCGCGTCGGACATCGCGATAAGCAACGAGTCAATCCAACCATCAGGATGATGTCTAAGCCGGCGAAACTGAACGCCCAGGCAGAGAAGGATCCAGAGCGCGCAAGGGAGCACTCCAAAATGCAAGTCAAAGAACGAGACCCTGAGGTCCAGCAAAAAGCAGGCGCGCCGAGAAGCCTCGTAGAGCTGTTCGGCGACCGGAGAATCCGAATCCGGGGGACGGTAGAGGAGCTGCTGTTCAACGCGGCGGACGTGGCGAGGCAGATCGGCGACGCAAGCCACCAGGCGAGGGCGGTGAGGGGGTACGACGCGAGCTACGCGCGGCGGGTGGAGGAGAAGGACCCGGAAGGCCGAGAGCGGGCGGTGCAGTACCTGACGGAGCAGGGGGTGTACAGGTACCTGACGCAGTCGAGGCGGAAGGAGGCGGAGGCGTTCCAGAAGTACATCTACGGGGTG
>Ga0105241_10000696_pt1 | contig 25359 bp, 22 predicted proteins | sample KBSC64metaG_FD_80422 | JGI IMG/M metagenome (GOLD analysis project Ga0105241, IMG submission 80422) | Corn rhizosphere microbial communities from Kellogg Biological Station, Michigan, USA - KBS C6-4 metaG | ecosystem: Host-associated > Plants > Roots > Rhizosphere > Soil | place: Michigan, USA... | reverse complement strand
GTGGTGCTCGACATCGAGAAACACGAATTCGACGAGGTCTTCGACGGCAAGAAGAAGCAACGCAAGGTGAAGCTCGATACCGAGCTCGATGCCAAGGCGCTCAAGGAAGTAATTGCCGAGTACAAGAAGGTCGTCAAGAAGCACACCAAGCGTGATTTCCCGCAGGATGCTCACGAACAACTCACCATGGCGCGCGACGCTGTGTTCCGCTCCTGGCAGAACGACCGCGCCAAGCACTATCGCCGCATTAACAACATCGACGACATGCTCGGCACGGCGGTCAACGTACAGGCTATGGTGTTCGGCAACCTGGGCGAAACCAGCGGCACCGGAGTTGGTTTCACGCGTAATCCCGCGATCGGCACCAAGGAGTTTTACGGCGAGTTCCTGATGAATGCGCAAGGCGAAGATGTGGTTTCGGGCGTGCGCACCCCGGTCCCAATCCTCGAACTCGAAAAGGTCATGCCGGATGTCTATAACCAGTTGCGAGAAATCACCACGCGCCTGGAGAAGCACTACAAAGACATGCAGGACTTCGAATTCACCATCCAGGACCGCAAACTTTACATGCTCCAAACCCGCAACGGTAAGCGCACTGGGTTGGCTGCGGTCCGGGTTGCGTTGCAGATGGTGGATGAAGGCTTAATCAAAAAAGAAGAAGCCATCTTCCGAGTCGAACCGAACCAGCTTTATGACTTCCTGGTACCTCGCCTTGACGAGAAGGGACAAAAAATTGAAGTGCTGGCAAAGGGCTTACCTGCATCTCCGGGAGCGGCTGTCGGCGAAATCGTCTTCACCGCTGATGCAGCCGTCGAGCGCGCAGGACACGGGGCCAAAGTTCCGGTGATTCTGGTTCGCGCTGAAACCACGCCGGAAGATATTCACGGCATGGAAGTGGCAAAGGGCATTCTGACTTCACGAGGCGGAATGACCAGCCATGCGGCAGTAGTCACGCGCGGCATGGGCAAGTGCTGCGTGGCGGGTGCAGGCGATATTGACGTGGATGAAAAAGCTCAGGAGATGCGCGTTAAAGGTCAAGTATTCAAGGCCGGAGACTGGATCTCGCTCGATGGCACTACCGGCCGCGTGATCAAGGGCAAGCTGAAAACGCTCGATCCGTCGCCGGATGACCCCGAATTGCAGAAGTTTATGGGATGGGCCGATCCGTACCGCGTGCTGAAAGTGCGCGCCAATGCTGACATTCCGCGCGATGCCATCCAGGCGCGCGCGTTCGGCGCAGAGGGAATCGGGCTTTGCCGCACTGAGCACATGTTTTTTGGCGAGGAAAAGATTCCACATATGCGCGCGATGATTCTCGCCAACAACGAGAAAGACCGCCGCGCCGCGCTGAAGAAGCTGCTGCCCATGCAGCGAAATGACTTCATTGGTGTGTTCCGTGCCATGGACGGCTTCCCGGTCACCATCCGCACACTCGATCCGCCGCTGCATGAGTTTCTGCCGCGCCGTGAGGAGCTAATGGTGGACATCGAGACGCTGCCCATTCGCGATACCAAGGCGAAGAAAGCTCTGGTCGCTAAGTACAGCGACTACGGCGCCAAGGCTGTCGGCGATCTCAAGAAACTGCTGCCCACCCTGCTCGCGCGCGTTGAGCAGTTGCACGAATTCAACCCCATGCTCGGGCACCGTGGCTGCCGTCTCGGCATCACCTATCCGGAGATCACCGAAATGCAGGCACGCGCCATTTTCGAAGCCGCAGTCGCGGTCGCGAAGGACGGCGTAAAGGTGTTCCCCGAGGTCATGATTCCGCTGGTTGCCACGCTGAAAGAGTTGGAGAATCAGGCGGGCATCGTGAACCGCGTCGCTAAAGAAGTTTTTGCCGAGAAAAAGCAAGCGGTCGAATACTTGGTCGGCACCATGATTGAGCTGCCGCGTGCCGCGCTGGTAGCGGATGAGATCGCCAAAGAAGCGCAATTCTTTTCTTTTGGAACCAACGATCTCACCCAGACCACGTGGGGCTTCTCGCGTGACGATGTTAACAAGATTTTGCCGACGTACCTCTCTGAGGGGATCATCAAGCAGGATCCGTTCAACGCGCTCGATCAGGAAGGTGTTGGTCAGTTGGTGAAAATCGCCACCGAACGCGGGCGCAAGACCCGATCTAACCTGAAAGTTGGAATCTGCGGTGAGCACGGCGGCGAACCTTCGTCGGTCGAGTTCTGCCACAAGGTAGGACTCAACTACGTTTCGTGTTCGCCTTTCCGCGTGCTAACCGCGCGCTTGGCGGCGGCGCAAGCGGCAGCAACTGGAAAGCTGGGCGTCGAGGGCGGAAGGACAAAGTAACAAAAAACAATTCATGACAGTCAGCCCACCCTCGAGGTGGGCTTTTATTTGTGAATCAGTTGTTTCGCGATGCTGCAATATAGCTCGACCGCATCCTCCAACTGTTTTTTCTCGACGTACTCGCCTTCCGTGTGGGCCACGTGAATTGACCCCGGCCCGAGCAATAGCGGTTGGCCCCAGTTAGTCAAAGCCGGAACATCCGTGGTGAAGGCCGCCACCATCGTCGGCACCCCTTGAAAGCTGCGCAGACGAACGAAGGGGATTTCCAGGGTGAAATCGACTCTCGCCAGATCGCCAACGGTTGTGACGATTTCATTGCGAAGCGCTGCTGCCGGGCCGACCAGCCTATAAAGCAATTGCGCCCGGGCCTTATCGGGAATCACGTTCGGCGCGCGGCCGCCTTCGATGACGCCAACATTCATGGTACAAGGGCCGATGTCGGGATCGGACGGCAACTTCATAGCACGCAGGCGGCGTAAAGCTTCTACCAGTTTGTCGATCGCGGACTCGCCAAGTTCGGGATAGGCGGAGTGCGCCATCCGTCCGCTGGCGATGATTTCCACACGCAAAGCACCCTTCGATGCGAGTGCGATCCGGTTCTCCGTAGGCTCCCCGTTGATGAGATATTTGCAGCTGTTCGCCTGCCGGTTCGCGACTTTCGCTCCGAGGCTGTCTCGTTCTTCGCCGACCAGGAACAACAGTCCAACGTAGATCCCTTCCGCTTTCAGCCGCTCCGCGGCGGCGATCTGCGCAGCGATGATTCCCTTCGCGTCACAGGAACCGCGACCGTAGATGCGAGATTCATCTTCGGACGAAGGAATATACGGCGGCACTGTGTCCATGTGGGTCGAAAAAACAATCTCAGGATTCGGGTTCTGTGTGGATGTGGCATATACATTCGCTCGCTCGGCTTCTACCGGCGTGTGCTGAACGTCGTAGTCGAAGCCTGAAAGTTCTTTAACGAGGAAATGGCCCACCGAACCTTCGTTTCCGGTAATGGATTCGATGTCAACCAGGTTCCGCGTGAGTGCGACAACATCAATGCTCATCGCATTGAGAATAGCAAATGAGCAGTGAGCAGAGAGCTCTTGCCCGCCGCTCACGGCTCACCATCCGCACCTCGAGGCTTCCTGTAATCTTGGTGGGTGCCCGAAGCATCTTCAATCCGCTCACTTTTTCTCGAGGGGCCTGCGGGAAGGCTCGAAGCGCTGCTCAACACTGGCTCCCCTAATGCGACCCACGCCGCTCTGATTTGCCATCCGCACCCCAGCTATGGCGGCACCATGCACAACAAGGTCGCTTTCCATGCTATGAAGGCACTGAACAGCTTCGGCTTCCCTGCCCTACGCTTTAATTTTCGCGGTGCCGGGCTGAGCGAAGGGCAGCATGACTACGGTGTTGGCGAGGTAGATGACGTTCGCGCGGCTCTCGACTGGATAGATCGAGAGTTTCACTTGCCGATTATTTTCGCTGGATTTTCGTTCGGGGCGGCGATCGGACTGCGTGCCGCATGCCCGGACAGTCGAGTCAAAGCCGTTATCGGCCTTGGCGTTCCGGTGCGGCCAGTTGATGATCGCAGCTACGGTCTTGAATTCTTGGAATCGTGTGAGAAGCCCAAGCTCTTTATCAGCGGCAGCCGCGACCAGTTTGGCCCGCGAGCACAGCTTGAAGAAATGGTGAAAAGCGCATCGGAGCCAAAGAAGTTAGTGATCATTGAAAGCGCCGACCATTTTTTCGAAGGCAGATTAAAGGAGATGCGCGAAGCGACTGAGGCCTGGGTGAAAGAAATGATTCAATGAAGACGATTGCCCGACACATTTTCGATCACGCCATGCGCGAGTCGAGCATGAGCGCAGCCTTTCAACGGCATGTGAGCTTCGAACGGGGCGTCCTGAGGATTTGCGATGACTTGTATGACCTGAACGCATACAGCCGCGTTTTCGTGATTGCAATCGGCAAGGCAGCGCATTCAATGGTCGATGCCTTGCACCAACAAACCGGGCAGAGATTTGAAGGCATCCTCGCCAGTCCTGTGCAACCGGAATTTCACGTTCGCGGCTTTCGATATTTCCACGGTGGACATCCGCTTCCGAACGGCGACTCGATTCGCGCCGGAGCGGCGATACTGAAGTCGCTCAGCACCTTGAATGAATCCTCGCTGGTAATTTACCTGATCAGCGGTGGCGCCTCCGCATGCGCAGAAAAGCCGATCGACGAGGAAATTTCGCTTGACGACCTGATTCAGACATATCGCGCGCTGGTTCTTTCCGGTGCTCGCATCGGCGAAATCAACAGCATTCGCAAACATCTTTCCGCCATAAAAGGTGGCCGTCTCGCGCAGGCAGCTTATCCGGCGCAACAGGTTTCAATTCTGATCTCGGATGTTCCCGACAACGCACCCGACGCCCTGGCATCGGGCCCAACCATGCCTGATTCGTCCACCATCGGAGACTGCAATTCAGTCGTCACAAAGTACAGCCTGCTGCAGGAATTTCCGGCTTCCGTGCGGGAATTGTTTGAGCGGCACGTACTGGAAGAAACTTTAAAATCCGACGATCCAGCGTTCATTCGCGCACGCTGGTGGACGGTTCTCTCCAATTCCAACCTGCTCGAAGCGGCCAAAAAAGAAGCTGAGCGTCAGGGATTCGCCACGTTTATTGACAACAGCTGCGACGACTGGGATTACCGCAAGGCCGCGGACTATCTGCTCGACCGCATCCGCAAACTACGGCAAGCAAACGAGCGCGTCTGCCTTCTCTCTGGCGGAGAAATCACGGTTCGTGTAACCGATGGTGGAATCGGCGGACGTAATCAGCAATTCGCCTTGTACTGCGCCGATAAAATTGTCGGCGACGATATCTGCGTGCTGAGCGCCGGTTCAGACGGAATCGATGGCAACAGTGACTCCGCAGGCGCAATCGTAGACGGAGCTACTGCCAAACGTGCAAAAGCCCGCGGGCTCGATCTCGAGAACCATCTAGCTTCATTCAACGCTTATCCGCTGTTTGAAGCGCTCAATGATTCCATTGTGATCGGGCCCACGGGCAACAACCTCCGTGACATCCGAATATTGCTGACTGGCTAAGCCGATTTCCTCTCCGGATGCTGCGGCGGCATCTTCGCGACAGCCTCATCCATGCCCCGCTTCATTTCTTCTGGCGAGAGGTCCTTTACATGCGTAGCCAAGGACCATTGATGCCCGAAGGGGTCGGTGACAACGCCGTAACGATCGCCCCAGAATTGATCCATCAAGGGCATTTTGACCTTAGCCCCGGCTGAAGTAGCGCGATCGAACGCCGCATCTACTTTGTCGGTGTAAATGTGGATGGTGACTGAAGAACCTCCACCGGATAGCGGAGACAATGCCCCGTATTCTGGCATCTCGTCGTTCAGCATAAGGAATGAATCGCCAATGCGCAGCAGCGCGTGCATCACCTTTCCATCTGGCAGCTTCGCGACATCGCCCAGAAGTTCGGCCCCAAATGCATTCTTGTAAAACTCGATTGCGTTTTCCGCGCCACGAACGACTATGTGTGGGGTAAGAGTGTGAAATCCTTGAGGAACTGCCTGTACTTTTGTGGACATAAAAACCTCCTCGGCGGGAGATTTTAGTCCACATGATTGTTAAAAAGGTCAGAAGATTTTTGTAATACCTTCGTCGAGAACCAGCACTTTGTCCTTGATTCCGGCGGCAATCGCTTCCTTTTCAAGCAACTGCAAAGGTTCATCAATGGGTTCGTGCGAAAGCCGAAATGTACCGTAGTGCATGGGCACCATCCATCGCGACTGCAGGTCCAGGAATGCGCGAGTCGCATCTGCGGGATTGGTGTGCACGTTGCGAAACGATTCAGGGTTGTACGCCCCGATCGGCAACAAGGCGAGTTGCGGCGCAAGCCTCATGCCAATTTCACGAAAGCCCGAAAAATAGGCGGTATCGCCTGCGTGATAGACGGAGTGCTTACCGCCGCGCAGCACATATCCTCCGTATCCTCGGTGTGCGTCGCGCAGAATGCGCGCGCCCCAATGCCGCGAAGGCACATGCGTGATGGTGAGATTCCGATGCCGGTAGCTGCTCCACCAATTTAATTCGACTACGTCGCGAAAACCAAGATCGGAAACAAGATCAAAAACCTGAGCGGGCACTACGATTGTCGGCGCAGACCCACGATAGCGCTTTGTGTGTTGCACCAGCGCGCGCAGCGATGGACGGTGTAAATGATCGAAGTGGGCATGAGTAATCAGCACCAGATCGACTGGCGGCAGGTCGTTGATTTTTACTCCCGGCTGGCGCAGGCGCTTGAGCACGAATAGCCAACGGGCGAAATTCGGGTCAATAACAACGTTCTCTCCCCCGACCTGTAAAAGAAAACTTGCGTGCCCGATGAACGTCACGCCCAGCTGCCCGTTCGAAACCAGCACCGGCTTGTGCGACTCACCGATTCGAGGGGTCACCGCGGAGTGACGAACCAGGCGGCCGAACTGCCGAGCGCGTTTTCGCAGAGCTGGGTTCTTCAGGGCCTGTTTGAGCATGTATCGAGCTCCGACCTATGAGCCTTTTACTCTTGGCAGCGGAAACACCGAGTCTCAGTTATAAAACTAGTCGCATTCTATCAACTAGGACATCATTCGCTTGACCCGGTCATGCCAGTCATTTCTAATCTTAAAGTCCTTATTAGATCAGGAGCTCATAATGCGAGTTGCTTTTTTAGGTTTGGGAATCATGGGCGGTCCAATGGCAGCCAACCTGGCCAAGGCCGGCCACGAGGTCACGGTCTGGAATCGCACCCCGGGAAAACAAGTTGAAGGCGCCCGATCCGCAAACACTCCGGCAGAGGCGGCCCAGGGAGCGGAGGTAGTGTGGCTTTGCGTTTCAGATACGGGTGCGGTCGAGAACGTTCTCTTTGGCGAGAACGGCGTCGAGCAATCACTCACCGAGGGCATGATTATCGCCGATTCCAGCACCATTTCGCCCTCGGCCACACGCAAGTTTTCTGAACGAGTTGCGCGCCGCGGCGTCCGTTATGTCGATTCCCCGGTTACCGGATCGAAAACCGGGGCAGAAAGCGGGACTCTCCTTTTCATCATCGGTGGAGATGAACAGGCAATCGAAAAGCTGAAGCCGCTCTACGCTGCCATGGGAAAGAAGATGTTCCGCATGGGCGAGACCGGCAAAGGCCAGTCTGCCAAGCTGGTTATGAACTTGCAAATAGCGCTCATTTACGAAGGATTCGCAGAAGCACTGACCCTGGGCGCGAAACTTGGGGTTGACGCTGAAACGCTGATGCCTCTCGTGCAGGCCTCCATGGTGCGCTCGGGAGTGGTGGAATACAAAGCTCCCTTTGTTTTGGGTCGAGATTTCACTGCAAACTTCCCCCTGCGGCTGATGAGCAAGGATATTCGTCTCGCGCTCGACGCCGCCAAAGAAGCACGAGTTAAGCTCCCCGGACTTGAAACCGTTGAGGAAATTTACGAAATGGCGATTGAAGATGGACACGCCGATCTCGACTATGCGGCAACTCTATTGCTGTTGGAAAAGTGGGCGGGAGTCGAAGTTAAAGGGCAGGCAGCCTGAGGTTTTTGGAATAAATGCTGTGCTCGGGCGCATCACTACATGGCGGACATTCTCTACTACAGTCTATGGTACAAAGATTTCGAGATGATCGAGATGCTCCCGCATGCCTTGCGCGCGCTTCAGCAATTTGTGCCCTCAAAATCCCTGCCCGGCATCAGCCAGATTGCCATTCACCCAATTTCGTGGAACGAGCCCACGATTCTTGAACAGCGCTACAGGCCCGGCATTTCGCCGGAAGCAGCTATCGTCGCCGCCGCCGACCTGCTGCATGAAGATTACGCCTATGCTTTCGAATCGAACTGGGATTTGTGGGCTCCGCAGTCGAGCGGCGAATGGATACAGCAACCCACGCCGGTGTGTTTCATCGTGCGCGGCGACGAGTTCGAAGAAGGGGAAGCCAAAACCCAAGGCGAGATTCAAGTGGACTTCGGCCTCGACGTCCCGTTTCTCCACGAAGAGCTCCATCTCACGGAGGAATTGGAATCGCGGGTGCGCACGAATGTCCAAATGCTGGTGGATTTCATCCATCGCGTGGAGAAAAATGCCGGAACGGCGACTCGGCTGCTCTGGTCCGAGTCGGGAGAAAATCTCGCCCAGAAATTGATCGGACGCCTGCAAAAGGTGCAGTAATTGGGCATGAACCTTCCTGTGCTCGAGACCGCGAGACTCAACCTCCGAAGCTTCACAGAATCGGACATCCCTGGCCTGGTGCGGTTGATTGGGGCGCGAGAAGTTGCCGCGACCACCCTGCGCATCCCGCATCCCTACGAAGAAAGACATGCTCGGGAATTTCTCGCCAGTGTTCCAAAGGAAAACGAGCTGCGCCTGGCAATTGAACGGCGCAGCGACAGGCAACTCTGTGGAGGCATCGGGCTGCACCCTGAGTCGCAGCATCGGCGCGCTGAGCTCGGCTACTGGCTGGGCGTGCCTTTCTGGGGCAATGGATATGCAACCGAAGCAGCAATGGCCGTGGTACGGTATGGCTTCGAAAAACTGGAACTGAATCGAATATTCGCCTCACATTTCGAGGGCAACATTGCGTCAGCCGGAGTGCTCAAAAAGATAGGAATGCGACACGAAGGCTGCATGCGCAAGCACATCTGTAAATGGGGCGCTTATCTTGATTCCGAGTTATACGCAATTCTTCACCACGAAGCGAATTGACCGTTGTGTTTAGGCTAGCCCCGTTCTGACAGATTCTTGGAGCGTTCGACTGGAACAGACGCCCTTAGAACGGTTCCGTTTGGCGACGACGTTAAATCCAGACGGCCTCGCAACTGCCTCATGCGTTCATCCATTCCGCGAAGGCCTACGCCGCTCGATAGATGAGGGCCGGCTGCGGAGCCGGACGTGAGCTTATCGGGGAGCCCCCGGCCCTCGTCCCGAACCTCCAGTATGTACCAGCCGTCATCCATCAACAATTTGACGTGAGCGACCCGACTGCCGGAATGACGGTGAACGTTGGCGAGAGCCTCTTGCAGGACCCGAAACAACGCAAGCTCTGCATCCCGCGAAAGCCGCCCGAACTTTTCCGAAACCTTGAAATCCACCCGGATGCCGCTTCGAGCCGCAAAACCATCAAGGTACCAGGGAACCGCCGAACACAAGCCCAACTCCTCCAGCATAGGGGGATACAACAGGTACGACATCGTTCGAATTTCTTTAATGCAGTTGTCGGCCAGGTTTACACATCGAGCTATTCGGTCGGCATCAGACCGTCCGGGCGCGAGCGATTGAAGGTTCATTTTGATGGCGGTAAGAATCTGCCCCAGGCTGTCATGCAGGTCCCGTCCAATACGCCTTCGTTCCTCGTCCTGGGAACGCAACAGATGAAGTGAGAGGCTGCGCAAAGATCGCTCCGATTCAGCAAGTCTTTGCTCGGCTAACTTCCGCTCAACAATTTCCCTCCGCAGCTCCTGGTTGGCGCAATCGAGAGCGCGCTGTGCCTCCATTCTTTCGGTGAAGTCTCGCGTCACCTTGCCGAAGCCCAGTAATTCTCCATCCTCTCCGCGTACCGCCGTGATTAACACGTTCGCCCAAAATCTGGAGCCGTCCTTACGCAGCCTCCATCCTTCGTCTTCAAACCGGCCTTCGCGCGCGGCCACCTCGAGCTCCATGGCTGGTTTGCCCGACTGAATGTCCTGTTCCGGATAAAAAACAGAAAAATGCTTGCCAATAATCTCATCGGCCCTGTACCCCTTCATGCGGTGGGCGCCAGGATTCCAGGTGCTGACATTGCCTTTTACATCCAGCATGAAAATGGCGTAATCCTGAACCGCTTCCACAAAACGGCGCAGTCGTTCTTCATGGCTGCGCCACTCCAGTTCTTTTTCCAGAGCGGCAGTTCTCTGCTGTAAACGCACAATGTCCCGCATTTGTGCGTCTTCGCTGATCGACCCGAAACCCGGAGAATTGTCAGGGATCACGTGTGAATGTTCTCCACAAATGCTTGAGAAACTGTCTTCATCCTGCAGGCTCGAAAAGGACTGCATAGGATAACCACAGAGGAGCGACACAGGATATTCTTCTAATAGGACATTCCACAACTGTTCAAGGCGAATGGTCGCATGTTTGTTGCCCTGGTCCCACAAAATTGCGACCATTTCTCCGAAAGTCGCAACCCCGCCATTTCTACTGGAACGGGAAGCATTCGCCACCGCACCGCCGACAACCCGCATGAATCGTTCAGGATCGGGAGAATCGTCAATCATGAACTGTGCCAATGTTTCGGCAGCGTCCATCGTGAAATAACGACCATCCCTGACCGCATCGTTAAATCCCGGTATCTCTGTTATCAGCCTTTTCGCCAGACTGTCTCGATGCGAAGAGGTACCAATCACGATCGCGGCTTCGCCAGAAATGAGGGCCGCACCTATCGAACGGGCCACTTGTGCAATCAAATGCTCGTCATGCGAATAAAACTGAACGCTATGGGAACGTAAGTTATCGATTGCAGGGTTCTTCTCGACTTCGGCCAAGCTGGTTTCGCCTTGGGAAGAAGAAGCTATAAGTCCGCTGATGCCTGCTTGAGCCAAATCCTTAAGAGACTAGCAGAGTGCGAGAAGCTCTCCCATACAGAACATCATGTATGGCGTGATGCGAGCCTGCTCAGATTGGGTATAGTTGGATACAGACCTGATGGACGTCCTAGACATTCTGGCTATAGCCGCACACCGCGACGATGTGGAGCAAACCTGCGGGGGAACACTCCTGAAAATGGCGCAACTCGGTCATCGGACTGGAATACTCGATCTGACCAAAGGCGAGATGGGCACTCGCGGATCGGCGGAAGATCGTGCCCGCGAAGCCGCTGAAGCGGCTCGAATTCTCCGCACTTCGTGGCGCGAGGCGCTAGACATCCCCGATGGACGGGTTGAGAACACCTGGGAGAATCGCCTGAAGGTGGCGCGGGTGATCCGGCAAACTAGGCCACGGGTCCTCATTCTGCCTTATTGGGAGGGGCGGCATCCGGACCACTACACAGCATCGAAACTTGGATATGAAGCCAGCTTTTTGGCAGGGCTGGCCAAGCTGGATATTGATCATGCACTCGGCGCCCAACACTCAGCATTCAGTCAGGTCGCCTCGGCAGTGGCGAGCGTAGCCGCCGGCGAGAAGCAATTTTCCAGTGGCGTAAGTTCCGTCCTTGCGCCACACCGGCCATTCAAGATCATCTATGCGACGCTTTACCACGATATCCGCCCTACTTTCGTGGTGGACATCACGGACCAATTCGAATTGCGCCTCGAATCGCTGATGGCCTACAAGTCGCAGTTCGGTGACCAAGAAGCCGGAAAAGACATCTTTCCTGCTCGCGCCGAAATTCGGGATCGAGTCGAGTCCATGGCGAGGTTCTACGGCTCATTCGCCGGAGTTACTTATGCCGAGCCATTTCTGCAAAAGGAAGTCGGACTGGTCGAAGACTTAACTGCACTTCCGGTGAAGTCGATTTGAAACGCGGCCGAAACTAGCGTTTGACTCCAATCGACAAACCATCCCTGATCGGTAAGATGGTCGTGAATAACTCCTGTGAGTCATACAAGAGGCGATTAAATTCCAGAATGGCCCTGGTTGAATCCTCAGACGGATTGGGCTGCGCGACCTTGCCACTCCAAAGGACATTGTCGGCAACGAGGAGACCGCCCGGGCGCAATCGCGGCACCGCCAGCCGGAATGCTCGTGGATAATCCTCCTTGTCTACATCGCAAAATATGATATCGAATTCCTGTTTCTCTTCCGACAAAAATTCAAGGGCATCGCCTATTTTTGTCGTGATCCGGTCGCCCACGCCGGCACGGTCGAAATAAGCGCGCGCTTCGTCTGCGTTTTTTCGATCACCGTCAGTGTAGATCACACGCCCGCCCTCTCCGACTGCGCGGGCCCACCATATTGTGGAATATCCAATTGCCGATCCCAGTTCGAATACTGTCTTCGCTCGCGAGATCACAGCGAGTTGGTAAAGCACGCGCGCCACTGCAGGGCCGACAATCGGGATGTTGCGCTTTTCGGCCTCTGCTTCCATGCTCGCGAGCACCTCATCGCGCGGTGGAAGGAGCGAGTAGAGATAGTCTTCAACGGGTCCTGAGGTAATGCCATGCATCATCCAGGCAGGCTTGTCATCTTTTGTTGACATGTTATGCCCCAATCGCTCGAAATCAGGAAGCCGTCTGCCCCGGCTTCATCTCGAACACTTCAACGTTCTTTACCAACTTCGCCAGTTCGCCCGGACGTCCGGTCAAGACTGGAAAAGTCGCGAAATGCATGGGAATTACTGTCGCGGATTTCAGCAGATTACAAGCATACGCTGCTTCGCGCGGGCTCATGGTGTAGTGATCGCCAATTGGGAGCATCGCAATTTGGGGAGCGTACAGATCGCGAATAATCGCCATGTCGCCGAAGACGTTGGTATCGCCTGCGTGATAAATTTTCACTCCATTTTCAAACTCAACTACGTAGCCGACCGCTTCGCCGCCATAAACCAATGTGTCTCCGTCGAGAATTCCGCAGGAGTGGTCGGCATGCACCATGGTCACCTTAATGTCGCCAACCTGTTGGGTTCCACCCTTGTTCATTTCAGACGTTTCTTTCACGCCTTTTTTCTTCAGCCAGCCGCAAAGCTCGGGGATACCGACAATCTTGGGATTGTGCTTCTTGGCGATTTCCACGGCATCTCCGATATGGTCTCCGTGCCCATGCGTGATGAGCATCACGTCGAGTGATTCCAAATTCTTTTCCGAGTCCGGACAGGCCGGGTTTCCCATCACCCAGGGATCGATAAGGATGGTTTTGCCTTTGGGTGTTTGTATGCGAAAGGTTGCGTGACCTAACCAGGTAAGTTTGACCCCGTTCAAATTCATTGCCTTTTGCTCTCCCGTGCTCCACACATTCTAGTGGGCGGCCCGGACCGTCTTCAATGTAGCTGAATTTCCCGTAGAGTAAGATGTTCGTCGAATGGAGAAGCTTAAACTCCTGATCTCGCGTGAGCAGATCGCGCAACGCGTCGCCGAAATGGGCAGGCAAATCACCGCTGATTGCGAGGCGCCGGTTATCTTTGTTGGAGTCCTCAAAGGCGCGGCGGTGTTTCTGAGCGACCTGGTGCGGCAAGTCCAACTGGATGCCACCTTCGACTTCATTGGCGTATCCAGCTACGGCAATCCGCCGGGGCCAAAGCAAGAAAAAGTTTGGGACTCGATGGGCGAGGTCCGTTTGACCAAGGACGTAGATCAATCCTTGCGCGGTAAGAACGTCGTGTTGGTAGAAGATATCCTCGATACGGGGCTCACCCTGACGTTCCTCAAGCGGCAATTGCTCGGCCATGAACCCAAGAGTCTGCGCGCCGCCGTTCTTTTAGATAAACCTTCACGGCGAAAACTTCCGGTGCAGGCGGATTATGTGGGCTTCATCATCGCCGACGAATTCGTAGTCGGTTACGGGCTGGATTATGCCGAGCAGTACCGTAATCTGCCGGACATTCGCATAGTTCCGAACGTAACGGCTCCCTAGAGCGAGTCGCTGCGCTCAAACTCCGGCAACTCCGGCTGATATCATTGAAGAGTGGAAACCGCCGCAGTGCAAACTGAATTGCAATCGCGCATAGAACCGTTGTTGCTGGAAGTCGCCGACGTGGTCAACACCACGCTCGACCTCGACACCACGCTCCGGAGGGTAGCGGAACTGGTGCGCAAAGTCATCGATTACGAGATTTTCGGGATCCTGCTGCTGAACGAAAAAACACAGGAACTCTACTTTCGATTCAGTCTGGGGCATTCGCGCGAAGTTGCAGAGCGGATTCGGATCAAAGTTGGCGAAGGAGTCACCGGCACCGCCGCGCAGCGGCGCGAAGCAGTCCTGGTGGGCGATGTATCAGCAGATTCGCGTTATATTTCTGCCGTACCCGGCGTCCTCTCGGAGATCGCGGTGCCGCTGATCATCAAAAATCGAGTGATCGGGGTTATTGACATCGAATCCCCTCAGCCCAATCACTTTACCGAAGAGCACAAGCAGTTGTTGACTCTGATCGGCTCGCGCATGGCGGTCGGAATTGAAAATGCGCGCCTTTACACCCGCATTACCCGGCAAGCCAAGACACTTCTGCTGCTGAATGAAATCGCGCGCGAGCTAACGTCCATTTTGAATCTGGACGAACTGCTCAAGCGCGTCGGCGAATTGCTCAGCCGGTTAATCGATTTCCAGATGTTCAGCATCATGTTGCTTGACCCGGCCGGAGAAACATTGCAACACCGTTTTTCCTTGCGCTTTCAGGAGAATATTCACCTGAAGAACGACATCCCTGTCAGCAAAGGAATCGTCGGCCTTGCGGTAGAGCAGAAGCAGGCAGTGCTCGTGCGCGACGTGAAGAAGGACCCGCGTTACATCGAAACTAACCCTGAGACGCGCTCGGAGTTGGCGGTACCGCTGATTTACAAAGACAACGTCATTGGTGTTCTCGATCTGGAACACACTAAACGCGGCTTCTTCACCGATGACCATCTACGAACTATGACGACCCTGGCGGCGCAGATTGCGATCGCCATCGAGAATGCAAGACTGTATGAGCAAATTGCCCGCCAGGAGCGGCGGTTGGAGCGCGATCTGGCAATGGCGCGCGAACTGCAGTTCCGGCTGCTTCCGCAGTCGCGGCCGAAGCTCGACAATCTGGAGATAGCGGCAAAATTCTCTCCCGCACGAGCCATCGGCGGCGATCTTTACGACTTTTTGAGCTACTCAAATTCCCGGACCGCAATTGCTATCGGTGACATTAGCGGCAAAGGCGCTCCGGCGGCAATCTACGCGGCGCTGGTCAGCGGAATTCTGCGTTCGCATGCGCCCATGGAGCCAGCTCCTGCAGAAATGCTGGCGGCCGTGAACTACTCGCTGGCTGAGCGGCGGATCGAAGGCCAATTCGTCTCGCTGATTTACGCCGTCTGGGACGACGTTAACAGCACACTTCAGGTTTCGAATTCCGGTTTGCCGCGTCCGGTGTACTGTCACAAAGGCAAGACGCAGTTGATTGAAGCCACTGGTTTGCCTCTCGGCTTGTTCGACGACGCGGAGTACGACGAGTTTACCTTTCAGGCCGAGCCCGAAGACATTTTCGTGTTCTTCAGCGACGGCATTCTTGATGCCACGAACAAGGCCGGTGACCTTTTTGGGCGTACTCGGCTGGAAAAGATCATCGCCGAGTGTTCCGGAAATTCGGCTGAGTCCATGGTTAAATCCATTTTCAAGGCTGCTGCCGACCATGCTTCCGGAGTTGAAACTTTCGACGATGAAACTGTGGTCGCCATCAAAGTGAAAGGTAGTGCCTCGAAGCGAAATTGAGCGAACTTCTTCAGCGGCCTCCTGGATTCGTTTACACCTCCGGCAAGAAAACTTCTCCACGCTCGCTCTGTTGCGAGCAAATTCCCCTTGAACAGCTGGCGGCACGCTTCGGAACCCCGCTGTACATATATTCCACCGCTGCGATTCGCGACCGCGTGAATGCCTTCGCTACCGCGTTCCGCAACACCGGTCACATCGTCTGCTATTCGGTGAAAGCGAATTCGAACCTGTCAATTCTCCGCCTGCTCGCGAAACGCGGCTGCGGGTTTGATGTGGTATCCGGTGGCGAACTGGAACGAGTGCTCCGCGCCAGCCGAAAATCAGTAAGCCATGTTGTCTTTTCCGGTGTCGGCAAGACCTGTGACGAGATCGAAGCAGCAATCAAGGCTGGAATTCTGTTATTTAATCTCGAGAGCGAGTCGGAACTGGAAGTCGTTGCCCGCGGCGCGGCGAAATTGAAACGGACGGCGCGCATCGCGTTTCGCGTGAACCCCGACGTTCCGGCAGACACTCACCCATACATTTCGACGGGATTGCAGAAACACAAGTTCGGTGTACCGCTCCATGAAGCAAGCAATTTGTACAGACGTGCAGCAAATGCGAAGTATCTGCAGGTTGCCGGGGTAAGCGTACACATCGGTTCGCAGATCACCGATTACACACCTTTCTCTGCCGCGATGGAACGAGTAGCGGAACTCGTATACCAATTGCGTCTTGACGGCCACCACATTCGGTTTGTCGACGCGGGTGGCGGCATGGGCATTAACTACCAAAACGGGCGGGATGATTTCAACGAGTCGGTCGCAGCATACGCGCGAGCGATAGAGAGACCGCTCAGGAATCTGAATGTCGAGCTACTGCTGGAACCTGGCCGTTCCATTGTTGGCCGTGCGGGCATTTTGCTGACCCGCGTTCTGTACCGGAAGACCAATGGTGAAAAAAAATTTGTGATCGTCGACGCGGCCATGAACGACCTGATCCGGCCTTCGCTCTATCAGGCGGAACACCAGATCGTGCCGATTAGAGCCTCCGCAGCGGCATCGGAGACAGTTGACATCGTCGGTCCGGTTTGCGAATCCGGCGACTTCTTCGCGCGTGACCGCCAGGTACCGTCGATCGCCGAAGGCGAACTTCTTGCCATACTCGACACAGGGGCTTACGGCATGGCGCTTGCGTCCAACTACAACACCCGGCCCCGTGCCGCCGAGGTGATGGTCTCCGGCAAAACCGCAAAGCTCATTCGCAAACGCGAAACCGTCGCAGACTTGCTTCGTAATGAAATGTCTGGTTTGTAGAAAGGGAATAGCTAGTCCGCTGCAGCCCTCGCCTCGCCCTGCCTGGCAAGTTTCGCGCCAACTCCACGTTTTGCTGTCGTGATTGCAGCGACGCTAAGCAGAACCAGAATTGTCGCCAGAATGGTTCGCACACCAATGGTTTCGCCTCCGAGCAGTCCACCCAGAATCACGGCGACTATTGGGTTGACGTACCCGTAAGTTCCAACTCGAGTCGGCGACTCGTAATGCAGCAGCCACACATATGCCGTAAACGCGACGATTGACCCCGCCACTATCAGGTATATGAGTGAGAACCAGGCTCTGCCGGAGACTGCACTCGCATGAAAGTCCGTTATCTCTCCACTCAATGCAGCTAAGATCAGAAGCTGTACTCCGCCAGTCAGCATTTGAGTCGCGGCGCTCATCGGTTTCGATGACGGCAGTACCAGGCGCTTAGTCACGACGGTCCCCACCGACCAACCACAGCACGCAACCAGAAGCGCGATCACCCCTCGGTGGTCGAGTGGCGCTTCTCCAAGCGACGCCCAGGGATTTGCCAGAACGCCGACGCCAAGCAGTCCGACGGCCAGGCCAACCACCAGGCGAGCACTCACCGCCTGCGTCCGCAAGAAAATGATTTCCAGGAGAGTAATGCATACCGGAATCATCGCCAGAATAACGGCGGCGATGCCTGAGGGAATACGCTGCTCAGCCCAGAACAGGCAGGCATAGTCAATGAGAAACATCAGCGTTCCCAACAGAGTCACGCCCTTCCACTCCTTCCATGATGGAGAGGGTGTTCCGCTGATTCGCATCCACACGTACATCGCCAAACCAGCTGCAGTGAAACGCAAGCCAGCCATCAGGAAAGGCGGCATTTCGCGCACGCCGACTCGAATCGCCAGATAGGTCGATCCCCAGACGAAATAGATCATGGAGAACGCCAGCAGAATCTTCCAGCGTGCAGGCCGATGTGAGTGGGTCACAATCCCATCATAACTGTCCAGGGAATATTGGTCCGCAAAACTGTGCTAGGAATTCCATCTACAATGGCCCTGTGCCCAAACAGAACAAAGCGAAACTTAAATGCCCGATCTGCAGAAAGCCAGTGCCGATGGCAAGCAAGGACCTGCCTTTTTGCAGCGAGCGCTGCCGGACAATTGATCTTGGCAAGTGGGCCAGCGGGCAGTATGTAGTGTCTTCCCCGGTTGACGATATCTCAGACCAACTCGAAGCAAAAACGGGTCGCCATGGCGACGATGAAGACTGACAATGCTGTTGTAGAAGTTCCGGAAGTTGAGCCAGGAAGGCCGCCGGCCTGGGCATTTCTCACCGCAACGTTCTTCGGCATTGGAACACTGGGGCCGGGGCCGGGCACGTGGGGATCGGCCGCCGCGGTTCTGATCTGGTTGGCAGCCACTGAGACAGTCCCTCTCAACGTCCAACCGTTTGTCCTGGCTTCGATGGCCCTGATTGCCATTGCCATCGGAATCCCCGCTGCGACTCGGGTTGCGCGAGCATCAGGGAACAAGGACCCAGGATTTATCGTGATCGATGAAGTCGCAGGCCAGTGGATCACTTTGTTGTTTGTTCCGGTGGCATGGAAAACCCTGCTGGCGGCATTTATACTTTTTAGGGGGTTCGACATCGTGAAGCCGCCTCCGGTGCGGCAACTGGAAAGACTTTCCGAAGGTACCGGGATTGTTGTGGATGACGTTGCCGCGGGGCTGTATGGGCTGTTAGTTATGCAACTTCTGTTGCACTTTGGGCTTCTTTCAAGATAGCTGCAATTTCGGGTTCGTCGCGTATGTCTATTTCCGACCGTATCCTGGGCAAGAAAAATGTCAACGGCCACCCGCACATCGAAGCCGTCGCGCCGGCTGCCGCGCTGCCGGGAGGCGAAGTGAAGATTCTCGGCACGGGTTTACGTCCACCGGAACTGCGCCGCCCCAGCGTATTGTTTGGCGACATGGAAGCGCCGGTCATAATCAGCTCCGATGATTTTGTGGTGGCTCGCGTTCCCCAAGGCGCAGCGTCTGGTCCGGTGGTGATTTCAACCAATGGGCACGCCAGCAATGCGCACCAGGTAAAGGTCGCGGGGCTTATTGCCGAAAATTTGCATCCGGTGAGCAACCCGGCGATTGACGCCGAAGGCAACATCTACGTTACGTTCTCAGGCTCTCGCGGTCAAAAGGTCCCGGTTGCAATCTTTAAGATTGACACCAATTACAACATCAAGCCGTTCGTGGTTGAGTTGATGAACGCCACGGCGATCGCCTTCGACCGTGCGGGACAGATGTACGTTTCATCCCGCTACGACGGAACGGTGTATCGCGTAGCGCCGAATGGAACCATGTCGTCTTACGCGGAAAGCATGGGAGTGGCAACCGGGATTGCGTTCGATCGCGAAGAAAATTTGTATGTCGGCGACCGTAGCGGCACCATTTTCAAAATTGCGCGCGACCGCCAGATTTTTGTTTTTGCAACCCTTGAGCCGAGCGTCTCCGCTTATCATCTCGCGTTCGGCCGGCATGGGGACTTATTCGTCACCGGTCCCACGCAATCCAGCTTCGACGCGATCTACAAAGTCGATCCTCACGGAGCAGTTTCGGTTTTTTATCGCGGCCTGGGGAGGCCGCAAGGCCTCGCCTTCGACTGCGATGGCAATCTTTACGCTGCGGCGTCACTGGGCGGCAAACGCGGTATCGTGAGGATCACTCCGGATGGCAATGCATCACTCGCGGTCGCCGGCCCGGGCTTGGTTGGTTTGGCTTTTGCCGCCGGACGTTCGGCGATCCTCGCCAGTAATAATGCGGTACACCATTTGGCGTGGGACGTCGCCGGCCTGCCCCTTCTCGCCCCCTCATAACCATTCGTTTACACTGCAATCGTGATTGCAGAAATTATTGCCGTCGGTTCGGAGTTGCTTACTCCTTACCGCCAGGATACGAATTCGCTTTACCTGACGGCGCAGCTCAACGCTCTTGGTGTCGAAGTTGAATTCAAGACCATCGTAGGCGACAACCGCAAACATCTCGTTCAGGCCGCCAAAGTCGCGCTCTCCCGCGCCGACATCCTGATCTTCAGCGGCGGACTTGGCCCGACCGAAGACGATCTGACTCGTGAAGCTGTTGCAGAAACTCTGAATTTGCAACTACGCCGCGATCCCGAGGTTCTCCGAGCCATTGAGCGTCGTTTTGCCGAGCACGGCTGGAAGATGTCGGCCAATAATGCGAAACAGGCGGATGTGATTCCAGGGGGAATAGTTCTTGCAAATGCGAATGGCACCGCTCCTGGTCAGTGGATCAGCGGGAAGTCAGACGGTAAGGAAAAAATAGTTGTGCTGTTGCCCGGTCCTCCGCATGAGATGAAAGCGCTGTTCGAGGCTGCGGTGCTCGATCGACTGCGCGCCCGCGTTCCGCAACAATTCATTGCCACGCGGGTAATCAAAATCACCGGCATGGGTGAGTCCGCGTGCGATGCACGAGTTGCGCCAATCTATAAGCGATTCACAGATGTAAATACGACCATCCTGGCGGGGCCGGGAGAAATCCAGTTGCACCTGCGTATGCAGGCGGCATCGGCGGAAACCGCGCAGAAGCGTGTGGATGAACTGGTGGAGATGATTGAAGAGGAGCTTGGCGATTGCGTGTACTCCGACAATGGCGATTCCCTTGAACAGATCGTCAGCTATTACCTGCAGATGCGCAATTCGACGCTGGCAGTAGCGGAATCGTGTACCGGCGGGCTGTTGGCCGAACGGCTAACTTCGGTGAGCGGCAGTTCACGCTATTTCATCGGTGGCGCCGTCGTTTATTCGAATGAGCTGAAGGTGGAACTCGCGGACGTGCCGCAGGACATACTCGACGATTTCGGCGCGGTAAGCGAGCAGGTTGCAAAAGCTCTGGCTGAAGGAATCCGTAAACGCTGCCGAACCACGCTGGGACTTGGAATCACCGGAGTCGCCGGCCCAACTGGCGGCACGGCAGAAAAGCCAGTTGGACTGGTATTCCATGCTTTGGCCACTGAAAGCGGGACAGAGGTGATTAAGCGCAACTTCTCGGGCGACCGTGCCCGCATTCGCTGGTTCGCATCGCAGCAAGCGCTGGACATGGTGAGAAGAAAGCTGATGTAAAAGCGATTGAGTCATTGAACCACCGGTCAATCATTGACCCCCCAAATGGAAATGGACTTAATGACTCAATGCTCCGATGATTCAATCCCGTTATAATCTTCTGTTTCCCTTCACATGCCTTTCCAGACTCTAGAGCTCGCCTTCGACACCGGAATAGCGACCGTCATTTTCAATCGGCCCGAGAAGCGCAACGCGCTCAGCTTTCAGATGATCGCCGAGGTACTGACGGCACTCGACGAGATCGAGAACTCAGAGGCGCTGGTTGCTATATTTACCGGGGCTGGCAAGGCGTTCTGCGCGGGCATGGATCTGGATGAACTGAAATCACTCATCGGGAAAACACGAGCAGAAAATGTCGAAGACTCGCGCCGAATGGCGAAGCTTTTCAGGCGATTGTATGACTTTCCGAAACCCACCATCGCCGCGGTGAACGGAGCAGCTATCGCGGGTGGCACGGGAATCGCCACCATGTGTGACTTCACTTTCGCCGCCCCGGAAGCCAAATTCGGCTATACCGAAGTTCGCATAGGGTTTGTTCCGGCAATCGTTTCTTCAGTTCTTGTCTGGCAAGTTGGTCACAAGATCGCGCGCGATCTGCTTCTGACGGGGCGGGTCTTCGATGCCGCGGAAGCGCATCGGATCGGCCTGGTGAATGAGGTTGTGCCTTCTGACAGTTTAATGAAGAGATCGCGAGAACTCGCCGGGAAACTCATTGAAAATAGCCCGTCGTCTGTGCGGCTTACCAAAAAGCTGATCAACAGTTTTATCAGTCAGGCACTCGATGATCAGATGCAACAAGCCATCGAGGAAAATGCCGCCATTCGTCAGACCTCCGACTTCCGCGAGGGCGTAAGCTCATTTCTCGAAAAGCGTAAGCCTCGCTGGAGTGGCCAGTGAACGCACACATCGGCGAGGTGAAGATTAGGGTGCGCTACGCCGAAACCGACCAAATGGGCGTGGTTTATCACGCCAATTTTTTTGTCTGGTTCGAAGTAGGCCGGGTCGAATTCCTCAGAGCGATGGGTTTTTCTTATCGCGATATGGAAGAAAATGACGCCTGTTTCATTGCCGTGGTTGATGCACGCTGTCGCTACAAAGCGCCTGCGCACTATGACGACGAGATTACTGTTCGCACTTCCCTGAAGAACGTCCGCGAGTCAGTTATTCATTTTGGCTATGAACTTGTGCGGGTCAGTGACGGAACGTTGCTTGCCGAAGGGGAAACCATGCACGTGGTCACCGATGCAGAGATGAAGCGACGTACGATCCCGGAAAAGTACATGCAAGCGTTTCGTGATGCGGCGGGGCGAAACTCGTGACTGCGGTCCTGATAACTGTTAGCTGAAGTTGTTTTTGATCTATGAAGGACCTCCACATAAACGGCAATGACCTCACGCTGGATGCAGTCCGCGAGGTCGCAAACAAAGGCCGTCCCGTGCTTCTGGCAACGGATGCGCGCGAAGGCGTTGATCGTGCTCGAGCCGTAGTGGATACCCTGGTGGCGAATAATCAACTGTCTTACGCCATTACGACTGGGGTGGGAAAGCTTAGCGACGTACGCATTGCCGGCGAACAGATTCGAGAATTGCAGGTGAATCTTGTCCGCTCACACTCGGTCGGTGTGGGCGATCCGCTACCGGTGGCCGAGACTCGCGCCATGATGCTGCTGCGCGCAAATTCCCTTTCCAAAGGCAATTCAGGCATTCGCGCAGTTGTCGTAGATAAGATCTGCGAGCTTTTGAATCGCCGGGTCACGCCGTTCGTGCCGTCCCAAGGCAGCGTCGGCGCCAGCGGAGATCTCGCGCCCCTTGCGCATCTTGCGCTCGCGTTGATTGGCGAAGGTGAATGCCTTGGCGAAGAAGGCGCACGCGTTCCGGCGAGTGAGGCGCTCCGCAAGGCTGAGATTTCGCCGCTGGTTCTCGAAGCTAAAGAAGCGGTATCCCTGATCAACGGCACACAGGCGATGCTCGCCGTTGGAATCCTAGCGCTTCTCGCGGCAGAAACTCTTGTCGATTCCGCCGACGTAATTGGATCCCTGACCCTCGACGCTCTCCGCGGTACAGACGTGGCATTCGACGAACGCATTCATCGTGCCCGTCCACACGCAGGACAGCTCCAGACCGCAGCCAACTTGAGGCGCATGCTCGAAGGCAGCCAGATTCGCGAGTCGCATCGCGAGTGCGGTCGCGTGCAGGATGCTTATTCCCTGCGCTGCATTCCACAAGTACACGGAGCCGTGCGCGACACGCTGACCCACTGCCGCACTGTTTTTGAGATCGAAGCCAATTCCGCGGTGGATAACCCCCTGGTGTTCGTTTCGGACCAGGCCGTTCTATCCGGCGGAAACTTTCACGGTGAGCCGGTCGCCTTTGGTTTAGATTTCCTGGCCATCGCACTCAGCGCTCTTGCAGGAATCTCCGAGAGAAGGATCGAACGCCTGGTGAATCCTGCGCTCAATGAGGGATTGCCGCCATTTCTCGCCCCTGGCGCCGGTCTGAACTCCGGATTTATGATGCCGCAGGTTACAGCCGCAGCGCTGGTCAGCGAAAACAAAGTTCTCGCGCATCCTGCGTCGGTGGATTCGATCACCACCTCAGGCAACAAAGAAGACTACGTTTCTATGGGCATGACCGCGGCCATCAAGCTGCGGCGTGTCGTCGAAAACACCCGTAACGTGCTCGCCATCGAAGCCATGGCGGCAGCGCAGGCTTTGGATTTTGTGGCTCCTCTAAAAACTGGTCCGCGTGGACAAAGCGCGCACCGGGCGATCCGTGCGGTTTCTCCAGCAATGGAAAAAGATCGCGTGATGTATAAGGATTTCGCGAGCATAGCCGAAGTGATCGAAGCCGGCCATCTCAGCGTGATTCTGAAACAGTGACCAATTGAGCGGATTATATAAGTGAGCCGTAGTTCCGCGCGAAAGCGCGCCAGCACCTAAGGAGGTGAGTGATGCACAGCTCTAAAAATAACATCGATCGCCGTAGCTTCCTGTCGAGATCTGCCGCAATCGTGGCCGGCGGTTCTTCCCTCGCCCACACCGCACTTTCATACGAAAAGATACTCGGAGCCAACGATCGTATTCAGCTCTGCCACCTTGGAATCGGCGGCCGAGGAACTGAACTCGACTCAATCGTCTCCAAGCTGGCCTCTAAGCACAACGTTGAAATGAACGCGGTGTGCGATCTGTGGAAGCTGAATCGCGAGAAGGCCGTGGCCACCAATACGAAATATTACGGTCGCGCGCCGCGCGCCTTTCCAAACATCGAAGCCGTTCTCGCCGACAAAGATATTGACGCCGTCATTCTCTCTACGCCCGATCACTCCCATTCGCCCCTTCTGAAGATGACCGCCGACGCAGGCAAAGACGCCTACGTCGAGAAGCCGATGGGCAACGTGCTCGATGAGGCAAAGGCCGCCCGCGATGCGGTGCTTCACAACAAGCTCATCGTCCAGGTCGGCACTCAACACCGCAGCGAGCCTTATCAGATCGCGGCGCATGATCTGGTCCAGACCGGCGCTCTTGGGGATGTCAGCAAAATCGAAGTCGTGTGGAACTATCATGGCCCACGCTGGCGCGGACGCGACGTTACCAAACTCGTTCGCGAAGAAGATACAGACTGGAAGAGATTCCTTCTGAACAAACCCTACCGGCCCTTTGATCCGAAAGTTTATTGCGAGTTCCGGCTGTATCGTGAATTCTCCAGCGGCATCCCCGACCAGTGGATGAGCCACGCCATTGACCTGGTGCACTGGTTCATGAAAGACAACTTCCCGCGCTCGGCGGTTTCCAATGGCGGAGTCTTCGCCTGGCACGATGGACGCGAAAATGCCGACACTTTCCAGACTCTGCTCGATTATCCCAAGGGCTTCCTGGTCAGCTATTCGACGAGCTTCGGCAATGACGCTCCCGGGTTCACGCGGTACATGGGCAAGAACGCCACCCTGATCAATATCGGAGGTGAAGGCAGTCCCCGTTATCAATTTGTAGAAGAGAAAGGCACGCACGAAGAGAATCCGGATGTCGACCAGAACCGGAACTCTCGCTACATCCTGCCGCCGGGCGAAACCAAAGTTCCACCGATGGGCATTGACGATCTCACTCTTGAGCACATGACCAACTGGTTTGAGTGCCTACGCTCGCGCCAGCAGCCGCATTGCACCGTGCATAACGGGTTCGCGCATTCGGTGGCATGCATGATGTCCACCGAGGCTTATTGGTCGGGCAAGAAGCAATATTGGGACGCCAAAAATGAGAG
>Ga0105241_10000669_pt1 | contig 25807 bp, 24 predicted proteins | sample KBSC64metaG_FD_80422 | JGI IMG/M metagenome (GOLD analysis project Ga0105241, IMG submission 80422) | Corn rhizosphere microbial communities from Kellogg Biological Station, Michigan, USA - KBS C6-4 metaG | ecosystem: Host-associated > Plants > Roots > Rhizosphere > Soil | place: Michigan, USA... | reverse complement strand
GCGCGCGCCTGCACCGTAACCCGATTTTTCGATTCTCATCGCGGGAAATGATTCAAAGCGCTTTACCAGGGTCGCAACAATCGCCGCGCCCGTCGGAGTTACAAGTTCGACCTGAGGCCCAGAGGAGTACACCGACGCCCCTTTCAGCAGTTCCACTGTCGCAGGAGCCGGAACGGGAAAGGTGCCATGGGCGCAATCAACCGTTCCGCCGCCGACGTTCAGCGGCGAACAGATGAACCCGTCAACTCCGAGCGATTCGGCGCCCACCGCGGCGCAGACGATATCTACGAGGGCGTCCACAGCGCCGACTTCATGAAAGTGAATTTTCTCGATTGGGACATTGTGAATTTTGGATTCCGCAGCGCCTAATTTTTCGAAAATTGCAATTGCGGTATCCTTTGTTGATTCGGTAAGGCTGGAGGCCTGCGTGATCATGTCGCGAATTTCTGTAAGACCTCGGCCGTGCGCGTGTTGGTGATCGGCATGATGGTGATCGTGGATATGTTTGTGAAGCGAGTGGTCATATGATGCGGACACTCCTCTCCGTGCTTCCTTTGCCCTGTCCTTACTCCCGTCCGCCACTACGTCGACCTTGGTTGCGCTGATACCGCTCCGATTCACGCGTGTAATTTCCAGCCTGACGCCAAGATTCAACGCGGTGACGGTTTGCTCAAAGATCTCAGGCGAGACTCCGGAGTCAATCAGCGAGCCAAGAAACATGTCGCCGCTGATGCCGGAAAAGCAGTCGAGATAAGCGATGCGCATAGGAGCGTCGTCGATCCTCAGTCGTCGGCCCTCGACGAATGTGTTGCTGGGTGGCCGACTGCCAAAACCGCAGAAATCTGATCTTAACTCATCCAGGTGAATGATCGGTTGGCGACCGACGACCTAAAATTGACGACCGTTCTGCTAAAATCACCATTTCCCTTCAACTACTTAGGAGACCTCTTGTACCGACATCTGGAGCGCCGGCTGGCCGAGCACATCCGCGAATTCTTGCGTCGGCAATACGGCGTCGAGCCGGAAAGGATCGTCATCGAGCAGCCGCCGAAAGTTGAGTTCGGCGAATTTGCGCTTCCGCTGGCGTTTGAGCTGGCGAAAAAACTGCGCAAGGCGCCGCGAAAAATTGCGGAAGAAATCGTGGCCGGGATTGGGGCAGTGGAAGGGTTTGAAAAGTTTGAAGTTGCAGGCGCCGGATACATAAACGCTCGGGTTGATCGAGGTGCCGTGGCGGCGGCGATAGCGAAAGACGAAAAGCCTGCTGGGAAGGTTTCCGCTGGGAAAATTCTGGTCGAGCACACCAGTATTAATCCCAACAAGGCGGCTCATATCGGACACCTGCGCAACGCGATCCTGGGCGATACCTTCGTCCGCCTGCTGCAATTCGCTGGCCGCGAAGTGGACGTGCAGAATTACATTGACAACACCGGCGTGCAGGTCGCAGATGTAGTGGTTGGATTTTTGCGAATCGAGAAAAAATCGCGAGCCGAGATCGAGGAACTCGCGCGGCAGCCGCGTTTCGATTATTACTGCTGGGATCTCTATGCGCGAGTCTCGCATTGGTATGAGGAGAATACGGATAACAAGAAAGCGCGCCTGGATACGCTTCATGAGATCGAGCTGGGAGGAAACGAAACGGCGGCGGTTGCCGACCTGATTTCAACCACGGTGCTGCGGCGGCATCTGGAAACTATGGACCGTCTCGATATCGAGTACGACTTCCTGCCGCGTGAGAGCGAGATTCTGCGGCTGCATTTCTGGGATGCGGCGTTTGGGAAGCTCAAAGAAGCCGGTGTTCTTTTCTTCGAGACTGACGGAAAGAACAAAGGCTGCTGGGTCATGCGACGGGCGGGGACGAAGCCTTTAGCCACAGAGAACCCAGAGGTCGCCGTGAAATCGAAATCCGCAAGAAATGCCGGAGGCGCCCCGTGTGAAGCCGATGCGAGCGACGCCGCCGAGGCGGTTTCAGAGGATGACCAGAAAGTGATCGTCCGTTCAAATGGCACGGTCGGATATGTTGGAAAAGACATTGCCTATCACATGTGGAAGTTCGGCTTGCTGGGAAAGGATTTTGGCTATCAAAGGTTTTACGTGTATCCGAACCAGCACCAAGTCTGGGTTTCGGCCGGTCAGGGTGAGCAAGAGCATCCCCACTTCGGCGGCGTGGAGCGGACGTACAACGTAATTGATGCGCGCCAGTCCGAGGCGCAAAATGCGGTGGTTCAGGCTCTCCGCGGTCTTGGACATGGGGAGTACGCCGACAAACTGACGCACTTCTCGTATGAGATGGTCGCGCTCACACCGCGCTGCGCGGCAGAACTGGGCTACGAGCTTTCCGAAGAAGATAAGGGGCGATCCTATGTCGAAGTCTCGGGCCGAAAAGGCTTCGGCGTAAAGGCAGACGACCTGATCGACAAGCTGATCGAGTCGGCCGCTAAGGAAGTGGACTCGCGGCATCCTGAATTGCCGCAAGCTGAGCGGCGGGAAATAGCCGAACAAATCGCCATCGGCGCTCTGCGCTACTTCATGCTGAAGTTCACCAAGCCGTCGGTGATTGCGTTCGACTTCAAAGAGGCATTAAGCTTTGAGGGCGAAACCGGGCCGTATGCTCAGTACGCGGTGGTACGCGCGACGAATATCTTTCGCAAGGGTGGAATGGACGCGGAGGCGTTCAGCAGGGACGTTGCGGGCAACACGTCGCCAGATGAACTGTCGCGATTTCTCTCCGTCGAACAATCGAATGTCGGTTCTTCGCCAACGACTGACGACCAACGACCGACGACAGGTCACTCCAATGAACTCTGGGAACTCTGGCTGACGGCTTCAAAGACCGGGTACATCGTCGATCAGTGCATCGCCACGACGGAACCTGCTTATCTGGCCAAACACGTATTTCAACTGGCGCAGATGTTCAACACCTTCTACCACCGCTATCCGATCCTGGCAGAGCCGGACGAAGCCCGAAAGCAATTTCTGCTGGCGACTGCGGCGGTGGTGCGGCGGGAACTGATTCGTGCACTGGGTGTAATGGGAATTGAAGCGCCTTCGGTGATGTGATTTATGCGCCGGACTTGCGGCCTGCAATCATGAGGCCTGCGCCGACAACGACCAGGCCGATGCTGGCGACCGGCGGCAAAAGCGTCTCGTGATGCGTATTCACACCGACGTGGATATCACCGGCATCGAGGCCATGATGCTCCGTGTGTGGCACTGGCACAAAGAACGAGATAATGCCAAGTACCAATACGACGATTCCAACCACAAACAAAGCTCGCATGCGGTGACCTCCAAAGTGGCGAGTGTGAGAAGCTCATTTGGCAATGTGGGTTGCTCGTTGCTCCCTGACTTCACAAATTTCCGAACTCGCGCGCGAACTCGATCAAACTCCTCACCGCAATTCCCGACGGCCCCTTCGCAATCCATGGTTTCGCGTCTTCCATCCAGGCGGTACCGGCGATGTCGAGATGTATCCACGGCGTCTCTTCGGCGAATTCTTTCAGGAAGGCGGCGGCGGTAGAGGCACCACCCCATCGTCCTCCGGTGTTTTGAAGGTCGGCAATGCTGGAACGCATTGCGTCCAGGTACTCGTCACCGAGCGGGAGGCGCCACATCTTCTCGCCGGCTTTATCAATCGCAGCTTTAAACCGATTGTAGAAATCATCGTCGCTCGCGAAGACACCAGCATTGGCATATCCCAGCGCGACTACGACCGCTCCGGTCAAAGTCGCAGCGTCGATCAGATGCGTGCAGCCGAGCTGGCGTGCGTAGCAGAGTCCGTCGGCAAGAACGAGACGCCCTTCGGCATCGGTATTGATGATCTCAATCGTTTTGCCGGACATTGCGGTCTGAATATCACCCGGCTTCTGTGCCTTTCCGGACGGCATGTTTTCCGTTGCACAGACTATGCCGATCACTTTGATCTTGGGCTTGAGCAGAGCAATTGCGCGCATGACTCCGATCATGGTAGCGCCGCCTGCCATGTCGTATTTCATTTTTTCCATGCCGTCGGCGGGCTTGATGGAGATACCACCAGTGTCAAACGTAATGCCCTTGCCCACCAGTCCGAGCACCGGCTTTTCCGGCGCGCCTGCGGGTTCGTAACGCATGACGATGAGCGCTGGAGCTTCGTCTGATCCTTGTGCTACTCCCCAGAAGGCGCCCATTTTCAGTTCCTTGATTTTGTCAGCGCCATACACTTCGCACTTGAGACCGGTCTCTTTACACATGGCTTGCGCCCGGTTGGCAAGGATGGTGGGCGTCATCTGGTTTGAAGGCTCGTTGACCAGATCGCGGGTAAAGTTCTGCGACTCGCCAATTATGCGGGCTTCGTCCAGCGCCCGCTGCAACGAACTTTGATCGCCGGTAGCGACGATGACGGTGACCGAGTCCATCTTCTGGTCTTTGCGGTCGCTCTTGTAAGTATCGGAATCGAAGTCACCGATGAATGCGCCCTCAACGATGGCGCAGACCGCTTCTTCAGCGGGGATTCCTTTCGGCGCGAGGAAAGCCAGGCTGTGCACGTTGCGCGCTTTCAACGCGCGCACGGCCGCTCCCGCCAGCTTGCGTAAATCCGCCGCCGCGAACTTCTTCGCCTTTCCGCCGCCTATCAGGAGCAGGCGTTTGGCTTTCAATCCGGTGGGTTTGTGCAACCATGAGGTTTCAAAGGTCTTGCCGGTGAGATCGCCGGAAGACAGCAGATCGGCTGCAGCCTGCTGCACCGCCTTGTCCTCCGACGCCACGTACGCGTCGCTCTTTTGTTTTTCTTTTGCACCCTGGCTTTTCTTGGATGGGTCGGCTTCTGCGCGATCGAGCACCACAGCTACAAGGCATTCGGTTTCAAATTGAGCGGCGGGAGAGAGAGAAAGTGTCGTCTTCATAGGGGTGAATAAACAGTATGAGAGGCGGGAAGGGAATTGCGCAAGCGGGTGGTTCACGCAGACGTGCTAATATCCAATTTTTCCAGCGGAGTTCCGGGTGCAGAAACTGATATTGGGCAACTAGTTGGATCATTGCGAGCAGAGGTTAACAACGTCGGATTTGACCAATTCTTTTTCAATTCAGCAAGCGACAGGACCGCGGAAATCATTTCAGCGCTTGAGCTGATCGGGGCAAGCAAGACTGCGGACATCGTGCGGAGAGCGGCTGGCAAGTTTCCCGGTGGTATGCCGCCGAGCGAATGGGCGGAGCGCCAGGACCTCCTGGTGGACGAGGTGTCGCCCGAAGCCGACGCCTTCAAGGAATTTGATCAAGAGTTTTATGCCAGTTCAGAGAATCTGACGGAACTGGTACAGAAATACGCTTTCGACTGAGAAGGTCTGATGAACTCGATCAAGAATGCTTTCCTGTCTCTGTTGTTCTTTTGCTGCGCGCTGGCTTCTGCAGCTCAAAACGGGCAACGCGAAAAAATCATCATCGATACCGATATTGGCGATGACATCGACGACGCTTTCGCCGTCGCTTTGGCGTTACGTAGTCCTGAACTGCAGATCCTGGGGATTTCAACAACCTTCGGCGATACTGAGACGCGCGCCAAACTGGTTGACCGAATGCTGGGTGAGGCCGGTCGGGAGGACATACCGGTGGCAGTGGGCATTCACACGGAAACGAAAACCAACTTTGGGCAAAGGCCCTATGCGGACGGCGGACACTTTGCCCGAGCATCGCACACGCCCGCGGTGGATTTCATTCTCGATCAGATTCGCAAGTACCCAGGCGAGATTACGCTGGTTTGCATCGGTCCGCTGGTGAATGTCGGCGCACTGATCGATCGCGACCCGCAAACTTTCCGCAAACTTAAGCGCGTGGTGATCATGGGCGGCTCTGTCGACCGAGGATATGGCGATCCGTACGCAGCGCCAACTCCACCTGAACCGGAGTGGAATATTAAAAACGACATTTCTTCGGCGCAGAAATTGTTTGCCTCTGGCGTGCCATTGTATGTGATGCCCCTCGATTCGACCCAACTCAAGCTGGATGAAGTCAAACGCGAATTCCTGTTCCGGCAGGGTACGCCGATCAGCGATGCCCTGACGATTCTCTATCACCAATGGGGGCAGCATACGCCGACCCTATTTGATCCCATGACGATCGCGTTTATTGATGATCCGATGTTGTGTCCGGTGCAGTCGATGAACATTGTGGTCGACAAGACGGGAATGACGCGGAGAGGTTCAGGCGCGCCGAATGCGCAGGTGTGCCTAAAGTCTGATCCCGAAAAGTTTTTCCAGTTCTACCTGGCGCGAGTTGCGCGGCATTAGTTAGGTTCTGGAAACACGGGTGCCCTTGCCCGTTACAGGCTCATTTCCCCGCGTGATCGTTGCTGCTTCAAGTCGCTCCACGAACCGGAAGCGTAAAATAGAAGCATGCGGCGCGTTTACCTCGACAATAACGCCACGACGCCCGTTCTGCCGGAAGTGCTGGATGCAATGCGTCCTTACTATGCCGAGCATTTCGGGAACGCATCTTCCATTCATCATCATGGGCAGGAGACGCGGGGCGCCGTGGAACGTGCGCGTGAGTCGGTAGCAACGCTGCTCGGATGCCGACCGGCGGAAGTGGTTTTTACCAGCGGCGGAACGGAAGCCGACAATCTAGCGATCTTTGGGTTGGTCCAGTCGGGCGATCACGTGATTACGTCAACCATCGAACATCATGCGGTGCTGAACTCCTGCAAGCACCTTCACGAAAAGGGAGTTGAAGTCACATTTCTTCCAGTGGATGGCCGCGGGTTGGTTGATCCCGACGATTTGCGCCGCGCACTCCGGCCCAACACCAAGCTGGTTACGATCATGTTTGCGAACAATGAAACCGGAGTCATCCAGCCGGTCGAAGAGTTCGGGAAGATCTGCGCGGAAGCTGACGTCTACTTTCATTCAGACGCCGTGCAGGCGGCCTCAAAGATTCCGATTCGGGTAAAGGAAATCGGTTGCGACCTGCTTTCGATTTCAGGACATAAGTTTAACGCGCCGCAGGGCGTTGGCGCGCTCTACGTGCGCAAGGGAACTACACTCGATCCGCTTTTTTTCGGCGGCAGCCACGAGCGCTCGCGCCGGGCGGGCACCGAGAACGTTCCGGGCATTGTGGGGCTCGGAAAAGCCGCAGAGTTGGCTGTGAAAGCGCTGGCTAACGGCGAAGACACCGAGATGGCGTCGCTGCGCGATCGTCTGGAAAGAGCGATTCTGGGCAGTGTGGAGAGCGCAGGCGTGAACGGCGCGGGAGCGCCCCGCGTGCCGAATACGACTAATATTTATTTCGACTACATCGAAGGTGAGGCACTGGTTATTACGCTCGACTTAAAAGGGCTGGCGGTTTCAACCGGGGCGGCGTGCTCCTCAGGCGCGATTGAGCCATCGCACGTACTGACCGCCATGGGATTACTTCCAGACCGGGCACGCGCCAGCATCCGCTTCAGCCTGGGAAAGCAAAACACCTCTGGCGACGTGGATTTCGCCACCCAACTGCTTCCAGCATCGGTCGAGAGGCTGCGAGAACTATCACCCCTATACAATAGAAAGAGCCCAGTTCCCTCATAAGCGCCCCTGTCGTTTCGACGGGCGAGGGCGTCAGTTTGTCCAATGTTCAACTGAGTGCTGAATGCCTGATCAGAATACTATTGCCGTTGCCATGTCGGGAGGAGTTGACTCCTCGACCGTTGCGGCCATGCTGCGCGCGGAAGGACGCAATGTCGTCGGCCTGACCATGCAGCTGTGGAACCAGCGCCGGCTGGCCGGGCGGGAGGGAATGCCCGAAGCCGTGGCTGGTCGCTGCTGCTCACTAGACGACGTTTATGACGCACGACGTGTGGCAGAGACCATCGGCATTCCATATTACGTGGTTAATCATGAGGACCGATTTGAACGCGACGTGGTGCGTCCATTTGTGAAGGAGTACTTGTCTGGACGCACGCCAATTCCATGCAGCCTTTGCAACAACCATTTGAAATTTGATCAACTTCTCACGGTCGCACGTCAGATTGGCGCAGATTCAGTTGCGACCGGACATTATGCACGGGTGGAATTTGACCATTCCAATGAGCGCTGGCTTTTGAAGCGTCCGACCGATCGTTCGAAAGACCAAACCTATTTTCTATTCGGGCTGACTCAGGAGCAGCTGAGCCGTACGCTCTTTCCCCTCGGTGGAATGACGAAGCCTGAGGTGCGCGAGTTGGCGCGCAAGTACGGACTGGCACTGGCCGAGAAGCCGGATTCTCAGGAAATCTGTTTCGTCCCGGGCGGCGATTACAAGAATTTTCTCGACGCGTACCTTGCCGAGCAGGGTGAGTTGTTCCCCGAGACTGCCGGAGAGTTGGTCACCACCGATGGACGGATAATAGGCGAGCACAGCGGCATTCACAATTTCACCGTGGGTCAACGGAAAGGACTCGGTGTTGCCACGGGATCGCCGCTTTATGTGTTGCAGATCAAGGGCGATACGCGGCAAGTGGTGGTGGGAGATCAGGCGAATCTTTATTCGCGGACAATGGTGACGCGCAAGAATAACCTGATCTCAATTGAGGATCTACACCAGCCGATGCGAGTCAGCGTGAAGATTCGGCATCGCCATGAGGCATCACCGGCGACGATCGAGAAGACTGGTGACGATGAGATACGGGTCACTTTCGACGATCCTCAGCGTGCCATCACGCCGGGGCAGGCAGCTGTGTTCTACGATGGCGACGTGGTTGTTGGCGGCGGTTGGATCAGCTGAGCGCGTCCGCCTAGACGCGACGCCCAAATTCACAGGAACGGAAGGTACGCAGGAACACCTCTCTTGTAAGCCTGAAATTCTTCGCCGAAGCGGGATGCTAGAAGTTGCTCCTCGGTCCGCACTCTTATTTCGGTTCCGATCACGAAGACGACGATCGCTGCCAGGAACAGCTTCCATCCGGTGATCACCACCGCAACCGCGCACAACACCAGTATCATCGACGTGTAGATTGGATTCCGGACCAGGGCGTACGGCCCGGAGCGCACCAGTTTGTGTTCGGCGCCAAGCGCGGCGTCGGCGCGCAGGTGGCCGGACAGGGCGCGGGATGAAGTCCACGAGAGCAGGGCAGCGACGGCAAATAATACCAGTGCGAGCGCAATTCGCCAGAGCGTCAATGAGCGTGTCCAGAAGTGGCCTTGCCACAAAAGCGAGAATGCAACGAATTGCAGAAGCATCCCCCATCGTGAGCGGCGATTGACAATAGTTGCCGGGGCGGTGGCCCTGTGAGCGGGAACGAACGGATAAAACCAAACGACAATTCCGCCAAGGATGATCAGGTAGACGTAAGCGGGCATCAGATTTTAGATCTGCGGTCGCGAAAACGAGCTGATTGGTTCGACCGGAACTTAGCTGTACAATTCCGCTCTCGGAAAGGCGAGGTCGCCCATCCCACATGCAGACTAGATAAACATTTCATCTTGCGGCGCGTTCACTGAATTCCGCTGCCGCTTACGGGAAAAGAAAGCTTCTACGCCCGCGGTGACCCCGTGCATCAGCCCGGAGATTTGGCGCACCGGTGATACCACCGTGCGCTGGACTGCTTCACGGGTTTCTTCGAGCTTGTCCATGGTGTTGTTCACGAACTCATCGGCGCGGATGACCTGCAACCGTGTGCGATCAACGATGTCAGTCAAGGTCGCGTCGATGCGCTCCAATTGAGCGCGCATCATTGTGGTCGAGACGCTTACGTTGTCGGCGACGGTCTCAATCTTTGGTCTCAAGTCAACCATCATCGAGTGCGCCAGCTCTGCGGTGGGCAAGACTTTGGTCTTTACTTCCTCAGCCAGGGATTCAACTTTCGCACTCGTCTTCCGAACAGCAACAAACATCCCCGCCAGAATAGCCATTTGCAGCAGGACGGCTATCGCGGTTACGGCGATAAAAACTGTGAGAAGCGTGTTGTCCATAGTTGAGTTTTCCGCGGAGTACTAAACGTTTTCGGCCTCAGCTTTGGTGGCGCTGGTTTTCTCGCGATACGCCTGCCGCCCCGCATCAACCGCCGAACGAACCTGGTCCTTCTGCGCGTTGTAAGCTTCTTTTCCGCGTTCGGCCCACTGCTCAGCCTGCTCTTTCGCCTCTTTTGCGCGTTTGCGGACGAACTCGCGTCCTTCTTCGGCCTTGGCCATCAAGATCTCGCGGGTTTCGTTACCGGATTGAGGAGCGTATAGAATGCCAACCGCTGCGCCAATCCCAATGCCAAGCAGAAACCAGAGAGCGCCGTTACCATTACGCTCCGACATAAATACCTCCAGCAAATGATTGCAACAAACGGATGTTAGCACCCGTTATGGGGAAATACAATTCAGCCGGAGTTGTGCTTTGGGCCGGCAAGGGAGAGAATGTTTCGTTTCAGGAGAAGCATGTCAGATCGGAAATACCGGCAACGCGGGTACCAGGACAGCGGAGGCGAGAAGCAGCAAAAGCCCCCTCTCGACCGCCCGGCGAAGAAGGACACGTTTGGGCCGCGTCCAGTTCAGATGCCGGGGACTCACAATGTTTCCCGCTGCGCGCAATGCGGCACCCTCCTGACGGCGATTTCCGAACCGCTCGGGCAGTGCCCGAAGTGCGGCTTTGAATTGCACTCCTGCAAGCAATGCGCCAACTTCGATCCGTCCCAACGATTCGAGTGTTCGCAGCCGGTGCCTGAGCGCATCCCGAGGAAAGATGTCCGCAACGATTGCAGGTTCTACTCCATCAGCGTGAGAGTAGAGAAACAGACATCAACGGGCCCGGCAGCTAGACCCAACAGTGCGCGCAAGGCGTTCGACGACCTGTTTAAGGATTAAAGCAGAATACAGACATTAGAAAGCAGAAGCAAGAAATCCAAACTCAGAAGGCCAGTGACTTCCTCGCATTCTTATTTCTGCAATTCTGACTTGCTCACGGTTTCTGGGTTGGCCGGATCAGTACTTCACTCACGAATGACTGCGGTGCCTGCTGCACCAGCATTCCTACCACATGGGCGACGTCATCGGGCTTCAGCATTTTGTTAGGGTTCTTGCCTTCGTGGGGGCTTAGTTCTGTGTTCACCGAGCCCGGACAGACGACCGACACCCGAATATTGTGAGGGCGTAGTTCCTCGGCAACCGAGTAACTCAATCCGTTCAGGCCCCACTTTGAGGCTGCGTAAGCTGCGCCATTAGGCAGCGCATTCTTCCCAGCCAGCGACGAAATATTGATAATGTGCCCACCTTTTGCGCCGATCATTCCCGGCGCAAAGGCGCGAATGCAATAAAAGACGCCGCGCAGATTCGTGTTCAGGACCTTTTCCCACTCCTTCGGTGTCATTTCATGAAGGGGAGTGGCGAATGAACCGATCCCAGCGTTGTTCACCAGGATGTCCAGGGTTCTGAAGGTCTGCCCAACCCAGCTTGCAAGCGCATCCACCGAGCTCAGATCTGTGAGGTCGCATTGCCGGACGTGGGCCTTCCCACCTGCGCCGGAGATCGCGGAGGCTGTGGATTGCAAATGGCTCTCGGTGCGGCCACAAAGAACCACTTTCGCGCCGAGAGAGGCCAGTTTTTTGGCGACGGCCGCGCCAATTCCGCGTCCGGCACCGGTTACAACCGCGGTTTGCCCGGAAAGAGGGGTTTCTCTCATAACAATTCAACCCTGCTCGATAGATGATTGTGCAGAAACTACCACGCTCACGAACTTTAGCATCAAAGTGAGTAGCGCGTTGGAGCGAACAAACTTGCTTAAGTTGAAGCGCATACATATAATCCCGCTCACCGGAAAGAAGCTTCCGCCTCGGGCGGAAGAGGTGCCGAGTTTTCCCAGCCGTATCCCGGGAGCGCACCGCGCTGAAACCATCCGCGTCCTGCATTCGGACTCGGCTTTGGCCGGTACCCTGAAAAAGTGTCGAATTCCCTGGAACCCTAGGAGCAATGGAATGAAACGAACTGTTCTGGCGATTCTGCTTGCGTATGCCCTGGCAGCCGGTGCGCAAGACGCGACCCAGTCGCAGAATCCACCTGCAGCCGGTGGTGCAAGCTCAGCTGATCAGGCGCCCACCATCAAAGATCCTGCCGAATACAACGCCTACGTCACCGCCCTTCAGCAACAAGATCCGAATGCGAAAGTCAGCGCATTGGAAGCATTCGTTACTCAGTACCCGAACAGCGTGATGAAAACCTCGGCCCTCGAACAGCTGATGAGCACCTACCAGGCCACAGGTAATCAGGCAAAGGTGGTAGACAGCGCGAAGCGGCTGTTGGCTGCAGACCCGAACAACCTTCGCGCGCTGGCGCTTCTGACGTTTCTCGCCCGGCAAGGAGTGATGTCCAATCAAAACGTACCGCAAAACCTCGCCGATTTGCAGCAGTATTGCACCAAAGGCTTGGAAGCTGTAAAGGCGAACCAGAAGCCGGCCGGCATCAAAGCGGAAGATTTCGAGAAGCTGAAGAAGGAAACGTCGCTCATTTTCAACGGTGGCTGCGGATTCGCTGCATTGCAGAGTAAAGATTACCAGCACGCTCAGGAGTACATGAAGGCGGCGGTAGATCAGGAGCCAAACGATCTACAAAACGTCTATCCGTTGGCCACCGCCTATTTGTCAGCGAATCCTCCGGACACGCTGAATGGCCTCTTCTATCTGGCGCGTGCCGCTGACATCGCTCCCGCGGGTTCTGCAGCGCAACAGCAAATTCAGGCTTACGGCTTGAAGGTTTACAAGAACTATCACGGTTCCGACCAGGGCTGGACCGACTATGCTTTACCCACTGCGAAAACAGATACCAGTCCGCCGGCCGATTGGGCGACCAAGATCACAAAATACGTTCCCCCAACCCCAACTGAGCAGGCCCATGATCTGGTGAAAGATAAGACTGCCGATCAGGTCAAGCAACTGAGCTTTGGCGAGTGGGAGCTGGTGTTGTCGGCAGGTACACCGGAGGACCAAGCTAAGGTCTGGGACGTGATCAAGAACGTTCCTCTGCAGATGGAAGGCACGGTCATTGAAGCGACCAGCAATACTGAGCTGCACATTGCGGCCAGCGAAGATGATATCGAGCAGAAGCGGCCCGACATTACTCTGACAATGACTGGTCCGATTCCCGCAGCCCGAATGCCCAAAGCCGGAGACACCTTCGACTTCGAAGGCACACCCAATGCCTATACCCCGACCCCATTCATGATGACGATGGAGAATGGAAAGCTACTTAAGAAGGCGGGCGAAGCTCCGGCCAAAAAGCCGCCGGTGCGTCGTCGTACGACTCGTAAGCCGCAATAGAAGATCTTCTGGAGCGAATAAGGCAGCCGCAATGCGGCTGCCTTTATTTATTGTGGAGAGAGATTCAGTCAGCGCGCGATTTTCTTCTCAAACGCCGCCGGACGAGCTGCGCGTGGCGGCCGCTTGCCGCCATCCCGAAACTGACGGACGTCTATCTTCAGTTCGTCCACCGTCCGGCTGAGAGTGTTGCGGTGCATCCCCAATTGCCGAGCCGCCCGGCACTGGTTGCCCTTGTTCTCCTCAAGGACAGTAGAGATAAACCGCCGCTTGAATTCGCGGACCGCTTCTGAATAAAGAATGTTGCTGCGATACATCTGCTGTACGAGCGCTTCAAGTTGATCTTTCACCGGTTTCTCTTTTCTCTTGTCTTCGCCAAAAGTCAGCTCGTTAGATGTTTTCGTTCGACAGGCTTACTTGCCCTGAGAGTGCTCTGATGCTTGTGCTTTCCGTAGATAGTCCAGGCCTTTAAAAAATTGCAACCGCAATTCAGATGGCGCGACCCAGATGACCGCGCGTCCTACTACCAAAAAATATGGTGCCGTGCTTGATCCTTGCAGCCAACGTGAAGTGGGAGTAAATGCGGTCATGCCCACCAGAACAATAGACACCAGCAGGCAGCCCCGGACCAACCCCAACACTCCGCCCAGAAAGCGGTCGATCACGCTCAAACCCGCTTCCTTCATCGCCCAGCGAACAATCTTGCCTAAAACCCCGGCCACCACCATCACGCCAAGAAAGATTGCCAGAAACGAGACGATCTCACCCAGCCAGCGCGAACTGATATAGGCCGCAAAATGATCAGCCAGCCGCCGGTACTGCCAGGCGGCAATTAAATACCCGAATACCAACCCCGCCAGCCCGAAAATTTCTTGAAAAAAGCCCGAACTTGCCGCCTGCACTACCGAAACCAGCAGCACGAGCAGAATGATCCAATCGGCCGCGTTCACGCCCAGCCCTCGCCCACGGTCCTTCTACACATCCAATTGGCGCCCCGTGAGCTGCCGGTAGGCCTCTACGTATTTCTCGCTGGTGCGGCGTGCCACCTCAGCCGGCAGGGCCGGCGCTGGAGGCTGCTTGTTCCAGCGAATCTCTTCCAGGTAATCGCGAACGTACTGTTTATCGAATGACTGTTGCGACATTCCGGGTTCGTATTTGTCCGCCGGCCAGAAGCGCGAGGAATCCGGAGTGAGCACTTCGTCAGCAAGAGTAATGCCGGCCGCAGTGCGCCCGAACTCGAACTTCGTGTCCGCGATGATGATGCCCTTTTGCCGAGCGTAATCAGACGCTTTCCTGTACACGGCCAGACTCAGGTCGCGCAATTTGCGCGAGTCTTCCGGATCTACGAGCGTAGTCATCTGCTCGAACGAAATATTTTCATCGTGGCCGGTGGTAGCTTTAGTAGCCGGAGTGAATATCGGCTCGGGCAACTGGTCGGATTCGCGCAATCCGGCAGGAAGCTTGATTCCGCAGACGCTTCCGGTTGATTTGTATTCCTTCCATCCGGAACCCGAGAGATATCCGCGGACCACACATTCCACGGGGAACATCTCCGCGCGCTGAACCAGCATGGAGCGGCCGCGCAGTTGATCGGCATAAGTCTGCGCTTCTTTCGGATAACGGCTTACGTCGGCGGTTACCAGATGGTTGGGAACGATATCTTTGAGGAATTCGAACCAGAACAAAGATAGTTGCGTGAGCACGCGGCCCTTGTGCGGAATGCCGGTGGCGAGAACGTAATCGAATGCCGAAATACGGTCAGTCGCGACGAACAGCAGGTGATCGCTGCCAAGTTGGTACACATCGCGGACCTTGCCGCTGGCAAAAAGCTTGAGATCAGGGAAGTCGGTCTGCAAGAGGACGGAGTCGAGAGTTTCGGTAGTCATGAGGAAATTTTAGATGCAAAAACCGTCGCGTATTCTAGCTGCTCAGAAAATTTTGTCAACGGCAGAGAATGATAACGGATTTTGAGAAAACGCGTTTGCAACATTAGTGGGATTGACATTCAGAGGAGGAGTCTGAATGTCGCGAAGGGCATACAGTTTGCAAGACTCGAATTGTGGAAATTCGAAGTGATAAATCTATGCCGTCGCCCCAAACCTGACCGACACCAGTTTCGAAACGCCTGGCTCCTGCATGGTCACGCCGTAAAGCACCGGGGCGATGCTCATCGTCTTCTTGCTGTGCGTAATGAGCACGAATTGTGTCTGGACGCTCATTTCTTTCACCAGTTCCGTGAAGCGGCCGATGTTGGCTTCGTCGAGCGGGGCATCGACTTCGTCGAGAATGCAGAACGGGCTTGGCTGATATTGGAAGATGCCGACCAGCAAGGCCAGTGCGGTCATGGCTTTCTCACCCCCGGAGAGCAGCAGCACGTTCTGCAGCTTTTTGCCGGGAGGTGATGCGACAACATCAATGCCGCTCTCCGCGCTATTTTCTTCGTCAGTGAGGCGCATGAATCCCTGGCCTCCGCCAAAAAGCTTTTTGAAGGTGACCTGGAAATTCTCGTTGATCTTGTTGAATGCCTCCTCGAACTTCTGTCGCGAGAAGGTTTCGATTTCCTTGATGGTCGCGGTCGTGTTTTCGATGGAATCAAGAAGATCTTTGCGCTGAGTATCGAGGAATGCCTGGCGTTCCGCCGTCTCTTTAAATTCTTCCAGGGCCATCATGTTAACCGGGCCCATGTCGTCAAGCCGCGCTCGCATCTCCTGGCAGGCTTGTTCTTCGGCTAGCAGTTCGTCGCCTGCGACGCAGGGCAGGGTAACGTCCGACATAAGTTCGAGTCGCTGCATGCCAAGCTCATTGATGCAGGTTTGTGCGAGATGCTCGGCGTCGGACTGAAGTTTTACGGCCGCGGTCGAAAGGTCGGCTTTTCGATCTCGCGATGCATCGAGAGCGGCGCGAGCCTCGCGGAGCAAGGCGTCTATTTCCGCCAGACGTGCTCGCACCTGCTCTGATTCGACTTGCAATAGTCCAGCACGCGCTTCGCAAGCATTCCGTTCGGAATCCAAATCGAGCAGCTTGCTTGCGATCTCAAGGTTTTCTATTTCGCGCTGAGACTTCTCAGCCAATGCCGATTCGATCTGCGCCTGCAAAACTGCGATGCGCGCCTGCATCTCGCTCGCCAGCACTTCGATTCGCTGCAGCACGGATGCCGCCGAACGATGCCGCTCTTCGAGCGTGGCCACGTGGGCTTTTCGTTCAGAAGCAGTTTGTGCCGTTAGATTGCGATTCTCGCGCATCATTGCCAGTTGCTGTTGCGCCAAAGTCGCGGCTTGTTCAAGTTCAGTGCGCGCGCCTTCAGCAGCGTTAATGCCCGTCTGTCGTTCGCGAATGATTTCTTCTTGGGACGCGCGCTCCGAGGCCAGTCGCACCAATTCGCGTTCGCAAATGTTGCAGCGCTCACGCACTCGCGCCATCTCTCCATCAAGTTGACGAAGTGCGTGGCCGGAGGTCATGGCGGTCTTTTCAGATTCGCGTTTATCGGCTTCTTGACGCTCGAGGCGAGAAGTCAGATCCTTAATCTCGTGTCCCAATTGCAGGACGCGGGTCTCTTCGTGCCGCAATGCCTGTTCTAGTTCCGTCAGCAAGCGCAGGACATCGCGCAGCTCCCGCTTCATCGAGAGCGGCCCTTCGGCGCGTTGTTTGCCGCCCGTGACGGTCACGTTGTGGAAGCACTCGCCGCTCTGAGAAAGAAAGAAGGCGTCCGGATTTTCCAGTGCGAGGTCACGAGCGAAGGCTGGATCGGGAACGATGTATCCATCGCGCAATTTTGGAAGGATAACTTCAAGGGACTTTCCGAAGCCGTCAAGCACCCGGATGGTCCGCTTCAAGGGAATAATGGATTCATTCGCTGGTGGAGGTACCTCGGGAACATCGAACGAGAAGCGTGCCTGCGAGTCTTCCGGATGCACCAGAAAGGTGGCCCGGCCGTCGACGTCTGAGCGCAAAAGATGCAGACCCTCGTCGGCGGCATCCCAGGACTTCACGACGACGTAATTCAGTTCATCACGCAGGAAGTCTTCAACCACAGCTTCGTAGCGAGACTCGACTTCCAGAAAATCGGCAAGTACGCCCACCGGGGCGCGTCCGCCCTGCAGGCCGCCGGATTGAAACAGGCGGCGCACCGACTCGGTTGAGTAGCCGTGCTCGGCGATCACAGCCTCAAGAGATCCCTTTTTGCCGAGCGCTGTAGCAAACTCCGCGCGCAGGCCATCAAGGCGGTTCTTACCTTCTGCTTCCTGCTTGCGTTTGATTTCGAGCAACTCACGGGCTTGCGCAATCTCTGTGGTCAGCGCCGCGACGCGCTGCGAGACCGATTCGAACTCAATTGCCAATTGTCCGCGCTCGCCACCAAAAGTTTCAGCCTGAGCACGGGCGGCCGCCATCTCCGACTGCAGACGCAGCGCTTCGCGATCACCAGCAGCCATCCGTTCTTCAGCTTGCGTCAGCTGATTGCGAAGATTGGAGATTGCAGCGACGGATTCGAGAATCGCAACCCGCGATTGTTCTTGAGCTTGCTCAAGATCGGTTAGCGAAGCTGCCGCTGTAGTTGCCTGCTGCATGCTGGCTTCGAGTTCCTGCTGGGCCGTGGCCAGATCGGCTGCCGCGGACTCGAGTAACTGGCGATTGGAATTTAATTCGTCCTCAAGCGAGGCTAGACGGATTCGCACCTGTTCAATCTCTGATTCATGCGAAGCGGCCCGTTGAGTCAGTTCGACACTACGCTCTTCGTTGTGTCGACGCTGCGCCTGCTTGCGATCAACCTCAAGCTTGATGTCGCTGAGCCGGGAATCGCTTTCACGGATTTCAGATTCAATTGCGTACCCGCGCTGGGTGCGTTCCCCGAGTTCAGCTTCCATTTCACGGACGCCGTCCGCTTGTACGCGCATCTCCTCAGCAATAGCCGCAATCTGAGCGTCAAGTTCCGTCTGCTGCTCATCAAACTGCGCGAACCTGCTTGCGGTCACGACTCGCAACCTGGCCCGCATTTCGTCGCGAAGCTTTGCGTAGCGCTCGGCCTTCGACGCCTGCCGCTTAAGCGAGTTCATCTGCCGCGTGACCTCTTCAAAAATATCATTCACGCGCGCCAAGTTCTGCTTTGCATCTTCGAGACGCGCCTCCGACAGGCGTTTTTTGGTTTTGAATTTCGTGATTCCGGCTGCTTCTTCGATAATCGCCCGCCGGTCCGTTGGCCGGCTGCTCAGAATCTGCCCAATGCGTCCCTGCTCGATGAGCGCGTACGACTCCGGCCCTAGACCGGTGCCCATAAAAAGCTCTTGAATGTCGCGCAACCGGCAGAGCTTGCCATTCAGCAAGTATTCGCTGTCACCGGAGCGGAACAGCCGCCGGGTGACAGCGATTTCGCCCGCCCGCGATTGCTGCTGATTGAACTTGCGGCGGCGAATCTTGAGCACGACCTGTGTGTCGCCCCGAGTGGCAGCCTCTCTTCCTTCGGCTTGAGTCGGCATAGGTGCGACCGCAGCTCCGCCTGCGAAGATGGGTTCGTCGTCCGGGAAAGCCACGGCGATCGAGATCACTTTTCCGCGTGGCACCTCTACTTCTTCGGTTTGTCCCGGCTGCGATTCTTCGGTAATACGCTCCACTTCTTCGGCTGCGCGAGCCCGAATCTCGGCTTCGTCCCAGTCTTCGGCGGGCATTTCATCCTGCAAAAGCAGTTCGGTCGGGTCGTTCTTGTCCGGACCGTCATATACATCGGGATCGATCAGAGTCAGCGATACTTCAGCCATCCCCGTCGGCTTGCGGTCACGCGTGCCGGCAAAGATGACATCCTCCATACGTGATCCGCGCAGGGTCTTAGCGGACTGCTCGCCGAGCACCCACGAGATGGCGTCGGCAATATTAGATTTGCCGCAGCCATTCGGCCCGATGATCGCCGCCACACCATCGCCGTGGAACTTGAGTTCAGTGCGATCGCAGAAGGATTTGAACCCGAGTATCTGGAGCTTTTTCAGTTTGAGCAACGTGCACTCCTTTTCACAGCCTGTCATCCCGTGAAAACGGGCTACATCCATTCATTCCCAAAGAGGCCTACGGGAACTTGCCTGCCAGTTACTACTCAGATGCCTCTTGCGGTTCGCTCCAAAAAAGAACCGTCCAGGCTGGGTGGGCGGGACACAAATTAGAGCTACTCTAACGGCGAAATTAAGCCAGGGTCAAGTCTCAAAACACCATATCTTGTGGGTAAGTCGTCCTCAACCCATCATTTGGCCGCTGCTATGCAGTAAGGCCACAGATGACGGGTAAGGAATCTGAAAGGAGGGAGAGAATCGCGAGAGCAAAACAAGCCTAGCGCAGCTTATCGAGGGAAGCAAATCAATATTGACTGGTTATTTACTCAGACTGGTCGGTGTTGTCGTCCGAGCCAATGCGGAAAAGCGCGGCTTGCTCTTCCGCATGGCGGCGCAATTCAGCCATTTCATCAACGCTGTCCATAGGACCTTCGGGTCCTTCCTGCTTGCGTTGGCTCTTACGTTCGGCTTTGTCACGTTGTTTCTGCTGGCGCGCCTGTTCCTTTTGGCGCTTATTGAATGTAGATCGGCCTCGTGGCATGGGAAGTCCTTAATAGTTGATTTTCATAGTTTATCAGGCATTAATCAGCATTGCCGTTAGGTCGAACTACCAGCGCGGTTCACGCGGCTGGCGCGCATGACCCTGATAGTCATCGCGACCTCCGCCGCCCGAGCGCCCGCCGCCTGAACGCTGTCCTCCACCGCCGCGCCCGCCGAACCCCTGGCCCCCACGCGGACGATCAGTCTTTGGCTTCGCTTCGTTGATCTTGAGAGCGCGGCCGCCAAGTTCGGTTCCGTTCAAGGCCGCAATGGCCTTTTCGGCTTCTCCGGCATCGGTCATCTCGACGAAGGCAAATCCGCGAGACCTCCCGGTTTCACGATCGGTGACCATGCTGACTCGTTCCACGGCTCCGTGGGCCTGGAACAGGTTGCGTAATTCGTCTTCTGTCGTACTGTGAGGCAGGTTCCCAACGTAAAGGTTTTTCATGGCGTATTCTCCGTAACTGATTGATCCAGAAATTCAGCCGCTCTTGTGCGACGGGCTTGCGAAACTTCGGAATCCCGAGGCGGCAGAGGACGGTCGCGCACGGCCTTCGATCGCGCTTCAGAAACTGACCTGACTGCGGAAATCTTGCGGCACGCCTCCAGGATTCCCCAGTGCTGCATCAATGGTTGTTCAGATGCACTCGAAGCCAGTGCGGCCTTTACATCACTCCAGAGCGGGGGGGCGTCAGCTTCGACCGAAGAGACCTCGACACCTGGCGCAGCTGCCAGGTACTCCGGCTTACCTACCAGGAACATGATCTGCTGCAGCGGGGCGGCATTCCTTATGTCATCGCAAAATTTGTCTCGCGACCCAACTCCTTCGCCGCCGCTGAACAGCACCAGATCGTACAGGTCGACTCGCCACCAGCAGCGAGCTTCCGCGACGTCAGCAGCACAATCAACGTCCATGCCGAGTTTGCGCATGGTTTCAGAGCGCAGATCGCGTTTGGTCCGCGAGGTATCGACCAGCAGCACGCGCTTTTTCTTGGGGGTCGACGAAGCTGGATCTCCCGATAACGTTAATGTCGCCGCGCTCATGCTGACACCTTTGCCGCCGACGCCTTGGAGGGGGCTTGAGTTTTCAGATTTCCAAATGTCTTGCGGTTGCGTGCGCGCCGCGCGATCTTTGATTTGCGATCTTTATTGAACCGGGCCTTATCGCCGTTGATTGCCGACATAAATTGCTCCTTCTTGCGAAAATCTGGTGATTTCTCAATCGCGAAGGCGCAATTCTGCGGGGCGTGTCTTCGAGGTTAAGAGTTGAGGTTTCCGCCGGAACTACGGCAGGCTATCGTTCTTCGGTAGCGACCTTCTGCGTTTCTTCAAGATCGCGGTCGAGCTGCGCGATAAGGTCGGTAATCTGCTTTGAATCCCGTTCGCTGGTCGAACCTGCCACCAGATTTCTGAGTTGCTCAACTGAATCGCGGGCCATCGCCGCTCCAATCCTGCTGCTCTCATACTACGCTGTAATTGCACAAACGTCCCAAGTTTTGCGATGACCCCGGCGGGCCGGTGATCGCGGGGCGATTAGCCATTGATAGCAGGAGGGTTATACGATTTTGTTTGCTAAGCTGCTGGGTACAGGGTAGTATCACGTCGTACGTTAGACGAATCGGTCGTGAGCAGCTCTCGCTTCAACAGCCAGTCACCTGCACAACGTTTTCCTCCGAGTCATTCCAGCGTAACTACAACAAAGGAACACAATACAAGATATGGAACAAGGAACAGTTAAATGGTTCAACGACGCCAAGGGCTATGGCTTCATCAGCCGTCAGACCGGCGAAGACGTTTTCGTGCATTTCTCTGCCATTCAGGCGGGCGGATTCAAGAGCCTGCAAGAAGGTCAGGCAGTGCAGTTCGAAGTGACCAAGGGACCGAAGGGCTGGCAAGCTGAGAACGTAAGCGCGCTCTAGATCTACGCGCTCTAGATATAAACGAATGGCGGCCACCCGTGTGGTCGCCTTTGTGTTTTCAGCGAAGTTCGTGCCCACGTGGTCCTCTACTCTAGCGCCCTTCCCCACGGAATTAATGAATGTAGGCTCCCCCGGGTAGCAAATCCTGAATGGGCCAGAGCTCGCGTTTTTGGTCTACTACTTCCGACCACTTCAATGGTTGAGCGCCTGGAGGCGAGCCTGCTTTCACGTTGGGCAAGGTTTCGGAGACGGCATTCGCCAGCGTACTAGCCTCGCCAGTTCCGGTCACAGCGAGTTCGGATCCCGGAGCCAGCTTCGCGGACGTGAACTTTGCCGCGATCTCTACATCCTCGATTATCTGTAGAAAATACGGACGTCCGCTCAGGATGGAGTTGTAAACATAATCAGCCAAGACACCCGAAATTGGGCTGACATAGGCCTGATCAAAATTCAGTCGCGCTAGCGCGGGATCGTCCGGTGATACCGCCTTGTATGGCATACGAGTCTCGCCGAGGCCGCGCGGATCAATAGAAACGATGTCATAGCCCGAATTTAAATACTGCATCACTTGCGGCCAGTCTGCGGAAGCGACCTTGCCATTTTCGCCAATCAACATGAGCACGTGCTTTTGCGGGACGCCAGTTTTGTGAATCCATAAAAGCGGAATCTCGAGATAGCGACTGTGATGCAGTATATAGCGGTCAATCGCGACATCTCCCGCCTGCGAGCTTCCGGCGTCTTCCCACTGAATCTCGTTCGTCGGCGAGACGTCGTTGTGGAATTTCGCAACTCGCCAGCTGTTGATCTTGGGATAAAGGCCGGAATAATACATTTGTTCAACGGTCAGGGAAGGGTGACCCTTGTGCGACTCGTAATAGTCACGGATTTCATCCATTACAGATCGCGCGTCCTCAAAATCGAGCATGACCTGCCCCGTGCGGGTGCACTGCAACTGCTTCTCGTCGAGTTCCTTAACTTCAGGCAAGTTCGTCTGTCGAGGCATGCCGTTGAATCGATCAAGAAACTCGATTGCAGATTCCTGATTTTCGGCCGAATACTGATGCCCGTTGTAACTTTCGTGCATCGCGATGCGGTCCTCATGGCCGAACCGAGAGTACAGTTTTGCAACTTCGCGAAAGCTTTTGCGTGTGCCTTCGATGGGGAAGAAATCGAGCACGGCAGCGGCAACAAATACCGGCCGGGGATACATCAGGAGCAACAGCCCCGGGTGATCCACGCCGTTCGAAATCATTCCGTACAGATCCTGTTCCGGATCGCTGTCAGGATCTTTGAAGATGCGGTTGTAAACCCGCATTGGCAGAGCAGTGAAGTAGCAGGACGGGGCCGCAACTTTGATACGCGGATCAAGCGCCGCAATGTGAGCTGCCTGAAAACCGCCGCCGCTGGTGCCGGTAACGTTGATGCGGTCGGGATCAACTTCCGGCCGAGTCAACAGATAGTCCACCGCGCGAATACCATCCCAGATTTCCCAGCGGGCAAGATTGGTCCCGGCCAGGTACGCCAGATTGCCCATTACGGCGTGTTCGGCGCAGATCAGGTTGTAACGGCTTTTATGATTTTTCGCGTCCCAGAATTGGCTACGCTCGCCCTGGCCGACCGGGTCCCAGCAGATGACAAAGTAGCCGCGCTTTACCAGGTGCTGGCAGAGCGCCTGATAGTAAGCTTTGCCGTTCGCCGAATGGCCAGCCGGAACGAGCACGCCAGGGTGCTTTGTGGATGTGTCGTCGGGAACGTAGAGCAAAGCAGTGACATAAATGTGCGGAAGACTTTCGAAAACGAGCTTTTCGATGTGAAAGCCGTCCATCTGAATGCGTCCAGTTATATGGGGGTTGAGCGGCGTCTTCGTGGCTGGCAATCCTCCCAGCATTTGAAGCAGGTGCTCGCGGAGTTGCTGCTGAATCCGTCGCAGGTCTTGCTCGGTTCGAATGCCTTCCCAGACTTTGCGACGCTGGTCATCCTGGCGCCAGGCCATCTCCGTCTGGTATCGCAGGTAGTCCGTTATCGCCGGTCCCTCACTCGCGGCAGGCGGCAGAACGCGGAAAGCTTCCGGCGGCGGAACATCAGAAGCCAATGCCGCGAGCGAAGCTGAAGCCATCAATAGACCGACCGCGAGGGCGCTCTTCATTTCGCGTCACCAGTAGCAGGTGCGAAGGCGCCAATGGAAGTGCCGCTGCGCTCGTTTCCAGCGAGGTCACGCGCAGGACCCTCGTTGGCGTCGCCCCAGTTGGCAAAGAGTTTGGAGTCGGCGCGTGGCCGGAAGTCTGGGCGATCGGGGTTTAGCCGCCACCATTTGCCTTCGATAATTACCCAGGGCTCGTTGCCGTAGCGAACAAATTCTTTCGCAGCTCGTTCCTGCGTGATGCCGCTGATCGTGTTCGGGCCTTCAGGCAATTGGATTGCGAGAGATTTCAGGCTGCTCGGCATCTCTTTCACATGGTCGTCGCCGGCGCTGGTGTGATAACTGACCACATTCGCAACATTAAAACTTGCATCCAGACGATAGATGCTGGTGTCGTAGATCTCGATTGAATTCGCCTGATCGTTGATGAAGATGTTGTTGCGCATCTTCGTGCCCCAGCTGCCATTCCGTGCCTGCATTGCGGCGCGATCGTGGTTGTTCATGAGCACCGTATTATTCCGCACGACATTGCCATGACATCCCCACAGCGGAAGATCGTCGGGACCCTTCACCTGATCGGGCGCTTGCGGGCCTGGTTCAACGTAGGCCTGGTCGTACGGATTCTGGTCATTCCACTGAGCGATGCCGTGATTGAGATTGTCGTAGATAAGATTATTCTGGATCAGAGAATTCTGAAGGCCTGCGAGGTTTAGCGACCCGCCGCCGAGCCTTCCGTTCTCATTCATCACGTTGTCTTCAATAATGAAATTGGTGCCGCGGCCGTCAGGAAAATTGTTTTCTCCGAATTTCTCAGTCGCCAGTTTGATCAATCCAACTGCCCATTCGCGCGTAGGCTGCTCTTTCGGATAGTCCTTGAGTTCGGGATTCTTGATTAGATCGTGAAATGAACTAACTGAATCCAGATTGCATTGCAATCCACCGCTGGCGCTGCCAAAGAAGACGTTCCGGCGAATCACATAATTGTCTGAGCCGTCGCTGACGTAGGCCGAGTGCTCGACCGCCGATCGCGCGAACAGATTGTCCTGCATCAGGACGGTGTGCGTATCGCGGGTATGAAGTCCCCACTTGCGATGGTTGTGAGAGAAGTTGCCGAGAATGACGATGTGATGGGTCTGCTTGCTCGTTTTGCTGAAGTCACCGTCCAGCATGATTCCTGCTCGTGGCCCGGACGGCTCCTTCCCTGGGCCGTTGCTCCCGGCAATGTTGAAGCCTTGCACGATTACGTGGTGGGTGGCACGCAATAGAATCATCCAATCTGGAATACGCGAAGGCTGATCGATCACCACGTCGCCCGGTTCGCCCATTGCTTTGAAGTGAATGTAGCGATTGTCTCCAGCGCTGGGCTTTTCCTCAAGAACGAATCCGGCGTAGTGTCCCGGCATAGCGGCGATCAAGTCTCCACCTTGAGCAGCATCCGCCGCCTCCTGGAGTGTTTTGAAGGACGCGAACACTTTGTATTCACGCGTTGAGCCGTTCGCGCCTGTCCGGGAATTCAAGTTAAGAGCGGAGATTTTCAGGCGCTTTGGAGACTTGTCCGATGCGTCCACGACCAACACCCGCTTATACGTGCGTTGAACATGAATTGAATGGTCCACCCATTCGTCGGAGCTCTGCGTATGAAAGAAGACCGGCGATTGATCGACGCCGAATACCTGCTGCGAGAATGTTAGAAACAATCCCGCTGCTAAGACGATCGGGAATAATAATTGAGTTCGCATGGATTCAAGCCGCGATTCCCGACTCTACCAAAACTGTCGTTCACTTTCTATAAGAAAGTAAAAGATAGAAAAAGAAAGCTCGCTTAGCCATTCCACTCGAATTCTGCCACGATCGGCAGATGATCAGATGCCACGAGTGCCGTGCGGCTACGGTGTAAACGAAAGCTTTGCAAGGTGAGTTGCTTGTCGTAGTAGAAGTGATCGAGGTGAAGGATCGGCAGAAT
>Ga0105241_10000645_pt1 | contig 26153 bp, 20 predicted proteins | sample KBSC64metaG_FD_80422 | JGI IMG/M metagenome (GOLD analysis project Ga0105241, IMG submission 80422) | Corn rhizosphere microbial communities from Kellogg Biological Station, Michigan, USA - KBS C6-4 metaG | ecosystem: Host-associated > Plants > Roots > Rhizosphere > Soil | place: Michigan, USA... | reverse complement strand
GCCGGATCCGGCGTCTCGGCCTGAGCTACCGCTGGAGCTACCACTGGAGCTTCATCTGGAGCTACATCTGGTGTCAGCTCCGGGCCTACTTCCGGAGCCTTCACCGGATCTGCCTCCTGACCTGTCCCCGGAGTCGCCTCCAGACCCAGACCTGGCCCTGGTGCTCCTTCCGGAGTAAGAACTGGAGCCACCTCGGAAGACGACGCCCCATAAGACTCCGCCAGGAACGGGTTCGCCCCAAGCTCCATCAGCCCCGGCCCCCACCCCGGCTGCACGGGCATCGCCATCGGCCCCATCACCCCTGGCTCCAGCAAAGCCGCAGCCCGAACCCGCCGCCGCCCCCGCACCACCAACCAGGCACCGAGCACCAACGCCCCGGTGAAAGCCACCGCGGCATCGACCATCCCCCGCTGCCGCCCGCTCAGCCCGCCGATCCGCTGATCGGCGACCACCTCGGGCCCGAACCCGAAGTACTTCGCCCCCTGATACCCCGAGCCGTGCGGCGTCGCCGGCGTCCCGGGCACCCCGACGGCCGCCTTCAGCGCCCCGACCGGGTTCACGATCCCGTTCCCGATCTGGTCGTTGCGCCCGCTGCTGGGCCGGCGCGACGCCGTATTCTTCAGGATCTGTGCCACCTGCTCCGGACTCAGCCCCGGATTCGCCGACCGGATCAGCGCCACGACCCCGGCGACGTACGCGCACGCCGGACTCGTCCCGGCACCGACCAGGATGTCGTTCCCGATCTCCGGCCCGAAGTCCGCGTACGTGTCCCCGGCCAGGTCGTTGACCGGCAGCGCCATCGGGATGTCGACGCCGGGAGCCGCGATGGCGACGTCCCACCCGGTCGAGGAGAAGAACGCCCGCTTGCCGTTCTCGTCCACCGCCGCCACGCCGATGACCCCGCGCTCGCCGGCCGGATACTCGGTGACGTCCTTCTCCGGCTTGTCCCCCGAGTTCCCCGCCGACACCACCACCGACACGCCGTGCGCGAGCGCGTACCGCACCGCGTCGGCCTCGTTCGTACTATCGCTGTCCGCGCCGGGCACCGTGCCGCCGAGCGACATGCTGATGACCTGCGCACCGTGATCGACGGCGTACTTGATGCCCTCGGAGATCGGCGTGTGCGAAGCCGCCAGCAGTCCTCGGTCTGGGCTCTCGTCGTCGCGGATCACCCGTACCGACAGGATCTTCGCCGCCGGCGCGACCCCCATCACGCCCTGGCTGCCGTCGGGCCCGTGCCCGTGCCCGGCGATCACCGACGCCATGCCGGTCCCGTGCACGCCCCAGTCCGGATCCCCGGGCTTCTCATTGCCCCCGACCAGGTCCGGCCCGGTCGTCACCTGCCCGGTCAGGTCCGCCCGGGTACCGACGACACCGGTATCGAGCACCGCGACCGTGACCCCGGCGCCCTTCGTGGTCTTCCACGCCTGGGGCAGGTTCAAGAACGCGATCGGCCACTGCGCCGACCGCACGGCGTCCGCATGCGCCGCCGGCGCCACAACCAACACCGGAAGCAACGCCGCGACCGCCAACGCCGACATCCGGCGCACGCCAGGCCACGACCTGGCTCCCTGGAACCCCCGAGCGGTCTTCACTAGCCCTTCTCCGTGTTGGTGAACTCATTGGCGAACAGATCGGACAACCCCGAAGCAGCCTGCACCGGCGGCGAATCCGCGACCAAAGCCTTCCCGGAGCCTGCCCGCATCTGCGCGTCCGTCGAGCCGGTACGGCCATCGCCGAACGCCGAGACCACATAGATGAGATACGAGCCGTCGTTCGAAGCCTGCGAGTCCCAGACGACACGCTGAGTATTGGCGAAGAACGCCGCCACCGTCCCGGGAACCGGGAAGACGTCCGGCATCAGCTCCGGCCGCTTCGACGCCGAATCCGGCGTCCACTGCCGCCACACCCGGTCCCGCGCGGCCGCGTCACCGTCGATGACCACGACTCCGACCGTGGCGAACACCGTCTGCGTGACATCGGTATACGTGGCTCGCAGCACCTTGACACAGGAGGTGCCCGGAGCGTCATCGGCCAGGGCGGCGACAAAGGGCTTGGGCAGCACCTCACACCCCGCCGCACCGGCGATGCCCAGGCGCACGTACTGACTCCCCAACGTGACGGTCGCCGGGAACACCTGCTCGACCGGCTTCGTCCGCCACAACGCCCGCACCGCCTGGTCGGCCTGCTGCGCCGGCGCGACCACCACCGGCTGGGCGCTGTGCGCGGATCCCGACGTGGTCAGCACCGCGGTGGCCGCGACCGCCGCTCCGACCGCGATGCTCAACACCGCGCCCCACCAGTAGCGCTCAGGCATGCCGCTCCGCGTCCACCCAACACCCCAATTCAGACTCGAACTCCAGAACCCTAGCCGCCTGGCCACCACCGGCGTAACCCGAACTCCGGCTACTCGCCAGTACCTCCACCTATCGCCTGGCCGCTCGCGTGTGCGACGCTGATCCCATGCCCGCCACACCCACCGGCCCCGAAGCGGACCGCCGCCGCCTCGACACCGCGACCGCCGCCTTCGAGCCGCCGTTCGCAGCCGTCGATCTGGACGCGTTCCACGCCAACGCCGCGGACCTGACCCGCCGCGCCGCCGGCAAGGCGATCCGCGTGGCCAGCAAGTCGGTGCGCTGCCGGGCACTGCTGGAGGAAGTGCTGGCGCTGCCGGGCTACCAGGGCATCCTCGGCTACACGCTGCCCGAGGCCCTGTGGCTGGCCGGGCACGGCTTCGACGACATCGTCGTGGCCTACCCCTCCACCGACCGCACCGCCTACGCCGACCTGGCCGCCGACCCGACCGCGCTGGCCGCCGTGACCGTCATGATCGACAGCACCGACCATCTGGACCTGATCGAGAAGGCCGTGGCCGGGGTGCCCGACGGGCAGGCCGCGCCGATCCGGGTCTGCATCGATATCGACGCCGCCTTCGTCGCCGTCGGCGGCCGCATCCGCATCGGCGCGCGCCGCTCCCCGCTGCACACTCCGGCGCAGGTCGCGGCGATGGCCCGGGAGGTACTCCGGCGCGACGGCTTCAAGCTGGCCGGGCTGATGGCCTACGAGTCGCAGATCGCCGGCGTCGGCGACGCCCCGCCCGGACGCCCCCTGCGCGGCGCCGCGATCCGCGCCATGCAGAGCCGCTCGGCGCGCGAGCTGGCCACGCGGCGCGCAGCGATCGTGGACGCCGTGCGCGAACTGGCGCCGCTGGAGTTCGTCAACGGCGGCGGCACCGGCAGCATCGAGCGCACCACCGCCGAGGACGCGGTCACCGAGATCGCCGCCGGCTCCGGGCTGTACCAGCCGTGGCTGTTCGACTCCTACCGATCCTTCCGCGGCCGGCCCGCGGCGCTGTTCGCGCTGCCGGTGGTGCGCCGTCCGGGCCCTGAGACCGCCACCGCGCTCGGCGGCGGCTACCCGGCCTCCGGCGCGGCCGGCAAGGACCGGCTGCCGCAGCCGTACCTGCCGCCGGGGCTGTCCTACGACCCGAACGAGGCCGCGGGCGAGGTGCAGACGCCGCTGCTGGGAAAGGTCGCGGCGAGCCTGCGGGTCGGGGACCGGGTGTGGTTCCGGCACACCAAGGCCGGCGAGCTGTGCGAACGCTTCGACACGCTGCACCTCATCTCGGGCGACGAGGTGGTTCGCTCTGTCCCGACGTATCGGGGCGAGGGCAAGACTTTCTTGTGACCTCAGAACCGTTCCACCGCCGAATCGTCATGATTTCCGGCGCCCCCGGATCCGGCAAGACGACGATCGCCCGGCCGCTCGCGCGCGCCCTCGGCATGCCGCTGTTCGCGAAGGACAGCATCAAGGAACGGATCCACGACGTACTCACGGCCTCCGGCCCGGTCGAGGTCGCGTGGTCCCGCCGCCTCGGCGCGACGGCGATGGAAATGCTCTGGCTACTGGCCGCCGACGCGCCCGAATGCGTCCTGGAAGCCAACTTCTGGACCGATCACGAGCACCAGAACGACTCGCTGCGGGCCTTGAGCGAAGGCGGGAAGCTGGTCGAGGTCCACTGCACGGCACCGCGGGAGCTGGTCCTGCAGCGCTTCCGCGAACGCGGCACGACCGGCGAGCGCCACGCAATTCACCCCGACCTCGAGGTGGACATCGAGCGCTGGGAGCGAAGCTTCGGCGGGCCCGTCGGTGTCGGGCAGGTGCTGGAGGTCGACACCTCGGCGCCGGTGGACGTGCCGCGGGTCGCCGCCGAGGTGCGCACGTTGCTTGCTTGACCTTGACGTAACGGCAGGATCTAGCGTCGCGCGGCATGGAGATTGTCGTACATGACACCGCTACCGCGACCGCCCAGCTGCTCACCCGACCATTGGAGGAACGCCCGGACCTGCTCCGCAAGATGTACGCACCCTTGCAGAGCATGCTCGCCCTGACCGGCGGCGGGGACGTGGTGCGGCAGCACCAGATGTTGGGCAGCGGCTTCCGGATCGACCACGACGACGAGCGCTACCTCCCGGCCCTGCGCACGATGCAGGACGCCGGGGTCTGGTCCCACGTCAAGGACTGGCTGGAGAAGGCTTGGCAGCACCTGGACGCGGCGGTCCCCGGCGTCGGCCACGCACCGACGGTCCACGTGGTCGTGCTCCTCGGCAACCCCGACGACGACCACCTGGTGCACCGCAGCGCGGGCTACTTCGGCTTCGGCGGCATCCCGGGCTCGATCCTGCTCACGATGTGGCCGACCGACGCCGCCCTGCGCAACATCGGCTTCGCCGCCGTGCACGAACTGCACCACAACGTGCGATACGCGAACGTGCGGTGGAACCCTGCGACGGTGACCCTCGGGGAGCAGATCGTGGCCGAAGGACTGGCCGAGGCCTTCGTCCGCGAACTGGCCGGCGAGGACGCGATGGGGCCGTGGACGCGCGCCCTGGAGGGCAAGCACCTGCAGGACGCCTACGACACGATCACCGCGGCCATCGACACAGCCGGCATGCAGAACCTGCCCGGGTACGTCCTCGGCGACGCCACCGCCCGCCGCATGGGCCTGCCGACCGCCGGCCTACCGGACTTCGCCGGCTACAGCGTCGGCCTGCGCATCGCCGACGCACACCTGGCGGCGAGCGGACTGACGGCTGCGGCGAGCGTGGCGCTGGCGGCTCGGGAGGTGCTGGGGAACGCCGGGGTGGCTACGACGGCGTGAGCCTCGCCTGCGCCCTGTTCTAGTCCTAGTCCTAGCTCTAACTCTAGCTCTAGCTCTAGCGCTGGTTCTGGTTCTGGTTCTGGTTCTGGTTCTGGTTCTGGTTCTGGTTCTGGTTCTGGTTGGCGGGTCGGTCTCCCGCAATTCGTGCCGGTGCTGGAAGCGATCCGGGTGCCCCGCACCAGCGCCGGACGTCCCCGTATCCGGCCAGGCCAGGTCCGGCGGTGCCGGCGATGGCGGTGAATCGCCCTTCAGCTGCGCAGCGCGCTCGATAGCATGCGGCCATGCGAAGTGGGGTGTGTGTGAAGTGCGGCGAGGCCACCGTTTTCAAGAGTGACGCCATGGAGGACGGGGAAGGCATCGACTTCTACTTCTGCGGGACGTGCGGCTTCATAGAGCAGTACTTCATGCCACAGGTACTACCGGAGGTAGTCGAGCAATGCCCGCGGGTGATTCCCACTGGCACGGAGGGCTAGAGCGTGTCCCCGCATCAGAGTTCTAAGACACGCTCTAGCTAGCCCCAGCCCCTACTCCCTTATTCACCTATCCAGCACCCGCCGGCTTCACAGCCCACACCCGCGCATGCCACCGCTGCTTGCCCGGGAGCTGCTCCAGCCGGCGGTCGCGTACCTGAAGCCCCGCCGCCTCGATCAACCCGACCAGCCGATCGATCGCCAGCATGTACAACTCGTACGTCACCGGATGCCCGTACGCCTGCTCCGGCCGCACGCTGTCGTCGACCCCGACGTACGAACCCCACAGCAGCCGACCGCCGGGCGCCAGCGTCCGGGCCATCTCCCGGAATGCCGCCGCGACGAGCTCCGGCGGCATGAGGTGCGTCGAATACCAGGCCAGTACGCCGCCGAGCGAGGCGTCCGCGAGATCGAGCTCTGTCATCGAGCCGACCTCGAATCGAAGCTCCGGGTGGGCCTCGGCGGCCAGGTCGATCATCCTGGGCGACAGGTCCACCCCGAACGCCTCGACACCGCACCCGGCCAGGAACGCCGTCACGTGCCCCGGACCACATCCCAGATCGGCGACCGGCCCGAGACCGTCCTTGCGGACCTCGTCGGCGAAGGCGGCCAACTGCTCGCGCATCTCCGCCGACGCGTCCAACATCGGCCGGACCAGTTCCGCGTAGTCCGCCGCGACCGTGTCGAACGACTCCCGGACCGCGTCCAGGTGCGAGGACCCCGACTCGCCCTCCGACCCCGCCGACCCCGTCGAACCCGCCAAACCCACCGAACCCGCCGACTCCATCACCTCAGAAGTCCCCGTAGTCCACCTGCCAGCACGTGAGCCCCAGCCGCCGCCACAGCGCCACCACCCGCGACCGGTCGTCGAGCACGACCCGGACCGCGAACCGGTACCGCACATGCGCGTCGAACAGCTCGCTCTTCACGATGTCGTCCGCACGCGTGTCCCCGGCCTTGCGCATCCACAGCTCGTCGTACTTCACACCGTGCGCCGCGAGCCAGCGCTCCGTCCCCTCGCGCACGTCCTCGCCACGCCCCGACATCAGCACGACGCGGTCCCCGCGCGCGGCGAAGGCCACCAGCGCATCAGCCGTCGGAACGATCAGCTCGTCGGTCTCGACCTTCGCCCAGTCATACGGCCCGCGGTTGGTGTTGTCGGCCAGCGTGCCGTCGATGTCGCACAACACCGCCGCCGGCAGCGTCGGGTCCGCGACGTAGGTCTGCACCGGTGCGACGTCGTTCAGGTCGGCCGCTGTGAGCTTCCAGCCGGAAGCCTTCGTCGAGGCCAGCCGCAGCGCCATCGCGCGAATGTGCTCCTCCCCCACCGGGTTGGGGCGCTGCGCATCGCGCTTGACGCACTCCTCGACATCGACGTCGGTCAGGTCGTGCACCTCGAAGGTGGCACGACCGCCGAGCAGGTTCTTCAGCCGCTTCGGGATCCGCGACACCAGGTGCGTGTTGTCGACCACGACGTCGAACCCGCCCTCGACCGCGGCCAGCACCACGGCGTCCTGCACCGCCAGCACGGTCTCCTCATGCCGGCGGCCCAAGCGCTTCGAGCCGTCGTTGTCGTCCATCATCCGACGCAGCTCGTCCAGGCTGACGCGCCGCATCCGGCCCTCGGCCGCGGCCATCATCTGCCGCGCCAGCGTCGACTTCCCCGACGCCGGCAGCCCGCGCATCACGTGCACCACCGGCTTGGCCGCCTGCACGCCGGGGCCGGTGGGCACCGCGTCGGGACGGGCGGCGTCCGGAAACGCGTCATCGAAGTACTCGTCGTCCATCAGGCCTCATCCATGATTGGGGTCGGTGCTCGTTCTCACTCTGGCCGGTGCTCGCCGGATCCGGTCTGTTCTTACTCTGATCAGGGCTGGCCAGTTCTGTTCTTACTCTGATCAGGGCTGGCCAGTTCTGTTCTTACTCTGATCAGGGCTGGCCAGTTCTCATCCGCCCTGGCCAGCCCTGATCAGTACTCGTCAACTCCGGTCAGCCCTCGTCGTCGTCCCGGAACGCCTCGGTCGCCTCCGGCTTCACCGCGCGCCACACGTGCATGACGATCGGCCGACCGTCCAGCAGCAGGAACATCCCCGCGCGCACGAACCCGTCGAAGTCCTTCGCCGCCCTCGCATACGCGCCCCGGTCGCCGGCCAGGTGCGCCAGCGAGCGGTGCCCGTCCTCGATCGCCGCGGTGAGCTCCGCAGCGCGCGCCTTCAGCTCGTCGCACACGCCGCGCACCCACGCGTCGTACTCGTCGGGCACGTCCTCCAGCAGCGGCGCCAGCGGCCCGCCCGGGATCCGGCGCATGCCGACGACCTCGTTGGTCTGCACCCCGACCGCCTGCGCGATCTGCACGTCGGTGCACTCCGGGTACAGCTGCACGGCCAGCGCACGCCACAGATGGCGCGGGCCGATGCTGGTCAGCCGATAGTGCAGCGAGACGTAGCCGGTGAGCTTGGTCTTAGTTCGTACTCCGGAGGCGAACCGGATGACCCAGCCCTCGGCGTCGGTCCCGGTCGCGTCGGCGCCGTCGAGGTGCTGGTTCTTCTCCGCGAGCGCCGCCAGCACCCCGAAAGTGTCGGACCAGTCATACGTCCGCACGACGCTGCCGATGCCGTCCCACGCCGGAGCCGCCTCACGCAGCGCCAGCTCGGTCCCGTCGGCCCGGAACGCCGCGAGCAGCACCAGGTCGCGCCGGTCGCCGTAGTTCACGACGATGCGGTTCTCCGGATACACGATCTCGGCGAGGTACGTCACCGACGGGTCCAGCGCCGAGGTGTCCACCTTGGCCACGTAGCGCGAGGCCCAGGCGGCCTGATCGGAGATGAACGAACCCTTCGACGCCACGTGCCAGCCGCCGTCGTAGTGGAACACGATGCCCAGCGACCCGTCGACCTTGTCGTAGACCTCGAACGGCTCGTCCGGCAGCGGCGGCGCGTAGTCGAACTTCCCGTGCTGGCCGTGATTGAAGAATTTCGGCAGGCACCAGCCGACCACGCGCCCGGTCGTGTCGTCCACGATCAGACCACGGGTCCGGGTGGTGACAGACGTCCAGTACTGCTCGTACTGGCAAGCACGACTGTAGGAGTAGATCGACAGCGGCAGCGTCGGGTGCTGGCGCCGCGTGACCTTCTCGCCGGCGATCTCGCGCGCCAGCTCCTCCGGATCCAGCACGTCGGCCAGCAGCGGACGCTCCACGCCCGCCGCCACCTCCGTGAGCAGCTGCTCATTCATACTCGGTCCCCCCGCTCCTCGTGACGTACTCCGCCGAGACGATCTTGCCGATCGTCCGGCTCCCCACCACGGCGTTGCCGTGCTCCTTCTGCGAGCGCACCACGATGCCCTCCCTGATGTGGGCGCCCGTACCGCTGACGGTCTCCTTGCCGGAGGCCAGCGCCAGCAGCAGCGCCTCATCGTAGGGGCCTTCGTAGAGCGTCGGCACCAGCGGGATGTCGGCGCCGGTGTCCTTCAGCGCCTGCGACCACTCCGGGGCTCCCAGCCAGCGGACTACACCATCGATGTCGAGGCAGACGTCGAAGGCGGCGTAGCCCGGGACGTCCGACGCGTTGGCGCCGTAGGCCAGGTCCTGGACGCCCTTGCCGTAGACCTCGCCGTAGATGCCGACACGGCGCGCGCCGTAGGTCTCGGCGATCTTCGCAGCGGCCTCCGGAACCCCGTGGGCACGCACGGTTCGCCAGTACAGGTTCTTGTCGCTCTCGACCAGGGCCAGGTACTTGGCACCGAAGCCCTTCGACGAGACCAGGTACTCCCCGCTCTCGGCCAGGTAGGTGAGCATGCAGCAGGTGCCATGGACCTTCTCGGTGGCGGACACCAGCTCGCCGGGCTCGAAGATGCCGGGATACCGGGCGATGTTCTCGATGTCGGTCCAGGGCATCAGGTCGGCGGCGGAGACGACGTCTCCGGACATGCTGACCGGCACCGGCGGCACCCACTTCACGACGCCCAGAAGCTCGGCGAAGTCCTCACCCGCTTCGTGCGCGGCGGCGAGATCGATTCCGTCCAGCGCCTTCGGCCGGCACACAATGCCCTGCGACAGCTCGCCCCGCAGCCGGATGGCCTTGACCCGGTCCTTGCTCGAGCCGGCCAGCCGCCCGGTCAGTCCGAGCTCCTCGATGAGCTCCGCCGGAAGCACGGACTGCTCGGGGATGTATATCGCGTAGTCACCGGACTGGTAGGCGCCCTTCGCCACAACGGCGCGGTAGAGGCCCACTTGCGCCAGCTCCAACGCGTCGGCGTTGGGGTGGACGTGGATCGTCAGGGGTTCGGCGGTGACACGCAGGGTGGACATGGGCTTCTCGTCTCGTGGTGGTCAGGGTCCGGATGGGGACTCGACGACGACGGTATGAGAATGTGCGATCAAGTGACTAGTCGTTTTCGAATCAGGGTTCGAGGCCAGAGGCGGCCGAGAAGATCCTGCGAAGCTCCAGCCCAGATCTAGCTTCGGGCAGCGGGCTGCGTCCCCAGCTCCAACGTGGTCCACTCACCGATGGGCTGATAGCCAAGCCGCTGGTAGAGCGCATTGCTGGTGGGGTTCGCCATGTCCGTGTAGAGGACGACCTCGTTCCCGGCATCCAGCCCACGCCGGCTGATCGCAGCGGTGACGGCGCCCGCATAACCACGTCCTCGCAGCGTGGCAGGCGTGTAGACCGGGGCGACACGCGTGACCCCAGCGATCGGCGCCGTGGCACCAGCCAACGACACCGGAACGTCATCGACCTCCCAGAGCAGCAGCTCGCCGTTCGCAAGCCGCCGATCCACGGCGCGCGCCGGATCGACAGCCGGCTCGCCGACGTCCACACCGAACGCCTCGAACCACTCGATGAGCAAGTCCCGATCAGCCTCGGTGACCAGCCGAGCACTCCCCTCCGGCCCGGGCTGCGGCGGCGTGAGCTCGCCCAGCCGGAACAGGCGCCGGTTAGACGAGACGGTCGTCGGACGACCGGTCGCAGCCTGCCAGGCCTCTGCGAACGCCTGCACGCTGTCGGAGGGCCCACTCAACCTCGGCACACCGTCCAACGCCCCGATCAGAGCTTCCACTGCACGGAGCGGCGCATCGGACACCAGAGCCGGCATCGGCGGCGTACAGAGGAAGGCGGCCTGGACCCCGCCGTCGCCGTACCAGCCGAAGGACGGCGCAGCGTCGCTGTAGGTGGCAACACCGGACGTCTTCAATGCTGCTACGACGGTAAGCATCACGGTGTTCCGCACGGGATCGGCGTGGAGGAAGTCTCCGGCGACGCGCTCGAAGTCTTCGATGTCACCAGTCACATGCCAGCTCATGCCCTACGGTCGCACGCCCTGTGCACCAACCGCACTCGGGTATTCGCAACGACACGTGCGACGTCACTTGCGGCGCTTTCGGCCTCAGTACTCGCGCCGGGGATAGAAAGCCGTGCCACGACCGGCCGGAGTGAGATCGAGGACGTTCCACAACGGCCACTCGGCGTCGATGTGCCGCGTGTCCTGGCCGGGATCGCTGGGGACGAAGATGATCTCCGAGCTGTAGCGATGATGGACATCGCCATCGGCGTCCTTGGAGAACACGTGGATGATCGACTCCTGCTCTCCGGCCACGTTCTCCCCGTAGTAGTCCCGGTTGAACATGTTGTCCGCCGACGAAACGAACCTGAGGTCGTCCCAGCCACGGTGCTTGGCGTAGTCCAGGATCCGGGGCAGCGGCGACTTCGCCACGACCGCGAGGCTGACCTGCTGCATGATGTGCCGAACGTTCCCGTCGAGGCCGTCGAGGAAGCTGGAGCACATCGGGCAAGGTTCCTCCATCTCCGGCCCGTACATGAAGTTGTAGAGGACGAGCGTGTGCTGGCCGGGCGCGAACAGGTCAGCGAGCCGGACCTCACCCTCGACACCGTGGAAGACAAAGTCGGCGACCGCACCGCCCACCGGGAGCGCCCGCCGCTGCTCAGCGACACGTTCAATGTGGCGACGTAGCTCGACCTCCTCCAGTAGGAGAGCGTCACGAGCCTCGCGGTATTCATCGGACTCGCCAGGGAAACGTTTGGCGTGCACCATGCACCCCACTATTCCCCTCGTCACCGGCGGGAGCAACGTGGGCGGCAACGACGCAGTGCCGGCCTCCTGATCAAGCACTGTGTCCAGGAGGCCGACGCTCGACGTTCGCCATAACCCGATCGCCCGCCCGATGGCCGGTGGCCGATGGCCGATGGCCGGTGGCCGGTGGCCGGTGCCTTGATAGCCCTACAACCGCGGGTCCACCGGCTCCGACTCCAGTGCAAGCACTGCGAACACCGCCTCGTGCACCCGCCACAGCGGCTCACCGCCGACGAAACGCTCCACCGACTCCAAGCCCAGTGCGTACTCGCGGCCGGCGAGCGAACGCTTGCGGCCAAGTCCACGATGGCGCAGCCGGTCCAGGTTCGACGGCTCGAGGTACTCCGGGCCGTAGATGATCCGCAGGTACTCCGGGCCGCGGCACTTCACGCCGGGCTGCACAGGACCGCGCGGACCAGGGGCGAAGCCGTGCAGCGGCTTGACCACCATGCCCTCGCCACCGGAGGCCGTCATGGCCTGCCACCACGCCGTCGCCTCGGCGACCGAGGCCTCGTCCTCCAGATCCACGACACGCCGCTCAGTGCGCGTGAAGAACTCCGGATCGGCCGCGACCAGGCGGTCGGCCAGCGCGATGTGCCAGTCGTTGCCCTTGGTCACGGCGTGGTTCACCCCCTGCGAGGCCAGGACCTGGAACGGCGCCAGGCGGAGCCCTTCCAGCCCGTCCACCGGCCAGCAGTACCGGCCGTAAGCGGCGGTGAAGGCGACAGCGTCGGTGAGCCGCCGTTCCTGCCGGGCAGCGAGGTCCCCGACGTCCAGGCCGCGAGCGGTGGCCGAAGCCAGCACCGACGTGGCCGCCGTCAGCGACGCCCGAGCAGCCGCCCCGACCGCCGCGTACTGGTCCCGCAGCAGTCCCATGGCCTTCGCCGACCACGGCAACAGCTCGCAGTCCAGCAGCAGCCAGTCCGTGTCCAGCTCCGACCACACGCCGGCAGCATCGGCCGCCGAGCGCACCCGCGCCAGCACCGCCTCCACCATCTCCGGCCGGTCGAAGAAGGGACGTCCTGTCCGTGTGTACACGGCACCGGTGCTCCCGTCGTCCACACCGAAGCGTGCCCGCGCGGCCTCGTCGTCACGTGCGATCACCACCACCGCCCGGGAGCCCATGTGCTTCTCCTCGCACAGCAGCTCCCTGACGCCCTCGTCCCGGTACGCCGCGAACGCCTCCGCCGGGTGCTCCAGGAACCCCGGCAGCGTGGACGTCCCGCACGGCGCCATCGTCGGCGGCAGGTACACCAGCCAGCGCGGGTCCACCGCGAACCGGCTCATCACCTCCAGCGCCGCGGCGGCGTTCTCCTCCTGGACGGTGACCCGGCCCAGGTGCCGTGCTTCGACGGTGCGCCGTCCGAGCACGTCGTCCAGATCAAGCACTCCGGGGTCGCGGCGCACCACGCCGGAGGCGGATGCGAACGTCGTGGCCTCCAGCGGGCGCACGGGCTCGTACCAGACCTGCTCGGCCGGCACCGAGACCGGCTCGCGCTCCGGGTACCGCAGGGCGCTGAGCCGGCCGCCGAACACCACGCCGGTGTCCAGGCACAGGGTGTTGTTCACCCACTCCAGATTGAGCACTGGAGTGTGGCCGTAGAGCACCATCGCCGGGCCGCGGTAGTCGTTGGCCCAGGGGTAGCGCACCGGCAGGCCGAACTCGTCGGTCTCACCGGTGGTCTCCCCGTACATCGCGAACGAGCGGACCCGGCCCGAGGCACGTCCCTGGTACTCCTCCTTCAGTCCGGCGTGCGCCACGACCAGCTTGCCGCCGTCCAGGACGTAGTGGCTGATCAGGCCGTCGCAGAAGGTGCGGACGCGCTTGCGGAAGTCCTCGTCCTCGGCCTCGAGCTGCGCCAGGGATTCGGCCAGGCCGTGCGCGACCTTGACCTTGCGGCCGTCGAGCGCCCGCACGAGCTTGTTCTCGTGGTTGCCCGTGACGCAGAGCGCGTGACCGGCGTCGATCATGCCCATCGCCAACCGCAGCACGCCGGGCGTGTCGGGGCCGCGGTCGACCAGGTCGCCGACGAACACGGCGGTGCGGCCCTCGGGGTGCGCGGCGTCGATCGGACGTCCGAGGTCGTCACGGGTGAGGGTGTAGCCGAGCGTGGTCAGGAGCGTCTCGAGCTCGGACCGGCAGCCGTGGACGTCGCCGATGACGTCGAACGGGCCGGTGAGCTCGCGCTTGTCGTTGTACGCCTTCTCGTAGGTGATGACTGCTTCGTCGACCTCTTCGACGCTCTTGAGGACGTGGACCTTGCGGAAGCCTTCACGCGCCAGGTTGCGCAGGCCGCTGCGAAGCTCGCGGCGCTGGCGGGAGATGACGCGCGCGGGCAGGTCGGCGCGGTCCGCGCGCTCGGCGTTCCGGTCCACGCAGACACGCTCGGGAATGTCGAGGACGATCGCGACGGGCAGCACGTCGTACTCGCGGGCCAGTTTCACCAGCGCTTCGCGCGCCTTGGACTGCACGTTGGTCGCATCGACGACGGTCAGCAGGCCGCGCCGCAACCGAACACCGGCGATGTGGTGCAGGAGCGCGAAAGCTTCGGGGGTCGCGGACTGGTCGTTCTCGTCGTCGGAGACGATGCCGCGGCAGGCGTCGGAGGAGACGATCGCGGTGGAGCGGAAGTGCCTGCGCGCGAACGTGGACTTGCCGGAGCCGCTGGTGCCGATGAGGACGACCAGGGACAGTTCGGGGACGGCGAGGTCAGACATCTGCCTGGGCCTCCTTCGGGGTCTCGGTGGTGGTGGCGGTGGTGGTGTGGGTCTCGGTCGTGGCCTCGGCCCAGGTGGTGGTCGTGGCGCTCTGGTTCGTGGTCTGGGTCCCGGTCGAGGTCTGGGTCCCGGTCGAGGTCTGGGTGCCGGCCGAGGTCTGGGTCCCGGCCGAGGTCTGGGTCCCGGCCGCGGTCTGATCCAGAGCTTGAACTGGAGCCTCGACCCGGTTGTCGTGCTTGGCGAGGGTGAAAAGCGCCAGTTGCGTCGACGGACCGAGCTCCGGGTCGATCTCGCCGACGGGCTTGAACCGCACGTCGTACCCGTGGGCCGACGCGACCCGTCCGGCCCAGTCGCGGAACTCCGCACGCGTCCACTCGAAACGGTGATCGCTGTGCCGGAACCGGCCGGCCTCCAACGTCTCGTAGCGCACGTTGTACTCGACGTTCGGCGTCGTGACCACGACCGCGCGAGGGTGCGCCGCGCGGAAGACGGCGTGCTCCAGCGCGGGGAGGCGGTGGGGATCGACGTGCTCGATGACCTCCATCAGGACGGCGGCGTCGTAGCCGGCCAGGCGCGCGTCGGTGTACGTCAGGGCACCCTGGCGCAGGGTCAGCCGTGCCTGGACGCGCTCGGGCAGCCGATCGACGCGCAGCTTGCGGGCGGCGATCTGGAGCGCGCGAGCCGACACGTCGATGCCCACGACCTCGCTGAACGCCCGGTCCTTGAGCAGGTCGCGCAGCAGCGCACCCTCTCCGCAGCCGAGGTCGAGGACGCGCGCCGCCTCGACTTCGTGGAGCGTCTCGACGACGGCCGCGCGGCGGGCGGTGGCCAGGGAGAGCTTGCGTTCGCTCGCCTGGCTCAACTTCGGGTCGGATTCGTTGACGCCGGTCGGGGCGGCGGCGGATTCTTGAGCGTGATCGCCGGGCGCGCCTTCCTTCTTCGTGGTGGTGAGCCCCCTGGGTGGGTGGGGTGTGATTGCCGGATCGGATTCGGATGCGGTCGCCTCGGCGACGTTCTCCTCCTCGAACCCCACCGCGTTGTCCAGCGCCTCGGGCACGACGTCGTCCACCTCGGCCAGCCGCGCCAGCGCCTCCCGCACCAGCGGCTGCCGCCGGGCCAGGTAGCGCCGCGCGATCATGCCGCGCAGCGGATGCGTGCCGAGCCAGCCCTCACCGACGCGCACCAGCTTGTCGACCTCGTCGCTGGCGACCCAGTAGTGCTTGTGGCCGTCGAGGGCGGCCAAGAGCACGAACAGGTGCGACAGCGCCTCCGAGAGCCGCAGCGTGCCGGTGAGCGTCAGCTTCGTGTACCGCGACGCGCCCCACTCCGGGAACGCCGGGTCCAGCGGCACCGGCTCGGCCTCGACCGTCCAGCCCAGCGGGGAGAACAGCTCGACTGCGAGCTCCGGCTCCCGGCAGATAAGTGCAGGCACCTCGACGCAAAGCGGCAGCGCGCTCGCCGCCAGCTCTGGACGCTGGTCGCAGCGTCCGCGCAGCGCGGTGCGGAAGACGTGCCCGAGCGCCGAAGCCAGCAGTGACGAGGCCGCGTACGGCCGGTCGTTGACGTACTGCGACAGCGCGAAGTCCGGACTGTTCCGTCCCCGTCCTCGCACCAGCGCGACCGGATCCACCTCGAGCAACAAGGCGGCGGTGCACTCCTGCGGGCCGGCGACCGGATAGAACACGTGGGCCTTGCCGTAGGTCACATCGAACGCCTGAACCCGCTCAGGGTTCTTGTGAAGAAGAAAGCCCAGGTCAGTGGCTGGCCAGTCGGCGCCGGGAAGCGGCGTCGCGGTAATCGTCAGGAGCATTGCACGATCGTGGCGGACCCTCATCGGCCCCGCAAACCGGTATTTCCTGCCGGGCGGCCAAGGCAGGCCGGAGCGGTGCTAGGCCGAAACCTCGCGCAGATACTCCGCAGGCACGGCGTCGGCCAGCCACACCCCGTTCCCCGTCACCGAGAACGTGTACCCCTCGGCGTGCATCCGCCCGGCCGCGACGGCCAGCACCGCCGGCTTCCCGTGCCGCGACCCGACCTTCACCGCCGTCTCAGTGTCCGCGGACAGATGCACCGCATGGCGCTTCATCGGCAGCAGCCCGTCACGCCAGATCAAGGTCAGCGTCGCCTGCGCCGTGCCGTGGAACAGGACCTCCGGCGGCACCGCCGTCTCATACCCGAGCTGCACCGGCACCGAGTGCCCCTGCCGGGCACGGATCAGCGTCCCGGTCTCATCGATCTCGAACCGCTGCTTGTTGTTCTGCGCCACGACCTCGTCGAGCTGCTCACGACTGAACCGCTGCCCCCGCGCCCCGGCGTTGGCCAGCAACTGATCGACCGCCACCCAGCCGGCGCCGTCCATCGTCAGGTCGATCGCGTCGGGGTTGTGGCGAAGCCAGTTCGACATCCGCTTCGACAAGCGGACCATGTCCTTCTCATTCATAGTGGCGACCAAGGTCCCGCATGCCGGTCGCAGATCGCAACAGAGTTTGCACACGGCCCGGGCAACGCCCTCGGCGAACAACTCCCGATATAAGCATTCGGCTCCGGGTCCCGCCGGGAATGGGCGACGGGTTCCGGAGCCGAACGCTGTACGAGATGCCACCTTCTCGCCGTTAATACAGGCGTCGCACGCCGCTCTGGCGTTACACCCCCTGCTGACCTGCGACGGGAGCGCCTGCCGCGGCAGCTCCGGGGGTACCTCCGAGGCTCCCGTACCGCTGCACGCGCTGCCACCGAAGCCGGGTTCCCACGATGGCGGTCACCAGAGAGTGGATCACCACCAGATACATCAGCTGGCGATACACGACCTGCTGCAACGGCAGCGTCCACAGCGCCGTGGGACGCTCCCGGTCCAACCTGAACGCGTACAGCGCCATGACGAACTGCACCGCCAGGAACGCCAACCACACCGCGCCGACCCGCGCCGCGTCGTTGAACACCAGTCCGTACACCGCGAACACGTCGACCACCGGAGCGAGCAGCGGCATCAGCACCTGGAACAGCAGCATGTACGTCAGCCCGCGCCGCCCCAGCTTCCCCTCGGCACCGCGCCGAAGCACGCTGCGGCGGTGCTTCCACATCGCCTGCAGCGTCCCGTAGCACCACCGGTACCGCTGCCGCCAGAACTGCCGCAGCGTGGACGGAGCCTCCGTCCACGCCACGGCCCGTTCCTCGTACACGGCACGCCAGCCGTCGCGGATCACTGCCATAGTGAGATCCGTGTCCTCGGCCAGCGTGTCGTCGCTGACGCCCCCGACGCGCGCCAACGCCTCTCGCCGGAACGCCCCGACGGCGCCCGGGACCGTCGGCATGCAACCCGCCAGGTCGTACATCCGGCGCTCCAGGTTGAACCCGACCACGTACTCGATGTGCTGCCAGCGCCCGAGGATGCCCTTGCGGTTGCCGACCTTGGCGTTGCCGGAGACGGCACCGACCGATGGATCGGCGAACGGCTGGACCAGGTGCGCCACCGTGTGAGGTTCGAAGACGGTGTCGCCGTCCATCATCCCCAGCAGGTCCCCGCGCGCGGCGGCGGTGCCGGTGTGCAGGGCAGCGGGCGTGCCGGCGTTGGTCTGGCGGATGAGGCGCAGCGGCGCCATGCCGGGACGCCGCCGTCGGATCAGCTCCTCGACGACCGCCGACGTGCCGTCGGTGGACCCGTCGTCGACGACGATGATCTCGATCGGGTGCGTACTCGCCGACAGCGACTCGACCGTCGCGCGGATCCCGGCCTCCTCGTTGAACGCCGGCACGATCACCGACACCGGCCGCGTCACCGGCGGACCCCACGGCATCTCCCGCCGCTTACGGTGCCGCCGTGCCACGACCAGGAGAAGCACGACGCGAACCGCCCCGACGATCCCCGACATGAGCACGGCCCACCCGAGCCAGCGAACGACGAAGTTCGACACCTGGACCGCGACGATCAGGCCTTTGCCCTTCCACCGCGCGACGGAGTTCGCCGGGGCGAGCGGCGATACGGCACCGACCGCGCCGGTCACCGTGTCGAAGGTGTAGCCGCGGGCTTGCAGCGCCGGGATCAGCTGGTCCAGGGCCGCGACGGTCTCCGAACGGTCGCCGCCGCCGTCGTGCATCATCAGGACGAAGCCCGGCGGCGGGGTGGCCGCCTGCTTCGGCCCGGCCCCAGCCCCAGTTCTAGCTCCAGCGGCGGCCCCGGCGGTTGTCCCGGCCGCTGCCCCAGCCGCAGCGGCCGGAGTCGGAGTCGGAGCCGGCGGGATCGACGCGTCAAGGATCTTCTGCACACCGTCGCGCTGCCAGTCCTCGCTGTCCCGATCCGTCAGCACCACGAGGTATCCGTGCTTGCCGGCGTCCTGGATCGCGGCCCAGTCCAGCCGGTCGACCGCGTCCGGCTCGGAGGAGTACGGCGGGCGCAGCAACGGCGTGGAGATCCCGGTCGCCCCGGCGATAGCCGACTGCGTCTGCGAGAACTCCAACGAGCGCCGCCACGCCGGAGTGGTCCCGAGGTCGTCGTGCGTGAAGGTGTGGATGCCGACCTCGTCGCCGTCCTCGACCTCGTCGCGGACCAGGCCCGGGCTCTCCGCGACGTGCGCGCCGATGACGAAGAAGGTGCCGGGCACGTGGTGCTTGGTCAGCACGGCCAGCACCTGCGGGGTCCACTGGGGGTCGGGGCCGTCGTCGAAGGTCAGCGCGACCTTGCCCGGCTGTACGGCCAGCGATCGCTGAGCACCGGCCCGGGTGTCGACGACGGGCCCGCCCTGCGTGATCGACGGCGGGACGCCCGCATCGCCGAGCGGCCGGTGCGGTCCACCCGCCCCCTCGGCCCCGACCTGGTGATTGAGGATCCCGCCCAGTGTGAGCATTGAGCCCAGAGTCAGCAGCAGGACCGCCATCAGAAGCCAGTGACTGCGCGGGCTGCGAGCCTTGACCCCGCGATGGCTGGCCGGCACCCCACGACGCGGCGGCCTCCCCGGCCCCGGCGGAGGCGGCGGCGCACCGGTGGGACGAACACCGGGCCCGGGGTTCCCGCTGGGGCTGGGCGGATACGCGCCCGGCGGATGCGGACCACGCGGCGGCGGACCGTCGCCGGGATGGGGGCGAGGTGGCTGGCCACCGCCACGACGAGGATCAGCGTGGGGTGCGCTGCCGACGTCGTATCGGGGGTCGGGCCGAAGATCGGGCCGGGACGGGCGGTCAGCGCCGTAGCCGGAACGAGGATCAGTTCGAGCTCTGCCGTCGTCATAGCCGAAACGAGGATCGGGCCCCGGCGAACCACCAGCCCAAGGCGAGCTCTGGCCCGCGGGCCCAGGCGAAGGGCCGGAATCAGGCCCCGGAGTACGAACAGAGTCGTACCCGGAACGGGCATCGGGCTCGGAGCGGCGGCTGGCGTCGTAGCCCGGGTGTGAGGGAGTGGGCATGTCCGCCGTTTCTTAGCTGGTCTGACTCGGAGCCGGCGCCTTACGCCGGGTGTGCCCCGGCGGCGTCGGATTGCCGTGCGTGTTCCCCGAGGTCGTCCCGGCGGTGGTCCCGGTCGGCGACGGCGGTGCCACGCTCGACGCCGCCGTGGGCGAAGGCTCCGAGGGCGCGCTCTGCCCCGGAGACTCGCCCGGCTTCGTACCCGACGTCCCACCCCGGTGATCCGTGGCACCGGCCGAAGACTGACCCGCCGCGTGCCCTGCGGCGTTTCCCGTCGCCGACGGCGCCGCGTTGGCCGACGACGCAGGTGCCTGCGCCTTCCCCGACGGAATCCCGGGAACCGGCAGCAACGCCTTCGGCGGGATCGGTCCGCCGGCGAAGCTCACCGCGAGCAGTCCGGCGTACCCGGCCAGCACCGCCACCGCCGCTATCGACGCCCGCCGGGCCAGCTTGCGCCGCCGCCCCGAAGCATCGACGAAGATCGGAGCACCCGGTGCGGCAGCGACCTCGATGCGACCGGGTCCTGCCTGACCTAGCCCTGCATGGGCTTGCCCTGCATGACCTTGCCCTGCATGACTCAGCCCTGCAGGACCTGTCCCAGTACTGCCAAGCCCCGCACCACCGAGCTCCGTACGCCCGGCCCGCCGGTCACCATCCCCCGCACGCTCAGGCCCCGCATGCCGAGGCCCCACACGTTCATCCTCCGGGGAGCCCGCGGTAACCGCCGCTGCCCCGACCAGCGTCCTACCGTCGCTCCCCGGACGCGCCAACCGCTGTCGTCCCGTCGGGGTCTGCACTGTTCGTCGTGTCCTTCGCCGTCGGCTGAAGGCGGTGCCCTGCCGCACAGAGCAGCGGGGCACCGCCCGGAGGACCGGCCGGCAGGGATGGGTACGGCCGGGCTCGCATGCCGCGAATCCCTCTTGCGGGAATAGGCGCGCGAAGCCCGTCTGCCGTTACTCCAGCAGGTCAGAAGGGCAAGGCCGAGGACTTGTGGCCGCTGTGGGTCGAGTTCGGCGTGTGCGTGTGCCCGTTGCCGTCGTCGGAGGAGCTGGTGGCCGGAGCGTAGGCCGGGCTGGTGGACGGGGTGCTGTTCGGCTTGTGATCGTGCGCGGGCGACGGGGTCGTCGAGGGCGCCCCCGACGGAGCCGAAGTGGAGGCCCCGCTCGGCTGCGGAATCGTCGGGCCGCCCGAAGGCGCCGCGAGCATGGCCGCGCAGAAGCCGTCGATCTTGTCCTCACCGCCGGCCAGCGTCGCCAGCCGCTTGTGGTCCTTCTCGCTGAGCCCGCTGTTGGCGTTGCCGTTGCCGTCGGCCTTGTGCGCCACGTACGTACGGCACAGCGCCAGCGCATCAGAGGCCGCACTCGACGCCGTCGACCCCGGGATGTCCGCGGTGCCGCTCGGAGTGCCCGGCACCAGAGCCCCGCTGTCGGAAGGGTCGCCGGAAGCGTGGCTCCCGCTCTGCGAACCCTGCGAACCCGGGTGCCCCGTCGACGAACCCGGCGAGGAGGCCATCGTCTGACCGTCGCGCGCCTGGTCCGGATCCGGCACCCCGACGCCGCCGAGCATATGGTGCGCGGCCCGCTGGATCGGCGAGGGCAGCACGTCGGCCTCCGCCGCGACCGCCACGCCGGTGACGGTCAGAGCCCCGGCCACGGCCGCCAGCTTCACACCGGCCAGCCGCCGGAACTGGAATCCAGCGCTGCGGCGCACCGGGGTGGCGCCGGCGTTCTCGAACGCCCGGCGCGCTGATTCGTACCCGCGAAGCTCGTTCGGCCACGGCGGCGCGGCCGCCGCGGACAAAACCTTGGCCACCGCCCGTGCTTCCGCCGAGGAACCGAGATCCGCGAGGAAGTCCACGCTGCTCACGGTCGTGCCACCTCCAGTGTCCCCCGACCCTGCGTGTGCGTCCGGCCGCCAGACCCCTTCCGGGGCCGCCGGACCGTCGATGCCCGCTGGGGTGTGCGCGCCGTCGGTGGCATCGCCGGCACCGTCCCAACCGGCCGAGTATGACATCTGCGGAGATGATCCGGCGACGGCAGAAATTCCCGTATTAGGAAGGGCCGCCGGACCAGGGGTCGGACACCGGTCCCCGGTTCCGACACCGGACTGTCGATCCGGAGTGGGAACCGCGGCCGGTCCGATGCCGGCCGCCCGGAAGGCGTCCAGCAGGCGTTCCGCCTCGGCGTCGCTCAACTCACCCATATTCCGCGCCCTTCACCGTGCGCGAACTCCGGCCGGTCGTCCTGCCGGGCCCCGCGTCGCCGGTCCCCTCCGCTCCCCCGCTGGTACCCGCATCCTGGCCGGTCTCCCCGCCGGCTTCTTGTTCGGCCAATATCGCGGCCAGGCGCTTGAGTCCGCGCATCGCCGCGATCCTTACCGCTCCGTCGCGCTTGTCCAGCACCTTCGCCGTCTGCGCCACGTCCATCCCGGCGACCACCCGAAGCAGCACCGCCTCGGCCTGGTCCTTCGGTAACCGGGCTATCAACCGCAGAGCGCGCTCGGTGTCCTCGCGCTCGGCGGCGGCACGCTCGGTGTCGTCGGGGGCCGGCCAGTCGGTGACGTACTCGGCGACGTCGCCGTTGTCCTCCTTGCGGCGGGAGGCCTTGCGCAGCTCGTCCAGGGCGCGGTGACGCGCCACACGGAAGAGCCAGACCCGGAACCCGGCCGCGTCGCCACGATACCCGCGCACGTCCTTGGCGGCTTGAAGCCACGTCTCGCTGGCCACGTCCTCGGCCGCGTCGCCGACCACGGCGCGCAGGTAGCGCAACAGCAGGGGGTGCAGGGCGCGCCAAAGCTCTGCGAACCCCGTCTCCTCGCCGCGGCGGGCCGCGGCCAGGGCGGAATCCAGATCGCCCCAGGCCAAGCCGTACCCCTCCTCGAACCATGCGTGCGTGAGCGCCGCAGCTGCTACAGCTTGTCGCCGCCCGAACGATACACGGCCCGCACGGTCGCGCCAGACCAGATGTCCCGACACGCCACCCGTTATGGCGTTTCCTTGACGACAGTCATACATTAGTGATGAGCAGACGGCGATACCGGCCGGACCGAAGCAGACCGACGCACAGCACCGGGAGGACACCGATGAGCCCGTTCCGGGGTTCGGTCCCGTTCACCGACAAGTGGGACCACTTCCGCGTGGAGCACGCCGACGGGGTCGCGACCGTCACCCTGAACCGTCCCGACAAGATCAACGCCCTGACCTTCGAGGCGTACGCCGATCTGCGCGACCTGCTCGCCGAACTGCCGCACCGCGGCGACACGCGGGTGCTGGTGCTCCGAGGCGAAGGACCGGGCTTCTGCTCCGGCGGCGACGTCAACGAGATCATCGGCGAACTTCTGAAGATGCGCCCGGACGAGCACCTGTCGTTCACGCGCATGACCGGCGACGTGGTGCGGGCACTGCGCGAGATCCCGATCCCGGTGATCGCCTCGATCCACGGCATCGCCGCCGGCGCCGGCTCAGTGCTGGCTCTGGCGTCCGACTTCCGGATCGTGGCCCGCTCGGCACGCTTCGCGTTCCTGTTCACGAAGGTCGGCCTGTCCGGTTCCGACATGGGGGCGGCCTACCTGCTGCCGCGCATCGCCGGTCTGGGCAACGCCACCAAGCTGTTGATGCTCGGCGACACCGTGAAGGCTCCGGAGGCTGACAAGTACGGCCTGGTCAGCGAGCTGGTGGAGGACGAGGACTTGGAGACGGCGACCGCCGCCCTGGCCCGGCGTCTGGCCGACGGCCCGGCGTTGGCGTACGCGCAGACCAAGATGCTGCTCACCCGCGAGCTGGACATGGGTCTGTCGCCGTCGCTGGAGATGGACGCCGCAGTTCAAGCTCTGCTGATGAACACTCGCGACCACGCCGAGTTCCACCGTGCGTTCAACGCCAAGGAGACACCGAAGTGGGAGGGCCGATGACCTCGCAGCCGGAGCCGTCGCAGTCGGCACCGTCGCACCCGGAGCCGGAGCCGTCAGCACCGTCGCAGCCGGCACCGTCGCAGCAGCCGACGATTCAGCCGCCGACGACCCCGCACGAGCTGGTGAACCCGCCGGAGCTGGCACCGGCCGTCGGCTTCTCCCACGCCGTGGCCGCAGGTCCCGGCCGCACGGTCTACCTCGGCGGCCAGGCCGGGATCCATCCCGACGGCACGGTCGACCCGAAGGCCACCCTGGTCGAGCAGTTCGACCTGGCGCTGGCCAACATGGTCGCGACGCTGACCGCCGCCGGCGCGAAGCCGGAGCACCTGGTCACCGTCACGGTCTTCGCCACCGACGCCGAGCAGTACCGCGCCGATCTGACGGAACTCGGCGCGGTCTGGCGCCGCCACCTGGGCAAGCACTACCCGGCGATGGCGTTCTTCGAAGTCAAGGGCCTGTTCGACCCGGCGGCGCTGGTGGAGCTGACCGGCGTCGCGGTGGTGCCGTGACCTCCGACGTCGCCGGGGTCGCCCGGCGGATCGCGGTCGTCGGCGGCGGCCCCGGCGGGCTGTACTTCGCGGCGCTGGCCAAGCAGCTGGACCCGGCGGCGACCGTCGACGTCTGGGAGCGCAACGCCGCCGACGACACCTTCGGCTTCGGCGTGGTGTTCTCCGACGAGACCCTCGGCGGCATCGAGCACGCCGACCCCGAGATCCACGAGGCGATGGCCGCCGAGTTCGCCCGGTGGGACGACATCGACGTGCACTACCGCGGCAAGGTCGTGACCTCCGGCGGCCACGGCTTCGCGGCCCTGAGCCGGGTCCGCCTGCTGCAGATGCTCCAACAGCGCTGCGCCGGCCTCGGCATCGCGGTGAAGTACCTGACCACCGCCCCGCCCACCGAGCAGCTGGCCGCCGAGTACGACCTCGTGGTCGCCGCCGACGGTGTGAACTCGGCGATCCGCACCAAGTACGCCGACGCCTTCCAGCCCTCGATCCGCACCCACGACTGCCGCTACATGTGGCTCGGCACCGACCTGGTCTTCGACGCCTTCCGGTTCCAGGTCCAGCCCACGCCGCACGGCGTCATGCAGGTCCACGGCTACCCCTTCGACGCGCACGGCTCGACGTTCATCGTGGAGATGCACGAGCGGGTCTGGCGCGCCGCCGGCTTCGACCGCTCGGCCTCCCGCGATTTCGCCCCCGGCGAGAGCGACCACGAGAGCATCGCCCGGATCGGCGAGATCTTCGCCGACATGCTCGGCGGCCACCGGCTGATCGCGAACAACTCGCGCTGGCTCAGCTTCGCGACCGTCACCACCGCGCACTGGTCGCACGGCAACATCGTCCTGCTCGGCGACGCCGCCCACACCGCGCACTTCTCCATCGGCTCCGGCACGAAGCTGGCCATGGAGGACGCCCTGGCCCTGGCCGCGTGCCTGCACGAGAACCCGGACATCACCTCGGCCCTGGCGGCGTACGAGGCTGAGCGACGCCCGGTGGTCGCCTCCACGCAGCGCGCCGCGGCCGCCTCCCTGCGCTGGTTCGAGGACCTCGGCCGATACACCGAGCAGGAGCCGCTGCAGTTCGCGTTCAACCTGCTCACGCGCTCACGCCGGGTCACGTACGACAATCTGAAACTGCGCGACCCGGAGTTCGTCGCGGAGGTCAACGGCGACACCACTCCCCCGATGTTCCGCCCGTTCCAGCTCCGCGAACTGACACTGAAGAACCGCGTGATCGTCTCGCCGATGGACATGTACTCGGCGCACGACGACGGCATGCCGAACGACTTCCACCTGGTCCACCTCGGCTCCAAGGCCCTCGGCGGCGCCGGCCTGGTGATGACCGAGATGGTGTGCGTCTCGGCCACCGGCCGCATCACCCCGGGCTGCACCGGGATGTACACCGAGGAGCAGCAGGCGGCGTGGCGGCGGATCGTGGACTTCGTCCACAGCCAGTCCACCGCGGCCATCGGGCTCCAGATCGGGCACTCGGGCCGCAAGGGCTCGACGAAGCTGATGTGGGAGGGCATCGACGAGCCGCTGCCCGAGGGCAACTGGCCCGTGGTGGGGCCCTCGCCGCTGCCGTACAAGCCCGGCGTGAACCAGGTCCCGCACGAGCTCTCCACCACCGAGCTCGACGCGATCAAGGCCGAGTTCGTCGCCGCCGCCGAACGAGGCGCCCGCGCCGGCTTCGACCTCCTGGAGCTGCACTGCGCCCACGGCTACCTCCTGTCGAGCTTCCTGTCACCGCTGGCCAATGAGCGCACCGACGCCTACGGAGGCTCGCTGGAGAACCGGCTGCGCTTCCCGCTGGAGGTTTTCGACGCGGTGCGCGCCGTGTGGCCCGCCGAGCGCCCGATGACGGTTCGCGTACCGGCGACCGACTGGGCCCCCGGCGGCGTGGACG
>Ga0105241_10000629_pt1 | contig 26542 bp, 16 predicted proteins | sample KBSC64metaG_FD_80422 | JGI IMG/M metagenome (GOLD analysis project Ga0105241, IMG submission 80422) | Corn rhizosphere microbial communities from Kellogg Biological Station, Michigan, USA - KBS C6-4 metaG | ecosystem: Host-associated > Plants > Roots > Rhizosphere > Soil | place: Michigan, USA... | reverse complement strand
TGCCGAATATCAAATCTTCCGGCGCGACCGTCAAGGCGATCTACTCCGCGAACGGGACACGCGCCAAAAGCTACGGCCTGCGTTTCGGCGCCGCTTACTGCTGCACGGATTACAAGGAGGTCCTCGACGACCGGGATATCGGCGCGGTCGTGATCACCAGCCGCAATCAATACCACGCCGCCGAGTGCGTCGCGGCACTCAATGCCGGCAAGCACGTTTTCGTCGAAAAGCCGATGGCAATCACCGAAGACGAGTGCCGCCAAATCGGCCGCGCCGCGGCCTCGAGCGGGCGCATTATCTCGGTAGGATTCAATCGGCGCTTTGCTCCCGATTATGTCGCCATGAAGAACGCGCTCAAGGGCAGGGCCGGACCGGCCGTTCTAAATTGCCGCATCAACTCACCCGGCATTTCAGGCGCGTATTGGATGGCCGATCCCGCTATCGGAGGCGCAATCTTGGGCGAAGCCTGTCACTTTGTCGACTTAATGTTCTGGCTGCTGAACGCCGAGCCGGTGAGTGTTTCGGCTTATTCTCTTCCGACCAATCAGAAGGATCCGATCGGAACAAACAATCTGAGCGCCAGCTTTCAGTTCGACGATGGCTCGATCGGAAATCTAACCTATTGCACGGTAGGCAGCAAGACCTCCGGTGGCGAACGCGTGGAGGTCTTCAGTCAGGGGATGGGCGCGGTCACGGAAGATTTCAAGATGTTAAGCCTGCGGACCGGAAGCGTTCGCCAGAGCAAACGACTCTTCGCAGAAAAAGGTTATGCGGCGCAAATGAAGAACTTTTTCGATGCTATCCAGCATGGCCAGGCGTCGGCTGTGACTTTCAAGGATGGGGCGCGCGCCACCATCGGTTGCCTGTGCATGTTGGAGGCCGCCCGCACCAGACAGCCCTGCACGATCGATCTGGCCGCCGCGCTAGATTAGCGATGCGAATCGTTCAGCTCGGGCCATATCCCCCTCCTTACGGGGGTGTGCAGGTCAACCTCGTCGCGATTCGCGAGCATCTGCGCCGGAACGGGATCCCCTCCGAGGTCATTAATCTCACACGGCATCGCAAACCAGACGCTGACGGTGTCTATTATCCAGACTCCGCGGTGGCAACCGCTCTCTTACTGCTTCGGCCGGGCCGGCGGATTCTGCATCTTCACTTGGGCGGTAGCGTACCTTTACGCCTTCTCGCCTTGAGCCTGTTCTGCTGCTGGCGCCCGGGATCGCGCGCGGTACTCACCTTTCACTCCGGCGGCTATCCGTCGTCCTCCGAAGGCCGCGCTGCCAAGCCAGGTTCGTTCCGCGGATTCGTCTTTCGCCAGTTCGATTGCATCATTGCGGTAAATCAGGAACTGATCGATGTATTTCGCCGCTACGGCGTGCCGAAGGAACGAATTCGTCTCATCCCCCCGCACGCAGTCGACGTCGCCGCCATGGATACCGCGCTGCCAGAGCCTCTGGCCGGTTTCTACCAGTCCCACCATCCGGTGCTGGCTAGCGTGGGTCTGCTCGAGCCGGAATACGATCTTCCTATTCAGATCGAAGTATTGGCAAGAATCCGCCAGAGCTTTCCGGATGCGGGATTGGTCATTATCGGATCGGGTGCACTCGAGCAAGAGTTGCGGGTCCGCATTGCTGCGACGCCCTACGCCGAGCACATTCTGCTTGCCGGCGATGTCCCGCACAGCAGCACACTGCGGGCGATCAGCGCCGCGAACGTATTCTTGCGTACGACGCTCTACGATGGCGATGCGGTGTCGGTGCGTGAGTCTCTGGTTCTGGGCACGCCGGTCATCGCAACCGACAATGGCATGCGGCCTGAAGGCGTCCGGCTTGTACCCGTCTCCGATGTGGCGGCGCTGGAACGAGCAATCTTAGCGGTCGTCTCCCTGGGCGGCCAGCCTGTGCGCGACCTCGGGAACTCGGCGACCGGCAATCTGGACGCCGTGCTCCAGCTATATCAGGAGCTGGACCGCGAGCTGCAATAAACTCCTGGATCAGTTAAATCAAGCGTCCGGAAGCGACTTCGCTCCAATGGTGCCGGCATGGAGAGCGGATGAGCGAGGATCGGAGTGCCGCTCCAGAATCTCCTCGAACTGTCGTGCGATGACATCCCAGGAGAAACGCAAAGCTACCATCTGCCAAGCCGATTCGACCTGCTGTTGGCGCGCGTCCTCATTCTGTAGCAGTTCGATGCACTGCGCCGCGAAATCCTCGGGCGAATCGGCGATCCGTATGTTGTGCGGCGGATCGATGATCAACCCTTCGGCGCCGGTCGTGGTCGAGACTACGGCCGTTCGGGCGGCCATCGATTCGTAGATCTTCAACCGCGTACCGCCCCCGATCCGCAAGGGTACAATCGACACAGCCGAGCCCCACAGATACGGCCTCACATCCGGCACGGTGCCGGTGACCTTGATGCGCGCATCTGCGGCGGCCAAGGCCAGTATCTCCGGCGAGGGATCACGTCCGACTACCGTCAGCGAGCAATCCGGACGAGTCTGCCGGATGAACGGCAGAACGGAGCGGACGAAATATTGAACGCCGTCAATATTGGGGAGCCAATCCATCGAACCGACAAAGACCAGATCGGCCTTCGGCGGCGAAGGCTGCGGGGCGAAGTGTGCAATGTCCACGCCGGTGTCCACATAGGAAACCTCGGGTAATCCAAACATTTCCCGCATGAGCCGCGCATCCAACTCGGAAACCGCGATCACATGTTGCGCGGTGCGGCACACGGATTGTTCGTAGGCGAGCATCTTACGGGCCTGTTGTTGGAAGTACGCCCCGCGCAGCCGGCTCTTGGCCGTTTCAGCGTGCCTCCGCCAAATGATGGTCTCAACATTGTGCTGAAACAAGATATACGTCTGCGGCTGTCTGAGATTTACGGCGGGGATGGGGAAATCGCAGACCACGATATCGAACTGCTCGGTTTTAAGCAGCTCGTCGAGCATCCGCCGCATCGCCGCCGACCGGTATCTTGCCACAGCCACCGGCAACTTTGAAATCAGCCCTTGCACCAACTGCCAGGCGAACCGAAGCGATCTGTGACTCGGAATCCGATGTGCGATCGGATAGGTTTGTTCGCAATACTCGCTGCTGCGGCGAAGAGCTTCGTCTGAGTCCGAGCCGACGAATGCCACGTAATGAACCTTGTGCCGCAGGCGCAGCCTCCGCAGCATTTCCAGCGTGCGGATCTGTCCACCCTTGGTGGTCGGGTGCAGGAAATCCGATTTGACCCAGAGAATCTTCACGCTGCAAGCTCCACTAACGGCTCTCCAGAAGGGATTTATAGAGGTCGGTCATGCGGCTGACCGCTCGGTTGATCGGAAAGGTACTCCGCACAAAAGACGCCGCTTCACATGCAAGCTGCCGCCGGCGGTCGTCGTGTTCGATCAGATAGCGGAGCTTTTCGGCAAGATCCTGCGCATCACCAGGGCGAAACAGCAGACCGGTCTTGCCGTCGTGAATCAGCTCCGGGGTCCCACCCAGATTGGACCCGATCACCGCACAGCCGGAGGCCATGGCCTCCAGCAGCGCATTCGAAAAAGCTTCGGAAAGAGACGGCAGTACGAATATGTCGATCGAGCGCATCTCGGCGGCAATCTGCGGTTTTCCTGGCAGGAAGAGGCAGTCCGCCTCGATGTTAAGTTCACGGCTGCGTGCTTGTAATTCGTCGAGCGAAGGACCCGAACCAACGATGAACAACTTCATGCCGGGCTGGCGCACCGCCGCGAAAGCTTCCAGCAACAGATGCAGCCCTTTTTCCGGTCGCAGATTGGCAATTGTACCGATGATGAGCGTCGCGTCGCGCAAAGGCGCAGGCCGCTCAGTGGGTCCTGGATGGAAGACCGCGGTATCGACGCCGTTGTAACAGATATACGCGCGCTCGGGCGGAAGCCCCTCGTCCTCGACCATGTGCCGGTTCATTGCTTCGCAGTTCACGACGACGCGATCCGCCATCCTATCGGTCATCCGGAGCAGCCGTTGCTCCATTGGGGTAGAGAGCGCGCGGTAAGCAAGTTGGCTGGTAATGACAGCTCGAGCGCCGCACAGGCGCGACAGGAGTCCACCATAGAGGGAAAGAGGTGCATCGAAAGTGTGAACCAATGCGATTCGATGCTCATGGATATAACGACGCAAGATCATCGCGCCGCGAATAGCGCTCCGTGACTTGAACGACGTCACCGGGAGCTGAACTATCGGAACACCGGCGTCTCGCAACTCCCCTACCCGGATTCCCTCTGGCAGAAAGCAGCCGACGTGCGGCTCAAACATCAAACGGTCCAGCCCCAGCGCGATTTTGCTGAGATCCCGTTCGCACCCGCCATGATCGAGTTTGCGGACCAGGAGAAGAATAGGCCAGGGACGGGTCAACGGTTTCACTTTAGCTGATTGCCCTGCGCCGAAACAATATCTCACCCGCGCGCATCAGCTTATGCCGGAGCCGTCGCGCGGACAACCTGGGAAGGAAGGCCATGCGCTTGCCGTCCAACACGGTAATCGATCCGGCGGCCGAGAGCGTGTGTACCCCGTGGGGGTAGGGACTATCACGGAATGGTTCCAAGTGAACCGCCGGTTCCTCCCGGAATTCGTCTAGCGTCAGACTCACAATACGATTGATGGTCAACGCTCCTCCATAGCTCTTCGAAGAATCCTGGGCCGGACGGTAGAGCGCCTCTTCATGAACGAATGGCGTACCGCCCGGACGGCTGGAACGGATATCGCACTTGACCGGATTCATCCGGTGGGGCGACCAAGGCCCGAAAAGGTCTGGTGCATGCCACAGATAAAGCTTACTGTCGGGGAAATCCTCCCGGCAAGTGCAGAATAGCCACCAGCGGCCGTCGTACTGAATCAGCGTGGAATCAATGGCCGCGAAGTCCTCAATGAGGGTCGCTACTTTCTTCCAACGACCGGCGGCGGATTCGCACGCGTACAATGCCACCTCGCCATTTAGCGATGATTCGGGTACCACGTACAATTTGCCGCCGTGTTGGACGGGGTACGGATACGACATATGAACACCCTCGTCGATGCGCAATTCCCACTCCGGCTGGCGGCCAGGCGTCCACCTGGTCGAGCCGATGTAGCCTTGATACCGATTGTGATCGAACTCTTCGACGAACAATTCGATTCCGTTCGCGCCAGCAACTGCAAACGGATCGGCAATGAATTTATGGGGCCCCCGGGAAGGAATCCAGGTGATGACGGGCCGAAAACCAGGCTCCAGGAACCGGCAAATCGGAGCGTTCACAATCCCGGCATTCCAGGTTTCCACGAACAGCACAGCCTGGAGTTGTGCCGCAACCCAATCGCGGCCAACGGCGAGTACGGATAGCATCTGTCGCCAGCGTGACGGGTCCCCAGGCACGGAAAAATTCGGCGTAGTCAAGGCAAAAAGACTTTCGGCGCGTCCACCCAGCAAGACTTTGCAAATACGGGCGGGTAGGTCTGCCGCAGCCGACATAGCTGTGTTGCGTTGCACTTGCCGGGATACCGGTTCCGCGCGGACGATGCACGAGGTCAATGCGGTCGCGGATCCCGGCGGGTTCCGTAGCCGTAGCAGCGTCACAATGGAAAGGGAATCCTCAGGCTTTACAGTATGGGAAAAGCTCCAGACACCATGGATCGGCACGTCCAAAATCCCTCCTCCAAGCGGCGCGCCAGTGAAGTCGAGCAGGAAATCGGGTCGATGCTCGCCTATAGACAGCGTTGCGGTGGACGGAAGGTGCCGATAGCCGGCGGAATCCCGCATCGTGGAACAAGACAGCCGGGGTACCGAGCCGAACTCAGGCACAGCTACGGATCGCCGATCGGGTGACGTAGGAAGACCTTGCAGAATAACCAGGACAGCGAACTCGGTATCGCCTGTGTCGAGTAATTTTCGAATGGTAAGACGCTGCACAACCGTCAGCGCAGGTGCACCGGCGCACAACACCCCGAATCGCAGCAAGACAGAGTTCATGCTAGCAACTTCTTCTCCGGCTAAGGACGGCAGAAAAACACTCTAAGGACAAATCCGAGCGCCATGAATTCAACTGCTTTTTCTGAAGGTTGGGACTACCCCGCAGCGTCAGCCGCGAGACTTCCTGTTCGTCGCAAAGGACGGCGTTTTTTCTGCTACTTCGCTCATCGCCCCGTTTGTTACGGCCGTCGAAGAGAATTGAACGTTCCGCGGGAGCGCCGCCGGTACCGATGCGACACGTACTTGGGTTCGTCCGAGCGCAGTTACGGGCGCAGTCGCCATCCTGACTCGCACCGCCCGTTGGAGAGCCACCGTCATGGCCAGTAAGATCATGGGCTCAGGAGCGTAGGCGACGCTTAGAAAAAATCCTGTGCTGGCCAGTCCGATCAGAGCCAGCCTCATCCAAAAAGCGAAGGTCCCGGCATCTTGAATCACCGGATCCTGTGAACTTTTGGCCGCGCGGCACACGAAGTTCACATTCTTAAATCCGTACACAAACGCGGCGATGAAGCAAAACAGCGCTGGCAGGCCGGCTTCGCTCGATACCTGCGTGTACATGTTGTGGGTCTCGTGCCAGGACCCGTGCAGCATCCCTTGGCTCTTGGCAGCCGTGTCCTCCGCATTCGCGAACATTCCAAGGCCCACCCCGGTTAGGGGGTGTTGGGCCGTGACGTACAGGCTCTGCGTGAGCAGGTACTTCCTGCTTTCGGCCGAACCGGACTCTGCTGAAGTCAGTTCCTGTTGGGCCGAATCATCACCGAGAACCGACAAATAACGATTCAGGATCCCCCTTGGTATAAGTGTGATCGCGAGGAACGTCAGCATCAAGCATGCCAATACCATCCGGACCTTGCCCGCCACCGAAGACTGGAAAAATAGCACTGCAGCCACAATAAGGGCGCCGATAAACCCACCTCGGGATCCGGTTTTTGCCCCAGCAACCCACATCGCGCAAAGGGCCACAATCATCGTGCCGCGTCCCCACCATCCAGTCTTCTTGCGGCAGAGCAGCGCGCAGGCCAGACAGGTCCCTATGATGAGGATTTGCGCAAGATCGTTAGGATCCCCAAAGCGTCCATCTTCGGTGCTAAGGCGGCCTTGGTCGATTCTTCCAAGAAACAGGGCGCTCAGCGCTGTCCAGAACATGCCAATCACTGAAAACCACATAGCCCGAACGACCTTCGTCATTGTCGTCAGCAGAGCCGCCACAACAATATAGATGCCATATGATTTAAGCCACAGACCTGTGAAAATGCCATAACTGCCTCCCCTCCAGACGCTGAAGACAACGGAGATGGCGAAAAACACTGTCAATGCCGTCAGATATCGTCCGGTCCTGCTCTCCACTAAGGTGCGATACAGCCCTCCCGACATCGTAGCTGTCATGAGGCAGATGGTCAGCAAGATGAGCGGCAAGTGGAGGGCGGATACGTAGTCCTGAAGGTGACTGAATAACAACAATAAAGCCATCAACACCACGGGCGTGCCGATGGTTTGGAGCGCGCTTTCAGCACCCTCAACTTGCCTGGACTTAAAGTTGGGAGTTGCTGTGGGCGTGGCCAGCATGTTTCAGTCTCATCTTACTATAGACGGGGCATCTATTACGCCAAACTATTTGGCCAAATTATTGACACATTGGTACTAAGGCAGGAGCTGGTCTGATGCTTCCTATCACGCAAACGAAAGTCCTATGCCCAGGTATTCGTTCCCCTTTGCCCGATTCAAACGCGCCTTAGAACAGCTTGCTATTTGTAGAATCCAGTCCTAAGATCATAGTCAGTGCTGCGTGCCAGATGTCCTAAAGTTGCCAGCGATCTAGGAACCTGCCGCCGGTGATCTGTCGAACGAACGAATCATTGCCGCGGGTGCTCATCCTGGCGTTTCACTTCCCTCCCGATAATGCGTCCGGGGCCGCGCGACCCAATCGATTTTTTCAATATCTCCCAGAGTTTGGCTATCAACCCGAAGTGATCACCGCGGCCTCGCCGCCATGCCCGGTCGCGCACGTTCATTCTGTACCCGCTCCCACCCGGTTCCCAAGCAAGCGGACCGCGAGCGGCGTCATGGAGATCGGGTTGCGCAAGTTCCTGTTCCTCAACGACGAAGCAGTACTCTGGGCCTGGAGCGCGGCCCGCTTCGCCGGCGCACTGCATCGTAGGCACCCAGTGGCAGCCGTTCTTTCGACCTTCCCCCCGGTGAACACGCACCTTGCCGCCCTCTCGCTAAAGCTGCGCTATCCGTGGCCGTGGATCGCCGATTTTCGCGATCCCATGCTGGGGAACCCGTTTCGAGGTTCCGGTCACATGACTGGAATGACGGCTCGGTTTCTCGAACCGCAGATCTTCCGCAGAGCTGACGCCATCCTTTCGGTAACCGACGTCATCGCGGACAATTGGCGCCGCCAGTATCCGCTCCATGCGGACAAAATCCACACGATTTGGAACGGCTTCGATCCCGGTGAACGGATCGGCCCGCTACCGATTCCGGTCCGGGCCGAGAGGGTGATGGCCCATGTCGGCAACCTGTATGGGCTCCGTCACCCGGCGGTCGTCCTCGCCTCGCTGCAGCGCTTGTTGGACCGTAACCTGCTTGCGCCGCGGCAGGTTCGGGTTCATCTGGTGGGAGAGTTGGATGCGGACATCCGCCGGTCGCATGCGGAGTTGTTCGCCAACTTAGAGGCGCGTCAGGCTCTCGAGTATAGTGGCTCGTTGCCTCGTGCCCAGGCCCTGCGCATCATGGGGGAAGCCAACTATCTGCTCTTGGTTGACGTAATGGGCGGAGAAGGTTATGGGACGGTCCCGGCCAAGCTGTTCGAGTACCTCCGCATCGGACGTCCGATCTTGGCGATAACGGCACGCGACTCTCCAGTGGAACGGATTTTAGCGTCGAGTGGAGCGCCGTATCGGGCTGTCCATCCCGACGACAACCAGGCACGCATCGACGAGCAGGTAATGCAGTTTCTGCAGCTTCCCTCAGAGCCAGTCGCGCCGAGCGCCTGGTTTGAGGAGACGTTCGACGGGCGCCGGCAGACTGCCCTGCTGGCTCGTCTGCTCGATACATTGGTAGGCACTAAATGAAGAGAGTCAATTAGGATATGGGAAGCGTCGGCCAAATGGCACGAAGTCGTTTATTTAATCCTTCGCGCGAAGCTGGTGAGCTGGCACCCCATGGACTGTCACTCAACTTGTGCGGGAGGAGGCTGTCATGAGTTTAGGAGAACAACTTCTCATCAAACTATCTCGGGATCCGTCTACGAGCGATATACCGGCCGGCACTCTCCGGTATAACGAGTCGAATGCGTTAGATTTTCTGATCAAGACGGTGCCGAATTTCAAAGAGATTATCCGGGGAAAACGGATTCTCGATTACGGCTGTGGGTGGGGCTGGCAGGCGATGCTCATGGTTAAGGCCGGCGCCAAGGAAATAGTGGGGCTGGAGATCCTGCCTGAAAGCCGTGAACAAGCTCAACGCAAAGCCGCCGAGCACGGCTTCTCCGACCGCATAACGGTTAAGGAGCATCTGGATGAAAAGGAGTACGGGACATTCGACCTCGTACTCTCGTCAAGCAGCTTCGAACATTTCAGTGATCCGGAGGGCGAGTTGCGTAATATGGCGAGAGCCGTGGCGCCTGGGGGCTCTGTCATCATCTCCTTTGCGGAGCCCTGGTTTTCGCCTTACGGCTCTCATATGAATTTCTTCTGTCGCATCCCTTGGATGAACCTTTGGTGGTCCGAGAAAACTCTCATGCGTGTTCGAAGCAGGTATCGCACTGACGGCGCCCAGCGCTTCGAAGAGGTTGACGGCGGGCTGAACCGCATGACGCTGGCAAAATTCAACCGGATTATTCGCTCCTGTGGCATGAAGATCCGCTGGGTCCGATTTTATCCAACCAAGGGCCTTCCCCTCGTTCACAGGATTCCGGTAATCCGCGAATTGCTAGTGAGTGCGGCTGCGGCCGAACTGACGAAATGACAAAGGCACAATTATGATCCGACGTGTTCTCGTTCAGTTGCTTCCATTCTGCCTCTCAGCGCAGTTGACTGGTAGCGGTCCTTTGACCAGCGGGCGCGGGCAAGCGGCTACACTGACCCGTTCTGCTCGATGCGCTGGTTGAACCTCGATGAAGATCATTCTGGTGGCCGGCGCGCGTCCCAACTTCATGAAGGTCGCTCCGCTGTTGGAGGCGCTGACGGTTGCCGCGAAATCTCATCCTGATCTGAGTGTCTTGCTGATTCACACCGGACAGCATTACGACGAAACCATGTCAGGCAGTTTCTTTGAGGAGCTGGGGATCCGCCCTCCGGACTTCAACCTCCAGGTGGGCTCCGGCAGCCACGCGGAACAAACCGCCCGCATCATGCAAGCCTTCGAACCGCTCTGCGTGACGGAGCGGCCCGACTGGGTGGTTGTGGTAGGCGACGTGAATTCCACCATCGCCTGTGCGCTCACGGCTACCAAGCTCGGGATTCGAGTCGCCCATGTGGAGGCTGGCTTGCGCTCGAGAGACCGGTCCATGCCCGAGGAAATCAATCGTCTCTGCACGGATGCCATCGCCGACATCCTCTTCACCACGGAACGGTCCGCGGACCAGAATTTGCTCGCCGAAGGCGTTCCTTCCGAAAAGATTCGCTTCGTCGGCAATACCATGATCGACACACTGATCCGGCAGAAGGATCGTGCTCTCGCGCATCCGTTGCCCGCGGGTCTGCGCGCCGGGCAATACGCAGCACTCACTCTACATCGACCCTCTAACGTCGATCGACCGGAAACACTGACCCCTCTTGTGGAAACGCTGCTCACCATCGCCGGTCGGCTTCCGATAGTATTCCCCGCGCACCCGAGGACTTTGAAAAATCTTGAGCGATTCTCTCTCCGCGAGCGGATCGATCGGCATACCGGCATCCGTCTCGTCGATCCGATGAGCTATCTGGAATTCATCGGTTTGGTCGCCCGCTCTCGGATGGTGCTCACCGATAGCGGCGGAATCCAGGAGGAGGCGACCTATCTGGGTGTGCCATGTCTCACGATGCGGGATAATACGGAGCGTCCTATCACTTGCAGCGTCGGAACCAACCGGCTGGTAGGTTCCGATCCGCAGCGAATCAAAGCAGAGGCCTTCGCCGTTCTCGATGGACGGGTGGCTGTGGGGGCAATCCCTGAGAAATGGGATGGCCACGCAGCCCGGCGCATCGCCGAAGTTCTGCTATCCCAGAAGTGAATGAACCGAGTTAGGCCTACTGTGCCACTTGCGCTGTCACCGGCTGGGTGATCAGAACCGTGCCGCCCGCATTGCGGATCTTGTATCGATAAAAGATCGGAGTTCCCGCGGTAGCGGTGAACGACGCGGCGCATGTCCCGCCGCCCACGACACAAGCCACCGCCGTGGTCGTGCCACCGCCTGTCAGCGTGTCCGTAGCGCGCGAGTATGTTGTGCCATATTCGACGATCATATTGGTTGCTCCCGTCGCTCCCTGAGTTAGGTTGGTAAGGCTTGTCTGGACCTGAATGGTTCGTACTCCGGAAAGCGCTGCACCCGTCACAAAGCTACCTTGCAAGCCATACCCTTGATATTCGATGCAGTAATAATACGTCGTGCCGGGAGACAGTGGAGCGTTCAGTCCGGCCACAATTACACGTTGCGCCGCGAACTGGGGGAAGCGGTCAGCATCGGTCCAGCCCGGGTTGGAAAACTGCGCGGGGTCCATATCGGCAACAGGTGAAAAACAGAATGGATCGATGGCTACGGTCGCCATTCCGGATTTCGCCATCAGCGGCGGTGCGATGTTAAGTGTGAAGATAGCCGCCCGGTCGGATACCGTTGGAGCACCCCCGGCCAGCCGGACAAAATTCATCTGGGTCATGTCAGGGCCTAAAGGCCTCTTGTCATTGCCAAAGTTAGCCGGCTGCATGTACTTCTGCGGACTCGATGCGTTGTAGGCCAGTGTGTAATCTGGTTGCGCAGTATTGCCGGGAATCGCCTGAAGGAAAGAGAGCGACGAGAAATGGTCCGCGTTAGGATTGTCGTTTGGCTGCGCTCCTGCACCAGAGTTGCCGTCAGCCGGGTTGGAATTGCATGTCAGTCCAGCGACGAGACAAGTGCCGATTCCGGTGTAACCGTTAGTGTAGGGTAGCCCATAGGCAAGGTTTTTTGTGAAACCTCCCTTTAGGTGCGCCGCGTCGCATTGTGCCGCTTGATCCCCGCCTGTGGTCCAGGTAGGGTTGGGCGCTGCCGTTTGGCATCCATAGTTGATCGCTGCCCAGTCCAGATGGCTCACCCCGTCTGTGGTGCCGATATAATGCTTGCTGGAAATATCCTGAAAAATATTATTCTGGAGAAGCATGTTCTTCTCGCCGGAGTGTCCAACGCCGTCGGAACCGGGATAACCGACCGCGATGATAAGCTGAGCGATGCCGCTATACCAGCCGCCTGAATCAGTCAACAGATTGTGGTCCAGGTTGAAGCCGTCAATTCCGGAGTTGATCAAACCGATGTAGTTCACAAACGGCTGATACGAACCGTCATGGCGCATCTGGAAGAGGTTGTTCGTAAAGCTGACATTAGCCCCCTGCCCGCAACCGTACCAAACTAGACTTTGCGGATTGGTGCAGGCCGTTATGGTCGTTCCGTTAGCCGGAAGGCCAAGCACCGTGGTGGCGGTTGTCCCGGTTGCTGGGCTGATCGAGATGGCAACCCCAGCAGCATTCCAAGGAAGCGGAGGGTTATCGGTGCTGAAAGTCGGCTGGGTCAGACTCGGGTTTGCGCCGCGCTGAATAAGCACCCGGCAAGTTGTGGAACTGGTCGTACACCCTGCCGCACTGCCTGCGGGTACATCGAAGGGCACGGCCATCACGTTTGTGATCGCCGCCGCGTTGATATCGTCGGCTACTTGCTTCGCCGTTCGCGTGCCGGTAATCAACGTGATCGTCGATGCTGCCCCGCCGTCAACGCTGATCTTAAGCGTCTGATTCCCGGCGTTGATGGTATAGGGCTCAACTACCGATCCAAGGAAACGCGGCCACCGGTTTCCATCAGCGGGGGTCAAAGAGAAGACAGTGCCAAATGCACCAGAGAGATTCGTGCCGATGTTGTTTGACAGTTCCACGTTTTGGATGTTCGACGCCGCCCCGCCGCCATTGCCGGCGGTTTGTACTTCAGGAACCAGGCTGCGTCCCTGGTTTCCGAAGGCCGCGCACTGCGACCAGAGCCTGTCCAGGAAGTTGTTCGAGATGCGGCCGAATAGAAGACTCTTGCTCTCCCAGTGATTCTTGACTGAGTAGCCACACAGCAATCCGGTAACGCCATCTGTAGCGTTCCACTGGTTATCGACGTGCCGCCAGGTAATCGTGCCATCCGTCAAGTTGGAGTTGACGCCGGTGCCCGCCCAGTTCGGCTCCGATCCACCGCTCTTACCCGTGCTCACCGCTATGAATACCGGACCAGCCCCAGTAGAACTCACGATAGCCTGACCGATTCGGTACCATGTGTTCGCCGCCCAGGTTACCGTGAGCGCGTAGGGGTCGTGCTGAATGTGGTTGCCGATCAGGTCCACGTACTGCGCTCCTACGGTGGTCTGGTCGAGCCACCCGAACGCCCCATTCGCTGACAATACAGGCGTCTTCACCGCGGCAGGATATGCGCCCCATGTGACAGTTTCCGTGCCGCCGATGAACATGTTGTTTGCTACCAGGACGCGATCTGTTGAGGTCCCCACTGGTCCGCCAACCAGACATTGGGAGTCTCCGGTGCCGCCGTCCATTAGGGTCGGGGAAATGCAGTCAAACCAGTTGTCGCGCACCGTCCCGAGGTATACGTCGAAATTCATGCCGCGCCGCGTGACGTTATACGGACTGGTCTGAATATAATTGGATCGGAACGTAATGTTCGTCGGCATGTCGGCCTGAACGATGAGGGCCGTATCGGTCGCGCAGGCGGAACTGACCGCCCCGAGGGATATATAGCAAGGGCTTTGACCACGAGTCGTTGTCTGACTGAACCGCAAGCCTTGAATCACCCAGCCGTTTGCGGGGCAGTGATTAGAACCGCCACCACAATCCAGGCCACCGTTATGCGTATAGAGCACCATCGGCGTGCCGGAGGTAGCTTGGATGTTGGGCAGGAGTGATGCGTAAGCCGGAGTGATGAGGCTGCCGGTTGGTGGCAGCGAGGACATCGCAAAGTTCTCAACGTAGATCGGGTTCGCGCCACACTGAATGGAGTTGCCGCCGGGGAGGTAAAACGGCGGATACGGGTTTGCCTGTGCCTTCAGTTGAACGTGATCGCCGCACGCCCGCGAATTAATAGCCGTTTGAATACTCGCTGTCGCGTAGGAGCAGCCGGAATCACACACCGTGACCGTGGCTGACCAAATAGTTATCTGCAATAGAAAGAAGGTAAGTGTTAGTCGCATGACTCAATTCGCCATCAAGACATACCAGGGAAGGCTATCGTTGCCTGAGTTTGTAATCCCACCGCACGCGGACGGAAAAGCCAACGATGCCCCGCTTCCGGTGCTGGCGCTCCCCGCAGTTCCTTGGTTATTTCCGGAGAGATTCATGAGCAACGGAACAACCCCGCTGCTGTTGGTCGCTGCATAGCTTTTTTGCGTGGTCCCGTCGCTCGTCACAGCCATATAGTAGGCGCCGGCGTTCAGAGATACCGGACCAGTTGCAAAAGTGGACAGGACTCCCCCAGTGGAACTTGGTGTTTGCGGAGTTGTGTGTGCCAAAAGCGTGCTACATGTGGAGTCGTAAATTCCAAAACTGACGAAAGTTGAGTCGCTGACCAGAGCATCCCAACCCAGCTTGTTGAGGGTAATCGATGCTGGAAGTGCAAACTTCCATACGTGAACCTTGTTGTTCGCCGCAAAGGGCACGGTTTGGGCCAGCCCGGTGTTAGACCATGGGACCGGTGCCCACAGCGCCCCGGCGCCGAAACTTGGCGTTGATCCACCGGCGCCGCCTGGTTTGGCTACGATCCTCCACTGCGCCCCGTCGAACTGCGCGAGGAAGGCATCGTTCTGATTCACCATCGACAGTGTTGCGGATCCGTCGATGTTATGGCCGTTGCCATTGATCGTACACGCCGAAGATCCGAGATTCTTGAACCACTGCACCAGGCCTGTTGTGGGCAAGGGCGGAAGATTCAAGCTAAGTGGCCCGCCGGCTGTAGCCGTGTCGCAGAGAACCCCCCAGTCCGCCGTCGTCGTCGTGTACGCGGTCGCCTTCGTAATAATCTGCTGGCTCATATTGTTTAAGCCGGAAAAGACGTTGTTGGCCCCTAAAAACGGGACCACCGTCGGGTCTACGTTCACGGTAGGTTGTGTCACCGTACCGCCGATGGTCGTCCCGGTGCCAGGGGCGATGTTGCTGCCAGTAGCCTGAACAGACCACACGTTTGTGGACGTGCAGCCATACAGATTGGTGCCCGCTGGAGCGCTGGGATTGAAAAACAATTCCCCCGCTAAACAGGTAGACGGCAAATTGCTCCCGACCTTTGCGGGTCGAGTGGAAATAGCTCCCGAAAAATCAACATCCTTGGTTTGCGTCCGCAAGTCTACGAGCGTCTGCGCGTCACACAATGCGCACATCAGGAAAATCAGCATCGTCTTCATGAAGAACAGGCCCTCCCTCTTCAGCTCAATCTTATTTTAGACTTACGCCCTTTTAGAGCGAACGGATCACGTCGGCTCTGGAGTTGAGCGAAGTCCCTTCTCTCACCACCAACATTGGCAGGCGTTGCCCGCAGGCGTACAGAATCGGTTCTTGAAAGCTCTGATTTCATTGCGAATCGAAATCGCCTGCACCCGCGAACGTCGCGCCAAATACTGCGATCGGGATCCATCAAGCGGTGTTGTTGCGGACCGAGCTATCAATTGACAGGTAAATCGAAGCGTCCAGCCTGAGGAATAACGAGGACGTGGAAGGAACGATCGCTAGCTTGGCCCACCACCCGAACCGCATCATTTGTTCGAGTGATTTATTGTTTGAACTTTAAGAAGAAAGTGCTATAGTACCAGAAACCAGGTTACCCGTGTCCATGGGATGAGGCCTTCGCCGGCGCTAATTAAGGCGACGATCTCAACTACGTTCATTCATCCTGTCGGAACTCAGCCGTAGTCGTCTGGAGCTAAAGCGCTCTCAGAAACCCCCCTGATCTGTGGCTGCCCTCAGGTGAAGCGCCGCGTTAAAAAAATGAAACGATCCTGCAGAGGAAGTGTTGACCCCCTAGGTCCGAAGTCCTACGTAGACGAAGAACCGCGTGGACGTATTAAGTGTAACCACCGATATCAGCAGCAAAAGGTGTTTATGGAGGATGTAAGAGCTATCGCCAGCCCACTCGTTGGTCGATAAAACTGTCATATGCAGCGTACGAGACTCGCGTTGGTACTAGGATTTGCCTCTCACATCATGGGACAGGCCAGTGTAAATCCAGCCACTCTCCCCAGTGTTTTAATTGATACGACTTATCAAACCCCGACTGGTAGGTCAATTCCTCTTGGGCCCAGCGACGATCTTCAGGCTGCCCTGAATGCCGCGTTACCGGGAGACGAATTGGTGTTGCAAGCTGGGGCTTCGTGGGTCGGAAACTTTATCCTTCCCGCCAAGGCGTGCGGGATGGTGACGATCCGCACATCCGCCTTGACTGCATTTCCAGAAGGCGTCCGAGCCACTCCTTCGCAGGTCGCCTCCATGGCGTCGATTATTTCTCCCAACTCGGCTCCGGCGATCAACGCGGCGCCAGGAGCTTGCGGGTATCAGCTGGTTGGCATCGAGGCGACCGTCCAGAGTGGGACCATCAACTATTCTGTCGTTGCACTCGGGGTCGGTTCGGAATCCGCCGCGCAGCTCCCCTCCACCATCTTCATCGAGCGAAGCTGGATCCATGGGACGCCCGCGTGTAGCTGCAAGCGCGGCGTGCAGATGAACGGCAGGAATCAGGCCGTAGTGGACAGTACGATTACAGATATTCACTATCAGGGAATCGACTCGCAAGCTGTCGAGGGCTGGGCAGGTCCCGGGCCTTTCAAAGTTGTTAATAACGAGCTGCAGGCCGGAAGTGAGGTGGTCTGTTTTGGCGGCGCGCCGCCGAGCGTCGTGGGAACGATTCCGTCTGACATTGAAATCCGGCGAAACCACATCACCAGACCGCTTTCGTGGATGGGCAAGGGGTGGCTCGTCAAGAACCTTTTTGAACTTAAAAACGCGCAACGCGTCCTGTTCGATTCCAACATCGCTGAAAACAACTGGGTCGAAGGGCAGGCAGGTTTTGCGGTCTTGTTTCAAGGTATTACTGTCGATTCGGGTGATTGGGCGATCGTGAGCGACGTCACGGTGACGAACAACATAATCCGGCACTCGGCGAACGGTATCAATTATTGCGGGGGTTGTTACCTTACTCCCAACGCCCCACTCGGCTCAAAGGCGACCCGGATATTTGTAGCGAACAACCTATTCGATGACATCGGGAATACGCTTTACTCCGCCGGCAACCAAGTAGGTATACAAGTTCAAATTCTGACCAACACCGCGAATGTGACAATGGATCACAATACGTTTGTGAGCGCCGCCAGTGCGCAGGAGACTGCGATCCTAGACGGTCCTCCCTCCCCAGGCATTACTCTCACCAGCAATATCTTTGGGCATGGAGGCTACGGCATTCTCGGCAATAGTTTTGGAGAAGGTACTCCGGCGATCAATCACTACTTACCCGGATCGGTCGTCACTGGCAACTTGCTTGCTGCGCCTCCGGCGGGAGGGGTGCCGCCCTACCCATCAGGTAACGCATTTCCGCCCAGTTGGGATGCGATTCAGTTCGCGAACTTCAACAACGGAAGCGGTGGCGACTACCACCTGGCGGCTGGGAGCCCCTATATCACCGCGGGTGTTGGAGGAAGCGTTCCGGGCGCCGACATAACCATGCTCAACGCGAATACCGCTAATGTGATCTCTGGCTCTACGTCTGGCATCGCTATTGCGATCACGTCGCCGTCCTTCAACTCGACGTTCACCACGTCGAGCAGTACGATCAACCTGAGCGGCACCGCGTTCGATAGCGCGGGCGTCACCCAGGTCACCTGGGCGACAGACCATGGAGCCAGCGGGTTCGCAACGGGAACCAGCAACTGGGCGATCAACGGACTCGCACTACCAACTGGGGTCACGAAGGTCACAGTCACGGCTCGCAATACGATGGCCAGCCAGGGGAGCGCGATGATTTCACTGACGTACACGCCGGACTCGACACCGCCGGTTATCGCCGTCACCTCTCCGACTTCCACCGGGACTTACTCCGCATCGAGCAGCACTATCAACCTGGCCGGTACCGCATCCGACGACGTGGGCGTAGCCCAGGTCACTTGGGCCACTGATAAGGGAGCCACCGGTACGGCAACCGGAACTTCCAACTGGACGATCAGTGGAGTGCCGGTGTCATCCGGATCCACTCAAATCACCGTAACCGCCCGTGACGCAGCCGGCAATGCATCCAGCGCATTACTAGCGGTCACGTCTTCGTTCTCTGGCCTTTCGGATACCACTCCACCGACCATTGTCATTACATCTCCCACCTCCGGCTCGAGCTTCACTGCATCCAGCAGTACGATCAGCATAGCCGGCACGGCATCGGACAATGCAGCCGTAACACAGGTCACCTGGTCCACCGATAAGGGAGCCAGTGGCATAGCCACGGGAACAACCAACTGGACCATCAATGGACTTACTTTGGCGTCGGGAACCACGCAGATCACGGTAACTGCCTCAGACGCATCCGGCAACGTAGCCAGCCGTTCTCTGACGGTGGCCTATACGGCGCCCGATACGACTTCACCCACCATCGCCATCACGTCACCGACTACGGGGACCACGTTCTCGACTACCGGCACCAGCATTACCCTGAACGGTATTGCGGCGGACAACATTGGAGTTACCCAGATCGCATGGGTGACGGATCGCGGGGGCAGCGGCGCCGCCTCCGGGACCACTTCCTGGAGCACAGGCGGAATTCCGCTGCAAAGCGGGTCTACTCAGATCACTGTGACGGCCTATGACAGGGCAGGTAATCAAGCCCAGCGAACGCTGGCCGTGACAACCCCTCCACAGCCGGATACAACTGCGCCGACGATAAACATTACTTCGCCGACATCGGCGGCTACTTTCAGCACCGCCGGCACTACCATCAGCTTGAGCGGTACTGCCACGGACAACGTGGGCGTAACTCAGGTCACCTGGGTATCAAGTGCGGGAGGCAGCGGCTTGGCGGCAGGAACCAGTTCCTGGAACGCGAGCGGAATTGCTCTGCAGAGCGGCTCCAATCAGCTTACCGTCACGGCCCGCGATGCCGCCGGAAACCAGAAAAGCGCGATCATCACAGTGACCTCCACGGCATCGAACCCAGTGAAAGCCTCCTCCGTGGTCATCACATCTCCGACTTCGAGCCCGGTGTACACCACTTCGGTCGATACCGTCAGCCTCGCAGGAACCGCATCTGCCAGTGCCGGAGTGATTCAGGTCACCTGGTCTGCCGACCGCGGAGACGGCAGCGGAATAGCGACCGGGACCACGTCCTGGGTTGTGAACCAAGTCAATCTTAAGAACGGCACCAACACCATCACGATCACTGCGCGCGATTCGGCCAACGATCTGTCAAGTCAGGTGATCCAGGTGGTCTACTCACCGCCGAGCGTCAAGACGAAGAATCTTCCAAAGGCGCAGGCCGGCCAACAGTACACCTACAGTTTGGCTGTAGACGGAGGAGTACCGCCCTATTCCTGGTCGGCGTCTGCTTTGCCGGCTGGACTGAGCTTGAGCCCCGACGGCCTCATCAGCGGAAAGCCGCTGACGACTGGCACGTATGATGTGAATGTTGTTGTGCACGACAGCGCAGTATCCGACAGCGCGACGCTTACTCTGTCGGTAGACCCGTGGGTTGATTTTGTCTCGACAGCCACCTTTAGTCCGGCATGGGCAGCTCCCCAATCCATGCTCACGGCTGTGGGCTGGCAACTTTCCGCTGGGACGGCAACAGCGGACCCCGGGTCGTTACCGACTATCCTGGCGGACACTACAGTGACGGTCCGTGACGCGGAGGGAAAAGATCATTTGTCACCGCTCTACTTTGTGTCGCCAGATCAGATCAATTTCGTGGTGCCTGCCGAAACTGCTTTGGGCAATGCAACCATTACCATCGCAAGTGCCGGCAGATCCGTCATTTCAGACACGATCTATGTAGCTTCTGTAGCGCCCTCCATCTTCGAAGCGAATGCGGAAGGCTTGGCGGCCGCAAATCTTTTGCGAATCCGAGGGGACGTCTCAGAGTACGATCCGATATCACAGCGTGATCCCACGACGAGCCAAGTCGTAGCGGTTCCGATTGACTTAAGCCCTGAAACGGACAGCTTCTTCCTGATCATGTATGGAACCGGCGTGCGCTTTCGGTCGAGCGTGGACTCGGTCAAGGCGACCGTGGGTGGTATCGATGCACCAGTCGTGTACGCTGGCTCCGCCGGCTCCAGCGACGGCCTGGATGTTTTGAGCATTAAACTCCCAACGGAAGTGCATGGATGGGCCGATGTTGTCACCACAGTTGACGGGGTGGCGGCCAATACCGTACGTATTCTGATTAAATAGTCTGAGTGGAGTCTGATAAGCATTTTCGCCGATCCGATTCCCAGGGGTGTTAAAGCCGAATTTCGCGCGAAGCCATAGAAGGGTTTCGCGCAGTCGGTATGGACCTCGGCTGAATGCCCACAAGGTCGCCCGTCTCGCCTTCCATCATGCGTAGTTACCGGGAGATCAAGTTCCGTTTACGTCAGGAACTAACCAACCTGCGTTTGCTGGCCCATCCGCCCCGCCTGCCTCAAGCCTTACCTCCGCCGATTCTGGCTCCCTTGCCCGCAATCCTGGTTCCTGATGCAGACGAGATCGCGAGGCTGGCGGAAGAAATCCGGCATCATCAGCTTCCGCTGTTTGACAGACGGCTCGATTTTAGTTCTCCCATTCCCTGGCGTCGCGATGCAATCAGCGGGCTGGAGACACCGAAGAAGTACTTCCGCCGGATTCCATACTTGGATTCGAAGAAGGCCGGCGACCACAAGATCATTTGGGAGCTGAATCGGCACCAGCACATAGTAGTGCTCGCTCAAGCAGGCGATGAAGCGTCCTGGCAGGAGCTGCTTTCGGAGCTAGACACCTGGCTGGATCAGAATCCATTCCAGCGCGGAATTAACTGGGTGAGCGCGTTAGAAGTCGCCTTCCGCGCCTTATCTTGGATTCAAATTTATCAGATCGCCGGAAACCGCATGCAGCCCGAGTTTCGCCGGCGGTTCCTCGAAGCTCTCTATCGCCACGGTTGCCACATCCATGCGAACCTATCGATCTATTTCTCACCAAACACGCATCTTCTGGGTGAGGCAGTGGTGCTGCATGCTTTGGGTACGCTGTTTCCTGATTTCCCGGAAGCGCGGAACTGGGTCGAATCCGGACGCGAGTGGGTTCGTCATGAATACGGCCGCCAGGTGCGCCCAGACGGTAGCCATTTCGAACAGTCTTCCTACTACCATGTGTATGCGCTCGACATGTTCCTGTTTCATGCTCAATTAGCGGGTGCTTCAGAAAAGGATCGAGCGATCCTTGGCCGCATGGCGAGCTTTCTGGAGGCACTCTTGGGGCCTAATGGAGAGTTGCCGTTTCTAGGAGACGACGACGGAGGACGACTGTTCCATCCATATGGCCCCCGTTCCTTGTTTGGGCGCGATACTCTCCATGCGGCAAATGCGTTCCTTGGCCGGGCCACAGGCGAAAGAGAGTCGAGGCTCTTTGAAGACGCCGGCATCGCCGTGATGGAATCGGGGGACCGGCATATCCTGATTGACGCTGGCCCTTTTGGGCCAGGATCAGCAGGTCACAGCCATTCCGATACGCTAAATATCGTGGTCCGTTCAGGACGAGAATGGCTTCTGATCGACCCTGGTACGTTTACATATATTGGCGATCCCGAATGGCGGGCTTTGTTCCGCGGTACCAGCTCCCACAATTCGGTTCGCGTGGCCGGACGGGATCAGGCCATCCAGGCAGGGTCTTTCCGCTGGACCAATCCTCCACGAGTGCGCGTTTTGGAGTGGAGCACTTCAAGCGCCCGGGACACTCTCGTGGCCGAATGCGAATACTTCGGCTTTATCCATCGTCGCCGGGTAGTGTTTGAGAAGCCCAGCCGCGTAGTCGTCACTGATGACATCACCGGCCCTCCCGGTCAACACGCTTTGGAGCAATTCTGGCATCTCGGCTCAATCGGCGCGATTCGGCACCTCGCGGTGGAAGGCGGCGTCGTGCGCGAAGCTTGGCGCTCCGACTGTTTTGGCAGCAAGCAACTTGGACCAGTCGTCGTCGTCGAAAAACGAACGGAGTTACCATGCCGGCTTGAGGCTTCGATTCAGTTTTGACGGATGAAGCCTAGTACTGCTGTGAGTAATCGCCTATCCCTGTCGGGAGTGCTGCATGTTAAACTTGGCGCGATGTATGTTTGCCCCTTCCCGGTGATTGATTTCCGATGATCCGGATCTTCCGCGTTTCGATCCCCTCCAGTGTGCTTGCACTCATCGTGCTGGAAACAGCCCTTCTATTCGGCTGCTACATCATCTCGGCCCGCCTCGTCATCGATGAAGATTTGGAATTCTATTTTTTGTACGACGGGGGTTGGCTTTCCATCGGGCTGGTTGTCGCCAGCATCCAGTTGGGTCTCTATTTGCAGGATCTATATGAGCACTTGCGACCCCGCTCCCATATCTACCTTGGGCAACAAGTCTCGCTAGTCCTGGGAGGAACTTTTCTTTTGCAGGCCCTGTTAGGCTACGGGCGCTCTACACTCCAATTGAATAAATGGACCATGATGTACGGCAGCCTGGCCGTACTGCTGGTGCTGCCGATTTGGCGGATCGCCTACTATTCCGTGGTCAGCAAGGCTCTTCCGCCAGAAAAACTGCTGTTTCTGGGCTCATCGTCAGCGTTGCGAGGGATTGCGCTGCGGCTAGGGGAACGACCGGAGATGGGGTCGGTCGTAATCGGATATCTGAGTCCGGCTCCGGCCGGTTTCTATCGTACGCCCTGGCTCGGCGACTTGGATCAGCTGCAGGAGGTCGTCAGCCGCCTCCAGCCGAATCGCATTGTCGTAGGGTTGGTCGAAAGCCGTGGACGGCTCCCTATGCAGCACCTGCTTGACCTGAGATTCTCCGGGATCCCGATCGAAGAAGCTCCCAGTGCTTTCGAATCCGTTTTTGGACGCGTCTCGATTCAGGACCTGCGTCCGTCCCAGCTTATTTTCTCGCAGGAAATGGGCCCGCGACACTCGATGGTGTTGCTGCAGCGCCTGTACTCGGCGGCGCTGGGTGTTATCGGCATGGTGGTCACGTTGCCCATCATGGCGGCAGTCGCGCTGGTCGTGAAGTTCTCTTCCCCCGGACCCATCCTGCTTCGGCAAACCCGCGTAGGCCTGCATGGCAGACACTTTGTCTTGTACAAATTCCGCTCGATGTATGCCGACGCCGAGGCGCGCACGGGGGCTGTGTGGGCCAGCAAAAACGATCCCCGCATCACTCCCGCTGGACGTTGGCTTCGTCGCCTGAGATTGGATGAATTGCCACAGTTCTTCAACGTCGTCAGCGGTCACATGTCGATCGTCGGCCCCCGTCCGGAGCGGCCAGAGTTCTCCGCCATGCTGGAGGAAAAGATCCCCTTTTACCGGCAGCGTCATTGGGTAAAACCGGGGATCACCGGATGGGCGCAAATCAACCACAAATACGGAGACACGATCGAAGACTCACTGACGAAACTTGAATACGACCTGTATTACATCAAGAATCTAGGACCGGCACTGGATGCCTATATCATTTTTCACACGATGAAAGTGATGCTGCTGTGGCGCGGAGCGCAGTAGTCACACCAACAGCAGTTATACGAACAAACCCGACCCGACCAGATCAAGAACTGGGCGCCCGCTATTCCGAATGGCCTGCGCGAGTTCAGCCGAAGGTGGTTGAGCCAGCACGACGTGATCGGCCCACTCCAGCACGCTCTCTACGTTCGATTGGAGCAATCGCCCGATGTGCGGGATCGCGGTTAGGATGAAATCGCGGTTGCTCCCGTAGATGGAGTCCAGGCGGATATGAGGATCATAGACGCGAACCTGGCGGCCTTTGCCGATGAGCTGTTCCAGAAGGGTGACCACCGGGCTCTCTCGCAGATCGTCGGTATTTTCCTTGAATGCCAGGCCGATTACTCCGATCCGCTCGGAGGGAAGATCGAGGATGTCTTGAATGGCGCGGCTCAGATGTGCCTGATTGGCGGGAAGCACGGATTCCAGAAACGGGAGCTTAACATCTAACCGGGCAGCACGGTAGTTCAGCGCCCGAAGATCCTTTGGAAGGCAGGAGCCCCCGAAGGCGAACCCAGGTTTCAGGTAGGCTGTTGAAATATTCAGGCGCGTGTCATGACAAAGCGTTGTCATGACCTCCCGCGCATCGATATTCAATTTCGCCGAGAGCGCTCCAACTTCGTTGGCGAAGGAAATCTTCACGGCGTGAAACGCGTTACAAGCATACTTGATCATTTCCGCGGTGCGCAGGGAAACCAGCCGTGCTTCGACGCCCAGCCCGTCGTACAAACCCGCCGTCAGGCGAACTGCTGCAGAGTCGGAGCCTCCCACTACCACCAGCGAAGGTTCCCGGAAATCGCGCACCGCCGAGCCTTCTCGGAGAAATTCCGGATTGGATACCACCGAGACATGGGGAAGCCCGGCCAGCGCCGGAATGATTACGTCTTCGCAGGTTCCCGGAAATACGGTGCTCCGGATGGCCACAATTAGAGGTTTGGTCCTGCCGGCCACGCTGGCGGCGACCTCTTCCACGGCTCGCTTCATCTGATCCAAACCCAGGTTGCCGTTTCGTTCCGAGGGAGTACCCACGCAGACCATGACGATATCGGCGTCACGCACTGCCTCACCGGCCGAAGTCGTGGCGCGCAGGCAACCCGACTTGATTCCGCTCTCAACCAAAGCTTCCAGGCCGGGCTCGTAGAATGGAGCGCGCCCTTCCGTGATGTTCTTTACCTTGGATTCATCGCGATCGACGCCTATCACCGAATGACCCAATTCCGCTAGGCACGCTGCCGTCACGCAGCCTACGTACCCGAGGCCGAGCACCGCGACACTTTGTTTCGAACTATCCATAGTTGTTTCTACTATCGTAATGCGCTTCCCACCCGCGAACCTAGTGCCAGCGGAGATATTTTCAGCTTTGCTTCCGGCTATTCCTCTGGATCTACGTATGCTACTTAGTTGGACAACCTAAATCACTTAGCGGTAACCCCCAAGGCCCTAGGGGGCATGGAGCTTCCGGCCTATGGCGATTCGCGCACGCAAAGAGCAACATGGCATCATGCTGAAAGAGATGCTGATCGAGGCGCCTCTCGTGTCTGCGGAACGACCGGATCAGCGACGCACCTCACGCGAGAAGCTGAATCGGCCCGCCATTGTGACTGTGGGGCTTGGTGGCCGTGTGGTTCCAGGCGAACTTCGGAACGTCAGTGCGGGCGGTACCCAGCTTCGGCTCGGTGAGCCTCTCTCGGCCTCCACGCTCATCAGAGTTGAATACGACGACAATCTCCTTCTTGGAGAAATTGTGTATTGCCAGCAGGAAGAATCCCACTGGCTCGTCGGCCTTCGCATCGAGCATGGTCTGTTCGGTCTCGCGGCTCTTGCCGAAGCGATGATTCCCTACCGGTAACTGGTTCAGGATTTAGCCCGGAATACCTTTCCAAGAGCCATTACTTTCGCAGGCGGCCGAGGATGTCTGTGGTGACGTAGTCCTTGTTTTCGGGAATCTGGGGGAACTGCGAAGGTCCGGTCTACGCGGCCAATTCCGGTATTGTACGCAACCCGGCGCCAGAGCTAGATCTCCATGGTAGCAATCGAGCTACTGGAGTTGGAATACGACCTGGTCTATACGGCCAATCTGTCTCCGAGTTTTGACTTTAGGATTATCATCCGATCTGTTTCCTGAGGGGACATGAGTGTCCCCGCGTCGGCGGCATCATTTGCATCAGCCACCCGGTTTTTCTGCCACTTTGAGCCTTGATCCACAGACCTTCTGGATTGAATAAAGTTTGCTCCTGATCCGGACGATTAGACTCTAGAACCCCCTTCGTCGGGGTACTAGAACCAAACCATGGCAAGGAGCCCAGAGTGAAAGCTGCAAAACGTCTCAAGCGATTGATATTCCTAGGATTGTTTGCATGTGCAGCCCTTTGGGGGCAAACTACAATCCCCGTGCGGGTCGGCCTGAGTATACCAGGTACGATTTTCTTGGTGGACGGACAGGCTTACACCTCCACACAAATCTTCCACTGGAGCGTGGGAAGCAATCACCAGGTGTATTTCGTCCCGACTGCCGAACCGGATGGCACCCTCAGCAACCACCAGTACCTGGCGACTCCAGGCGTTCGCTACACCTTCGGAGGATGGAGTCTGACCGGTCAGGAAACACCTGCATCACAAGGACCGCTCGTGAGCGTGACGGTCGGGCCGACACTT
>Ga0105241_10000625_pt1 | contig 26580 bp, 22 predicted proteins | sample KBSC64metaG_FD_80422 | JGI IMG/M metagenome (GOLD analysis project Ga0105241, IMG submission 80422) | Corn rhizosphere microbial communities from Kellogg Biological Station, Michigan, USA - KBS C6-4 metaG | ecosystem: Host-associated > Plants > Roots > Rhizosphere > Soil | place: Michigan, USA... | reverse complement strand
CGGTGGTGGCTGAACCATTGCTTGTCCAGAGTGTCGACCGGCTGACCGCGCAGGCGCAGGCGGGCGGCACCGCATTCGACAAGGCCTGGCCAGCAGCGGACAAGGCAGCGCGGGCTGCTTCGGGATCGGCGGTTTCCAGCGAGGCCTGGGTGGCGGCACAGACCGCGCTCAGCGCATTGGAATCGGCGCGTAACGACAGCGTTTCGGCGCTTGCCAGCCTGGACGTGCTCTATGTCGAGCGCAGCAATGCGGCGGCGGAAGGGAAGGTCAGCGGCGGCATCGAAACGATCGATGCTGCGCGCGCATCGGTGCTGGCGATTGTCGACAGCCAGAATGACCGGCTCGATGCGCTCAAGGGGCGACTGGCTCAGCCGTAAATGCGCAAGGCAGGCCTGCCTCCGCGGCAGGCGCGCCTCATTCTCCCGAGAACGCTGCCTTCACCGCGCCCTTATGCGCCTTGCCATTATGCACATAATGTTCGACCCCTTCACGCATGTCGATCAGCACTTCGTCGGACAGGTCGCGCATATATTTGGCCGGGCGGCCGGCCCAAAGCTGGCGGTGAGGCACCGTCTTGCCCGGCGAGAGCAGCGCGCCCGCCGCGAGCATGGCGTCGCTCTCCACCGTACCGCCGCTCATGACGATGGCGCCCAGCCCCACAAAGGCGCGGTCCTTCAGCACGCAACCATGAACCATCGCCATATGGCCGATCAGCACATCCTCCCCGATGATCGTCGGCCAACCCTCGGACGGCCGCCCGTCGATATGATCGCCGGGGCTGTCGCAATGCACGACCGAACCGTCCTGGATATTGGTGCGGGCGCCGATATGGACGAAGTTCACATCCGCCCGGATCACGCAATTATACCAGATGCTGACGTCCGGGCCGATCTCCACGTCTCCGATGATCCGGCATCCCGGCGCGATGAAGGCGCTGGGGTGGATCCTGGGCGCCTTGCCGTTGAAGGGGATGATCGAAACTTCGGGATGCTCATGGCGGGAATGATCGGTCATGTCAGGCTCCCAGCAGTCGCGCGGCGTGGAGCGCATGATAGGTCAGGACGCCTGAGCAGCCGGCACGCTTGAACGCCAGCAAGGTTGCCAGCACCAGCGCATCGCGGTCCCCCGCCCCCACGGCGGCGGCGGCCTCCAGCATCGCATATTCGCCCGACACCTGATAGGCGAAGACCGGTACTTCGAACCGATCCTTCACCTGGCGGATGATGTCCAGATAGGGCAGGCCCGGCTTCACCATCACGCTGTCGGCGCCTTCCGCAATGTCCAGCGCAACCTCGCGCAGCGCTTCCGCACTGTTGGCGGGGTCCATCTGGTAGGTCTTCTTGTTGCCCTTCAGCAGCCCGCCGGAGCCCACCGCATCGCGAAACGGACCGTAGAAGGCGCTCGCATATTTGGCGGCATAGGCCATGATCTGCACATTGGCGTGGCCTTCCTCCTCCAGCGCCTCGCGGATGGCGCCGACGCGGCCGTCCATCATGTCGCTGGGCGCGATGATGTCCGCGCCTGCCGCGGCCTGGTTCAGCGCCTGGCCGATCAGCACATCGATGGTGGCGTCATTGACGACATAGCCCGCTTCGTCCAGCAGCCCGTCCTGCCCGTGCGCGGTATAGGGGTCGAGGGCCACGTCAGTAAGGACGCCGATGTCGGGCACCGCATCCTTTATGGCGCGAATGGCACGACACATCAGATTATCGGGATTGAGCGCCTCCTCCCCATCGTCGCTACGACGCTCCGGCTGAGTATTGGGGAAAAGCGCAAGGCAGGGAATGCCCGCCGCCTGCGCGTCTCTCGCGCGCTCGACCATCAGGTCCACCGACCAGCGCGAAACGCCGGGAAGCGACCCGATCGGTTCCTCCACCCCCTGTCCCTCGGTGACGAACAGGGGCCAGATGAAGTCGCTGGGCGTCAGGCGGTTCTCGGCGTGCATTGCCCGGCTCCAGGCGGAGGCACGGGTGCGGCGCAAGCGAAGCGCCGGATAGGAGGCATGGGTCATGGCCGGGTGTTTAGGCCCCTGCCCTCCTCGGATCAAGCAGCAGCGCTCTATTTGACGAAGCGGCGGAAGAAGCTGTCTTCGTTCCAGGCCGGCCGCCGATCAGCAATGGCGATACGCAGCGCGACGGCGGCGACATAATCGTTGAGCCTGGCGGCTTCGGCCGGCATCACCGGCTGGTTCGTATCGTCCCTGGGCGAATGGTAGATATTGGCGCGCCATGCCCGTTCGACCACCGCCTCGGGCGTGCCCGCCTTGAACCCATATTTGAAGAACAGCGCGGGGATACCCATCCGGATGAAGCTATATTGGTCGGAGCGGACGAAGACGTTCCGATCAGGGAAGGGATCGGGCGTGATTGGCAGGTTCATTGCCATGCTCACCGCGTCGGCGTCCTTGCCCAGGCTGCTCTGGTCATAGCCGATCGGGGTCACGCTGGTGAGCGGGAAGATCGGCAGCGCCATGTCGAAATTCAGGTCAGCCACCATCGCCCTTTGCCGCACTGTCGGACGCCGCACGAAATAGCTGGAGCCGAGCAGGCCCTTCTCCTCGGCAGTGACGATCGCGAAAAGGATGGATCGGCGCGGCTTCACCTTCCCGCCGGCCAGCGTCCGCGCGATTTCCAGCAGGCTTGCCACGCCAGATGCATTGTCGAGCGCGCCATTGTAGATCGCATCCCCGTTGATCGGCGTGCCGATGCCATATCCGTCGAGATGGGCGGACAGGACGACATATTCCTTTTTGAGCCGCGGGTCCGCGCCGGGCATGACTGCCAGGATATTGGGCGAGGAGAGGTCCGCTCGCTTCGCCGCCACCCTGGCGTCCAGATGCTGCGCAAGCGGGAAGGCCGGGACCGGACCGGAACTGTCGGCAGCCGCAGCGATCTGATCGAAATCATGGCCCGAACCGGCAAAGAGCATCGCGGATTTCGCCGGGTCGAGCTGAGCGACGAGGAAGGGCGTCAGGGTCTCCCGCAGGGCCGCGTCGCGGAAGTACAGGGCCGGTTGGCTAGCCAGCGCCACGCGCCTGTCCCAGGGAATTTCGACCTGCCTGGGCGTCACAAGCTGGACCAGCCCCAGCGCGCCCTGCTTTGCCAACCATGCCGCCCGCTCCGAACGCGCATGGGACTTGAGCGCACCGGAGATGCCGACCGGGCCGCCCGATATGACCACCACGATCTTGCCTTTGAGGTCCAGGCCCGCAAAATCATCATGCCCCACCTCCGGCAGGTGCAGGCCATAGCCGGCGAAGACCAGAGGCGCAGTCACGGTTTCCGGGACCGGGCCGCCTCCTCCGGAAAAAATGATGTCAGCCGGCACCGACAGCGCAGTCTCTCCACCTGCTCCCTTCAACGAAGCGTGACTCTCCTTCGACAGGATCACCTGCTCGGTAAAGGCAATGGGCTGTTTGTAACCGTGGGTTCCCGCAGGCTTCAGCCCCAGCGCCCGAAGCCGACCGATCACATAGTCAGCCGCCCTGTCATAGCCCGGCCTGCCAGTGCCCCGCCCCTCAAAGCCATCGTCGGCGAGCGTGCGAACATGGTTCCACCAGGCCTGGCCCCGATCATCCGGCGCGGCAGCGCCCGCAGTGCTGATCAAGCCCAGCAGAAGAGCGAAAATCCACTTGCGCATCAGCCACCTGCCCCTTTTCGAAACCCGGACGATCTTGCCTGATCCGGTGCGACGAACAAGGGGCTTGGAACCGCTACGGCCCGTCCCTATCAGAATCGACGCTAAAGATTGGGAGATCGCCATGTCGCTGCCTCGTTTGCTGCTCCTGTCAGGCGCCATGATGGCATGGATCGCTCCGGCCATGGCCGCCACGCGCGGCTTCACCATCACCAGCTTCGACGCCATCCGCGTCGATGCACCGGTTGAGGTGGTGATCACGACTGGCGCGGGCGCTTCGGCCCGGGCGGAGGGCGATCAGGGAATGCTGGACCGGCTGAAGGTGGACGTGTCCGGCCGCCTGCTCTCCGTCACCATGGAGCGGCCCCGGCCGGGCGAAAAATCCGGCGGGCGGGCGGTGTTGCGCCTATCGACGGGAGATCTCGGCCGCGTGGTGCTGACCGGCGGCGGATCGGTGTCGGTCAGCCGGATGAAAGGGCTGCGCGGGGAGATCGTGCTGGGCGGCAATGGGGACATCAGCGTCGCGGCGGTGGATCTTGATCAACTCAGCCTGGGCGTGGCCGGAGCCGGCCGGGCGACCCTCTCCGGTCGGACCGGCGTCGCGTCCATCCGGGTCACCGGTCCCGGAGCGGTGATGGCGGAAGGCCTGCGGGTCCGCCAGGCCACCGTGGCGAATGACGGCCCGGGAAATGTGGCGCTAACGGCGGAGGTATCGGCCAAAGTGTCGGCATCCGGATCAGGCGACGTGACGGTGGCCGGCAAAGCGGCCTGCAGCGTCGACAATCGCGGAACGGGCCGGATCAGTTGCGGCGGGGAGGCCTATTAGGCTTCATAAACTCCGGAACGTCCGGGAAATAGCCAGGGTTAGGCAAGTCTTTACCTCAGATGCGGTAGGGCGGGCAGGATATGGACCGCCGGATTTCCTTATGCATCGCCTGCCCGCCATTACCCTGTTCCTGATCATGGTGACGCCCCAGCCCGCTTTTGCGCAAGTCGCCGTGGCGGACAGCGGCGATACGGCCTGGATGATGCTGTGCGCCCTGCTGGTGCTGCTGGCGGCACTGCCGGGATTGGCGCTGCGCCATGCGGGGCTGGCTCCCATGCGTAGCGCCCTGACGACAGGCGTGCAGGGATTGGTGGTTGCCGCCAGCGTTTCGCTGCTGTGGGCGCTTGTCGGCTACAGCCTGGCCTATGCGCCGGGCAGCGGATGGCTGGGCGGAAGGGCGCATCTGTTGCTGGCCAATCTGGGTGCGCTCCGCGACGGGTTGACCGTGCCGGAATCGACTTTCGTGCTGTTCCAGATGGCGCTGGCGATGCTTGCCGCGGGCCTGCTACCCGGCGCGGTGGCCGGGCGGGTGCGGCTGGGATGGATGGCAATGTTCACGCTGCTGTGGCTGTTGCTGGTCTATGCGCCGGTGGTGCACTGGGTCTGGGGCGGCGGGTGGCTCGCCAATCTGGGCGTCATGGATTTCGCTGGTGCGCTCGTCGTTCATCTGACCGCCGGATTTTCCGCGCTGGCGCTGGCGCTCGTCGTCGGCAAACGGCGCGCCCCCTCTTCGGGACATGCCCCGGTGCTGGGCATTTCAGGCGGCCTGCTGTTGTGGATCGGCTGGGCCGGCATATTGGGCGGATGGTCGTTCGGCGCGACGGACAATGCGGCGACGGCTGTTTTGAACGGCCATTTCGCCGCTTGCGCGGGCCTCTTCGGATGGATGCTGGTAGAACGGATCGACAAGGGACGCGTCACCGCCAATGGGCTGGTTTCGGGCCTGTTGGCAGGGCTGGTGGCGATCTCCGCCTGCGCTCCCCTGGTCGGGCCGGGCGGGGCAATGGCGATCGGGATGATCGCCGCCATCATCTGCCGTCTGGCCAAGGCCTTGCTGGGCCGGCACATCGACGATGCGGCCGACATTTTCGTGATCCACGGACTGGGCGGGCTGACGGGCGTGCTGCTGCTGCTCTTCTTCGTGCTGCCCGCTTTGGGCGGAGTCGGTTTCGCAACGGGCATCAGCCTTGGCGGCGCCTTCGTGGCTCAGTCGATCGGCATCTTGGCGGTGGCGCTTTGGGCAATGGCGGGCACGGCGATCATTGCACTGATGCTGTCTGTGGTCAGTCCCGCCCGGATCAGCGCGCGCGAAGAGGCGGAGGGGCTGGACGTCACCCGGCATGGCCAGCCAAGCTGGGATTTCCGCCAGGAATCATGAACGTCGCGGTCGGCATCTTCGCGCATCAGGAGGAACGGCGGATTGGGCTCTGCCTCGCTTCCCTGCCGCTCGATCGGGCGGACACCGTGTTCCATGTTCTGGTGAACGGGTCGAGCGATCATACTGCGGCGCGAGCGCGGGAAGCAGCCGGCGGACGGGCCCATGTCATCGTTCACGATCTGGCGGCTGGGGGCAAGGCAAGAACCTGGAACCATTTCGTCCATCACCTGCTTGGCGGCGGAGAGGATGCAGTCGTCTTCATGGACGGCGATGCGGAGATCGAGGCCGGATCGATCGACGCGCTGGTGTCCGATCTCGCCGCGCAGCCTGAGGCGAATGCGGCCGCTGGAATGCCGATGAACGGGCGTTCCGCACAATCCTATCGCCAGCGGTTGCGCGAGGAACGGGGATTGTTCGGCGATCTCTACGCCCTGTCGGGGCGTTTCGTCGCGGCGATCCGTTCGACGCGACTGCGGCTGCCCGAGGACATGATTGGCGACGACGGTCTGGTGGCGGCATGGGCACACACCGATCTGGGTTGCGACGCCGATTGGCGGCGGGAGCTCATCCTGGCCTGCGAGGAGGCGGGTTTCCGCTGCGAGCCTGTCAGCCTGCTGAGGCCTTCCACCCTGCGCATGCAATATCGACGGATGATCAATTATTCGGTTCGTTTTTATCAGAACCGGATCGTTTCGGACATCATGGCCCGCGAAGGCGTTTCGGGACTGCCGGGGCGTATGGACAGCCTATATGCCCAATGGTTGCCGCAGTTCCGGCCCCGCTCCCTTCCGACAGGCTGGTTCGACCGGAAGGCGTTGGCGCGCATGCGGGATTCCGTCCGAAACATGTGAATGCGCGCCGATGGAAATGTCGGCGCCCTTGAACAGGACCGCTGCCTCTGCGCAATTCCGGCGAATATGAAAAGGGCCAGAGAAAGCTTCCTTTCCTGACCCCTTTTCATGGATGGCGTCGCCGTCTTAGCGATCGCGCCCCGCCAGTTCCTTATTGATGTAAAGAGCTACCATCGTCGCCACCGCGCCGGACAGCAGGTAGATGCCCGATGCGGCCAGCCCGAATTTCACCGATAGCAGCAAGGCCACCAAAGGCGCGAAACCGGCGCCGACCAGCCAGGCCAGGTCGGACGTCAGCGCCGATCCGGTATAGCGCGCCTCCGTTGCGAAATTGGACGCGACCACGCCGGACGACTGGCCGAAAGCGAGGCCGAGCAGCATGAAGCCCAGGATCATGAAGGCTACCTCGCCCAGGTCGCCGCCGTTCAGCAGCAGCGGCGCCATGACGCTGAAGATCGCGATCCCAAGCGCCGACCATGCCAGCAGCGAGCGGCGGCCGATCTGGTCGGCGATGAAGCCGGACACGACGATCGCCAGCAAGCCCACGGACGCGCCAATCATCTCGATGATCAGGAACCGTTCCAGCGGCTGGTTGGTGAAGAGCGCGACCCAGCTCAACGGGAACACCGTCACCATGTGGAAAAGGGCGAAACTGGCCAGCGGAGCGAAGGCGCCGATGATGATGTTGCGCCCTTCCGCCTTGACAGTCGGCAGGATTTCGGACGGTTGAAGGTCCTTCTGCTCGAACAGGCGCTCGAATTCATGCGTCACCACGATGCGCAGCCGGGCGAACAGCGCGACGACATTGATGGCAAAGGCGACGAAGAAAGGATAGCGCCAGCCCCAGTCAAGGAAGTCCGCGCGCGTCAGGGTAAGCAGGAAGAAGGCGAACAGCCCGCTCGCCACCAGCAAGGCCAGCGGCGCACCGAGTTGGGGCACCATCGCGTACCAGCCGCGCTGATGCTGCGGCGCGTTCAGCGACAGCAGCGAAGCCAGACCATCCCAGGTGCCGCCAAGCGCAATGCCCTGTGCGGCTCGCAAGATGATCAGCACTAACGCAGCATAATGGCCAATGGTCGCATAACCGGGCATGAACGCGATGGACGCGGTCGAACCGCCGAGCAGGAACAGCGCGACGGTCAGCTTCGTTCCACGGCCGTAGCGACGATCGATCGCCATGAAGATTAGCGAACCGATCGGCCGCGTGATGAAGGCGACGGCAAAGACCGCGAAGGAATAGAGGGTGCCGGTCAGGGCATCCACATAGGGGAACACCAGGCTCGGAAACACGATGACCGAGGCGATGGCGTAAACGAAGAAATCGAAAAATTCGGAGGTGCGACCAATGATCACACCAATGGAAATATCACCCGGCGCGATCTTGTGGTCCCGCGCATTGATCAGGCGCGCATCATCCTCCAGCGATCGGGAGGTGAAGGTCATGGCCTGTGAACTCATCGGCATCCGCTCCTTGGCTAAGCCACCGGAACCATCTTTTGTTCTGCCGGCGGCCACGGATAGGCAACATAGCAGAAAACCCGCGGAATCTAAGCAGTATCCCATGCTTCAAGCATTTTTTGCATCTGCGCACTATGGGACAAATTGCCCACTGTTCGACTCCTTGCGGAAACGATAGGCGCCCGATCATGTCAAACCCCCTCTCCCTTGATCGGGCCTGGATTTTCCGTTGGTCCGCTCCGATTCTGGCGCTGCCGCTCACGGGCTGCAACTGGGTCGTGATGAACCCGTCGGGCGATATTGCGGTGCAGCAGCGCGATCTGATCCTGATTTCGACCGCGCTGATGCTGCTGATCGTCGTCCCCGTCATGGCGCTGGTCGTCTTCTTCGCATGGCGCTACCGCGCAGCGAACCAGGCGGCGGACAAGGATTATGATCCGGATTGGGACCATTCCACCAAGCTGGAACTGCTGATCTGGTCGGCGCCCCTGCTGATCATCATCTGCCTGGGCGCGTTGACCTGGGTCAGCACGCACAAGCTCGACCCCTATCGGCCGCTGGAGCGCATCGACGCCAGGACCGCGATCGATCCCAAGGTGAAGCCGCTGACGGTCGAGGTCGTCGCGCTCGATTGGAAATGGCTGTTCATCTACCCCGAACTAGGCATCGCCACGGTCAACGAGCTGGCGCTGCCCGTGAATGTCCCGGTGCGGTTCGACATCACCGCCTCCACCGTGATGAACAGCTTCTACGTGCCTGAACTCGCGGGCCAGATCTATGCCATGCCCGGCATGAAGACGCAGTTGCACGCGGTTGCAAACCGTCCGGTGGCGGGCACCGGCATATCCGCCAACTATTCGGGCGCCGGTTTCACCCACATGCGCTTCGCCTACAGGGCGCTGGACAGGGCCGCATTCGACGCCTGGGCCGCCAGGGTAAAGGCAAGCCGTGCCAGCCTTGACCGCAACGTCTATCTGACCCTGGCCAAGCCCAGCGAGAAGGCGCCGGTCGCCTATTTCTCGGCCGTCGATCCCAAGCTGTTCGACGCCGTGGTCAATCTTTGCCCGCGCCCCGGCCAGCGCTGCATGAGCGAGTTGATGCACGTCAACATGATGGGCGGCGCAGGCAAGGAATCGGCGCGCGACACCAACGGCCTGCGCTACGACTTTCCCGACAGCCATGTGATCGAACAGTCGGACCAGAACAGGGGGCAGGAGACGGCTCCCGACGCTCCGGCCGCCGACGGCGCAAAGGGCGCCTCTCGGATTCCGGGCGATCACTCTTCCCACAGCGGCGCTGATGCGCACGCGCAGCATCGGTAAGGCCCATGACTGGCACAATGACAACAGCACAGATGATCTTCGGTCGTCTGACATGGGACAGCTTCCCATGGCATGAGCCCATCGTCGTCGCGACTTTCGTCGCGGTGGTGCTGGGCGGCGCGGCGCTGGTCGCGGCGCTCACCTATTTCAGGCTCTGGGGCTATCTCTGGAAGGAATGGTTCACCAGCGTCGATCACAAGAAGATCGGCATCATGTACATGGTGCTGGGCCTCGTCATGTTCCTGCGCGGCTTTGCCGACGCGATCATGATGCGCATCCAGCAGGCCTGGGCCTTCAACGGCTCCGAAGGCTATCTGAATGCCCATCACTACGACCAGGTGTTCACCGCCCACGGCGTGATCATGATCTTCTTCGTGGCGATGCCGTTCATCACCGGCCTCATGAACTATATCGTCCCGCTTCAGATCGGCGCGCGCGACGTCAGCTTCCCCTTCCTCAACAATTTTTCCTTCTGGATGACGACAGGCGGCGCGGTGCTGGTCATGATGTCGCTGTTCCTGGGCGAATTCGCGCAGACCGGTTGGCTTGCCTATCCGCCGCTGTCGGGCATCGCATACAGCCCGGCGACGGGCGTCGACTATTATATCTGGGCGCTGCAGGTGGCGGGCGTCGGCACGACATTATCGGGCATCAACCTGATCGCGACCATCGTCAAGATGCGCGCGCCGGGCATGTCGCTCATGAAGATGCCGGTGTTCACCTGGACCTCGCTCTGCGCCAACGTCCTGATCGTCGCCTCTTTCCCGATCCTGACCGCCACGCTCGTCCTGCTATCGCTGGACCGCTATGCCGGCACCGCCTTCTTCACCAATGATTTTGGCGGCAATCCGATGATGTACGTCAACCTCATCTGGATCTGGGGCCATCCGGAAGTCTACATCCTCATCCTGCCGCTGTTCGGCGTCTTCTCCGAAGTGGTCTCGACCTTCTGCGGCAAGCGGCTCTTCGGCTACACCTCCATGGTCTATGCGACCTGCACTATCATGGTGCTGTCCTATCTGGTGTGGCTGCACCACTTCTTCACCATGGGTTCGGGTGCCAGCGTCAACAGCTTCTTCGGCATCACGACGATGATCATCTCGATCCCGACGGGCGCCAAGCTGTTCAACTGGCTGTTCACCATGTACCGCGGCAAGATCCGTTTCGAACTGCCGATGATGTGGGCCGTCGCATTCATGCTGACCTTCACGGTCGGCGGCATGACCGGCGTGTTGCTGGCGGTCCCACCTGCGGACTTCGTGCTCCACAACTCGCTGTTCCTGATCGCGCATTTCCACAATGTGATCATCGGCGGCGTGTTGTTCGGCCTGTTCGCGGCGATCAACTACTGGTGGCCCAAGGCCTTCGGGTTCAAGTTGAACGTCTTCTGGGGCAAGGTCAGCTTCTGGTGCTGGAACATCGGCTTCTGGCTGGCTTTCGGCCCGCTTTACGTGCTGGGCCTGATGGGCGTCACGCGCCGTCTGCGCGTGCTGGACGACCCCTCGCTGCAGCCCTGGTTCGTCATCGCCGCGATCGGCGCCGGCATCATCGCGATGGGCATCGGCGCCATGCTGATCCAGTTCGCCGTGTCCATCTGGAAACGCGAGGAGCTTCGCGATCCGACCGGCGATCCCTGGGACGGCCGTACCCTTGAATGGGCGACCAGCTCACCCCCGCCGGAGTATAATTTCGCCTTCACGCCCGTCGTGTATGACGGCGACACATGGGCGGACATGAAGAAGAACGGCTATCAGCGCCCGCTGAGCGGCTACAAGCCGATCCACATGCCGAGCAGCACGGGTGCAGGCGTGATCCTGGCCGGGCTGGCGACGCTGTGCGGCTTCGCCCTCATCTGGTACATCTGGTGGCTCGCGGCACTGAGTTTCATCGGGATCGTCGCGGTCGCCATCGGCCACACCTTCAACTACAAGCGCGACTTCTACATCCCGGCGGAGGATGTGACGCGCACCGAGGAAGAGCGCACGCAAATCCTCGCGGCGGGAGTCTGACACGCATGAGCAGCGCCACTGCAACGATGGAACCACGGGCCTATCACCTGCCTGAGGAACCGCACCTTCATGAAGGCCACAGCATCATGCTGGCCTTCTGGATGTATCTGATGAGCGACTGTCTCATCTTCGCCATCCTCTTCGCCACCTATGCGGTGCTGGGCGGCAGCTTTGCCGGCGGACCGGGACCAAAGGACCTGTTCGACCTTCCGCTCGTCGCGCTCAACACCGCGATGCTGCTCTTTTCCTCGATCACCTACGGCTTTGCCATGCTGGCCATGGAGAAGAACCGGGTCAGCGCGACGCAGGGCTGGCTGTTCGTCACGCTGCTGTTCGGCGGGGCGTTCCTGTTCATCGAACTCTACGAATTCTCGCACCTCATCCATGAGGGCGCGGGGCCGTGGCGTTCGGCGTTCCTGTCCTCCTTCTTCACGCTGGTCGGCACCCACGGCCTGCACGTCACCTTCGGTTCGGTCTGGCTGATCACGCTGATGGTGCAGGTCGCGAGGAAGGGCCTGATCCCGGCCAACAAGCGGCGGCTGATGTGCCTGTCGATGTTCTGGCACTTTCTCGACGTCATCTGGATCGGCGTCTTCACCTTTGTCTATCTGATGGGAGTGCTCCGGTGAACGACGCCGTCCATCCGCACGGTGGCCATGACCACCATCATGACGCCCATTCGCACGGCAGCTTCGGCAGCTACATGATCGGGTTCGGCCTGTCGGTGATCCTGACGGCCATTCCATTCTGGCTGGTGATGAGCGGCGCGCTGCACGATCCGCAACTGACCGGCATCGTCATCATGGGCTTCGCCGCGGTACAGGTCGTCGTCCACATGATCTACTTCCTGCACATGAACACCCGCGTCGAAGGGGGCTGGTCGTTCATGGCCATGATGTTGACCGTGGTGCTGGTCGTCATCGTCCTGTCGGGATCCTTGTGGGTCATGTATCATCTGAACGCGAACATGATGCCACATGCGCAGATGGAGATGGACATGGGTCCGACCCAGGAAATGCGCGTCATGCAGAATATGAGCGAGATGCCGTGACAACGGCCCAAGACGGGGAGCGCTCCAGGCGCTCCCCGGCCTTTCTGATCGGCCTGACGCTGATCGCCCTTTTCTTTTTTGCAGGATTTTGTGCCCTCGGCGCCTGGCAGGTTCAGCGCCTCACCTGGAAACGCGACCTGATCGCCCGTGTCGACGCGCGCATTCATGCCCCCGCCATCCCCGCTCCCCGCACGGCCGCAAGGGTCGACGAATATCGCCGGGTACGGATTTCCGGCCACTTCGTGCACGACAGCGTTGCCCTGGTGCAGGCCGTCACGGTGCGGGGGGCGGGTTTCTGGGTGCTGACGCCCCTCATCACCGATGAGGGGTTCACGGTCATCATCAATCGCGGATTCGTGCCGCCCGACCGCCGACGCGACTATATGCGTCCTTCAGGAGAAGTGACGGTTTCCGGCCTGCTGCGGCTCAGCGAGCCGGGCGGCGGTTTCCTGCGCTCCAACGACCCGGCAAGCGACCGCTGGTTTTCCCGCGATGTCGCGGCCATCGCTGCGGCACGCGGGATCAGGGGACCATTGGCCAATTATTTCATCGACGCCGATGCCGCCGCCGATCCCGACGCCTTCCCTGTCGGCGGCCTGACCGTCGTCGCATTTCCGAACAATCATCTGCAATATGCGATCACATGGTTCGCGCTGGCGGCGATGGTCGCGGGCGGGTACATCTTCGTTATGCGCCAGGAGCGAAAAGACCGTCGGGAATGAACCGGAACCTGCCGATCAGCACCCTCTGGCAGCCCAGCCAGTGGCCCGCCCACGCGGCGGGTCGCAAGAATCTGGCGCTGCTGGTGCAATTGCGATGGCTGGCTATTGCGGGGCAGTTGATCACCATCCTCGCCGTGCATTTTGTCATGGACATCCGCCTGCCGATCGCACCGATGCTGCTGATCGCCGGCATGGCGATATTGATGAATGGCCTCAGTTTCGGCGCGCTGCGCAAGCGGACGGACGTTTCCCACGCAGAACTGTTCCTGTCGCTGCTGTTCGACGTGCTGCTGCTGACGGCGCAGCTCTATCTTTCGGGGGGCGCGACCAACCCGTTCATCTCGCTTTATCTGGTGCAGGTAGCACTGGGCGCGGTGCTGCTGGACCGCTGGAGCATCTGGGGCATCGTCTTCGTATCGGCACTATGCGCGGGGCTGCTGGCGCTGCACTATCGGCCGCTTGACCTGCACGGCGCGCTGGAAGGGCATTTGTTCGACCTGCATATCGTCGGCACCTGGGTCTGTTTGACGATGATCGCGGTGCTGCTGGTGCTCTTCGTGCTGCCGGTAACCCGCAATCTCCAGGCGCGGGACGCCTATCTCGCCAGGCTGAGGCAACAGGCGGCGGAGGAGGAGCATATCGTTCGCATGGGCCTGCTTGCATCCGGCGCGGCGCATGAGCTGGGCACCCCCCTCTCCCAGCTTGCGGTCGTGCTGGGCGACTGGAAGCATATGCCGGAGATCACGGTCCATCCCTCGCTGATCGAAGAGGTCGAGGAAATGCAGGCGGCGGTCCAGCGCTGCAAGGAAATCGTTACGGGCATACTCCTTTCCTCGGGCGAGGCGCGGGGCGAGGCGCCGGCGGTGACCAATGTGCCCGATTTCATCGAAGGCATCGCCACGGAATGGCGCAGGGCCAATCCCGGCATGCCCCTGCGCTGCGATTTCGGACCGCATGACTATCCGCGGATCATCGCTGATCCGGTCATCCGCCAGGCCATCGGCAACCTGCTTGACAATGCGCGGGAAGCCGGGGCGAGCTATATCGACCTGCTGATCGGACGGGACAGCAGCTCGCTCAATATCGCGGTGCGCGACAATGGCGGCGGCTTTTCCGACGCCATGCTGGAAGATTTCGGCAAACCCTATCGGTCGAGCAAGGGCAAGCAGGGCCATGGCCTGGGCCTCTTCCTTGTGGTCAATGTCGTACGCAAGCTCGGCGGAAGCGTCAGCGCGAGCAACGGCGCGGATGGCGGTGCACTCATCCTGCTGCGGCTGCCGCTAGGTACAGTGGCGCTGGAGGAGGAGACGGCACCATGACGGATCGCCTGCTGGTGATTGTCGAAGATGATGCGGCGTTCGCCAAGACTCTGAAACGTTCCTTCGAACGGCGGGGCTATGGCGTGCTGACGGCGGACAGCCATGCGGCGCTGGAAACGATATTGGCTGGCAGCAGACCTGGCTTCGCGGTGGTTGACCTGAAGCTGGGCGCGGAGTCCGGCCTCCTATGCGTGCAAACATTGCATGCCCATGATCCGGCGATGGTGATTGTTGTACTGACCGGCTTTGCCAGCATCGCGACGGCGGTAGAGGCGATCAAGCTGGGCGCGTCCAACTATCTCGCCAAACCCTCCAACACCGACGATATAGAGGCGGCCTTCGCCCGCTCTGCCGGCGATCCATCCACACCGCTGGCGCCGCGCCCGACATCGATCAAGACGCTGGAATGGGAACATATCCACGAAGTCTTGAAGGACAGCGACTTCAATATCTCCGAAGCGGCAAGGCGCCTGGGTATGCATCGGCGAACGCTGGCAAGGAAACTGGCGAAACGCCAGGTGGGTTAAAGGGGCCTGCTAAAATACCCATCGATGGGCCGAGATCCGCAGATGAAAGCAGTATGCAGTTCGAGCCAGCCCGCAATGGCGCCCTTAAATGCCGAATCCCACTGAAAGAAATTCCGGGACCGGTCCGTTCCAGCCCTCGTCGGGGCCATCGTCCACGGGTTCGGGCCGCCGCGGCCGGGCGCCATTATCGACAGACCTTGCGGCACGATCGACAGACCTTGCGGCACGCGGTTCCTCCCGACGGTCGTCGCGGCGCTTGTCTGGCCTGCGATCCTTTTCGGGACGGCGCGGCTCTTCCTTCGCCTTTGCGGCAGGAGCAGCGGCGGCAGGCGCGTCGATCGTCTCGATCTTCTGCTTGATCAGCTTCTGGATGTTGTCGATCGCCTCTGCATCATCCGACGTCACGAAGGTGTAGGCGACGCCCTTCGCCCCCGCACGCCCGGTGCGTCCGATGCGGTGGACATAATCGTCCGGATGCCAGGGCGCATCGAAGTTGAACACATGGCTCACGCCCTTAATGTCCAGCCCGCGGGCCGCCACGTCCGACGCCACCAGGATGTTGACTGTCCCGGCCCGGAATCGCTCCAGTTCAGCGATGCGTGCCGACTGGTCGATGTCGCCATGGATCTCGCCCGACTTGTAGCCGTGGCGCTGAAGGCTCTTATTGAGTTCCCGCACCGTCGTCTTGCGGTTGCAGAAGATCACCGCGCTCAGCACGTCCTCTGCATCCAGCATCGCACGCAGGGCCTCGCGCTTCTTGCGCGAATCCACCTTCACCAGCCGCTGGGTGATGTTGGTGGAGGCGGTGGCGGGCCGCGCCACCTCAATCGACTTGGGATTGCTGAGGAAGCGATCGGCCAGCTTCTTGATCGGCGCCGGCATTGTCGCGGAAAACAGCAGCGTCTGCCGCTGCGCCGGCAGCTTGGTACAGATTTCCTCGATATCGGGAATGAAGCCCATGTCGAGCATCCGGTCGGCTTCGTCGATCACCAGCATGCTGCAACCGTTGAGCAGGATCTTGCCGCGCTGGAACAGGTCCATCAGGCGGCCGGGCGTCGCGATCAGGACATCCACGCCCTTTTCCAGCGCCTTGACCTGGTCCCCCATCTGCACGCCGCCGATCAGCAGCGCCATGGAGAGCTTGTGATATTTGCCGTATTTCTCGAAATTCTCCGCCACCTGTGCCGCGAGTTCCCGCGTCGGCTCCAGGATCAACGATCGCGGCATCAGCGCCCGGGCACGGCCATGGGCAAGGATGTCGATCATCGGCAGCACGAAACTGGCCGTCTTGCCCGTCCCCGTCTGCGCGATACCGATGATGTCCTTCATCATCAGCACGGGAGGGATCGCTTGGGCCTGGATGGGCGTGGGCGTGTCATATCCGGCCTCGATAACGGCCTTCAATAATTCGTCGGAAAGGCCGAGATCGGCAAAGGTCATTCAGGGGTCCGGGACAGGAGGCTCTCCACCCGCGCGAAAAGCGCAGGGGAAATCGGGCGCGCCTTGCGAAAATATCGGCCTCTTGTCAAGAAAATCGCGAAGATATGGCGTTAATCGTCGGGATCGGCCTGCTCCAGCCTGCGGAAACTGTCGATCGCGCAACTCGCCCCGCTACGCGCCTGCAACTCATCCCGTCCGGAACAGAGCGAGCCGTCCTCATCGGGTTCGACATAGAAGCCGGAATAGAAACCCATGCTGTTGCACCCCCGCTCCAGCCTTGCGCGATAGCGGTGGTTGTCCGCCAGCAGCAGGTCTATGGCGTTGTCCGTCAATATGCTTGCCGACCGAATCGAGCGCAGCGCGATGCACCGCGGCCCCTTCTTCTCCTTCCAGTCGTTCCTCGCCTGCGGCGCGGGACGAGCGGGCGCCCTGCCCCTCTTCGCCATCGGCACGCGGATGATGACGCGTTGCTCGATCGTCAGTTGCGCCCATTGCACGGGCTCGGCGGCCGGCGCCGTCAACAGCAGCAGGACAGAATGAAACAAGTCGAACCCCTTTTGGGACGGAGACGCTATGTGCCAGAGGTTGAACCGCCGATGAATTCCAAGGCATAGGACGGTCCCATGATAGGACAAGATGTTATCGCGCAATTCACGACCCTGTTGGGGGAAAAGCGTGTCGTGACCGATGCGGACGATATCGCCCCGTGGCTCAGCGACTGGCGCGGTCGCTATCATGGCGCAGCGGCCGCCATTCTTCAGCCTGAAACGACACGGCAGGTCGCGGCCGCCGTCCAGCTTGCCGCCAATCTTTCCGTGCCCCTTGTCCCGCAAGGCGGCAACACTTCCATGGTGGGCGGCGCCACGCCTCCGCCAGACGGTTCCGCCCTGGTCCTGTCGCTGCGCCGGATGAACCATATCCGCAGCCTGTCCCCGCAAGACAATCTGGCTGTCTGCGAAGCGGGCGTCATCCTCTCGAACCTCCACGATGCCGCCGCCGCGGCTGGTCGCCGCTTTCCCCTGAGCCTTGGGGCCAAGGGTTCCGCCACGATCGGCGGCCTCATTTCCACCAACGCCGGCGGCACGCAGGTGCTGCGCCACGGCACCATGCGCGCTCTGGTGGAAGGATTGGAGGCTGTCCTGCCTGACGGCAGCATCTTCCATGGCCTGGACGCGCTCAAGAAGGACAATCGCGGCTATGACATCAAGCAATTGCTGATCGGCGCCGAGGGGACCCTGGGGATCATCACTGCCGCTTCGCTGCGCCTCGTGCCCGCGATCGCCGCGCGCGCCGTAGCCTGGATCGGAGTCCCCTCGCCCACTGACGCGCTGGCTCTGCTCCGGCTATGCGAAGCGCATCTGGGCGACAGCGTCGAGGGGTTCGAGGTGATTGCCGACGATGGACTGGGCCATGTCCTCTCGCACATTCCCGGCACCCGCTGCCCGATCGCGACGCGCACGCCCTGGCATGTATTGATCGAGATAGACCATGGCGATCTGCGTGATCCCGGCCCGGCCGAACGATTGGAAGGCGCTCTGGCCACCGCGCTGGAACAGGGCATTGCCGTCGATGCAGCGATTGCCGCCAATGAAGCGCAGGCGGACGCCTTCTGGCGTATTCGCGAATCGCTATCGGAATCGGAACGGGCGCAGGGACCGGCACTTCAATATGACATCAGCGTCCCGGTCGCCCGCATGCCCGCCTTCATGGTGGATGCGGCGGCGGCGGCGGAAAGGGCTTTTCCGGGCACGACAGCTTCCTCCTTCGGGCATCTGGGCGATGGCAACATCCATTTCCACGTCCGCGCGCCAAGGGGCACGGCCGACGGGCCGGCCTGGATCGCGGCTCAGGGGCTGGCGATCAACGCTTTCGTCCACGACGCGGTCGTCGCCGCGGGCGGCTCCATATCCGCCGAGCACGGCATCGGCCAGATGAAGCGCGCGGAACTGGGCCGCCTTGCCAGTCCCGCGCGCCTGCACGCGCTACGGGCGATCAAGGCTGCTTTCGACCCGCAGGGCATCATGAACCCGGACAAGCTGATCCCTCGACCGGACGAAGGCTGAAGACGCCTCCGCCAGAGCACGGGGCATCGACAAAGCGATTGCCTCCCACGCTCAACGGCTTTATCCCACTCGGCCCAGTATCAAGCTCGCGGCGCAAGGAAATATGCGCCGCTTTTTGTTGGAAATGGACTAGCACATCATGGCAAGCGCGCCCGCGAACGGTCTTCCCGTCTTCTACAACGACCTCATTCCGCTGAGCAGCGTCGATCACATCGCCTGGCGCAGCCGCACGGTCGATTCGGCGCCGTTCCTGACGACGCAGCATGCCATCCCGCTGACTGTCGACGAATTTGTCGCCGCCCAACGCTTCGTGCCAATCATTTTTTCCGCCGGTGACGAGTCGATTCCACTGGCGCTGATGGGCCTCAGCGAAGGCGTCAACACCTTCCTCGACGACGAAGGCAAGCTGCGCGGACCGGCCTATGTGCCCGCTTATGTCCGCCGCTATCCCTGGATGCTGGCCAAGCTGCGCCCCGACAGCGACGAACTCTCGCTCTGCTTCGATCCGACGAGCGACGCGCTGGGCACATTCGAGGAGGGCCAGCCCCTATTCGAAGACGGCAAGCCCAGCGAACTCACACAGGGCGTGCTGAAATTCTGCGAGGATTTCGAGCAAGCTGCGGCGCGCACCGGTCAGTTCATTAAGGACCTCAAGGATCTCGACCTGCTAATGGACGGCGAAGTCGCCATTCAGGTGCCCGGCAATGAGCAGCCCTTCGTTTATCGCGGTTTTCGCATGGTAAACGAGGAAAAGCTGCGCGACATGCGGGGCGACCAGCTTCGCAAGATCAGTCAGAACGGTATGTTGCCGCTGATCTATGCGCACCTCTTTTCGCTTCAGCTCATGCGTGAACTGTTCGAGGCGCAGGTCGCGCAGGGGAAGGGCCCGATTGCCGTGCCCTCCGCGCCGGAAGCGGCGAACGCTTAAGCAAATTACGCATTTGTGACAGATATTTAAGGAAAAAGGTTGCACGGTGCCACTTGAAACACCGCGCGACTTTCTCTATTTACTGAACATACGGCGCACCTGCCCCCCTTTCGGGTGTGTCGTATGGGCGCCTCCCCCTTTGGAGGCGTCTCCTCCCTGAACCTTGGCCACCCCGTGCGAATCGCATGGGGTGGTTTTTTATGTGCCGCAATAAGTCGTGCGAGTTTCCCTTGACGACGTCGACACGCGATCCTAAACGCGGCACCTCACTCGCTGCCTGAGCGGCTTGTGGCCCCTTCGTCTAGCGGTCAGGACGCGGCCCTCTCACGGCTGAAACACGGGTTCGATTCCCGTAGGGGTCACCATATTCCCTTCTCGGAAGGTGCCATTGCGTCTCGTAAATGGCTGTTTATGCGGGTTTTCTGTGACATACTCCGATCATACGGAGTAGCTGGATATCACCGCATACCAATAATCCGATGGTACATTTGACGGTGTCCACCGCTCCTTGATGGGGAGACACCATCATAGCGCTTTCGGCGGTGCTATCAAAGCCGCCAAGGGGCGTGACAAGCTCACCGACGGCGACGGGTTGTTCCTCTATGTGACGCCCAAGGGTGGGCGCTACTGGCGGATGAACTACCGCTATCTCGGCAAGCAGAAGACCCTCGCCTTCGGCGTGTGGCCTGACACGGGGGCCCGCGATGCACGCGAACGACGCGACGCCGCCCGCAAGCTGCTGACGCGAGGCGAACGCCCGGCCGAGCGGGTCAAGCTGGACCGGATCGCGGCGACGGTGGCGGCGTCCAACAACTTCAAGGCGGTCGCTTACGAATGGCTGGCCCACGCCGAACGAGGCCATTCGGGGTGAACTGACCTTAGCCGAGTTGGCGGCGAAGCACGGCATTCATCACAGGATGATCGGGGCGTGGATACCCCCCGCCATGCGCATCCTTTAAGCCGTTCAGGGCGTGCTTGTGATCGCTTCGAACGTCTGGCCGAAAGAGACCGGATGTCCCGCGCCAGCCTATATTGATCGACGACGATATGGGGGAGATCGCGTGATGCTTGAATAACGTCTCGCGACGTGGCACAGGCGATCTACTCAGACAATTTCCGAGGGCGAGGATGAACATCATACCCTATTTCGGCCCTGTGGCCTTGGCGTTGACAGCGCTTCAAGCGGTGCCCGCCATGGCAGATACGCCCCGCAGCGGGCTTTCCGCGACCGGCCAGATTGCGGACTCCGTCGTTTCTGCCCAGCCGGGTTTTCGGTTCGTCCGACTGACGAACGGTGTGCAATATCAGCTCGACGGGACCGTGAAGACGGTCCTGTTCTATGCCCCCGACATTGTCCGCGTGAACGCCAGCCTGGGACATTCCTACTGGAACCAGCCCAGTCTCGTCGTGCTTGGCCCGCCCGCAACAACAGGATTTTCGATCAAGGAAACTGCCGCCGCGCTGACGATGAGCGGCGAAAAGCTGCGCGTGATGATCGACAAGAGCGATGGCGCCATCAGCTTCTTCGATGCCTCCGGCAAACTGCTGACGCGGGAAAAGGCCGGCGCGCCGCAGTCAGTGAGCCCCAGGACCATTTCCGGCGCACCGACCTATGAAGTGGAGAACCGCTTCACGCTGAAGCCCGATGAGGCGATTTACGGGTTCGGTTTCACCGACGATGAACAGGTCAACCGGCGGGGCAAGGACCTGCTGCTGGTCCAGACCAATATCGGCATCATCATTCCGGTCATGATGTCGACAGAAGGCTATGGCGTTTTGTGGGACACCTATTCGCAGATGCGCTTTTCCGACGGTGCCGACGGCGCGAAGCTGTGGGCCGAGGACGCGCCAGGCGGCGTCGATTATTATCTGATGGCGGGCGGCAACATGGATGCGGTGGTCGGCGCCTATCGCCGCCTGACCGGGAAGGCTCCGATGTATCCCAAGCAGGCTTTCGGCCTGTTCATGTCGAAGGAACGCTATCCCACCCAGGACCGGCTGATCGAAGTGGCGCGCAACTTTCGACGCGAGGGGTTCCCGCTCGACTACATCGTCCAGGACTGGCAATATTGGGGCAGTGACAAGGATGGCAGCTGGTCGGGCATGATCTGGGATCGCGAGCGCTATCCCGATCCGCAGGCGATGACCAAGACGTTGCACGACCTCAACCTGAAGCTGATGATCTCCATCTGGCCATCGGTGGGCAACGACACCGCCCTGGCCCATGAACTCGACCAGTCGGGCCTGCGCTTCGCCCCGCTGCACTGGATATCCAAGAAGGCGCGGGTCTACGACGCCTACAGCGCCAAGGGCCGCGAGATCTATTTCAAATATGTGAAGTCGGGTCTGCTCGACAAGGGCGTGGATGCGCTGTGGATGGACGGCACCGAGGTCGAGGTGACATCGGCGATGTGGGATCCCCAGGAGAATGTGCGGGATATCAAGGCACTTGGCCGCAACGCGATGGGAGATTTTTCGCGCTACCTGAACCCCTACACATTGCTGACGACCGAGGGGGTGTATGACGGCCAGCGCGCGACGAGCAACAAGCGCGTGCTTACGCTGACCCGGTCCGCCTGGGCAGGCGCGCAACGGACGGGCGCCTCATCCTGGTCGGGCGACACGATCGCGAGTTGGGCAACGTTCAGGAAGCAGATCGCGGGCGGCGTCAACGTGACGGTTACCGGCAACCCTTACTGGACGCAGGATACCGGCGGCTTCTTCGTGGACGACTTTCCCGGCGGGGAGAATAATCCGGCCTATCGCGAACTGTTCGCCCGATGGTTCCAATATGCGGCGTTCAATCCGCTGATGCGGGTCCACGGCACCAGCATCGAGCGCGAGCCCTATATCTTCAAGGACAAGGATCCGGCGATGTATCAGTCGCTGCTGAACGCCGTCCATCTGCGATATCGACTGCTGCCCTACATCTACAGCCTGAGCGCGAAGGTCACCTCCGACGGCTATACCCTGATGCGTCCGCTCCAGATGGATTTCGCCGCGGACAAGGCCACCTACGACATCAACGACAGTTTCATGTTCGGCTCGTCGATGCTTGTCCATCCGGTCAGCCGGCCAATGTACAATCTGGTGCAACCGCCAGCTGAAACCGTGCCGGCCACTGTCCTGCGCACGGCCGATGGCCGGCCGGGCCTTTCGGTGCAATATTTCCAGGGCCGCGATCTTGCCACGCCGGCGGGACCGAAGCTGGTCGACACGAAGATGGATTATAACTGGCCGGGACCGCCGCTGGCGGACATGCCGGCCGGGCTGAAATCGCTCAACGACTTTTCGGCGCGCTGGGAGGGGGAACTGATCGCCCCCGAAGAGGGCGAATATGAAATCGGCGTGGCGGGCGACGATGGCTACCGCCTGTTCCTGGACGGCGAGAAGGTCGTCGAGGACTGGAAGGAATCGGGCGCCCGCTATGCCTCGACCAGGCGCACGCTGCAGAAGGGGCAGCGGGTGGCGGTGCGGATCGAATATTACCAGGCCGGCGGCGGCCGGAGCCTGCGCTTCGGCTGGCGCACGCCGACCGAGCTCAAGGCGCTTGCTGCGGCCACGCCGTCGCACGACCTGAAGATGACGACCTACCTGCCCCAGGGCGGGGATTGGTATGATTTCTGGAACAACCAGCGCCTGCAAGGCGGGCGGACCGTTGAACGGGACGCATCGCTGGACATCCTGCCGCTCTACGTCAGGGCCGGTTCGATCATCCCCATGGGTCCGGTCGTGCAATATGCCACGGAGAAACCCGACGCACCGCTGGAAATCCGGGTCTATCCCGGCGCCGACGGCACGTTCACGATATACGAAGACGACAACGAGACCTACGCCTATGAACGCGGCCAGTCCGCGCGCTATAAGCTGCGGTGGGATGATGCCCGACGCACGCTGTCGATCGGTGCGCGGCAGGGCAGCTTCCCGGGCATGGTCCGGCAGCGCCAGCTGAACGTCGTGGTCATCGGCAACGGGCATGGCGGCGGCATCACCGCCGCTCCGGCAACGCGCTCGATCAGCTATGACGGCCGCGCCACGGTGCTGCGCTTCGACAACTGACAACTGATCCGTGTTTCAACGGGATGAATGGACATGACCCTCAAGAAGCTGATGGCGACCTTCGGCGGGCTGGCGCTCGCCGCGAGCCCGGCCCTGGCGCAGAAGTTTCCTGATCTGGCCCCGACGCCACCGATGGGATGGAACAGTTGGAACCACCATGGCTGCAACATCGATGAAACCCTGATCCGCAGGACCGCCGACGCCATGGTCGCCAACGGAATGCGCGATGCCCGCTATGTCTATGTGAACATCGACGATTGCTGGCAAGGTGAACGGGACAGGGACGGCTTCATCCAGGCCGATCCTGTGCGTTTCCCCTCCGGCATGAAGGCTCTGGCGGATTATGTCCACGCCCGCGGCCTGAAGTTCGGCCTTTATTCCGACGCGGGAGCGAAGACCTGCGGCGGCCGCCCCGGCAGTCAGGGGCATGAATATCAGGACGCTCTGCAATATGCCCGCTGGGGGGTCGATTATCTGAAATATGACTGGTGCAACACCGGTGCCGGTCCTGATCAGCGCAACCCGCGCGAGGCCTATGCCACGATGCGCGATGCCCTGTACCGCGCCGGTCGCCCGGTGGTTTTCTCGATCTGCGAATGGGGCGACAACAAGCCGTGGGAATGGGCGCAGAATGTCGGCCACCTTTGGCGCACCACCGGCGACATCACCAATTGCTGGTCGTGCCAGGTCAGTCATGGCAGTTGGAGCAGCCTTGGCGTGCTCGAGATTCTCGACAAGCAGGCGGCACTGCGCAAGGCCGCTGGCCCCGGACACTGGAACGACCCCGACATGATGGAGGTCGGCAATCTTCCCAGCCTGTCGGAAAACCGATCGCATTTCGCGCTGTGGGCGATGCTGGCGGCCCCCCTGATCGCGGGAACCGATATTGTCGGGATGAAGCCCGAGATCGCCAAGATCCTGACCAATCCGCGCATCGTCGCCATCGATCAGGACGCACTGGGCATTCAGGGCTTCCCCTGGTTCAAGACGCCGGAAGTCGAAATCTGGGCCCGCCCGCTTTCGGGCGATCGTTGGGCGGTGGCCATTCTCAATCGCACGTCCACGGCGCGTACCCATGCCATCGACTGGAAGGCGGAGCCATTGGCCGACGACCATTCGCAGCGTTCGGCCAAGCTTGGCGGACGGACGATGCGGATCGTCGATGCCTGGACCGGCGCGGTGCGCGGCGACACTGCGGCTGAACTGAAAGTCACATTGGCGCCGCGCGACACTGCGATATTCATTCTCGAACCGTCCAGCTAGCTCCAAGGACGGCGCTGGACAGGATCTTGCCTATTCTTCCTCAGCGGGCGGCATATTCCATGACCGTCATGAGCGGCGCGACCCATATGGTTTTCGAATTTGCCTTCAGATAGGCGAGGAGCTGCGCATGCGCTTCGGCGTTCACCTTGAGATAATCGCCGCCCACACCGTGAAATCCGATTATCAGCAGCCCCCCTGTGCGCTCGGCCTGGTGGACTGCGGCGATCATGTCGGTGCCACTGGCCTTTTCATCGAACCAGATGCACGGCAGGTCCATCGGATCCAGTTCCCTTTTGTCCGACGACCCGGCGCTGCGGGTATAGCGGACGAGGCCGCTGGCACGAAGCGCGGGAAGATAGTCCACGCCCCCCGCCAGATGTTGTCCGCAGGGCGTTGCCAGGCCGTGCCGGAGCTTTCCGTCGATCGCCGTCAGCATGCTGTTCATCGTGCGGATTTCGGCGATCATCATTTCCACGTCATAGGAGTCGCTGGTGTCGAGCCTGCGCGCGGGGGGATAGCTGGCCTGCGGACAGGCATGGCGAACCGTATGGTTGCCAAGCTCGTGCCCTTCGGCAGCGGCAGCCCGCCATCGTTCGACCTGCTCCGGACGGATCTGGCTGCCGATCAGGAAGAATGTGCCCTTGAGGGCCACCGCATCCAGCGCGGGCAAGGCGATTTCAAGTTGCGAGGCAAGCGAGTCGTCGTAGGTCAGGACCACGGCGGTCTTCCTGCCGCCGGGCCAGGGGCCAGCGTCAACCTGCGTTTGAGCCTGCGCAGCGAAAAGGCACGCGCCTGCCAGAAACGACCCGACCCGCAAAAGAGCCTGTCCTGTCCGCATTGAAATCCTCCCAACAGATCACCTCTCGGCGATAACGAACCTTGTCCGGCCCCAGCGCTACGGAGCGCGTTGACCGCTACGGCGCTTACCTTATACTCATACAAAATTGAACGGCCAGGGAGGAATTATGACCGACGCCATCGCCATGACCAATGCCCGAAAGATCGACGCGTGAAGCTGGGCCGCCGTACATTCATGGGCGCCGGCGCTGCCCTTGCAATGGCCCCGACCCTTGCACAGGCCGCCAAGTCCCGCACGTCCGAAGCGGTGGAACTCTGGCCCGACCTGCCCCCCGGTTACAACCCCGCAATACCCGTCGAGCACCGGATCGACGATCAGGCGCGAAATCCAGCCAAACCCGATCGCTGGATACGCGGCATCGCCCGACCGACCATAGAGATATGGCGTCCATCCAGACCAAATGGCGCCGCGGTGCTGCTGGTGCCGGGCGGCTCATATGCTTTCCTGTCCTATGACAATGAAGGCGTCAGCCAGGCGGAATGGCTCAACGCCCTGGGCGTTACCGCTTTCATCCTCTCCTACCGCCTTCCGGGCGAAGGCTGGCATGATCGGGGCCTGGTGCCTTTGCAGGATGCGCAGCGCGCCATGCGCATCATCCGCCACAATGCAAGCCGCTTCGGTATTGATCCAGGCCGCGTCGGCGTGCTGGGTTTTTCCGCCGGCGGTCACCTTGCAGGCTCGCTGGCGACCAGGTTCGACGAGGCGACCTATGCTCCGGTCGATGCCGCCGACAAACTGCCGGCGCGACCGGATGTGGCCGGACTGATCTATCCCGTCATCAGCCTCGATTCCGATTTCACCCACACCGGCTCGCGCGACAACCTTTTGGGCGCGGGGGCGTCCCCCGCAGCTTTGGCCGCGGCCTCCGT
>Ga0105241_10000623_pt1 | contig 26614 bp, 26 predicted proteins | sample KBSC64metaG_FD_80422 | JGI IMG/M metagenome (GOLD analysis project Ga0105241, IMG submission 80422) | Corn rhizosphere microbial communities from Kellogg Biological Station, Michigan, USA - KBS C6-4 metaG | ecosystem: Host-associated > Plants > Roots > Rhizosphere > Soil | place: Michigan, USA... | reverse complement strand
GCCTGCATGCTGTTGATCCGCACCACCTCCCGATGACGATGGCGAAACCACAAGTGACCCACCAGCACAACGAGCCCCGCGATTCCGAAGTGAGACCAGCTCTCCTCAATCCATAACTCCGCGAACAGTGCCCCCGTCGTGACAAATGGGAAAAACGTAAAGAACTTCAGCAAGGTAAAAGCCAGGTTCGGCTTTTCACTGATGGCTTCTCCCGTGAACGGAATGGTCAACGCGTTCGCGAACGCTGCATCCGTCAGCAGCACACAAATCCCTAGGCCTGCCAGCAGTTGCGCCGCGGTAGCCTCGGCACCTAACATCTCGCGCGGTGCGACGATTCTCAGCCCGAGAATCACAGCAGTCGTTGCCAACAAGGCGGAGAGCAGTACCCAGGTCTTCACAGCCCGCAGCTCCAAAATTGCAGCACGAAAGTGTGCTGGACGCCCGTTCGTAAAACGGAAGATCCAGCCGCCTCGTTGATTGCCCGATGAAACAAAGGCGGTACGCAAACCCACGATGACCCAGAATGCAACGATTCCTGCAGCCATCCGGATCCCGTCGACCGACGCCTCCGCCTTTAACTCTCCCTTCGAAGCAGTCAGACGTAACACTGTCGCAATCAACACGGAGAAGCCGACCCCGCCATACAACACGAGGTAGATCCGATACCGTGGTACACGGAGCAACGTCTGATTGATGAAATGAAACACGCTTCGACCAATCGGAGATCTCACAATCAGCGTGTGCAAAATTCCATTCAGAGGCGCAACTGCCCGGTTGCAGCTACTCCTCGCTGCCGCTCCTTCCAACAGATATTTCACCCGCCGAAGATATGCACCCGGATACACCACGATTGCGATCAGTAAAGCTCCACTGAGCGCCATCCAGCCCATCATCGCCAGCTTGTGAAAAACCGGAATGGCACCATCGCCACCCACGAAACTCTGATAAATACCCAAAAACCAATACGGAGGGAACCACATCATCCAGCGGCTTCCAGACTGCAAGAGCGCAGGCGTGACCCCGGAGATCACGGGAAACAGAAGCAGAAGCATCACCAGCCCTGTCACAGCTGCGCCTTGAAGCAACAGCGATACCTTCCGAAACAGCCTCTCTCCCAGCAACGCAAGCAGTACGCTCTGCACTGCCACAACCGAACCGGCCGCAAACAATCCGCCCGCTAGAACTGCGGCCACATGTCCCATCTCCAGCCGGACCAAGTCCGGCGGATCTGTCGACATGGGAAGAATCAGCGGAGCCAGGAAGTTGCCATCGAATAGAAACCCCGCGATCAGGATTCCAATCGCTGCCACCCGCCCCATGAACAGCCGCCAGTGCCGAATCGGTAACGCTCCCATTACCTGGATGTCCAGAAGATCCGGAAAGAACAAATCCCACTCAAACACCGTCACGAGCCCCATCACGACGAACGAATACATAACGAAAAAGAAATGATGGTTCACTTGAACCCAGTAGGGTGGTGGCCCGGGCATCGAGCCTGGATGAGGCGGATAAACAATCACCGGGTGATAAACCGGCCAAAGATACATCGCCACAATCAGCCCCGGCAATCCCGCCGCAAACGCCAGTTGCACCAGCCGCGTCTTCCCATCTCCATCAGGCGATGCTGTCTCGTGATTGAAGAACCGTTCCAGAAAATGCCGCACCAGCAGTTCGAACTGGCTGCGTTGCGGCTCGCGCACCGGACCCATCGTCGCCTGCACATTCAGCGACATCACTGCCGGTTGCGCATCGCTGGCCACAATCAGCCGTTGAAATCCATCACCCATGAACCACCCGCATCACTTCTACAATTCGCTCAGCTGACTGTCGCGTGTCCTGCTGCTCGACGAGTTGTGCAAACACGCTTTCCAGGCTCGGCAACCCCTTTAACGACTTCAACTCTTCAGGCGAGGCATCCGCAAGCACTTTGCCTTTTCCGATCACAATCACCCGGTTACACACCTGCTCCACCGTTTCCAGTACGTGAGATATGTACAGCACTCCTTTTCCACGCTCCGCCAGCATCTCGAGGAGATCCTTGAACAATCGGCCTGAAACCACGTCCAGCCCCGAAAGTGGTTCGTCAAAGATCAGCAGTTTCGGATCGTGAAGCAGAGCTGCCGCAATCAGCACCCTTTGCCGCATTCCTTTCGAATAGGAAGAGATGGGGGAATACTGCCACGACTCCAGGTTCAGCAGCTTCAGCAGTTCTGTCGCCTTGGTCTCGATCAGAGCCTCAGTCATTCCGCGCAGCCGACCCACTAATTGCAGATACTCCAGTCCCGAAAGGTACGCATAAAGGTGGGCCTCCTCCGGCACGTACCCCAGAACGGCCCTATACGCTTCCATGTCGTCCCTGATATTTCTTCCTTCGAAGAGCACTTTGCCGTCGTCCGGTCGGAGCATGCCCGTGATCATCTTCACCGTCGTGGACTTCCCCGCTCCATTTGGCCCCAGGAAGCCCACGATCTCCCCCGCTCCAACCCTGAAGCTCACATCCACCACTGCCGGTATCGTCCGAAAACTACGATATAAATTCTGAACTTCGAGCATCCTCACAGACCTCCACCTAGTGCGGCAATTTCGAGATGAAATCGTGTATCTCGCGCAGAACATCCGCTTCGTTCGAGCGAAAGACAAAGTGGTTCGCATTCGCAATTCGCACCACACGTGCCTGGGGATTACCGCTCTGGAACGCATCCGCCTGCTCTGAAACCTCTGCTCTGTCTTTTGCAACCATCTCCGCTCGCACCGTTGGATCTGTTTTGCCGAGAGGTCCAAAATCATGAGGCACCGCGAAGATCGCCAGCACGGGGCATTTCACACCCGTATAGATTTCGGTTCCACGCCGAAGTGCGATGCTTGCCCTCGCTGTCGGAGTGTCCGGAGGCATCGGAGCGTTGTCAGGAGCATTCAGCGCCTGCTTGAGGCCTTCCTGAATATCCCGCTCCAAGCGTGGCAAGCTGACGTTGAGCAGATGCTCTGCTTGTACGCGGCGCTCCTTCGGAAGCAAAAACGTTTTGAAGTTGTCCAGTTCCACTTGCACTTTCACGATGTCGGCCACCGGATCCAGGCCTTGCTTCGCGTTGTCGTTGTAGAACGCGTATGGGTATCCGGCGTCAAGGTAAACCAGCCCAGCAACTCTATCCGGATACCGCGACCCTATGGAACTGAGCTCTTCGCCGGCAATTGAGTGGCCGACCAGAACAGGATGGTCAATCTTCAACTCTGTCGCAACTGCAAGGATGTCATCGCCCAGCCGGTCTGCGGAATAGTTCTGCTCAACGGGCTTAGGGATGCTCGATGCACCCATACCTCGCCGGGTAATGCCGTAGACATGGCAGGTTGAACTCAGCTTGGGCGCGAATGTGTCGAAGACATGAGCGTCATATCCCAAACCTGCCAGAAGAACGACCGGGCGGCCACTTCCGCCCCAATCCAAGACCTCCAGCTTCACATCGTGATCCACCGTCACAAACTGTACGGTGTGCGGAGAATGATCCTCGACCTTTGCAGGTGCATTCGGGGCACCTTGCTGCTGCGCCTGGACCCCAATGGAGAGGGCGACAACCACCATCGAGAAGATCACAGGTCTGTTCATGTCTCGCACGCACCCTATGTAGCATTCAGCATATTAGCGAGAAAATTCTTTTGTCAAGTAGATTGCTACATACGCTACAATGCCCCACATGGCCGCCGAGGCAAAACTCTCACATACCGCCGCGATGATTCTCCAGGCAATCTCCGCCGGCTACGTCTATGGATTCAGCATCATGGAGGTTACCGGGCTGCCGAGCGGCACCGTATACCCCGCTATGCGCCGACTTGAACGCGATGATCTCATCCGCTCTCAGTGGGAACGACAGTCCATTGCCGACGCGGAGCAACGCCCACCTCGTAAGTACTACAAGCTCACAGCAGCCGGGCGAACAACCCTCGATGCTTCTCGCAAACGCTATCCTCTGCTCGAGAGACTCATGCCGACTGAAGAGGCTCGCTCTGTATGAAATCTCCTTCCAATGTCGCCTTCTCTGCTCTGCAGCGGACCATGCTGCACACCGCATCCTTTCTTGTTCCGGCCACCGAACGGCCGGAATGGAATTCAGAGTGGTTTGCAGAACTCTGGCATGTTCGTAGCTCGTACGCCGATATCGACGAGACGATCTCATTTCAGGGACACTGCGACATTGCGCGATTCTGCTGCGGTGCTTTCGCTGACGCGCTGTGCGTTCGCGAACTTGCGACAAAATCGGTCGTCCGGCGCGCACATATCCACGGATCAGCCGCCCAAACCTTGCTCTGGCTTGCGATCATCCTCCTCATCTGCCTTTTCATCACTAGCTTTCTTCCCGGAATGCAGGCAGAACGCGAAGCATCGCGATTTCAGATCAGTCCCAATGCATTGCTTATCGCTGAATCCGCTGACAACAGCACGAAACCGTCAATAGCCGCTGGGCTTTACCTCGACTGGAAGACGGCGCGACAACGGTTTTTTCTGGATCTCGCCTTCTATCACGTCACACCTGAATCGATTCAGTCCGGCTCTTCACGGGTTTCGTGGAACGTTGCAAGGTCATCTACCAATCTTTTCGCCCTGCTTGGGCTGCCACTGCTCCATGCAACCAGCGATGAATCTGGTCTTCCTCGGGTAATCCTGAGTCACGATGCATGGATGCGCTCGTTCGGGGGTGATCCCGAGGTCGCTGGTCGAGTCCTGCGTGTAGGCCAGATCAACGCCACAATCGCAGGAGTTGCACCTTCCGGTTCATGGAGGCTTCCAGGATCTCCGGATGTATGGCTTCTTCAGCCAGACACTCAGATTGCCTCCGATCTCTCCCGAAAAACCTTGGGCTACGTCGTCGCTCAGCTATCGCCGCGCGGACAGGTCGCCATGCAGCAATCGGGTAGTGGGATCTCCGCTCGCAATCTTGAAGATCTTCTCATCGACCTTTCGGCAACCCCGCTCTCTGCCCCGGTCGAAGGCCCTTGGAGTCTCTACGAGTTCGCCCTGTTTCTCGCTCTCGTTGCACTCCCCGCAGTCACTTCGGTATCGCTGGGAGAAACACACCTCACAGCTCGTCGCCCCTCAGTCAGAGAGACTTTGCGCCGCTCTTTTTTTCTTACGGGAAAGTTAATCCTCATTGCCGGAATCGGCCTCTTCGCTTCTTGCGACATCGCCTACTGCATCACCTTCAGTTACTCTCCCGCTGCCGAATGCCTCCAGCTAGTCTCCTGTTTCGCAATTTGTCTATTTGGCTTTCGCTGGGCGCTTGCTGACCAGCGCCATCGCTGTCCCGTCTGCCTTCGCCGCGTCACCAACCCAGCCAGCGTAGGCCTCGCTTCGCGGACCTTCCTTGGCTGGAATGGAACCGAAATGATCTGCATGGGCGGTCACACGTTGCTGCATGTGCCCGCCCTCCCCACAAGTTGGTTCAGCGACCAGCGCTGGCTTTATTTGGATAGCTCCTGGCAGTTCCTCTTCGCCGACAGCGGCATCTACTGATTCGCCTTCTTCCCACTCTCATTGTTCCGATCGCGGGTCGTCTACTTTTCGCCTTGTTTCCCACTTCCGGCGATCTGCAAATCGTTATCAACCGAGAACACCCCTGGTGTGGAATTGGCCTGAATCGCAGCAACGTCAGCATCGGTCTTGCTGTCCACCACTCCCGAAAGAATCACGTTTCCATTGTTCACAATGATGTGGATCGCGTGATACCCGATTGGCGGATCCGCCGTGATACCGCCGGCTTCTCTGGCCACCGAAGGACCCTCGCCGAACCCCGGAGGTGCGCTCGTATACTTGCGCAACGTGGCCTGCGAATAGATCCGTCGATACACTGCCACGCGAATGCGGTCGTCATTCGGAGAAGGCGGTAGGACCTGGATCTCGTTATCTACGCCCTCTACTCCTTCGATCCCCTTCACAACCTTCTCTGCCTCTGATTTGAGTGTGGGCCTCGATGCATACCCCTTCAACACGACCGTCTTGCCTTTGAAGGCAAACCGAAGGGAATCGAACACACTGTAATCCGGGAGACTCGTGATCTTATCTCGAATTTGCTTCACGATACTGGCTCCCAACTGCGGTGACCAGGTGTTGCTGTTATCTTGCTCGGCTGCTGCATTGCTGTTTTGTTGGGCCTGACTGCCGTTCTGCGCAACGGCTCCTGCTGGAATCAGCATCAGCGCCGCACATAAGCTCGCCAAAAAAGTGGGTCTCTTCACATCTGCTCTCCTTCCTGGAATTTCACTCCAGCTACATCGGATGCAGGGCATCAACGAAACGTGCGTTTCCGATTGATCCTGTCAGGGATCATTTCCCCACAAAGCCCCTGCTCTCCATTCAAAAAATACTGAAGTATTCACTTGACAATTATTCGAGACCGAGCAATACTCAAGTCGATACTTCAGTATTTCAGCCCCTCGAAGCGGCTGAAGCAAAACAGGAGGATCCCAATGCCCGAACCAACCGTCACTCACTCGACCTTCGTCGTCGAGCGCTCTTACCCACAATCCCCCGAACGCGTCTTCGACTCCTTCGCACATGCAGCACGCAAGCGTCGTTGGTACGCCGAAGGCGACCACGAAATTCAGGAGTACGAGCTCGATTTCCGCGTCGGCGGCAATGAGCGCTTCCGCTATCGCTTCAAAGAAGGCCACCCCATTGCGTTCTCCGAAATCAACAACGAGTCCACCTACCACGACATCGTCCCGCAGGACCGCATTGTCTTCACGCAGAAGATGTCGCTGAATGGAAAACCGATATCCATCGCCGTTATCACTCTCGAATTCCTCGCGTCCGGCAATGGAACGGACCTTGTCCTTACGAATCAGGGAACCTTCCTCAACTGGCCTGATGGCGCAAAGATGGTTGAGCACGGTTGGAACAGTATTCTCGATCGCCTCCGTGCTGACGTCGCCGCCTGAGACCTGCCGAGAAGCGAGATAGCGATGCCAAAGCCGCAACCACAAATCGATCGACTTTTCCACGCTCTCGGCGATCCAACGCGCCGGGCCATTCTGGACACCCTGAGCCGGGGACCCATCTCGGTCACGCGACTGGCTGAGCCCCTCGGCATCACTCTCACCGCTGTCGGCCAGCATCTTCAAATCCTCGAAGACAGCGACCTCGTCCGCACCGAAAAGCTCGGCCGCGTTCGCACCTGCCGTATCGAGCCCGTCGGCTTCAACCGCCTCGAAAAGTGGATCAAGGATCACCGAACGCACTGGGAACTCGGCCTCGATCGCCTCGGCGAATTGCTCGCCGACGAAGACAAAGACTCATAAAGCGCTAATTCAAAGCGAACCGCAAACACTGGAGGAAAGCCATGCCCAAAAGCATCTCCGTCCCGCGCCGCCGCTTCGTTGCTTCGGCCCTCTCCGTCGCAGCCGTCGCCGCAACTCCTTCACTCGGGTTCGGCACCGGCACGAACACGGTCGTCGTCGAACCGGCACCGACGCTGACACCCTACCTCCTCTTCGACGGCACCTGCGCAGAGGCAATGCACTTCTACCAAACCGTCTTCGGCGGAGAGCTCGATCTCTCGAAAGTCAAAGACTCGATCATGGCGAACCAGATGCCGCCATCGCAGCAGGAAAAAGTACTCAATGCCCATCTGCGGAGCAATCGTGTGGAGTTCTCAGCATCCGACTGGCTTCGGCCAGACAGGACCCGCGTGCGCGGCAACACTGTCTGCCTCTACCTCAGCGGTGGCACGCAGCAGCAACTGAAAAGTATTTTCGAAAAGCTATCGGACGGAGCCGAAATCAACGATCCGCTTAAAATGCAGCCATTCGGAATCTACGGCGCTCTCAACGACAAGTTTGGTGTGCGATGGATGTTCTGGACTGGCGAAAAATGACCAAACTGTCCAACCAGTGCTTCCCGCTGGTGAACTACACCGCTCCGCGCATCAGCAAATCCACAACGTCTGCCGCCCGGTAGATCTCTTGCCCTGGCGGCAGAAATGCTGCCACCCGGTTCACATCATCCCCCACTGTCACAAGTGGTGGCTCAGCAACTCCGTCATCCCGCGTCTGTGGATGTCCTATATTCGCCAGCAGCGCATTGCACAAGCATTTCCTGCCAGAGGTGTCCTCGATCCGTCCACCCTTGGCCACATACGACGACTCCGGCTCCGCTGCGCACCGATATGCGATTTTTCCGTCCTCTGTCCAGTAAGCCTCGCGCAAATACCCCAGATCGCAAACGCGCGCACGCGCGACTGCCACTCCTGGATCGGAATAAGTTCCAGCCAGCTGCGCCACCTTGAACGGGAATCCTGTGGGTGAAGCCACCGGATCTGTGAAGACCTTGGCAGATCCTCGCGCAGCCTGCGCTACGAGCATCTTCTTCAAATCGTGCCGCAGTCCCGACTCCTCGCTGAACGCAAATGCAGTACCGACCTGCACACCCGCTGCGCCTTGATCGACCGCCTCCCGCAGCTTTTCTGCGCTTCCGTACCCACCCGCAAGCCAGAACGGCACGCCCAGCCGGCGCAGTTCCTCCAGATCCACGCGATCCCGCTCTCCATATATCGGCTGCCCCGACCCATCCAGTGCACCCTTCCCGCGAGGAGGTGCGTTGTGTCCGCCCGCCGTCGGACTCTCGATTACGAACCCGTCAACCCGACCCGAAGCGCGCCGCAGCATCGTAGCCGCCAGCGTGTTCGAGGAAACAATGGCGAGGAACTTCGGTCGTTCCAACTGAGGCAGCGGTCCCTCGGCGAACTCACTAGGGTCAAACCGCATCAGCGTATCCACGTCCGCCGGCGCTCCCGTGACCACCAACTTGTATTCCCCTGCTTTTCCGGCCGCAAAGCTGTCCAGCACTCCGGGAATATGCAGTGGAATCCCTGCCCCCATCAGCACGTACCCCACTCCCGCCAGCATTGCACCGTAGATCGATGCCAGGTGCGGCAGCTGCACCTTCTCGAGAAAGTTAACTCCGACCTTGTTCAGGTGTCCTTCACGAGCTAAGAAAACCTCGACGAAGTTACTCACCATCAGCAGCTCAACCAGCTTCCGTGAGTCGCGCCTCTGGTGCATCGGGGTCAGTGGATATGCGCTTCCGGGAGCTTTGCCGTTTGGCTGAAAATACTCGTTCCAGATCCGTTTAGCCATGTCAGGAAATGGAAACGCTTCGAAGCCGCGGCGCATATGCCCGCCGGTATCCCCATCTGCCAGGCGGCGTATCAATACCTGATCAAGGGCCGTCCCCGACACCACGCCAAGCTGTCCGACCTTCGAGACAGCCTGCGCGAGCCGCCAGTTCGACACGCCAACCCCCATGCCGCCCTGGATAATCTTTGGCATTTGAAACATCGGGGCATTCTTTCACACTCTACAGCCCAACGTCAGTGACGTTTGACCGTAGAGTCAATTCCTTAGCAATTCCTGCGAGTTCCTAAGGCTGGTATATCCCAGCAAAGCCGACACGAGTTCCGATCTCTAGTCCCACGGCGTTTCCTTGAACGCCTGCGCCATCCCTGGATAAAACGCCAGATAACCGCAAATGATCAAATTCACAGCGATAGCAGTGAAGAACGAAACCTGCTGAGTTGGCGCCATCTCCATCGGCGAGCCAGACGCATGATCTGCGACATAATTGCCCAGCATCTTCGCAGCAGTCGCCCCCGATAGAAACATAACGAACCAGCGGGCCCGCCAGTCTCTGCTGTGCCACCTCCAAGCCGTCAAAGCATACAAGAATGCACTTACGTAAAAAACGGCTTCAGGAGGCATCTGTCTTGGCCAGGCATCAAAATTCGCCGCGATGAAGCTGGCAACCGTGGTATCCGGGGCCAGCCCCACGATGAGCGCAAAGATCAGGTTCACCGCCGACCGGAATACCAGCAGCCATACGAACCACTTGATCAGCGTAGGCAGCTTGACCGGATCTACCCAATCGCCCCGCTCCGTTTTCGGCCCTTTCGGCTGCTCTTGTGGAACGTAGGTTCTGATCCCATCTCTGGGCGGCATAGTTTCTCCTCAGATACTCCACATGGTCCTCGAGGCGGGAGTCAGCACCCTTCAGTCCTTCACAAGCCTAAAGTCGCCACGGGATTCGATCTGCAAACTGAGCAGAATTTTAGTTTAGAAATGCTTTCGCTTGTGTCGGCTGAGTGACGAACGCCGGATTCTCGGTGCTGAAATCAGGAATGCCATCTACATTCAGTACCACTTACAGTTGTCACGCGTTCCTTTTTCTTACAGCTTCTCTCTCAGAAAACTGATCACATGATCTGCCTGTACCACGCCGACCATCCTCGCCTGCGAGTCGACCACCGGCAACGCATGCAGATTGTACTTGTCGAACATCTCCGCAAGCTCGATCTGTTTCATATCCGCCGGACAGGAGAGCACCCGCGCTTCCGCTAGCGCCATCAGTTCCGTTTCCGGCTGAGCAATGACCAGCCGAGCGAGCGGAACCACACCTCGAAGCACGCGTTTCTCATCAAGTAGATAGATTTCCGTCACTGCTTCGATATCCCCGTCATAACTGCGCAGCGCTGTACCGACCTGCGAAACCGTCGCATCCGTTCCGAGATAGACGAAGTCGGTTGTCATCGCGCCCGCGGCCGAGTGCTCATCAAACTCCAATAGCTCGGCGACTTCCTGCCGCTCCTCCGGCTCCATCTCCTCTAGAATGGCGTCCGACCTGTCTTCTGGAAGCTCGGCCAATAAATCTGCCGCAGCTCCGGGGTCCATCTCTTCGACAATGTCCGCGATCTTCTCTTCGTCCAGCTTCTCCAGCAGTGACACCTGCAGCTTGGGGTCGACTTCTTCCAAAGTCTCCGCGGCCACCTCCTCGTCGAGCGATGTGAAGACCGCATCGCGCTCTGCCGGACTCAAGTCCTCCAGGATGTCTGCCAGATCCGACGGGTGCATTTCCGCCAGGCGTTCATATTCAATCCTTAGCTTTACCCGCCGCGAGGGATCCACCTCGATCACATCCACAAATTGCCAGGGGATCCCCCGATCCTTGAACTTCCGTGAAAGCTGATCCAGTCTTGCCTTGGGTAGAATCCCTTTGAATACCCGTCGGAACGCTCCGCGAAGCCCTACTTCGACCTCTGCCACCCGCAGCAGGTGCGCCGATCCATCGCCCATCCACTCCAGATCGACATCGTTCACGCGAACGACCTTGCGACCGTGGATATCGATGATTTGCCGGTCCACTAGGTCCTGCTGTAGATAGATAAACGACCCCTGATCCTGCAGGGGAGTAATCGCCTGGGTCGACAACACTTGCAAAGTCCCAGCCGAAGTCTCTCGAACCTGATGCGATGGCACCAGCGAAAGCCCAGCGCGCGTCTTAAGAACTAGCCCGGCAACCTTGCCGGCATCAGAACCGGTTGCAACCGCAATGTCCTTCAGTTTGCCGCAGATATTTCCTTCTGGGTCCGTGACCGGTGCTCCCAGCAAAGCCGTCAGACTCACGCGTGTTGTCGTGCGCTGGTTCATACGTCGAGTGTACTGCGCGTCTCCAAAGGCAGATTCCTGTTTCCCTCCCGAATCGAAGTTGTGACTAGGCTCTACTGCTCGCGAACAACCTGTACATCCGCTACCGCGCGCCCGAGCAATTTCTTCGAGAGTTCCATCACCATTGCAGTTACTTGTCTCTCATTCGCTAGAGTCTCCGCGAGTGCGTCGAAGAATTCGAAAGAGGTGAGTGCGGTCAAGCCCGCAGCTTTCTCCTTTGCGCCATCGCGAAAGCCAAACTCGCTCACTATTCGCATCGACGCCCTAAACCTGCGTTCGTTCCGGTCCTCGATTACCGCCCCGAATTCGGGATCTATCGCTCCGACCCCATGGATGCGTCGGATCAGCAGTCGATTGCTTATCCAGAACCGGCAAAATACCTCTACGTACCTACGCAGCATCTCATCGGCCGATGGCGCCGCCATTACCTCCCGCATCCTCTCCATCCCTCCGTTCAGGGCAATCACGTCAAACAACGCTTCCAGTACAGCCGCCTTGGTGCCGAACAAGTTGTGAATGGTCTGACGAGTCACGCCGCTCCGCGCCGCCAGCGAGCCCATTGTCCACTGTCGATAGCCCCTGGACTCAAGCTCTTCACGTGCCGCGCGTAAGATCGCTGCGCGGCTCTCGTCCATCTGCTCCAGCCGTTTCCCCAACTCGTAAGAGCGCCTAGAAACGCCCGAACTCGTGCTCTTCACGGCTCGAGTCTATGTTCTCGCCATTTACTTTGACAAGCAGTAAAACGAATACATACTATAGCCGGGTGATCGAAATGACTAACGATCCAGCGAAGTCCCGCAAACCAAGCGATTTTCCCGATGGGACAAATGCTCAATCGCGTTCGCTTCCTTTGCGATTCCCTCTCTGGCTGAGAATTGGATTCGGTGCATGTATGGTCATCGCCATCGCCGCCGTTCTGCGTCGCGCTATCGCAATGTCAAAGTCGTCAACGAACGACGCTCCTTCTCAGCTTGCGGATCTTGATCGTTGGTTTCTTTCACATGCCGTGCTCACTTGGATTCACATCCTCTGCGCGCTCGCCTTCGTTTTGATACTGCCGTTCATCTTCAGAACTCGACCCCAGAATTCGCGGGTACTCCAAGGGGCATTCTTCTTTTTTGGCCTCTGCACCGGCCTCACAGCTTACGGAATGAGTCGGTTTGCGGTAGGCGGATGGATCGAACGTTCAGCGGTTCTGTTCTTTGACTCGTTCTTCCTTTTTTCCCTTGCGAAAGCGTGGCAACTTTCGAAGCTTCCCCAATTTTGTCTTCAACAACGGCTTTGGATGGTGCGCGCAGTTGCAGTCCTTCTCGGAATTGCCACCACGCGTCCCGTAATGGGCGTCTTCTTCGCAACCCAGCAACTCAGCCATCTCGCGCCGAGCCAGTTCTTCGGAATCGCCTTCTGGATCGGCTTCTCGATCAATACGATTGCGATCGAGATCTGGCTGCGAACGATTAAACCCGAGGTACTTCACGCGTGAACGCTGTTCTTTCTGAGCCCTCAAACTCAACTTCACATTCCTGCAAACTCAGAGCAGACGTAACAGACACCGAAGCAAATTCTTGCCCTCATCCCCAGTGTCGCGTTCGACAACGTCACATGCAGGCTCGTAAACCTCACCCAACTCAAACCAATCCTTGACACAAGTCGCCTCAGCAATGAAACTGCCTGCTATAGCGTCTTTTTTCCACAATCCCTAAAGACGTAATACTTCCTCTCGCGGTAAGGCGTGGGCTTCGCCATTCCCGGTAGAGGCGGAGACGAAGCCGGTGACCAATCCGAAGGCCGGAAAATTGAGCTTTTCGCTACCCTCCACGATGGAGAGCGTCAGTGAGGTAGAAGCAGCCGCGGAGAAACTCGCCGCGGAGGCTGGCATTGACGAAGATGAGCGCTTCCGCATCACCATGGCCGTCCGCGAAGCCGCCGTCAACGCGGTCCTCCATGGCAACGACTATGACCCTGCTAAACAGGTATCAGCCAGTTTCGAAAACAACGGAAAATCCCTGATCTTTACCATCGCCGACCAGGGCAAAGGCGTCGACTGGGAACACCTTCCCGATCCGCTCGCCCCCGAAAATCTCCTCCGCGGCACCGGTCGCGGCATCTTCCTCATCCGTTCCTTCATGGATGAGGTCCACTTCCGTCAACTTCAGCCCGGCACCGAACTCACCTTGATCAAACACCTGACCCCGGCATCAGAACAGACTTGAGGCACCGGCCGTCTGCATGCGTGGATCGCCGAGGAACCGATCCACAGGAACTCCTTCAGCTTACTGGCTTGCAGCGCGGCGCAAGATGCTATAACTTGTATGACTCACAAAGGAGGAAATTTCCGTGGCACTTACTATCGCTTCCCGTGAATTGGACGGAGTCACTGTCCTGGACCTTAGCGGGCGGATCACCCTCGGCGAGGGGAGTGTGCAGCTGCGGGAGGCCATTCGTGACCTGATCAGCAAGGGCTCGAAGAGCATCCTGCTCAACCTCGGCGACGTGAACTACATTGACAGCTCCGGCCTGGGCGAGCTCGTCGGCGCCTACACCACTGCCAAAAACCAGGGCGCCTCTCTCAAACTCCTCAACCTCACTAAGAAGGTAAAGGATGTCCTGCAGCTCACCAAGCTCTATACCGTCTTCGACATCTACGACGACGAAGCGAGCGCCATCGCCTCCTTTAAGTAAGCCGAACGCGCATACCTCTCCCAGGTGAGTCGGTGCATCACTCAAACACAGGGCAATTCTTCTGAACAAAAGGCCATCCACGTGGATGGCCTTTTTGCTTCCTCCGATCTGAAATCATCCCGATCTGAATAAGACTCTGCAGTCCTACTGCTTACCCCAGAGTCTGCGGCTTGTGCGCCGTCCCATCGAAGCTCGATGTCGTTTTGTACAACTCGAACTTCCCTTCTTGAGCCGCCGCACTCGTCCGATCCAGAAGACTCGCAACCTCTGCCGCATTCATTGGTTTGAATGTGCGCGCCGCCTCGAGTGCCTGGTTCAGGATTTGTTCACTGTCGATGCCGGTTATCTGAACCGCGATCGGCAGATTCAGGCAGTAGTGGAGTGCCTCAATCGGCTTCACCGTATTGCTGTCCAGGATGAAGTGATCACCAAAACATTTCATTCCCAGCGGCGCAATTCCTTCGCGATTTAACACCGGGATCACTTGTTCCGCGAAGCTGCGGAAGTGCGCGTCCATCACATTCAGCGGCATCTGTACCGCATCGAAATGGAAGTTGTGCTTCTGAGCCACCTCCAGCATCCGCAAGTGAACATAGGGATCCTTGTGTCCCGTGAAACCCACAAACCTCACTTTCCCGGCTTTCTTCGCCTCGAGCAGTGCTTCTATCCCACCGCCCTCCGCGAAGATGCGATCGGGATCCTCCAGCCGGATCACTTCGTGGAACTGCATCAGGTCGACGTGATCTGTCTGCAGTCGCTGTAGGGACTCGTCGATCTGTTGAGCCGCAGCCGCCTTCGTCCGGCCATCGATCTTCGTCATCAGCAGCGCTTTCTTCCGGTATCCGTCTGCCAGCGCCTTGCCCATTCGCAACTCGCTCTGGCCATCGTTGTAGTCCCAGCAGTTGTCGAGAAAGTTGATGCCGCTGTCGATAGCCATCCGAATCAACGCAATCGAGTCCCGTTCCTCGATGGTGGCCTTTCCGATGTGATAGCCGCCCAGCCCGATCGCCGAAACCTGTTCTCCCGTCCGCCCGAGCGGACGGTAGATCATGCCTCCCTTGAGGGTCTGCGCCGGCCCTTCCTGGCCCACCCACGGCGCAGCCGCTGCCGCTCCCGCGACCGTCCCCGCCGTCCTCACAAATTCACGCCGATTCATTTCGGTCATGGCACACTCCCGTGATCCCCTCGCTTGGATGGCGCAATTGGGGTTGCAGGTGCCGCAGTTTTCTCACAGGCGCCTTTTGCGATAAAAATTTGGAAGTTGGATCTAGGAGCTTGTTCTTACCCAGGAGCGGATGCTGAATACATAGACTCCGATACAGAACAGGTTCGCCGGAATAAACCCAAGCTGCCCCGTCCGCAACCCGATTACGCAGATGATCGCGCTATTCACGCCTGCAACGGCAAGTCCGGTCCACCGCTTGCGACCGACCAGAATCGTGGAGAGAACCGTGAGACAGCAAGAAAGATAATCTAACCGGAACACAGCGGGACGCCAACCCCCGGAAGCTCATTATGAAGATACTTCCACTCTGCCTTATATTCGTCGCCGCCACGGTGATATATCGCACTTCGCTCATCTCGAAGGTACTCAGCCAGTCCTTCAGCTCTTAGCCCTCAGCCTTCAGCTCCTTTAATCCGAACCTCGATGAAACCAGTGAAGCCGGCCAAACAGATCTGAAAGCTGAGGACTGACAGCTGAGAGATGCATCTCAGAACTTCACGTTCGGCACCTGCTGCGCCTTCTCGCTCGCCTTGAAATACGCGTCGTTGGTGTGATATCCCGCCATTCCCGCCCAGATGCTGTTTGGGAACTGCTGAATGAACGTGTTGTAATCCTGGATCGCCTGGTTGTAGTGCCGTCGCGCCACGCTGATCCGGTTCTCCGTCCCGGCCAGCTCATCCTGCAGCCGCATGAACTGTTCGCTCGAGCGCAGATTGGGATAGTTCTCGGTCAGCAACAGCAGTCTCCCCAAAGCTCCATCCAACTGATTATTCGCCGCAATCTTCGACTGCGGTGTCTGCGCATTCAGCATTCCTGCCCGCGCATTCGCGATGTCGGCATAAACTGAGTTTTCTTCCTTCGTGAACCCCTTAACGGTCTCCACGAGATTCGGAATCAAGTCCGCCCGCCGCTCCAGCTGCACATCTACCTCAGACCATGCCGACTTCACAGTCTGATCTTTTGCGACCATTTGGTTCTTCGCGCTCACGTAGCTCCCGCCAACAAACAGCAGGGCCACCACAATCACGGCAATCACGCCCAACCCAACAAACTTGCCCATAAGCTCGTCTCTCCTTGTCGTTCCAATAACTGTTGCGGTTCTCAACGTCCCCTTATTGCCTTGTTCTCTCGTCTCATGTTTCTTACCAGCTTCCCCCGGCTCCGCCACCGCCGAAGTCTCCCCCTCCAAAACCCCCGAATCCGCCCCCGCCCGAATCACCGCCACCAAAGCCGCCACCGCCGCCGCCGCCCCAGCCGCCACCGCCCATAAACGGGCCCGACCCGCCACTATACCTGCGCCCACCAAGTGCACTCCTGAACAGCCCCAGCCAGAACAAGATCCGGAACAGCCCGAATCCACCGAACATCATGAAGAGAATGATGAACAGGATGATCGCGCCAGCCGGTGATGATCCGTGCTGCTGACCCTGCCTGACGGGAGGCGGATTCGGCAGGTGATCGGTCAGAGTCACGTGTGCGTCGTCGGCGATCACCTTGGCCAATTGCCCTACCGCACCTAAAATCGCCGCGTCGTAGTCCTTCGTGCGAAGATCCGGAAGCATTGAGCGCCCGATATCTCCGACACGAGCATCGTTCAGGATCCCCTCAAGACCGTACCCAACATCTATCCGGTACTTGTGATCATCGACGGCCAGTAACACCAACAGCCCTCGATCCGATCCCTTCTTGCCCATGTGCCACTTGTCTTCCAGAGCAGAGGCCCACTCTGCCGCGTCTTCGCCGTCGAGATTGCGAACAGTTACGACCGCAACTTGCGAATTCGCCTGCGAGTGATCCAGCTCCCCGCAAATGCGGTCGAGCTTCGCCACTGCGTCGGCTGACAGCACGTGCGCAAAATCAGAGACATAGTCGGTGGGCTTGGGAAGCTGGCTCACCTGTTCGGCCAGCAGACCCTGGACAGTAAGAAAAGCAAGCGCCGCCAGGACGAACCGGCAGATCAAGCTTGTACCGCGGTGAAAACCTTTCATCGCAATCCATTGTACGTATCCACCCGTTCCGCGGTTCCCACGCCGTTAACCTGCCCATGATGAGCCCTTAAGACGATATGTTTCATCACTTCAAACGGCGAATCCACTTCTCGCGACAACATCAACTGGGGTGCATACAAACTTTGATGAGGCCCTCCGCATCCAACCTCTTAAGGTGTCCTGCAACTATGATTTGGGCCCTGCACTTCTAGACTGGAATTCCGAGTGATCCTTCGTGCTACCCCGTCCACGGGCCCGATTCTGACCCTACTCCAAACTTCAAGGCCCAGCGCCCAGTTCCGGAGATGTCCGAATGCCTGCTGAACTCAAGAAAGCCTCCGCTGCGGCGGGCAGCCAGCTGTTCGAGATTGCTGATACTCCCACCGGGCCCCCCGACCCACGGCACCATCTCGCCGCGCTGGTCGATTGCTCCGACGATCCCATCATCAGCAAGCGGCTCGATGGAACGATCATCAGTTGGAATCCCGCCGCTACCCGCGTCTTCGGATACCAGCCCCAGGAGATCATCGGCAAGTCGATCTTGACTCTCATCCCGCCGGAACTCCAGCACGAAGAAATCGAAATTCTCCGCAAGCTCCGGGCGGGAGAACGAATTCAGCACTTCGAAACCGTACGCATGCGCAAAAACGGCGAGCGATTCCCTATCTCCGTCACCATATCTCCCATTCGCGATGAAGGCGGACAGATTGTCGCTGCCTCCAAAATCGCGCACGACATCTCCGAACGCCATAAGACTGAAGAAGGCCTGTTACGACTCGCCGCAATTGTCGATTCAGCCGATGACGCCATCATCAGCAAAAATCTCAATGGCATCGTCACCAGTTGGAACCGGGCAGCGGAGAACATGTTCGGGTATACCGCCGAAGAGATGATCGGCCAATCGATCCTCCGCATCATCCCTGAAGAGCTCCGCTACGAAGAAGACGAGATACTCGGCAAGCTTCGAGCTTCCGAACGGATCGACCACTACGAGACCACGCGCAAGAAGAAAAGCGGCGAGCACTTCCACGTTTCGGTCACGATCTCTCCCATCATCGACCAGACCGGAAGGGTGATCGGTGCCTCCAAAATTGCCCGCGATATCTCCGATAAGAAGCGCGTTGAGCAACTGCTCATACAATCCGAGAAGCTTGCTGCTACCGGGCGCATGGCCGCGGCCATTGCTCACGAGATCAACAATCCACTCGAGTCGCTGATCAACGTCATCTTTCTGGCGCGCCAGCACTCTAGTCCCGACAGCCGGGTGAACCAGCTCCTCCTAACGGCAGAACAAGAACTGGAGCGTGTCTCCCACATCGCACGCCAGACTCTCGGCTATTACAAAGACACAGGCGCGCCGACAAGTGCACATATCCACGACCTCATCCAGAACGTGCTCTCCGTCTACAACTCCAAAATCCTCTCGGCTGATATTGCAGTAGACTCCCGCTTCAACGACCTGCAGAAAATCAGCGTGAGCAAAGGAGAGATGCTTCAGGTTTTCTCCAACGTTATCGCTAATGCGATCGACGCTATGAAGAATGGTGGAGTACTGAGCGTCGCAACACGGAATGTGTTGGCATCGCCGCAAGACGGGATCGAAATCATGATTCGGGACACCGGCGCTGGCATTGAAAAGGAGAACCTGCCCCGCGTCTTCGAGCCATTCTTTACCACCAAGGGCATCCTCGGGACCGGGATCGGTCTATGGGTTGCAAAGCAACTCGTAACCCGTCGCGGCGGCCAGATCGCCATCTCCAGCAGCACAACACCAAATGACTCCGGAACCACTGTGACAATCTTCATCCCTTTTGCCCAACCGCCAGCTTCCATTGAAGGCGAGCTTAATGAGCGACTCTAGCTGCGTCCCCAATCTCGCAGGCGCCATCAGTCGCCTTCACGCCGCCGATGAACCGTCAGAATCTTCTGACCAAACCACCTGGAACTTTTCCAATTCTGCCAAACAACCGGAGTCCCGCTCCAAGGTCCTTGTGGTGGACGACCAGCGCCTCATCGCCGATACGCTCGCGGAAATTCTGTCAAACGCTGGCTTCGATGCGGTCGCCGCCTACGATGGATTCGACGCACTCGACAAAGCCTCTCGGTTCCATCCACACTGGATCGTGACGGACGTGCTGATGCCTCGCATGAACGGCGTCGAACTCGCTATAGCGCTCCGCAAGAATTATCCCGGTAGCTCCATTCTGCTCTTCTCTGGACAAGCGGGCATTTCCGACATTCTCCAAAAAGGGCAGCTCCAGGGATATCAATTTGAACTTATCGCCAAGCCGATCCACCCCATGCGTCTCATCGAACGCCTCAAAGAAAACTAGAAACCTCAATCCGGTCTGCCGGTTCACCAACCCCTCGTCTGCCCGGTTTACTCCTATCGCTCAATTTCCATAGACGGGCACCGCCGCCCCGTGCACTACCCGCGCTTCCTCACTCGCAAGAAAGAGCACGACCTTCGCAATGTCTTCGGGCTTCGGCCAGCGCGCGAAATCTGCATCCGGCATTGCCCTTCGGTTCGGCTCCGTATCGATGATGCTCGGCAAAATCGAATTCACCCGCACGCCCGTTCCTTTCAAATCCTCCGCCAACGAGTCCATCATCGCCACCGCTGCGGCTTTCGAAGCCGCGTATGCCGCCGCTCCCGCTCCATGATCAACAGCAGCTTTCGCCGCTACGTTCACAATCGCACCGGACTTCTGATTCAACATCGGCACGACCGCCGCGCACGCGAGTTCGTATCCCGAACGCAGATTCAACGCGAGCATTTGTTCAAACGTCTTCTTCTCAAGTTTCCAAAGTTTGATTCCGCCTGCGTACCCGCCGACTGTGTTCACCAGCACGTCGAGTACCCCATGTCGCCTGACGATCTCATCCACCACTCCTTTCACAGCCGCCTCGTCGGTCACATCTGCCACATGCCCTTCCAGTAACGCCGCATTGGTACCCGCTGCCCCTCGCAAGCTGGCAAACTCTGTCTCCGACCTATATGTCACCACCGTCTTTGCACCCTCAGCCACAAACGCCAGACTCACTGCTCGCCCCAGCCCACCCGTTCCCCCTGCCACAAGCACAACCTTGCCCTTAAAGCTCACATTCATCTCACACCTCACCAATTGATTTATACATACCCTCAGCATTCCGTCTGTCTTTCGTGCCGATCCCCCGCATGCCCTCGTCCCTTGTCACCTTGTCCCCTTCCTTTCCCCGTCTTCTACACTGAAAGGGCCATGACCGATCAACCTCTCCCCAGCGTCCCAGTAGCCCGCCGAGACCCCCGCCAAACCACCATCCATGGCGTTCCTCTCCATGACGACTACGCCTGGCTCCGCGACAAGGACTCCCCAGAGGTCACCGAATACCTGAAAGCCGAAAACGCGTACGCCGATGCCCTCACCGCCGATCTCGCCCCTCTGCGCGACGAGCTCTACAACGAGATGCTCAGCCACATCAAGCAGACCGACGAGTCCGCGCCCTACCGCGAAGGCGACTGGTGGTATTACGTCCGCACCGAAGAAGGCAGGCAGTACTCCATCTTCTGTCGAAAACGCGCCTCGGAAATAAGCTCGGCTACCCCATACGGAAAGCCGGGTGCTCCATCGATGACACCTCCTTCGTCGCTGTCATCGATGGGAAACCAGGGCGCTCAACTCGCATCCAACGCTCCCGAAGAGATCATTCTCGACGGAAATCAGCTTGCAGAAGGTCAAGCCTTCTTCGCTATCGGTGCTACCGACATTTCCGACGACGGCCGCTACCTCGCCTACACCACTGACGTGACCGGATTCCGCCAGTACGCTCTGCACATCAAAGACCTCCAAACCGGCGAAACTCTTCCGGATCCTCCGCACCCGGGCCCGCAGGACCGCGTCGGCTCCCTTACCTGGGCCTCTGACAACCAGACTCTCTTCTACACCGTCGAAGATGAAGAGCAAAAGCGCCAGTTCCAGCTCTATCGCCACACGCTACACACCCCGTATACAGAAGACGTACTCGTCTATCAGGACAATGACGAACGCTTCAACATCGGCGTCGGCCGCACGCGCGACGGCAAATTCCTCGTTCTCGAATCCGGAAGCCACACCACGACCGAGTGCCTCATCCTCGCCGCCGAAAATCCAACCGGCAAATTGACCGTCATAGCTCCGCGCGAAGACGAACACGAGTACTACGTCGATCACCGCAATGCACAGTGGTTCATCCGTACCAACGATCGCGGCCGCAACTTCCGTCTCGTCACCGCTCCAGTCGACTCCCCCTCACGCGAACACTGGACTGAGCGCATACCTCATCGCAACGCGATCATGCTGGAAGACGTTGATCTCTTTGCCAACTTTTTCGTCGCCTGCGAACGCGAAGGCGGACTGCCTCGTCTGCGCCTCTGGCGCTTCCAGGACGAAACTCCTGAGGCCAATCCCGCCGGCGAAATTGCCTTCCCCGAGCCCGCCTATAACACCTCGCCCGGCATCAATCGCATCTGGGATACGAACCTCTTTCGCTACGGCTACCAGTCCCTTGTCACGCCCGGCTCCGTCTTCGAGTACAACCTCGAATCGCGAGAGTCTACGCTGCTCAAGCAGCAGGAAGTCCCGGGCGGTTTCGACCGGACCCTTTACGCGAGCGAGCGCATCCACGCCACGGCTCACGACGGCGTCCAGGTCCCCATCTCTCTCGTCTATCGCCGCGACAAGTTCCCCGGCACCACATCCGGTGCGAAGTCATCCGTCAAATCGCAACAACACGTGTCAGGGCACGACTTCAGTCGTGCCGAAGAGAGCGCCGAGACAGGACGGGCTTTAGCCCCTGAACTTCCACCCCTGTATGTCTACGGCTACGGCTCCTACGGCTACTCACTCCCGCTAGGCTTCAGCTCGAACCGCTTGGCCCTGCTCGATCGGGGCATCGTGATGGCCTATGCACACATCCGTGGCGGCGGAGATCTCGGCAAACCCTGGCACGACGCCGGCAAGATGCTCGTCAAACGCAACACATTTACCGACTTCATTGCCGCTGTTGAACATCTCACCGCCAACGGCTACGGCGACCCTAAGCGCGTGGCCATCGAAGGCGGCTCCGCAGGTGGCTTGCTCATGGGCGCCGTCACCAATCTCCGGCCCGACCTATTCCGAGCCGTCCTCTCGCACGTGCCCTTCGTCGACGTCATGAACACCATGCTCGATGCGTCGCTGCCCCTTACCGTGCCCGAATACGAAGAATGGGGCGACCCAAATCAGGAAGAATATTTCTGCTACATGCTCAGCTACTCGCCCTACGATAATCTGAAACCAGCCGCTTATCCAGCCATGCTCGTCAAGACTTCACTCAACGACAGCCAAGTCATGTACTGGGAACCCGCCAAATACGTCGCCAAACTTCGCACCCTCAAAACCGACAACAATCCACTGCTCCTCGTCACCAACATGGAAGCCGGCCATGGCGGCGCCAGCGGCCGCTACGACTACCTCAAAGAGATCGCCTTCGACTATGCATTTCTGCTTCGAGAACTAAACGCCATTTGAGTTGACTTTGCTCAGCGAAGCGCGGCTACTGAGATATCACGGGACACACCCGTGATATCCTCCGTCCACCAACACGATGAATCTATGCGCCTGCCCTGCATCTTCGTTCTTGCGATTCCTTTAATCAGCATCGTCGAGGCGCAAAACGCTCCCCCGACCGCTCAACGGGCCGTGTCACCACTGCCACCCAGATTCGATCCGAAAACAATGCGTGCCCCGGTACCTAGTTTTGTGCCCAACGCGATGATGCCGGACGATGCTCGACGTTCGGGAATTCAAGCCCGCACGACTGTTCGACGGCAGACTGATAGCCGTTATGATCGGCATTGAGATTGGCTTCAGCACGGGGGCCGGTCCTCTGATGAACCGTCTACAGGTTCAAGTCCCATATGGTTTCTTCTCGCCGCCTGCAATGACTTCTCTGAACCCGATTCGAGCGGCGTCTACCCTCTATCAAAACAATTCGAGCCGCCTCAGCTAGTCGACCTTATAGATTAGGGCTTCGGGCATGCAGCGTTGGCGCCGCAAGGCATAGGTTGTCATGCAGTTTTGACAATCGCTGAAAACGGCAAATCATCCGATGTTCAGGTCAGCGACTGCGACCGAGCCGACTTGGAAGAACCAGCCCTTGATTCCCTGCTTCATTCCAAGTACAAGCCTGCCACCGTTCACGGTAAACCAGTACCAGTCAGAGCAAGCATTCACCATCTATGACGGCTTCGGTACATCCAAAAAGCTAACGCAAATCAACTAGGCTCAGACTACTCGGCATCCTGAATTGCAAGTCACGTCCTGAGCCGCGACTCATGTGCCCACAACCCCAGCCCCGGGTTCGCAATAAAGAACACCTCTTCCCCATCGACCGTGTTCCAGCCATGCGACAACGTATCCGGGTTATAGCGTTCCATCATTGCGCCAAGCTCCCCATAACCGAACCCAACACCCTCAATTTCTTCGCGGCTCAGTTCGCCCGGACACCACGTAATCCTGAACCGCCCCTCTGAAGATCCATGTATCAGGTGCGCCGCGGCACCCAGCTCCGCCGCCAAATCTTCGTTCTCCTCGACCGCCTTCAGCGTCTCCGCTGTCCCGTGGTATCCATATTTCCTGATCAGTCCATCTATGGTCTTGTCCTCACCAAACTCGCGAACGGCGGGAGCCAGCACAATCAACTCCGCACCATCTGCCAATGCCATCCGCGTGCGATACACAGCTTTGTTCCCCAGCCATGTCGAGTGAAACTCCCGCGGATCGAGAAACACCACGGCCTTCCTGATCGGCTTTGCCGCCATCTCGAAGTTCACCTTCACGCTCAGCTCCGCCGCACGATGGAAGCACTCCACGTCATCCCCGATAAACAGCCCGCGCACCGCCAGCCCGCCATCCGCCGCTCGACCGACCACCGTCTGCACATACACAATTGGCAGGTTGCGCAGAAACTTGTCTGACGCGTAGTTCAACACTGCGCGCACCGGGTTCTCCGCGCGCCCCATGATCCGCTCCATTCCATACACCGCGCCGAGATAGTGGCTTCGGTTGATCCCCATCCGTCCGCCTGTGCCAATCAGAATGTTCTTGTTGTAGTTCGCCATGCCGATCACTTCGTGCGGGACCACCTGGCCGATTGACAGGATCAGATCGAACTCGCCGCTACAAATCAGCCTGTTCACCTGCGCCGGCCACGCAAAGTTCAGCTTCCCTTCCGAAACCTCGCGAATGAACTCCGCGGGCACCTCGCCCAGCGTCTCGATATCGGTTCGCCAGTTGTGCACCCTGAAAAGCTCGTGCGGCAGTCCCGGATACATATGATCCATCTGCTTTGCGGTCATCGCAGAATGGGTTCCCAGTGCCGGCAACACTGCCTTTAGCCGGTCCCCGAGGATCTCGCGCGCCGCGCAAGTGAGAGCCCCCGCCTGCGAATGCAGCCGCGTAATATCCGGGGGTACAGTCAGCACCTGCTCGCGCCGGCCCAACTTCCCCAGAGCCTCGCGCAGCAGGTCGGTTATCTCTAGCTGGTCAATCTCCCGGTCAATCCCGCCAACCCCGCAATATAACGCCATGCCCACCACTTTAAACCTTCGCCCCAGCCGCCTCCCCCTAACCTTCTGCCTTGCCGCTGAGAGACCTTCTACCACCCGTTTCTCTTCGACATGGGGAAAGTACCTCTTGCCCGCCACCTCGCGCTGTCGGGTAAAATCCTTCTCACCCGGACAGCAACCGATTGCCCCCCCATCGCTCGTGGGCTCCCGGCTTTCCCTCATTGATTCAGGAGCGGATACATGGAGATCGTTTCTGTTGGACCAGAGTGGGCACAGAAAGTCGTTTGCGGCAGTTGCCGAACCACCATGAACATCGGTCAATCCGACCTTGGCTGGTTCAAAAAGACAACCTGGGATAAGGGGTATCTAGGATTCCGCTGCGGTCACTGCCGCACTGTCATCCTTTTCGACGGCTCTCTCCTCGACGGCAAAGACCGCGAATGGGTTTTCGCCGAGTGTGAGTACCCACCGATTCATGTCGGCCAGGCGTTAAGAAACAAGAAAGTCGAATCGATCTGACTGACTTTCTCATTTCGGTCATTCCTGAGACCCGGGAATCCACTCCATCGGCAATGACCATCCAACATGGCATCGTTTGCGCGCGGAGCTGGCCATGCCTGATTCCAATTCGATTCTTCTCCTCTATAGCCTCCGAGCCGCATTGGACTCTCTCAACAGCAACCCCGAACTGGAACAGCGTTACTCCGGGGTTAAAGAACTTAAGTGCGCGATTCAGGAAAAACTCAGAGAACTCGAACCGGAAGTCGAACTGGCAATTGAGCAGATGCCGGATCCGTCTGTAGGAGTGCCTGCCTAGTCATCCAATGAGCGCGGATGGACTTTTCAACAGCATTCTGCCGCCCGCTGGGGTTCTCCCCAGTTGAACGTACTTGGATTTCGCCTCAATCTGGGCGCGCTTAACACTGGGGGCTTCATGCTCACCTGTCCGTATTGTGACTCGGGTGATGTCTCAGTCGAAATCTTCGGCTTTGCAGTCCACAAACTGACCGATCGCTGGATTTCATGCCCAGCAAAGAATCCGACTTCACCCTTTCCATCCCGCGTCATTGCTTGCAAAGAAGAAGCGCAGAACCTGATGGAACATTGCTCTAGCAGGGTTTCCGAAATGCACGGAACTCAATCGCGATATACCTAGCCGTCCGCAGGCGCTCAGTGATCTCGGAGCGAGCCAGGTTTATCGCTCCGGTGAAAGCGACCTTTGGTCCAGTCACGGACAACCGCTCTGTCTACTCCCTTTGCCGATTCAACCTCAAGAACACGTCTCTTCAGCAAGCTCTTAAGGGCTATAAAGTCCGGGCTGTCTGTCGAGACTCCTGATCTCTTTTCCACGTCTTTAAGGACGTTTTCAACCGTACTCTTGAACTCCTTCGATGACTGGGCCCGCATATGAACTCCATGCCAACGTTCGATGCACGCAATTCGCACGCGAAACGCGAAAGAGCGAAATGTAGGCACATCTCTACGTTGCGGGATGTTAACCCCTTATCTTTGGAATGACACAAGTTGCGATTGGATACTTGGCGATGAGCGACCTGAGACATAGGTAACAGTTTGTACCGGACACATGGGTAACACTTCCTCCCTAGGGAGGAAGTGATGCCTTGGAAGGAGTGTTCGGTTATGGACGAGAGGCTTCAGTTTGTGGCT
>Ga0105241_10000618_pt1 | contig 26754 bp, 27 predicted proteins | sample KBSC64metaG_FD_80422 | JGI IMG/M metagenome (GOLD analysis project Ga0105241, IMG submission 80422) | Corn rhizosphere microbial communities from Kellogg Biological Station, Michigan, USA - KBS C6-4 metaG | ecosystem: Host-associated > Plants > Roots > Rhizosphere > Soil | place: Michigan, USA... | reverse complement strand
CGCGACGGCCGCCGCAGAGCCCGGGGCGCTGCGTGTCCTGGTGGTGGAGGATGACCCGGCCATCGCGGATTCGCTCGTGCGGGGGCTGCGGCAGGTCGGATACGACGCCGACGGGGTCGGCACGGCCCGGGCCGCTCTGACCCGGCCCCCGTCGGACGTGGTGCTGCTCGACCTGGGGCTGCCGGACATGGACGGGGTCGAATTGTGCCGTCGGCTCCGGCAGCGCTCAGATCCGGCGATCATCGTGGTGACCGCCCGAGGCGAGGAGGCCGACCGGGTGCTCGCCCTGGATGAGGGCGCCGACGACTACCTGGTCAAACCGTTCGGCCTGGCCGAGTTGCTGGCGCGTCTGCGCGCGGTGCTGCGCCGTACACGACCCCCGGAGCACGAACCGGTCCGCTGTGGTCCGCTGACCGTCGACATCCGTGCCAGGAAGGTCAGCGTCGAGGGCCGCGAGGTCTTTCTGACGCCGAAGGAGTTCGACATCCTGGCCTGCCTCGCGGTCGACCCCGGCCGAGTGGTGACCCGCCAGGAGATCTTGGAGAGTGCCTGGGACGCGCACTGGTACGGGCCGACGAAGGTCGTCGACGTGCACGTCGCCGCTCTGCGCCGCAAGTTGGGGATGCCCGGGCTGATCGAGACCGCCTACGGCCGTGGGTTCCGTCTCGGCGGGGCGGCGCAGCGATCATGACGCGCCGGATAGCGTTGGTGCTGCTGACGCTGACGGTCGTTCTGCTGACTGTGGCGGCGGTTCCGCTCGGTCTGTCGATCACGCAGCGCGAACACGTGTCCTTCCGGGACAAGACGCAGGCCGCGACGAGGGTGATCGCCTCGTCCGCCGAGGAGTACCTCTCGGACGGGCTTCCGCCGGATGCGATGCGCGCCGATCTCGACGCCGCCCAGCGAGCAGGCGACTGTGCCGCCGTCTACGACAAGAGCGGACAACTGGTGGCCACCACGGCGTGCACCGCGGCGCAGAGCCCGGAGGCTCGGGACTTGGCGGCCGAGACCCTGTCCGGCCGGGAGCCGGACCCGCCGGACAGCGAAGGCCGGCTGCTGGCCGCCGAACCCGTCGGCGACTTCCGCCAGCCGGCCGGTTCGGTCGTGCTCGCCCGCTCCACCGCGCCGCTGGACACCCGCATCGCTGTCACCTGGGCCTGGATCGCGCTCATCGGAGCGGGCGGCGTCATAGCGGCGGCCTTGGTCTCGTTGCGGTTGGCCCGCTGGGTGGGCCGCCCGCTGACGACACTGGACACCGCCGCGCAGCGGCTTGGGGAGGGCGAACTCGGCGAGCGGGCCGACGTGCACGGCGGTCCTCCGGAGGTGCGAAGGCTCGCGGCGACCTTCAACACCATGGCGGCCCGCACAGAGGCCTTGATCCATGGCCACCAGGCTGTCGTCGCCGACGTCTCCCATCAACTGCGTACCCCTTTGGCGGCTCTTCGTCTGCGGCTGGACTTGCTCGCCGCCGCTCCAGAGGGCACGGCTCCGGAACTGCTCGCATCGGCTCAGGAGGAGGTCGCACGGCTGTCCCGGTTGGTGGACGGCCTCCTGGCGGTGGCCCGGGCCGAGCACGCGGTGCCCCGGCCGGTGGCGGTACGGGTCGACGAAGTCGTGAGAGACCGCGTGACCGTCTGGGAGCCACTCGCCCTGGAACGCGGCGTCCGGCTCACGGCCCGGTGCCAGGCGCCGGGACCGGTGTCGCTCGGTGCCGGCGACTTGGAGCAGGTCATGGACAACCTGCTGGCCAACGCGCTGGACGCGGTTACCGAGGGAGGCGCGGTCATGATCGAATGTCTCCAGCGGCCAGACACTGTGCAGGTACGGGTGGCCGACAACGGCCCTGATGAGTGCCGAGGCCAAGACCGCGGCCTTCCGCCGCTTCGGCAACCCGCAGGCTCGCGGCAGCGGACTGGGGCTGGCCATCGTTCATCGGCTGCTCACGGCCGACGGCGGCGGCATCCGGCTGGAGGACACCCCCGGCGGCGGGCTGACCGTCGTCCTGGAACTGCCACTGTGGCGAGGACGCAAGGACGCCCGGGAGGGCAGATCGAAACCTGCGTCGGGCTCCGCCGGCTCTCCCTGATCTTTACTGGTTCTGAGCAGCTCGTTAGCCGGACCTGGAATCACGCCGGCGCACAGTGGTGAGTGGATCTCCCCGAACGTCCATGCCACGAGGAGCGTGCACCATGGCGGAGCCGAATGCCCACCACGAGACCGATGGCGACTCCGTACTGCGGCGTGAGCGCGGTATGCACCGGGTGTCGAACGCCACCCGGTGGACTGCCGCCGCTGCCGCCGCGGGCACCGCCGTCCTCGGCCTGACTTACACGCATTTGCTGCCCGGAAAAGGACAAGTGCCTGTGTCCGCGCAAGGTGGGCAGCAGACCGTCTGCGTCCAGCAAGCACCAGCTGCTGCCGCCACCACAGCGGCTCGGGGCACGCCGGGTGAGATCGACGGCGACGCTGAAGAAGGCGGCGCCGGCGAGAAGGGCGACAAGGCCGCCGACGACGGTAGCCGGAACACCACTACGGTTCAGCCCGCCGTCGCCGCCTGTCCGGCCGGCACCGTCGCGAACGGACTCACGCCGCCGGCCCAGGCGCCATCCCCGGCCCAGCAGGCTCCCCAGACTCGGACCGGCGCCTCATGACCGCCGACCGCGGCGCGCAAGTCGCAACAGTCACCTTCCCGGCGCTCGGCACGACCGCCACCCTGCTGACCACACGTCGCCCGATGCTTCGCGTCGCCCAGGCCGTCCTGGTCCGGGAACTCGCCGCGATCGACGACACCTGCAGCCGGTTCCGTGCGGACTCCGAGCTGAGCCGGATCAACGCCGCCGCCGGCACCCCGGTGACGGTGAGCGAGTTGTTCGCCCAGGCCCTCACCGTCGCGCTGCAGGCCGCGGAGCTCACCTCCGGTGCCGTCGACCCCACGGTCGGGCGAGCGGTCATCGACGCCGGATACGACCGGACCTTCGCCAGCGTCCGACCCGAGTCGGCGACGCCCCTGCCCGTCGTCCAGCCGGCCGTCGGCTGGCACCGGATCTCGTGGGATCCACAGACTCGACGGCTTCTCCTGCCTCGCGGAACCGCGCTGGACTTCGGTGCCACGGCCAAGGCGCTCGCCGCGGACCGAGCGGCCAAGCGCGCCGCGTGGGCCACCCACGGCGGCGTGCTGGTCAACCTCGGTGGTGACATCGCCACCGCCGGCACCGGCCCGGAGGGAGGCTGGACCGTCGCAGTCACCGACGACCACGCCCGGCCCGGTCCCGGCCCCGTCATCACCGTCACCAGCGGCGCCCTGGCCACCTCCGGAACCGGCGTCCGCACCTGGCGCCGAGCCGGCCGCACCGTCCACCACATCATCGATCCCGCCACCGGCCGCTCCGCCACACCGCACTGGCGTACCGTCACCATCGCCGCCGCCACGTGCGTCGACGCCAACACCGCGAGCACCGCGGCGATCGTGCTCGGCCCGGCGGCCGTCAAATGGCTGGCCGGCACCGGCCTGCCCGCCCGGCTGGTTCGTAGCGACGGCGCCGTCACCCTGCTCGGCGGCTGGCCCGATGCCGCTGCCTCGACGGGAGGCCACCGGTGAACACCACCGCCCTGGCAGCGAACCCGCTGTGGTACGCCACCCGCGCCGGCGGCACCATCGCGCTCATCCTGCTCACCGCGACCGTCGTCCTCGGCATAGTCGTCGGCGGCAAGGGCGCACCGCGCCGGATCGGCCGCTTCGAGATCGGACTGCTGCACCGTAACCTGGCCGTCCTCACTCTGGTGTTCCTCGCCTTGCACATCGCCACCGCGGTCCTGGACCCGTTCGTGCGCTTGGACTGGGCGGTAGCCGTCGTCCCGTTCGGCGCGTCCTACCGGCCGTTGTGGCTGGGCCTCGGCACCGTCGCCTTCGACTTGCTGCTCGCCGTCCTGATCACCAGCGCCTTGCGATTCCGCCTGGGCCGCAACCGCTGGAAGGCGGTCCACTGGCTCGCCTACGCCGCCTGGCCGTTCGCGCTCTTCCACGCCGCCGGAACCGGAAGCGACACCCGGTTGCCGCTCCAACTGTGGTTGTACGCAGGCTGTCTCGCCGCTGCGGTCGTCGCCGTATGGTGGCGGCTGTACCGGGCCGGGCCCGCGCGGCCCGCAGTCCGGGCGGCCGCTGCCGTCGCTGTGGTCGTGCTGCCGTTTATCGTCGGCGCGTTCCTGGCCACCGGGCCACTGCAGCCGGGCTGGTCGCACCGCGCCGCACTGTCGCTGACGGCCGCTCTGACGGGAATCCGATGAACCAGGCACCGGCACCTACACATCTGCTTCCCCCGACGACGGGTACTTCGAGGCTGCTCGAAGCCTGGCACACCGAAAGTCACCCGGCCGATCTCACCGAACACCTGAACCGCCACGGCCCACCACCCCGCATCGGCGCTTCCTTGATCGAGGTCGTCGAGCAGGCCGGACTGACCGGACGAGGCGGAGCCGGATTCCCGACCGGCCGCAAAATGCGATCCGTGGCCGGACGGGGGCGCCGGGCTGTTGTGGTCGCCAACGGAATGGAAAGCGAACCGGCCAGCCGTAAAGACCGACTTCTCCTGGGCGTCGCCCCCCACCTCGTCCTGGACGGAGCCCTCCTCGCCGCGCAGGCCGTCGGTGCTCACCAGGTCCACCTGTGCGTACCACGTACAAGCACCGAGCAGTTGCGCGAGCTTGCCGCCGCGGTCGATGAGCGACGGATGGCCGCGATCGACCCTCTCCCAGTGATCCTTCACGCAGCTCCCCACGGCTACGTCACCAGCGAGTCCACCGCGTTGGTGCACTGGCTGAACGGCGGCCCCGCCCGCCCGCTCAGCACCCCGCCACGTACTTCCGAGAAGGGGGTACGCGGACGTCCGACTCTGGTACAGAACGTCGAGACTCTCGCCCACATCGCGCTGATCGCCCGCCACGGACCCGACTGGTTCCGCCAGGCCGGAACCGCCGACATGCCGGGCACCACCCTGGTGACCATGACCGGCACCGTACGAAGCCCCGGAGTGCTGGAGATCGAGCCGGGCACGACCGTCGGCCAACTCCTCCAGGGCCTCGGCGGTGTGCCAGAACCGCTCCAGGCTGTTCTCCTCGGTGGTTTCGCAGGCACCTGGCTCCCCGTCGACCAGGCGCTCGGGCTGGGCTTCAGTCGCAGCGGTCTTGCATCGGCCGGAGCCACGCCCGGCGCCGGCGTCGTCATCGCCCTTCCCCACGATGCCTGCGGCTTGGCCGAGACCGCCCGCATGCTCACCTACCTGGCCGCCAACGGTGCCCAGCAATGCGGGCCCTGTCTTTTCGGTCTGCCCGCGGTCGCCGCCGACTTCACCGCACTGGCCGACGGCCATGCCGACGCGGACCTGCTGTCACGCCTGCGCCGTCGCGTCGGCTTGCTGCCGGGCCGCGGTGCTTGCAGCCACCCCGACGGCGCGGCCCGGCTGGCTGCCAGCGCCCTGACCACCTTCGCGGACGATGTCGAACAACACCTTCACCGCGGACACTGCGAGCGCCCGTCGGTCCTGTCCGTGCCGCGCGCGACCCGAATGAATGAGTGGCGATGACCGACGCACTCACCCTGCGCATCGACCGCGTCGCCTGCACCGGCCACGGCCAGTGCGCCGAGCTGCTGCCCGAACTGATCACCCTCGACGAGTGGGGCTACCCCGTTCTGCACGACACCGCCATCCCGGCCAACCTGCGGGCGCACGCCCGCAGGGCCATCCGCGCATGCCCACGACTTGCCCTCCACGCAGACCCCACAGCGGCTCGGTCCGACTCGTCGTCGCAGGCGGCAGTCACCACCACGTCGTCGACCAGATGAGAAGGACGGCGGGCGCCCTGCGCGATCCGGACGCCATCATCGCTTCGCTTTGCTCGAGGAATCAGCCAATTGTCGACGGCGCCACTTTGCCGGCCAAGACAGCGCCGACCAACGAGCTGAGCATCACGGCCACCTGTCGCGCTTCTGGGGACGGTGCGCTGCCGGGCACCGGGGTGAGCAGGAACCGTCCGCGCGTGCGGTCGCCGGAGCGGGCCAGCAGTTCGATGTCCTCGTTGGGGAATCCGTGCTCGTCGATGTTCCACCTGACCTCGCCCCAGGCGAGGGTGCCGTCTTCGGTCAGCCGGGGTGGACGGCCGAGGAGCCGGCCCTGTTCGAAGCGAGCGGCGCGCAGTCCCAGCAGTGCCACCAACTGGGCCTGGACCTGGGCGATGACTTCGCGGGCGTCGTGACCGTCGGCGACCAGGGCGGAGGTGGAGCGCAGGGCTTCGAGGTACGAGGTGTCGCGGACGACGACGCGGCGGGCCCGGCGGCCGCGGGCCGCGAGCTCGCTCACGGCTGCGCCGACGGCCAGCAGCAGCACCGTGGTCTCGATGTCGGTGTGGCGGGTGATGGTGAACCGCTGGTAGGGACGGGGTGTCCGTTTGCATCTTGTGTGCATTCGAACGTAGGACCCGGTCGCGCGGTGGGTCAGTCGTGGCCGGCAGCCGCAGTGGAGTCCGCGTCGGCCACGACCGGCGCAGTGCCGTCATACGCGGGCAGCGTGATGACCATCGTCAGCCCGCCGCCCGGCGTGTCCTCCGGCGTGAGCGTGCCGCCCATCGCCTCCACCAGCCCCCGCGACAAGGCCAGACCCAGACCGACGCCGGTGGTGTTGTCCCGGTCGCCGAAGCGTTGGAACGGAGTGAAGATCCGTCCGAAGTCCTGGGGCGGGATGCCGGGCCCGCGGTCGATCACCCGCAGCTCGACGCGATGGGCCAGGGTGCTGGCGGTCACCAGGACCGGCTCCTCGGTGCTGCCGTGGTTCAGGGCGTTGCCGATGAGGTTCGCGAGGGCCCGCTCCAGCAGCGCCGGGTCGGCGACGATCTCCGGCACGCCGTCCAGGTCGGCAGTATGGACCTCGCCGCGCTCGGTGGGCAGGCTGTCCAGGGCGACGGCCACGACGTCTTCGGCGTGGACCGGCTCCAGGTGCAAGTTCAGTGCGCCGGCCTGCAGGCGGCTCATATCCAGCAGGTTCTCCACCAGCCGGTTGAGCTTGTCCAGGGATTCCCGGGCGCTGGCCAGCAGCTCTGTGCGGTCTTGGGGCGACCAGTCGACGCTGGTGTCCTCCAGGGAGGCCACGGCGAGCCGCGCCGCCGACAGCGGAGTACGCAGGTCGTGCGACACGGCGGCCAGCAGTGCGGTGCGCATCTTGTCGGCCTCGGCCAGCGGCCCGGCCTCGGCTGCCTTGCTGGCCAGCCGGGAACGCTCCAGCGCGACCGCCGCCTGAGCGGCGAATGCGGTGAGCACCACCTGGTCGGAGGCCGGCAGGGTGCGTCCCTTCAGTACGAGCATTGCGTCCGGTCCCGCCGCGGCCAGCACGTCGGCCTCGCCGGGCATCCGGCACGGCATGGCGCCGGAAGCCGAGGTCGCCGCGACCAGCCGCCATGCCGCCGGGTCGTCCTGCTCGTCCGGGCGCACCGGCGCGTCGGGATCGACGCGTTCCAGCAGTGCGACCGAGTCCATGCCGAAGGTTTCCCGGAACCGGGCCAGCAGGGCGGCGATCGCCTCGTCGCCGCGCAGGACCGACACCGCCAGCTCGCTCAGCGTCTCGGCCTGGGCCGAGGCGTTGGCCGCGCGGCGGGTCTGGCGCGCGACGATGTCGACGACCGAGGCCATGGCCAGCCCGACCGCCGCGAACACCGCCAGGGCGATGAGGTTGTTGCTGTCGGTGATCGTGAACCGGTAGAAGGGCGGGATGAAGTAGTAGTTCAGCAGCAGCGAGGCGGTGACCGCGGTGAACAGCGCCGACAGCAGGCCGCCGAGCCGGGCCACCAGCACCACGCCGACGAGCATCACCAGGACGTCGCTGACCAGGTTCAGCCGGGTGCGCATGTTCGCCAGCAGCAGGGTCAGCAGGAACGGCAGCAGCACGCCGGCCACCGGCAGCAGCCAGCGCGGGCCGAACTCCGGGGTGCGGATCAGCTGCCCGAGCCAGGCCCAGTGGCTCTTCTCGGTCGCTGACTTCTCGTGGGTGACCATGTGCACGTCGATGTCGCCGGACTCCTGCACCACGGTCTCGCCGATGCCGTAGCCGGAAAGGAACCGCGTCAGCCGGCCCCGGCGGGAGGTACCGAGGACCAACTGCGTGGCGTTCTCGGCGCGGGCGAACTGCAGCAGGGCGGTGGGGATGTCGTCGCCGACCACCGAGTGGAAGCTGCCGCCCAGAGACTCCACCAGGGCTCGCTGTTCGGCCAGCAGTGCGGGTGAGGCGCCGGTCAGGCCGTCGGAGCGGGCCACGTGCACGGCCAGCAGGTCCGAGCCCTTGGCCCCGACACGCTGGGCGATGCGTGCGGCGCGCCGGATGAGGGTGGAGCCTTCCGGCCCGCCGGTGAGGGCCACGATGACTCGTTCGCGGGTCTCCCAGACTTTGTCGATGCCGTGCTGGCCTCTGTATGTCAGCAGGCCCTCGTCGACGCGGTTGGCCACCCACAGCAGCGCCAATTCGCGCAGCGCGGACAGGTTCCCGACCCGGAAGTAGTTGCTCAGCGCGGCGTCGATCTTCTCGGGCTTGTAGATGTTGCCGTGGGCCATCCGGCGCCGCAGCGCCTCCGGGGACTGGTCCACCAGTTCGATCTGATCGGCGGCGCGCACCACCTCGTCCGGGACGGTCTCGCGCTGCGGCACGCCGGTGATCTTCTGGACGGCGTCGTTCAGCGACTCCAGATGCTGCACGTTGACCGTGGTGATCACGTCGATCCCGGCCGCGAGCAGCTCCTCGACGTCCTGCCAGCGCTTGGTGTTGCGGGAGCCGGGGATGTTGGTGTGGGCGAGCTCGTCCACGATCGCGACCTTGGGGTGACGCTCCAGGATGGCGTCGACATCCATCTCGGTGAACGATCCACCGCGGTATTCGATGATCTGGCGGGGGACGATCTCCAGGTCGTCGAGCATCGCCGCCGTGAGCGGCCGGTCGTGGGTCTCCACGAGCCCGACCACGACGTCGGCACCGCGCTTGGCGCGCCGCTGACCCTCGTCGAGCATGTGATAGGTCTTGCCGACGCCGGGCGCCGCGCCCAGGTAGACCCGCAGTCTGCCCCTGGCGGTCATCGTTTCATCACCACGCCGCTGATCCTTCCACGCCCGCGGGGACCTGCCCTCCCATCAGCCGTTTGGGCGGCGTGCGCGTTCCCACCAGCAGCGTTTGCATCCCGCTTGCGCCAAGTTGAGAGGGAACCTTCCCAGGCTTGACTGGCCACGACAGCTTTCCCTGCTACCAAGGAGCATCTGATGGCCGACGTGGTTTTCGTCGTGATCACGATCGCCTTCTTCGGCCTGTTGGCCCTCATCGTCAAGGGGGTCGAGCGCCTTGAGCGCTGAGAACATCATCGGCCTGATCGTGTCGGTCCTGCTGGTCGGCTATCTCGTAGTGGCCCTGATCCTCCCGGAGAAGTTCTGATGTCGGACACCTGGGCCGGCTTGCTCCAAGTCGCCGCCCTGGTCCTCCTGCTGGCCGTGTCCTACCGGCCGCTGGGCGACTACATGGCGCACATCCTCACCAGCCGCAAGCATTGGCGCGGTGAGAAGGTCCTGTACAAGACGATAGGCGTGGACCCCGAGGCGGACCAGACGTGGGGTGTGTACCTGCGTTCGGTGCTGGCCATCTCCGCGGTCGGGGTCCTGCTGCTCTACCTGCTCCTGCGCATCCAGAACCACCTGATGTTGGCGCTGGGCATGCCCAAGCTGCAGGCGGACCTGGCCTACAACACGGCCGCCTCGTTCGTCACCAACACCAACTGGCAGAACTACTTCGGTGAGAACACGCTGGGCTACGTCGCACAGATGTCTGGTCTGGCGGTGCAGAACTTCGTGTCGGCCTCGGTCGGTATCGCCGTGGTCGCGACCCTGATCCGTGGTTTCACGCGGTCCAAGACGGACCGGCTGGGCAACTTCTGGGTGGACCTGACCAGGATCATCGTCCGGCTGATGCTGCCGTTCTCGATCATCTTTGCGATCGTGTTGATGGCCGGCGGCGTGGTGCAGGACCTGTCCGGCCACCTGACCGTGGTGCACACGCTCAACGGCGATCAGAGCCTGTACACGGGTGCCACCGCCAGCCAGGAGGCCATCAAGGAACTCGGCACCAACGGCGGCGGCATCTTCAACGCCAACAGTGCGCATCCGTTCGAGAACCCCAACGCCTTCACGAACCTGGTCGAGATCTACCTGCTGCTGGTGATCGGCTTCGCGCTGCCCCGGACGTTCGGCAAGATGGTCGGCTCGCACAAGCAGGGCTACACCATCGTCGCGGTGATGGCGATCATCTGGATGGGTTCGCTGGCGTTCTCGACCTTCGTCGAGACCCACCACCACGGGGTCAACCTGGCCACCGGGCACGCTGCGCTGGAGGGCAAGGAAGCCAGGTTCGGCATCCCGGCCTCGACGCTGTTCATGACCAGCACGACGCTGACCTCCACCGGCGCGGTCAACTCCTGGCACGACTCGTACACGCCCTTCGGCGGCGGCGCGGCCATGTTCAACATGATGCTCGGCGAGATCGCGCCCGGTGGTACCGGCTCGGGCCTGTACGGGATGCTGATCCTGGCCGTCGTGACCGTGTTCATCGCCGGTCTGATGGTCGGCCGCACGCCGGAGTACCTGGGCAAGAAGATCCGCCCGACGGAGATGAAGTACGCGGCGCTGTACATCCTGACCACCCCGGCCGTGGTGCTGGTCTTCACCGGCCTGGCGATGGCGCTGAAGGGCGAGACGGCCTCGATCAACAGCGGCAACCTGCACGACGGGAACCCGACGCCACACGGCTTCTCAGAGGTCTTGTACGCGTTCACCTCGATGGGCAACAACAACGGTTCGGCCTTCGCCGGCCTGTCCGGCAACACCCACTGGTGGAACACGGCCGGGGCGTTGGCGATGTTGTTCGGCCGCTTCCTGCCGATGATCTGGGTCCTGGCCCTGGCCGGGTCGCTGGCCAAGCAGAAGCCGGTCCCGGAATCGGCCGGAACGTTGAAGACCGCCAGCCCGCTGTTCGCCGGCATGCTGCTGGGCACCGTGCTGCTGGTCGTCGGCCTCACCTACTTCCCGGCCCTGTCCCTCGGGCCGCTCGCTGAAGGACTGCACTGATGTCTGTCTCTACTCACTCCGACGCGCCGGAGCAGGCGACGCAGCCGAAGGCGAGTGCTGAGCCGCACCGCATAGGCGGCGGGTTCCTGGACCCGAAGATGCTCTGGAAGTCGCTTCCGGACGCGCTGAAGAAGCTCGACCCCCGGGTCATGGTCAAGAACCCGGTGATGTTCGTCGTCGAGGCCGGCTCGGTCTTGACCACCTGGCAGGCCATCGCTCACCCTTCGGTGTTCGCCTGGGTGATCACCGTGTGGCTGTGGCTGACCGTCGTCTTCGCCAACCTGGCCGAGGCGGTGGCCAAGGCCCGCGGTGTGGACCAGGCGACGGTGGACAAGCTGATCAAGGACAACACCACCGGCCGCGCCCTGGGCTTCCTGGGCTGGGGGAGCAGTACGTGAACGTGGTGACGCTGAACCTGGCCCTGGACAAGCAGCACCCGGTCGCTGCGGCTCAGAGCTGAGGGGGCTGACAGGGCTGACAGGGCTGACAGGGCAGTAAGGCGGCGGGACCGGTGCGCGCGAGGCGTAATGGTCCCGCCGCCGCATTGCGTTTGCTAGAGCTCGTCGCAGAACACGCAATCCGGATTGACGACAAGCGGGGCGAGAACGCGGTGGCGCAGACAGGAGCGGGCGACCACGTCTTCCGGGCCGGGGAACGAATCATCGAGCTCTGCGACGGGGGTGGCCGTGCTGGTGTCGAAGTCCTGGACCATGGCCAGGAACCGGCGCAGGACCTCCTCAATCAGCGGCGGAGAGTAGTCGAGCTCGTCCCAACGATGCCGGCGGGCGGCCAGCGCGAGCGTGTCGAGCACCAGAAGCTTGTTCGCCGCCGCATCCTCGCCGGGGGACCCCCAGTCGAAGTCCTCCAGCGCGAAGCCCGCCGTCCCGAGCCCGAAGACGTTCTGGTCCGACTGCGCGATGCGGCCGGCGAACCGGTACCCCCACTCGGTGCTGATCGTGGCCGACGCCGCGAGCATCATCACGTCGACGAACACCGACGTGTTGCCGTTGGACATTGAGATCTCGTGCGCCCCGCCGGTGAAGCTGTTGCCCATAGCGCTGCACCCTAGCCCCGCCGCATCAAGGGACGGCGATCCCATGCGCTGCCGGACGGCCTGGTTGAATGGGTCGCAGACCGGCCGGCGCCACGGGTGCGAGCGCGGGGCGGCCATTTGCATCACGCCGGGCGGCGTTTGCATCGCGCGAGCACACCCGCCGGCCGGGGCACTCGGACTGTTGACTTGTCACGAGTGCCCGACTTCTGACGAGAACTGAGGGAGCCAGTGACCCGCATCCTGGTCGTCGACGACGAGCCGCAGATCCTGCGCGCCCTGCGCATCAACCTGAAGTCCCGGACCTACGAGGTCGAGACGGCGGCCAACGGCGTCGACGCGCTCGCCTCGGCGGCCCGCCGGCTGCCCGACGCGGTCCTGCTGGACCTCGGGCTGCCGGACATGGACGGGGTGGAGGTGATCCTGGGCCTGCGCGGCTGGACCACGGTCCCGATCGTGGTCCTGTCCGGCCGCGCCGAAGCGCAGGAGAAGATCCACGCCCTCGACGCCGGCGCGGACGACTACGTGACCAAGCCCTTCGCCATGGAGGAGTTGCTGGCCCGGCTGCGCGCGGTGATCCGCCGCCATCAGCAGGCCAACGCTGGCGCCGCCGGCGCCGAAACCGGCGCCGTCCGGCTGGGCAGCTGCGATATCGACCTGGTGGCGCACAGCGTGGAGCGCGAAGGCGACCCGGTCCGCCTGACCCGCACCGAGTGGGCGCTGCTGGAAGTCCTGCTCCGCCATCCCGGCCAACTGGTCAGCACTGCCCGCCTGCTCGCCGACGTCTGGGGCAACAGCCACACCGGCGAGGCCGGCTACCTGCGCTTCCACATGGCGCGGCTCCGGCGCAAGCTCGAGGACGACCCGCAGAACCCGCGGCACCTGGTGACCGAGTACGGGACCGGGTACCGCTTCGTCCCCTGACCGGGGTCGAAGCCGAGCAGGCGTTGCCGGCCGCTACAACCATCGCCGCGCCTCGGACGTCTGAGACGGTGTGCGGCAATCACTGCTTCTGAGCATCCTGGGCCTCCTGCTGCTCGGCGGAGCGGCCTACGTCGGCCTGCACGACACCCACCTCGGCATCGATGTGGGCTCCAACGGCATCACCGTGGCCCACGTGACCGTGGACTGCGGCTCGCCGCTGTTCCGCAAGTACCCGCTGCCGCAAGGGCTGCAGTTCACGGGCAGGGGGCCGTGCGCGTCGAGCCCGGCGCTGACCCGGCAGCTGATCGGCGGGGTGCTGGCCGCGGCGGCGGGGCTGGGCTGCCTGGTCATGGCGGTGACGGGGATGGCTAAAGCTCGCGGTTCGCAGCCATCGCAATAAGCGTCAACAGCGCTATCACCAGGATCTGCACCACGATCGTGGCCTCGGCGCCCTCGATGGCCGTGTGCACCCGGGCGGCCGGCGTTCCGTTCGGATCGGGGGTGAACGCCGTCCGTATCGGCGCTGCGAGGACCGCCACGACGCCGTAAAGCCGGCCGGCGAGCCGCACGGCCCGGTTCTGGTCGAAGGCGACCGCGACGGGTTCGCCGCGGCGTTTGCGTCGCAGCACCGAGATCGAGGCGATGATGAACAGGACCACTGCGCCGACGCCGGCCCACAGCCCGAGCCTCGCCAAACCGTCGGCGTCGTCGGCCTCGCCGGCCAGATCGTAGGCGGTCTTGCCACTGACGGTGAGCTGCCCGGAGGGATCGGTGAATCCCAGTGCTCGGTAACCGACGGATATCTGGTTCGCGCACGCGTATATGAAGAACAGGCGCACCGCGATGCCGATCAGGACGGTGGTGCGGACCGCCCGGACCGCGTCTTCGCCACGGTACGGGGGCATGCCGGAAGGGGGTGTGTCGCCGCCCCGGTCACGGACGCTGGTCGGGAATCGGTCGTCGAACATCGGAGACGTCCTTCACGGCTGCACGGGGATCTCGGCCTGGAGCTGGTCGAGGACGGTCTGTGCCTTCTGGGCCGGCAAGTGAGTGAAGCTCTGGTAGAGGTCTTCCTGCACGACCTCCCAGCTCGACACCCGAGTGGGCAGCCAGTCGGCTTTCGCCATCCCGTCGAGGAAGGGCTTCAGCAGGGGGTTGCCGGCTTCGGCGGCGATGCCGGAGCGGGTGACCGGCAGGGCGCCCGCGATGTCCGCGAACCGCTTCTGGTTCTTCGAACTCAGCAGGAAGGTCAGGAACTTGGCGATCAGTGCCTTGCGCTCGGGGTGCGCCTTGGTGGCGAGCAGGTCGTCGACCGAACCGGCCGGTGACGTCAGGGGCCTCGTCCGACCCGGGACCGGCGCGACGCCGAAGGCCGTGCCCAGCGTGCCGGCCTCGGTCTTCGCGATCAGATCGGGTCCGGCGACGGTCATGCCGAGGTCCGCCGCCGCGAACTGCTGCCCTGGATCCGCTGAGAAGCCGGGGGACGTGGTCAAGCCCGGCTTCATCAGATCGTCGGCCAGCCACTGGAAAGTGGTGACGTTCGCCGGGGAGTTCAGCGTCCACTTCTTCTTGGCGGCGTCCATGAAGTCGCCGCCGTTGCCGGCCATCCACAGCTGCACCAAGGCGGCGTCGCCGCCGAACGGCGACTTGAGACCGTAGCCGTCCACGCCGAGAGCTTTGATCTTCGCGGCGTCCGCGGCGAGTTCGCTCCAGGTGGCCGGGGGCCCGGCGATGTGGGCTCGGGCGAACAGATGCTTGTTGTAGTACAGCGCGTACGTCGAGCCGCTGAAGGGGATCCCGTACTGGACCGGGGCGCCGCCGGGGCCCGGCCCCAGCTCCTGGTAGTCGAAGACGGGCAGCAAGTCCGCGGCGGTACTGCCAGGCAGGATGTCGCCGGCCGAATAGTAAGAGGTGGACGCGTGGCCGGCTGCGGGAGCGGCGGGGTCCGCCCCCAGGACGAGGTCGGGCGCGTCCGGCTGTGCCACAGACCCCGCAGACAGCGTGGACTCCATGCCGAGATTGCCAGGGGTGTCGAAAGACACGTGCACGGTGACGTGGGGATTGGCGGCCTGGAACTCGGCGACGGCGGTGTCCCAGAAGGTCTTGGCCGGCGGCTGCTCGTCCTTGTTCGTGATCGCGAGATAAAGGCTGTTCGGGTCGGGGGCGGCGCTCGTCGAAGCGGAGGGCGACGGGGTCTGGACCGTGGTGGGCGGCAATGCGGCGTTCTGAACGGGCGGCGAGTAGTTGGCGCCGCGCGCGGTATCGGCGGCGGCCACGACATCGCCGGTGTACGACGCGCACGAAGTGCCGTCCTCGGCGAACTCATACGGGACCACGCGGGTCTCGTGCGGGCTGAGGGTCACCGCGGCATAACCGTTGGCTTCGTCGGGAGCGAGGTCGAGGCCGGCGTGGTCGGTCAGTGCGACCGATCGGGAGTCGCCGGTGTGGTTGTGGAGCTCGATGTGCGCGAGGTATGTGTTCTTCGCTTCCCCGGTCGAACCGGTTGATCCGGTTGACCCGGTCGATCCCGCAGGCGCCGGAGTCTTTGAGCAGTCCACGAGCCGCGCGCTTACGGCCGGCCCGGCGAACGGGAGCTGGAGCACCGGCCAGCACGCCGCCACCAGCAGAGCGCCCACCACAGCCACCCCCACCAGCTCGGAGGGCCGTACCTGGATGGGCCACACACTGCCGCGCCGGACGGCGGCATCCAGGACCGCCGGCTGATCTGCTGTTCTGTTCCCCCGCCTGAAAAACACCCGAGCCAGGGTACTGGCGATCATCTCAGGGTTAAGCCCTACTTCCCCAAGCAGAAGCAAAGACAACGCAAAGAAGGTATAGCGCTGTGGCGTGCGCGTAGGCGGGTTGTACGGCCTTCCCGCGCAGTGGGGCGGTTGGGGCGAAAGCGCTTTGTTACAAGCCCTTGAGTGTTTCGCCAGTACTTGATCAGTGCCAGGGTGGGGCTCGGCCGACGGCGGGCGTCGGCCGGTCCAAGGGGGGATCCATGTTCCGCTCCAGGTGGGCGCCGGTTCTGGCGTGCGCGTTAGCGCTTTCGACGACGGCGTGTCAGTCCACTGCTTCGAGCTCGGCGGCGGCCAAGGCGCAGGCCGAGGCTCAGGTGAGTACGAGTACGAGTACGACCACATCCGCGCCGCCGACCACATCCGCGCTGCCAGCCACCACCGCGGCGGCCGCGTCCTCGGCGAGCACGTCATCGGCTCCGGCGGCTGTGACATCGGCGAGTACGTCATCGGCTCCGGCTCCGGCGGCGCCGACCAGCACTAAGCCGTCGGCAAAGCCCTCCCCGTCGGTCCGCAGTGTGCCGACCACCGCCGAAGCCGCCACGTGCATGGATCACGCGACCATCGACGAGGGCACCGCCCGCTGCGGCGCCGGCGAATCCCACCCGAGCGGCGCCGGAGCCCTGTGCCACGACGGCACCTACAGCTACAGCACCACGCCGTCGGGTACGTGCTCGCACCACAAGGGCGTAGCGGTTTGGTACTACTGAACCGCCACGCCCCAGGGTCCTGCGTGCCCTGACGTCCTACGGCAGCGCCGCGACGATCTCCGCGACCGACCGCCGCTTCCCGGTGTAGAACGGCACCTCCTCGCGCACGTGCCGCCGGGTCTCCGACCCGCGCAGGTGCCGCATCAGGTCCACGATCCGGTCCAGCGCGTCGGCCTCGAAGGCCAGGATCCACTCGTAGTCGCCGAGCGCGAACGCCGGCACCGTGTTCGCCCGCACGTCCGGGTACTCCCGCGACATCATCCCGTGCTCGGCGAGCAGCCGGCGGCGCTCGGCGTCCTCGAGCAGGTACCACTCGTAGCCGCGCACGAACGGGTACACCGCGATGTAGCCGCGCGGCGTCTCGTCGGCGACGAACGCCGGGACGTGGCTCTTGTTGAACTCCGCCGGACGGTGCAGCGCCATCTGCGACCACACCGGCTCGGTCAGGCGGCCGAAGGCGGTGCGGCGGAAGCGCTGGTAGGCGTCCTGCAGCGCGTCGGAGGTCTCGGCGTGCAGCCAGAACATGAAGTCCGCGTCGTGCCGGAACCCGGCCACGTCGTACGTCCCGCGCACCACCACGTCGTCCTTGGCCAGCGCCTCGAACAGCGTCTCCACCTCGGCGGCCATGTCGGCCCGGGCGTCGTCGGAGGCGGGCAGCTCCTGGCGGACCTTGAAGACGCTCCACAGCGCGTAGCGGGTGATCTCGTTCAGCTCCGCCGCGCGCTTGCCGATGCGGGCGTGGCCGACCGCGCCGGCCGGGCGCTCGTCCTGGGTTTCGTTACCGCTGTCGCTCATGTCGCCATTCTTCCTTATGGGTGTTCCGGGCTGTTCGGCCCGGTACTGATTTCGCGCGCCGCCCGCAGCGCCGAGGCGACACACGCCGCGATCCCGACGCCGTCGTACGCCGCCCCGCAGACCGCCAGGCCCGGCTGAGCCGCGACGGCCGAGCGGATCCGTTCCACCCGCGCGACGTGCCCCACCGCGTACTGCGGCAGGCCGCCGCCCCAGCGCTGCACGTGCCAATCGACGGGCTCGCCGAGAGCGTCCGGTGTGCCGAGCGCGATCCGCAGATCGGCCAGTGCCGAGGCGGCCAGATCGGCGTCCTCGCGCTGCAGGTCGGCGGTCTCGCGATGGCGACCCACCGAAGCGCGCACCACCGTCTTGCCGGACTCGGCGAGCCACGACCACTTGACGCTGGAGAACGTCGAAGCCTTGATGAACCGTCCGTCCGCCGGCGGCACGAGGAAGCCGCTCCCGGCGGGAAGCGCGGCGTCGTCGAACACGAAAGTGGCCAGCGCGACCGAGGCGTATTCGATCCCCGCGAGTTCGGCCGCCGCGACCGGTGCCGCGTCCTTCAGCAGCCGTGCCGCGGGAGCGCCGGGCACCGCCACGATGACCGCGTCGACCTCGTGCGCCGTCGGCGAGGGCACCGGCCCCGACACAAGCCGCCAGCCCTCGGCGGTCCGGGCCAGCTCCCTGACCATCGTCTCGCGCAGGATCGTGACGCCCGCACCTTCGCAGGACTCTGCCAGTGCTGCCGGGAACCGCCCGACGCCGCCGCGAACCCCGGCGAACACCGGCTTGGGATGGGCGGCGCCGGCCTGCGCGGCGAGGATCTTCGACACGGCCTCGTCCAACGGCTCGCCCGACTCGTAAGCGGGAACGAGCGCCGGAACCGCGGCGCGCAAGGAGATCTCGTCGGCGTGGCCCGCGTAGACCCCGCCGAGCAGCGGCTCGACGAGCCGGTCCACGACCTCGCGGCCGAACGTCTCGGCCACGTAGGCGCCGACGGCGATGTCGTCCGTCTCGGCCTGCGTGCGCAATACCTGGCGCGACGGCAGCGCCGGTCCGGCCTCGGCCCGCTTCAGCCCGGCCGCCGACAGCAGACCGGCCAGCACCGCCGGATCCCCGGGGACGCCCATGAGATGTCCCTTGGGCATCGGCACCAGCTCGCCGCGGCTCCACACCGAGGCCGAAGCCGTCGCCGGATGCACGATGTCGTCGGCCAGGCCGACGGCCCGCGCCAGATCCACCGCCTCGGGCCGCCGGTTCAGGATCGACTCGGCCCCGAGGTCCACCCGCACCCCGCCGACCTCGCCGACCGCCAGCTTCCCGCCGAGCCGGGGCGAGCCCTCGAAGACCGTCACCGCCGCCCCGGGCAGCGCCTGCTTGACGAACCAGGCCGCCGCGAGCCCCGAGACCCCGGCGCCGATCACGGCCACCGAGGCGGGGTGCGAGCCACGCCGCCCATCCGACATCGAACCCTGAGACGACGCCTGCTCCGAGGTCATCGCAGCCCCCTGTGTCGCGCCCACCGCGGTGGTCCCTTCCGTGCTGTACGCGCCCGTCAGCGCGCCGAAGCCTCGTGTACCAGCTCGACGACCCTGGCCAGCCGGGCCGGGGCCATGTCCGGCGTCACGCCGTGGCCCAGGTTGAAGATGTGCCCCGGGGCCCGCGAGCCCTCGTCGAGGACCTCGCGCACCCGCGCCTCGATCACCGGCCACGGCGCGAACATCACCGACGGGTCCAGGTTGCCCTGCACCGCGTAGTCCGGCCCGATGCGGCGCGAGGCCTCGTCCAGCGGCACCCGCCAGTCCACGCCGACCACGTCCGCGCCCGCGGCAGCCATCAGCGGCAGCAGCTCGCCGGTCCCGACGCCGAAGTGGATGCGCGGCACGCCGAGGTCGGCGACAGCCGCCAGCACCTTCGCGCTGTGCGGCATGACGTAGCGCTCGTAGTCCCGCGGCGCGAGCGCGCCGGCCCAGGAGTCGAAGAGCTGCACCACGCTCGCCCCGGCCTCGATCTGCACGCGCAGGAAGGCGGCGGACAGGTCGGCCAGGCGGTCCATCAGCGCGGCGAACAGCTCCGGCGCGCCGAGCATCATCGCCTTGGTCTTCTCATGGTTCTTGGACGGCCCGCCCTCGATGAGGTAGCTGGCGACCGTGAACGGCGCGCCGCCGAAGCCGATCAGCGGGGTCGCGCCGAGCTCGCCGACCAGCTGGCCGACCGCCTCGGTGACGAACGAGAAGTCCTCGGCCGGATCCAGCGGCCGGATCTGGTCCAGGTCGGAGAAGTCGCGGACCGGGTTGGCGAACACCGGGCCGACGTTCGGCACGATCTCCACCTCCACGCCGATCGCCTTGAGCGGCACCACGATGTCGCTGAAGAAGATGGCGGCGTCCACGCCGTAGCGGCGCACCGGCTGCAGGGTGATCTCGGTCACCAGATCCGGCCGCAGGCAGGAGTCCAGCATCGGGACGCCGGCGCGGACTTTCTTGTACTCCGGCAGTGAGCGGCCGGCCATGCGCATGAACCACACGGGAGTGTGACGGACGGGCTCACGGCGCGCGGCGCGCACGAGGTCGCTTTCGGCGGCGGCGTTGCGGCGCGGATCCCAGATGCCGGCAGCGGTGTCGGCCGTGGTCTCGGCCGCGCCGGCAGCGTCGCTGCGGCGCGGGCCGGGCACCTCGGTGGGCTTGTCAGCAGGCGTTCCACCGGGGGTCTCGGCGGCCGACGGGCCCAGGTCTGCCGCGGGGTTCAGGCTCTCGGTCACGCTGTCGTGCACGGCATCGCTCCTGTCGTCGGTCACCCTTCGATGGTCCCACGCCCGCCGGGGTGCTCGATGCCCGGGTCTTGCTTGTTTGGGGGCCTTTCCCGACGGGGGCGTCGGCATGGGGCGTCAGGCGCGGCGGGGCGTGCCAGCGCGCCTCCCGTCGGGCCCGCGGCGCGGCGGCGTACGCTTCACCCATGGCACCCAGCCGCGCGGGCGACCCGCGGGAGTTCGCGGAAGCCGTCGCCGCCTTGTCGGCGGCGTCCCCACCGGCGGCGATCGAGCTCGACGAGCTGCCGGCCCCGGTGAATCTGGCCCCCTTCACGCACGCCGTCGGCGGCGGCGTGGTCGGCACCGACCGGAACGGCGCCGAGGAGGACCTGGCCACCGGCCGTCTGGTGCTGCTCCACCGCCCCGGCGGGCACGAGGAGTGGCGCGGCGCGTGGCGGTTCGTGGTGCTGGTCGAGGCGGACCTGGAGGCGGAGATCGCCGAGGACCCGCTGCTGGCCGAGGTCGCCTGGTCCTGGCTGCTGGACGCGCTCGCCGACCACGGCGCCTCCTTCCTCGCCGAGAGCGGCACGGTCTCCCGCTCGTCCTCGCGCGGCTTCGGCGGCCTGTCCGGCCGTCCGGCGACGACCGCCGTGGAAGTGCGCGCTTCCTGGACGCCGGTGCCCGGACCCGAGGGCGCGATCGACTTCGCCGCGCACCTTCAGGCGTGGTGCGCTCTGATGATGATGTGCGCGGGCCTTCCGCCGGAGTACGAGGGCGTCGCGAACCTGCCGCCGGCCGGGTCCCGCCGGTGACTCCGGTGACTCCGGAAGCACAGGTGCCTCCCGCTTCTCTCTGACCGCGGGGCCCACCGGCTTCATTGTGTTACGTCATGCTCACCTGATCAGCTCAGCGGCCTCCCCTGGACGGCTCAGTCCCGAGCCCCTTCGGCCCGTCGCGCCCCATCGGTCGCGGAACTGCACGTCCGACGCTTGCGAGTCGATGACATGACCCTGGGTGACGGATCATTGCTCTGGGTGACTTTTTCGCGAGGCGGGTCGCGTCGCCCCAGCTCAGAGCGAATTTTCCGATAATCATATGCCTGGCGTGGGCCGCTTCTGTGAACTTGCGGGCATTAGCCCTAAAGGTGCCTGCTTGATCTGCCGATGACCTGAATGGGCCGATCCGCTACCGAGCGGACGCGGCGCCTGAGCACAAGCTCGCAGCACCCCCAGGAGGAGGTTCGGTGTCGGTACTCGTCGACAACACCGCCAACCTGATCGCATACCGGCCGGCGCGGCTGACCGCGATGGTCGTGGTCGCCGACCCACGCGTACGCCAGTCGGTGACCCGGCACCTGTGGGCGCTAGGCGTCCGCGACGTGCTGGAAGCGCAGACCGCCGCCGAGGCGCGCAGCCGGATGTCCGCCACCCGCGATCTTGCCGTCGTGGACATCCACCTGCCGGACGGCTCAGGTCTGCAGCTACTGGCCGAGATGCGCGCGGCCGGCTGGGCCGGAGGCCTGGCCGTGTCCGCGGCCGACGATGCCGGTGCGGTCCGAGCCGCCCTGGCCTCGGGCGTACGCGGCTTCGTCATCACCGGGGCGCGCCCGGTCGCCGCCGGCCGCCCCGGGCTGACCGGCGTGCACGCCGCCAGCGCGAACCGGGTCCGCCCGGCCGGCGGGCTGCCGCCGGGCGCCGCGGCGCTGGCCGGGGCCAACGGCGCGGCGCAGGCCGCGCACGCCGGCTGCCGCGACCTGTCGGCCCGCGAGATCGAGGTGCTGCGGCTGGTCGCCGACGGCCGCTCGAACAAGGCCATCGGACAGGCGATGGGCCTGTCCGCGCTGACGGTGAAGAGCCACCTGGCGCGCATCGCCCGCAAGCTGGGCACCGGCGACCGGGCCGGCATGGTCGCGGTCGCGCTGCGCGGCGGGACCATTCACTGACGGCGGTCGTTACTGTAAGGGCGTGACGAGTTCCAGTACGCCGGGCGGACCGGCGAGCCCCGAGCCGACCCCGAAGGCCGCCGAAGTGCCGACCGGCCTGGTCCCGCTGCTGGAACCGCGCGAAGGCCTGCCGCCGGTCACCGATACCGAGCCGGCGCTGGCCGCCGCCGTCGAGGCGCTGGCGGCCGGCACCGGGCCGATCGCCGTGGACGCCGAACGGGCCAGCGGCTACAAGTACAGCCAGCGCGCCTACCTGGTTCAGATACGCCGCCAGGGCGCCGGCACCTTCCTCATCGATCCGATCGCCTGCCCGGACCTGTCGGCCCTGGCCGGCGACGGACCGGCGCTGGCCGGCGCCGAGTGGGTGCTGCACGCCGCGTCCCAGGACCTGGCCTGTCTGGCCGAGATCGGCATGCGCCCGCCGGCCCGCCGTGCCGACGGCACCGGCGGCCTGTTCGACACCGAGCTCGGCGCCCGCCTCGGCGGCCACGAGCGCGTCGGCCTCGGCCCCCTGGTCGCCGAGGTGCTGAAGCTGGAGCTGGAGAAGGGGCACTCGGCCTCGGACTGGTCGACCAGGCCGCTCCCGGAGGCGTGGCTGCGCTACGCGGCGCTCGACGTCGAGGTCCTGGTCGAGGTTCGCGACATCATCGAGGACGAACTGCGCGTCGCCGGAAAGCTCGACTGGGCCCGCCAGGAGTTCGACGCCGTCGCCAGCGCCCCGCCGCCGAAGCCGCGCGCCGAGCCCTGGCGGCGTACCTCGGGCCTGCACAAGGTCCGGCGCCCCCGGCAGCTCGCGGTGGTGCGGGCCCTGTGGGAGTCGCGCGACGAGCTGGCCCGCAAGCGCGACATGACCCCGACACGCGTCCTGCCGGACCAGGCGATCATCGACTCGGCCCTGTCGCTCCCGGGCACGGCGGCGCAGATGCGGACCATCCCGGGCTTCAGCGGCCGGATGCGCTCCGGCGACGTCCCCCGTTACTTCGAAGCCCTGACGCGCGCCCGGCAGCTGAAGGACGCCGAACTGCCGAAGCCCGGTGCCGCGCCGAACGACGGCCCGCCGCCGGTTCGGGCCTGGGCTGACAAGGACCCCGCCGCGGCCGAACGGCTGACAGCCGCGCGTGAGGCGGTCGGGGCGCTGGCCGCGGAGTACTCACTGCCGGTCGAGAACCTGCTGGCTCCGGACTCGCTGCGCCGCCTGTGCTGGGCCCCGCCGGCGGTGGACCCGAGTGACGAGCAGGTGGCGGCCTTCCTGAGCGCGGCCGGGGCGCGGCCGTGGCAGGTCGGGCTGACGGCGCCGGCGATCGGCGAGGTGCTGCGGCAGGTGGCGGCGCGAGGGGTCGCTGCGGGGGAGTAGGGAGTAGGGCGGGGTCGGCCCTCAGCGCCGCGCCGCGTCCGCACCGTTGGCCGCGTCGTAGGCCTCGCGGTGCTTCTCGATCAGCGGCGCGTTGTCCGCGGCCCAGTTCACCAGCTCCAGCGCCGGCACCAGCAACCCGTGCCCCAGCTCCGTGAGCTGGTACTCCACCCGCGGCGGCACCTCGGCGTAGACGGTTCGCGAGATCAGCCCGTCCCGCTCCAACTGCCGCAGATTCAAGGTGAGCATCCGCTGCGAGATGCCGCCGATCACCGCCTGCAGCGCGCCGAACCGCAGCGGGCCGCGGTTCAGGCTTCCGATGATCATCAGGCTCCACTTGTCGCCGACGCGGTCCAGGACGCCGCGCACGAACTGTCCCTCCGGCCCGACCTCCTGGCACGACTTCGGCGTGTGCAGTTCTCTCTCGTGCATCAGTCCTTTACCCGTTCCTTCCTTGGGCCCCGCCCCGACCTGGACGGTCACACCGATGTGCCTGGCCCCACCTGTATGTGCCTTTTGTAGAGGCTTCAACTATCACCCATCATGATGCCACGCACAAAAGGTAACCATCGAGCTAGGGAGTATCCCATGGCCACTTTGCTGCACATCGACGCTTCTCTGTTCCCCGGCGAGGCCAGCGCCTCGCGGACCGTCACCGCCGCGTTCGCCGACGCCTGGCGCGAGGCACACCCGGACGGCACCGTCGTTTACCGCGACCTGGCCGCCGACCCGCTGCCGCACATGAACGGCCTGACCGTCTCGGCCGCATTCTCCGACCCGGCCACGCACAGCCCGGAGCAGGCCGCCGCGCACGCCGCCCGCCTGGCCCTGATCGAGGAGGCCGAGAACGCGGACGCCATCGTGATCGGTGCCCCGATGTACAACTTCGGCCCCGCCTCCTCGCTGAAGGCCTGGATCGACCACATCATCTTGATGGGCCGGACCTCCGGTAGCCCGCAGACGCAGTCGCTGGCCGGCAAGCCGGTCGTGATCGTGGCCTCCCGCGGCGGCTCCTACGAGCCGGGTACGCCGCGTGAGGGTATGGAGTTCGTGAAGAACTACCTCGCCGGAGTCCTTTCGGCGCACCTGGGCATCACGCCGGAGTTCATCACCATCCAGCTCACGCTGGCGCCGAGCGTCCCGGAGATGGCCGAGCTGATCCCGCTGGCCGAGCAGTCGCGGGCCGAGGCGCTGGAGCAGGCCGACGCGAAGGCGCGCGAGCTGGCGACGCGGCTGTCGGGGGACCCGGTCGCGGTCTGAGTCGGGTCTGACTCATCGCCGATCCGAGCCGGCTCTGACTCAGCTCGGTGTCAGCTCTCTGACTCATCTCTGATGCTGGGTCGTCTTTGATCGGACACCGAGCGGGTGCGGCCCTATCCAAGCGGGCCGCACTCGCTTTTTGTCCGCATTGTCGACCGCGCCGTCCTCCGGCTCCGACCTCTCCCGTTCCCGTGACAGCGGTCACCCGTCCCCGCGCTCGCCGAATCTTGTTACTCGTGAGTAGCATGGTCGCAGAACCGTTCCGTGTGGAGGAGAGCCAACGTGCCTCAGACCCAGAGGGCCGTGCGACAAGTCGTGTTCGTCGACGGCGTCCGTACCCCGTTCGGCAAGGCGGGCCCCAAGGGCGTCTATGCCGAGACCAGGGCGGATGACCTGGTCATCCGCTGCATCCGCGAGCTGCTGCAGCGCAACCCGCAGCTGCCGGCCGAGCGCGTGGACGACGTGGCCATCGCCGCCACCACGCAGATCGGCGACCAGGGCCTGACCATGGGCCGGGTCGCGGGCCTGCTCGCGGGCCTGCCGAAGACCGTTCCCGGCTTCTCCATCGACCGCATGTGCGCCGGTGCGATGACCGCCGTGACCACCACCGCCGGCGGCATCGCCTTCGGCGCGTACGACGTGGTCGTGGCCGGCGGCGTCGAGCACATGGGCCGCCACCCGATGGGCGAGGGCGTGGACCCCAACCCGCGCATCGTCGCCGAGAAGCTGGTCGACCCCTCCGCGCTGGTCATGGGCTCCACCGCGGAGAACCTGCACGACCGCTACCCGGAACTGACCAAGGAGCGCTGCGACGCCTTCGCCGCCGCGTCCCAGGAGAAGTACGCCAAGGCGCTGGCCGCCGGCAAGTTCCAGGACGTCCTGGTCCCGATGTCGGCCCGGCACGCGGAGAAGGGCTACGCCCTGGTCACCGCCGACGAGCCGCCGCGCCCCGGCACCACCGTGGAGGACCTGGCCGCCCTGAAGACCCCGTTCCGCGTGCGCGGCCGGGTCACCGCGGGCAACGCCGCCGGCCTGAACGACGGCGCCACCGCCTGCCTGCTGGCCGCCGAGGACGTCGCCGAGGAGCTGGGCCTGCCGGTCCGCATGCGCCTGGTGTCCTACGCCTACGTCGGCGTCGAGCCGGAGGTCATGGGCATCGGCCCGGTCCCGGCCACCGAGAAGGCGCTGGCCAAGGCCGGCCTGACCATCGGGGACATCGGCCTGTTCGAGCTGAACGAGGCGTTCGCGGTGCAGGTCGTGGCCTTCCTGGAGCACTTCGGCATCGCCGACGACGACGAGCGCGTGAACCCCTTCGGCGGCGCCATCGCCATGGGCCACCCGCTGGCCTCCTCCGGCGTGCGGCTGATGACCCAGCTGGCGCAGCACTTCGAGGAGCACCCCGAGGTCCGCTACGGCCTGACGAGCATGTGCGTCGGCATCGGCATGGGCGGAACGGTCATCTGGGAGAACCCGCATTGGAGCGAAGCGACCCAGACAACACAGCGGAACGGAGAGTCGAAGTGAGCCAGGACCTGACAGCTCTGGCCACAGAGCTCTTCCCCGACGAGGTCGTCACCAAGGCCCCGGTCCAGTTCTTCGACCTGCCCGGGCACTCCGGCAAGTTCGCGCTGATCACGCTGGACAACGGCTTCGACCACACCAAGCCGAACACCTTCGGCCCCGGCGGCCTGGTGCAGCTGGGCCAGGCCATCGACACGGTCGAGGCCGCGGCGAAGCGCGGCGAGATCGTCGGCGTCGGCGTCACCGGCAAGCCGTTCATCTTCGCCGTCGGCGCCGACCTCAAGGGCGTCGAGGTCGTCAAGAACCGCGAGCAGGGCCTGGCCATCGCCAAGGCCGGCCACGACACCTTCAAGCGGCTCTCCGCTCTGCCGGTGCCGTCCTTCGCGTTCATCAACGGCGCGGCCATGGGCGGCGGCGTCGAGGTCGCCCTGATGTGCACCTACCGCACCATCTCCTCCGGCGTCCCGGCCCTGGCCTTCCCCGAGTGCTTCCTCGGCCTGGTCCCCGGCTGGGGCGGCT
>Ga0105241_10000614_pt1 | contig 26776 bp, 22 predicted proteins | sample KBSC64metaG_FD_80422 | JGI IMG/M metagenome (GOLD analysis project Ga0105241, IMG submission 80422) | Corn rhizosphere microbial communities from Kellogg Biological Station, Michigan, USA - KBS C6-4 metaG | ecosystem: Host-associated > Plants > Roots > Rhizosphere > Soil | place: Michigan, USA... | reverse complement strand
TCTACCCTGGATGAATACCGTATGTATATCGAGAAGGATGGGGCACTTGACCGCCGCTTCCAGAAAGTAATGGTAGATCCCCCCAGTGTAGAAGAGACGATCCAGATATTGAACAATATCAAATCGAAATACGAGGATTACCATAATGTCACCTATTCCGATGACGCTATCGATGCGTGCGTGAAGCTGAGCGACCGATACATGACGGACCGCCTTCTTCCCGACAAGGCCATCGATGTGCTGGATGAGGTAGGCGCCAGGGTTCACCTGAAGAACATCAATGTTCCCCAGAATATCGTCGATCTCGAAAAGAAGATCGAAGATGTGAAGAATGAAAAGAACAAAGTGGTAAAAAGCCAGAAGTTCGAAGAGGCGGCCTCTCTCCGCGACACGGAAAAACGTCTGCAGGAAGACCTGGAAAAAGCCAAGTCCGAGTGGGAAGAGGAAAGCAAGCACAAACGCTATCCCATCGACGAAGAGAACATCGCTGAAGTGGTCAGCATGATGACGGGTATCCCGGTGAAGAGAATGGTACAGGCTGAAAGCGAAAAGCTCCGCAACATGTCTGTCGATATGCGCGGCATGGTAGTAGGACAGGACGAAGCTATCCAGAAAATAGTGAAGGCCATCCAGCGCAACCGTGTAGGTCTGAAAGATCCGAAGAAACCGATCGGCACGTTTATATTCCTGGGTCCCACCGGCGTCGGTAAAACCGAGCTGGCAAGAGCCCTGGCCCGCTATATGTTCGATTCGGAAGATTCTCTCATCCGTATCGATATGAGCGAATACATGGAGAAATTTACGGTAAGCCGTCTTATCGGTGCGCCTCCGGGATATGTGGGTTATGAAGAAGGTGGTCAGCTGACCGAGAGGGTCCGCCGCAAACCGTACTCTGTCATCCTGCTGGATGAGATCGAAAAGGCTCACCCGGATATCTACAATATCCTGCTGCAGGTGCTGGATGACGGTCAATTAACCGACGGCCTGGGTCGTAAAGTCGATTTCAAGAACACGCTCATCATCATGACCTCCAATATAGGGGTGCGTCAACTGAAGGACTTTGGAGACGGCGTAGGTTTTGCCACCGCCGCCCGTACGCAAAATGCGGACGAGAACAACAAGGCTGTCATCGAGAAAGCGCTGAAGCGTACTTTCAGCCCTGAGTTCCTGAACAGGATCGACGACGTGGTGATCTTCAACTCCCTCAACAAGGAGCATATCTTCCAGATCATCGACATCCTGATGAAGGGCGTGCTGAAACGTCTGAACACCCTGGGCTTTACCCTGGAGCTGACGGAAGATGCCAAGAGCTTTATCGCGGACAAGGGTTATGACGCGCAATTCGGCGCCCGCCCGCTGCACAGGGCTATCCAGAAATACCTGGAAGATCCCCTGGCAGAAGAGATCCTGAGCATGAGCATCAAGAATGGCGATGTGCTGATCGCGGATCTCGATAAAGAAAATGCGAAGATCCGGTTCACGCTGAAGGAAAAAGCGAAAGAGAAATCCGAGGCGTAAACGGATGAAGATAAGCATGACGGCGTAGGTGTAGGACGTTACATGCAAAATATATAAATGAACGAGGCTGTCTCAATAAATTACGAGGCAGCCTCATTTTTTGTAATTTGGCGGCGCAAAACGAGCCAAAGGCTCGTTGGCCCAAGGCCCAATATTATGGAAGGGAAAAAAAAGATCATCGTTACTATCGACGGCTGGAGCTCCACGGGGAAGAGCACGCTGGCAAAACAACTGGCCCGTGAGCTGAAGTATACCTATATCGACAGCGGCGCTATGTACCGTGCCATTACGCTGTATTTTCTTCGTAATCATGTGGACTGGACCGATCCGCAGGCTGTGCAGAAAGCCCTTCAGCATATCGTCCTGGTGTTTGTCTCCAATCATAAGTCGGGGCAAACGGAAATGTGGCTCAACGGAGAGAACGTAGAATATGTCATCCGGGACCTGGTGATCGCGGAAAAGGTGAGCGAGGTGGCAGCCGTCAAGGCGGTGCGGGAATTTGCTGTAGCCCAGCAACAGGAAATGGGCAAGGACAAGGGCATCGTCATGGATGGACGGGATATCGGCACCACTGTCTTTCCTCATGCGGAGCTGAAGATATTCATGACGGCGGATGAGACGGTGCGTGTCAAGAGAAGATTTAAAGAGCTGTTTGAAAAGAACCCCAATATTACGCTGGAAGAAGTAAAGAATAACCTGGAGATGCGGGACTATATCGACTCGCACCGGGAAGTAAGCCCTCTCCGTCAAGCGGAAGATGCGGTGGTCCTGGACAATTCCCATCTTACCATGAAAGAGCAGCTGGAGACGGCGCTCAAGTGGACGAAGGAGAGAATGGGGGATTGATAAAGAAAAAACCCTGCTGACGCAGGGTTTGATCGTTTAGAATCTTACCTATTGCCCTTCGGGCAGCAGCCCTGTGGGCTGCTTTCGGGGCTGCTTTTAGCGAAGGAACAGCATTTCGCGATATTTGGACAGTACCCACTCGTTGTCGTCGACCAGCAGCTCCAGCTTGTCAACATGATAACGGATCTCGTCGAAGAAAGGCTCTTTCACCTGGCTGTTGTAGGCGATGGCCTTGGTACGGGTGTCGGAGATGGCGTTGGCTACTTTGCGGGCTTCGATCATCTTTTCCACCAGGGCGCTGACCTTACCGATGTGCTCGGAGATCTTTTCCAAAATGGCTTTTTGGTTGGCGTAAGCTGTATCTTTCAAACCCAGGTCTTTCAGTCCCCTGATATTTTCGATCAGGGTGTTCTGATACTTGATAGCGGGGGGCAGGATGTGGCTGGTAGCCAGCTCGCCCATGATGCGGGCTTCGATCTGCACGCGTTTGATATATTTTTCCAGTTCGATCTCGTGACGGGCTTCCAGCTCGATGTGGCTGTATACGCCATTGGTTTCATACAGGTGCTTGGCCTTGTCGGTGACCATGGCATCGAGAGCCAGCGGGGTAGTGCGTACGTTGGGCAGACCGCGTCTTTCGGCTTCGTGGTGCCATTCATCGCTGTAACCGTCACCTTCGAACAGCACTTTTTCGCTGCCGACCACGTATTCACGGATGACATGCATGATGGCAATTTCTTTTTTGTCACCTTTTTCGATGAGGGCGTCTACATCTTTCTTGAATTTCTTCAGCGTTTCGGCCATGATGGTGTTGACAGCGATCATTGCATTGGCACAGTTGGCGTTGCTGCCTACTGCACGGAACTCGAACTTGTTACCTGTGAAAGCAAAAGGCGAAGTACGGTTGCGATCCGTATTGTCCAGCAACAGCTCGGGGATGCTGCGGTGCAGGTCCAGCTTCAAAATGGCTTCGTCCTGCTCGTCAAACTTATCACCTACTCTTTCCTTTACGTCAGCCAGCACCTTGCTCAGGTATTCGCCGATGAATACGGAAATGATGGCAGGAGGAGCTTCGTTGGCGCCCAGACGGAAGTCGTTGCCGGCGGAAGCGATGGAAGCCCTCATTACATCGGAATAGTCATATACAGCCTTGATGGTATTGACAAAGAAAGTGAGGAACATGAGGTTAGTCTTCGGCGTTTTGCCGGGAGCCAGCAGGTTCACCCCGGTGTCCGTGGCCATGCTCCAGTTGTTGTGCTTACCGCTGCCGTTGATGCCTGCAAAAGGTTTTTCATGCAGCAGCACGCGCAGACGATGGCGACGGGCGACGCGGTCCATCACGTCCATCAGCAAAATATTGTGGTCTACGGCTACGCTGACCTCTTCGTAGATGGGTGCGCACTCGAATTGTGCAGGCGCCACTTCGTTGTGACGGGTGCGGAGAGGGATGCCCAGTTTGTAAGCTTCCTGTTCGTAGTCACGCATGAAAGCATAGATCCTTTCAGGAATGCTGCCGAAATAGTGGTCTTCCAACTGCTGACCTTTTGCAGGGGAGTGACCAAATACGGTACGACCGCTGAGCACCAGGTCAGGACGGGCATTGAACAGGCCTTCGTCGATGACGAAATACTCTTGTTCCCATCCCAGGGTAGCTGTAACCTTATTGACGTTCTTATCGAAATAATGACATACTTCTACGGCGGCTTTATCCAGGGCTGCCAGTGCTTTCAGCAGGGGCGCTTTGTAATCCAGGGACTCTCCGGTGTAGGAAACGAAGATGGTGGGGATACAGAGGGTTTTGCCGTGACCGATCTCCATAACGAAAGCGGGAGAAGAAGGATCCCATGCTGTATAACCACGGGCTTCGAAAGTGGCTCTCAATCCGCCGCTGGGGAACGAAGAAGCATCGGGTTCCTGTTGGATCAGGGCTGCGCCGTCAAACTCTTCAATGGCTGTACCGTCGCTCTTTATAGTAAAGAAAGAATCATGTTTTTCTGCAGTGGTCCCTGTAAGGGGCTGGAACCAGTGGGTAAAGTGGGTGACGCCTTTTGCTTCAGCCCATTGCCGCATGCCGGAGGCAATCTGATTGGCTACGGCGCGATCTATCTTCTTACCACCTTTGATCGATGCGAGTAAACTCTTATATGCTTCGTCGCTTAAAAACTCGCGGGATGTCTTGAGTGTGAATACGTTCTCACCGAAGATGGCGGTGATCTTGGTTGAACCAGGCACCAGGTTCTCGGGGTTGGTTGTCAAATTGTCGATGGCTTTAAATCTTAATGATGACATGCTGTAAAGTTTTAGCGAAACTAAATGTTTACAACATACAAAACAATTTTTTGGGATCGGCGACCTAAAAATGAAAAGGTATCAACAAAAAAACTCAAAAAAAATATGTTTTGGATATTTTAAAAATAAAATTTACGATTTTTTTATTTATATCAAATAATTATAATGCATTACATATGTGAGATATATTAATGTTTTATAGGATTGAGGGTGTTTTTAAATGAGATTTAGGTAATGAAAAAAATATCCACATTTTATCCAAAAAAAAGGATTAAATGTCAGATTTTATTTAAAAATATAGCCGGTTAGCCGCTTGTTTAGTTTTTGAAAGACTGGATAGGATTGGAGGACGGCGAGACAAGGGGCTAACAGGAAGGGAAGGTAGATGCTGCGGTAGCGGATGATGGCGCCCACGAAGGGGACGATGCAGCCGATGAGCAACATGCCGGATAAAGCCACGAGAAAACAGACAGCGGAGAAGAAAGATGGAAGGTGGCTGGTTATGAGGGTGATGATCACTATGATCCAAATGGTCAGCAGCTCGAGGGAAAAGAAGATATATACTTTCTGACCTCCAACGCCGGGCAGGGGTTGGAACAGTCCGTTGAACAAGGCTTTCGGAAGTATGTTCCACAGGCTGATCCAATGGGGTTGCAATAAGGGCAGGGCGATGCGGGAATTACCTGTCAGGGATTGATATTCCTGTTGGCGGGCGCTGAGGATGCGTGGGATCTGATGGAGGATAGGGGGATACAACCAGGAGAGGGCGGCCAGCAGCAGGATGCTTGCGGCTATTGCGGCCAGGATAGTGCGGCGGGAGATATGTTTTTCGGCTGCTGTCCACAGGGCCATGGCAGGCAAAAGCCCGCCGGCAATTACGGGACGGAAGAGAATGACCAGGGCTGCCAGGAACAGGACCCGGACTATCCGTGTCCATGTCCAGCCGGACGAGAATCCGCGGTGCATGGTATAGAAAAGCCATCCCAGCAGCGGATAGATAAACCCTTCGCTGTCAATACAGGATGTCCAGAAGAGAATGGAGGGCAGGAACAATATGCAGGCGGCGCTGAGCGTGTCATGTCCATACTTTTCGTAAAAGACCTTGAACAAGGCGAAATGTCCTCCTAATGTGAAAAAAGCGAAGAAGAGGGTATTGATATAGAAATTGTCGAAGGACAGGTAATTGAAAAGAAGGTTCGTCCATTCGATGATGTTGTGCTGCAGGTAGGTAAGGGATGCAATGTTCCCGTCCCCGTTGTTGATCCAGAAAGCATGAAGGTCGTTGAAAAGGAGATAGCGCTGGTCGAAGCTATCATTGAAGAAGAGCCATATATCTCCATGGTTCGGGTAGTATTTAAATGCGATCCAATTGTGCAGGCATCCTGTTGCCACCCGTAATGCGAAAAAGGCGATCAGCATGGGCGGACGGATATCCCTGAAAAAAGGCCGCCGGGTCAGTATCCAGCTTACAATAGCGAAATAAAGAATAAATAGAAAGATATGCATGCTTTCGATGTTCCTACCGGGTGGCCAGCAGGGTCTTTATTTTATCCAGGTAGATACCGGCGACAATTTCCCGAGTGAAGCGCCGGAGCACCAGCTGTCTGCCAGCTTCACCCATTTTGCGTCGCTCATCGGGGGACAGGTGGTAATATCGTTCCATCTTGTCAGCGAGGTCGATGCCATCCTTGTTCTTACAGAGATAGCCGTTGACCCCATCCTGTACGATATCCCGGCAACCGGGCGTATCCGTGGCGATAAGCCCCTTGCACATGCTGGCGCCTTCCAGCAGGCTGAGCGGCATGCCTTCACGGTAGGAGGGCAGCACGATACAGTCAGCTTTTTCGATGAAGGGCGCTACGTCGTCAGTGTCTCCCATGTAATGTATCAATTCCTGGCGTTGCCATTGCTCCACCTGTGTTTTTGAAATGGCGATGGGGCTGCCCTGGTCAAAAAAACCCAGGAGCTGGCATCGTATGGACAATCCTTTCTGCCGTAAGATCTGTGCGGCCTGTATGAACTCATGGATGCCCTTATGTCGTATGATCCTGGCGATGAGCAAAAAAGTGATCTCTTTTTTGTGGTCGTGGTAAGGTGCGGGATAAAATTTTTCTGTGTCCACTCCTTCTCCGGGCAGGATAAACGCTTTTTCCTTTTTCACGAGCTTTTTATCTATAAAGAGCTGTTCATCGTCTTTGTTGAGGAACCAGTTCTCCACGTTGCGCCGCAGCGCCAGCCGGAGATTTGTTTGTGTCAAAGCCTGGAACCATTTGTTGGAGAAGGCATAACCGAGGCCGGTAAAGACACTGATGGAGGGGCAGTTGGCTTTAGCCGCCGCCCGGGAGCCGTATAGATTGGCTTTGACGGTGTAATGAAATATCAGACCGGGGCGTATTTGGCTATAGTGATGGGCCAGCTCTTTCTGGAGCCGGATATTATGCAGGGGGGAGATGCTTTTGGCGCGGAATTTTGTCAGCTGGATATAGGTGAGCCCTTTTATCTCTTCGAATTTCCCGGTATACTTATCCCGGGGCGCGAGGACGAATACGGAAAAGCCCTTCTGTATCAGTTTTTCCAGGAGATATATTCTGAAATTGTAGATGCTCCAACTGGTGTTAGCAACAAAAGCAATTCTTTTATTCGAGGGCATGGTGACAAACCTAGTTATTCATATCGACTTATTCAAGAATTTTTAGGCGTTGGGAGTGGTTCCCCCGGCGTAGATCCATTCCACTATACCGCTGCGTCTTATCTGGTGGTCCCAGGTCCATCCGGACAAATCGGGGTCTTCGTACCTGAAATCACGGATATTGTCCCATGTAAAGTTGGACAGGCTGGTGTTCAAATAAAAAAAGCTGCCTCCTGCCGTCTGCTGAAATTGTCGTATCCAGTAGTAATCGGTGGAGATGATGGGAATGCGGGCCGCGGCATAATCCAGCAGCTTGCCGGAGGTCTGCCGGTTAAATGGCTTGCGGTCCGGAATAATATTGAGGCCATAACGGGCTTGCCGTATATAAAAAGGGACTTCATCGGGCGCGACGGGCCCCCTGAAGTGGATATTGGGGGGATTCCCCAGCTTATCCTGCAATTGCCGATATTCATTCGAGAGCACCAACAGGCTGCGTTCCTGCAAGCGGCCATGAGAAAAATGACGAAAAACCCTTTCCAGGCGCCGTTGGGCGGCCACTGTCCCTACATATACAAAGTCATAAGAAGGTGTGACAGGAGAGATGTCTACAGGCGCATATCCGTGATCGCGAAAGCCATATGGCACATGGTCTGCCGGAGACATCTTCTTACGGACATACTCATTTTGGAAAATTCGAAAATCCGGAGGCGGGACGAGTATTTTTTTTATGGCATCTTTTACGGCTGCGAATGGAGGTACGGAGCAGGAAGTATATTCATGGATGACGCGCTTCCCTTTTCTTTTTTTTCCGCCGAACCCCATAAAGTACCATAGTATATCCGCCTTTGAATGATCGGTCTGTTCCGGTGATATCCTGCTGGTGGTCAGGCCGATGTTATGAAAGAAGGTTTGATAGGCTGCAATCTCGGGCATAAAGGCATTTCCAGCGTGGATGAAGGCGATATGCATGGGTTAAAATTATACAATAAAATTGCAACGGTGTTCGTACTTTTGCGGTTTCTTATAAACACATGGAAATAAGCGTAAAAACAGCAGAACAGCTCAGGCTTACCGGAGAAGAGTTCGAACTTATAAAAAAGAAGCTTGGCCGCACACCCAATTTTACGGAGTTATGCGCTTTCAGCGCTATGTGGAGCGAGCATTGCAGCTATAAAAATTCGATCAAATGGTTAAAGACGCTTCCCCGGGAAGGGAAAAAGATGCTGGTCAAGGCGGGTGAAGAAAATGCCGGTTTGATGGATATCGGCGATGGTTTTGGCGTAGTATTCAAGATAGAATCCCATAATCACCCTTCTGCCATCGAGCCTTTCCAGGGCGCTGCAACGGGCGTGGGGGGCATTCACCGTGATATCTTCACCATGGGCGCGAGGCCGATCGCCTCTCTTAATTCCCTTCGGTTTGGCAATCTCAGGGAGTCGAAGACCCAGCATCTGTTGTCCGGTGTGGTCCATGGCATCGGTCACTATGGTAACTGCTTCGGCGTGCCTACGGTGGGTGGTGAGATCTATTTTGAGGACTGCTATCATACCAATCCCCTGGTGAATGCGATGAGCGTAGGCATCCTGAAAAATGGGGAGACGATATCTGCCACAGCCAAAGGGACGGGGAATCCTGTCATCTTTGTCGGCAGTGCTACGGGTAAAGACGGTATTGGGGGCGCTTCATTCGCCAGTGCGGATATTACGGGAGAGAGCACCAAGGAGCTGCCTGCTGTGCAGGTGGGTGATCCTTTCCAGGAGAAGAAGCTGCTGGAAGCATGCCTGGAGGTGATAAAAACGGGTGCTGTCGTAGGCATGCAGGATATGGGCGCTGCGGGGATCATCTGCAGCACTTCTGAAATGAGCGCGAAAGGAGAGGTCGGTATGCATATCGACCTGGATAAGGTACCAGCCCGTCAGCAGCACATGAAGGCCTGGGAGCTTTTGCTCAGCGAAAGCCAGGAGCGGATGCTGATGGTTGTAGAGAAGGGCCGTGAAGCGGAAGTTGTCAGCATTTTTGAGAAATGGGATCTGCCGGCGGCAACGATCGGTCATGTAACGGACGACGGGATACTTCGTTTCTATATGAACGGGGTGCTGGAAGCCGAGATACCGGCTTATGAGCTGGTGCTGGGCGGCGGAGCTCCTCAATATGAGCGGTCTTATAAAGAGCCTGCCTATTTTTCGAAGATCAAGGCTTTCGACGCGGGCTCTATTCCTGTTCCTGAAAACCTGCAGGCTGTTGCCGAGCAGCTGGCTGCGCTGCCTAATATTGCGTCGAAGAGATGGGTGGCTGTACAATATGACAGTACAGTGGGGGCGGCTAACTCTTCCACCAACCAACCCAGCGACGCAGCTGTCGTGCTTGTAAAGGGAACAGAACGAAGTGAAGGTTCCGAACGAGGTCCTGCCGGTGGCCAGGACCGAAGTTCTGGCAAGGCGCTGGCTGTTACAACGGACTGCAATAGCCGATACGTCTTTGCGGACCCTTATAAAGGCGCGATGATCGCGGTGGCAGAAGCGGCGCGGAATATCGTGTGCAGCGGCGGGCAGCCTTTGGGCGTTACCAACTGTCTTAATTTCGGCAACCCCTATGAACCTGAGGTCTATTACCAGTTTGTCAATGCCATCAAGGGAATGGGTGAAGCCTGTCTCCAATTCGATACGCCGGTGACGGGCGGTAACGTCAGCTTTTATAATCAACATCCGGGTGGCGCTGTGTATCCTACTCCTACCATCGGCATGGTAGGTCTGCTGGAATCGGTGAAGGATAAGATGACCCTGGACTTTAAAGAAGAGGGGGATCTGATCTTTTTACTGGGTAAGAGCACGAATGATATCAACTCTTCCGAGTACCTGCATAAGATAAAGGGGGTAGAATATAGCCCGGCACCGTATTTTAATATAGAAGAAGAGGTTTTGTTACAGAAGTACGTGGCGGGACTGATCCGTGAAAAGGTGATCCGCAGTGCGCATGATGTGAGTGAAGGCGGATTGTTTATCACGCTGGCGGAGTCGGCGTTTCCGGGAGGTTTGGGCTTTGATGTAACGGCTGCGAATGCCGGTATCCGTAAGGATGCTTATTGGTTTGGAGAATCCCAGAGCCGGGTAGTGGTCAGTATCGATCCTGGTAAAGCGGAGGCATTTAAAAAAGCACTGGGTAGTCTGCCCTATGAAAAGATAGGGGTTGTGACGAATGGTTCCTTTAAGGTCGATGGGCAGGATTGGGGTAATGTGTCGGCATGGAAGGAGAAGTATGACAATACGATCGCAAATTACATGAGCCAGCTGGCAGAGCTGGAACAATTATAATATGGAAGGAACGATCAGCGCACAGAAGGAATATATAGTCGTGACAGGAGCGGCAGGTTTTATCGGCAGCTGTCTTGTGGGATATTTGAACCAGCAGGGGCTGATCGATTTGATCCTGGTGGATGCGTTTGGGGATGTTGGCAAAGATCGGAACCTGGATGGAAAGCAGTTTGCCTGTAAGGTGGAGCGGGAAACTTTTTTCGACTGGCTGACGGCAAATCAACCAAAGCTCAGATTTGTATTTCATATCGGGGCGCGGACGGATACTACGGAATTCGACTATTCCATCCATGAGCACCTGAACGTGGAGTATTCACGGAAGATATGGAACTATTGCACGGAGAAGCGGGTTCCCCTGGTGTATGCTTCTTCGGCAGCTACCTATGGGGCGGGTGAGCTGGGATATGAGGACCGGCATGACATCATTTCCCGACTCCGGCCTTTGAACCCCTATGGAGTTTCCAAAAACGAGTTCGACAAGTGGGTCCTGCAGCAGACAACACATCCTCCATTCTGGGCAGGGCTTAAGTTCTTCAATGTATATGGTCCTAATGAGTATCACAAGGCGCGGATGGCCAGCGTGATCTTTCATTCTTTCAACCAGATCAAGGCGAATGGGGTAGTAAAGCTGTTCAGGAGCCATCGCCCGGACTTTAAAGACGGTGAGCAACTGCGGGACTTCGTGTACGTAAAGGATCTATTGAAAATATGTTACTGGCTAATGGAGAACCAGCCTGCCTCCGCCATTTATAATTTGGGTACGGGTAAGGCGCGGAGCTTTGAAGATCTGGCCAAAGCAACTTTTGCCGGGTTGGACTTGTCTCCTAACATTATCTTTATCGATATGCCGGAAGACATCCGTGACAAATACCAGTATTTTACGGAGGCGAGCATGGATAAGCTGCGGGCTGCAGGATATAAGGATGCGTTCTATTCACTGGAAGAGGGGGTAGGGGATTATGTGAGGAATTACCTGGATAAGAACAAATACTATTAAGCGAACAATCATGAATAAGAAAATAGCCATCATTGGCGGCGGCAACCTGGGTACCGCCATTGCGGAAGGATTGATACAAAGCGGTTTTATTCAGCCCAAGCATATACTGGTGACGAAGCGGAATATACAGACCCTGCATGAGCTGGAGAGGAAGGGGGTGCTGGTGAGCGATAAAAATGAAGAGGCGCTGCGTTATGCGGACCTGATCATCCTGGCGGTAAAGCCTTTCCAGGTAAATGATATACTGGGAAGTCTGCGGAATGAATTTAATGAGGAGAAGCATGTGCTGGTATCGGTGGTAACGGGGATCAGCATCGATCATATTGCCGGAAGCCTGGGAAAGAAAGTGCCCATTGTACGGGCCATGCCCAATACGGCTATCGCCATACAGGAAAGCATGACCTGCCTGGCGGTCCAGCATGTGGGAGAGGAGCAGCTGCAATACGTGTATGATATTTTCAACCAGCTGGGTAAGGCTGTGAAGATCGATGAAAAGCTGATGGATGCGGCCACGGTGCTGGGCGCTTGTGGTACGGCTTTCGCCATGCGGTATATCAGGGCCAATATCCAGGGTGGGATCGAGATCGGGTTCGATGCGGCTACGGCCACGCTGATTGCCGCCCAAACCGTAAAGGGAGCAGCCGAGCTATTATTGAAAAAGGGATCCCATCCGGAGCAGGAGATCGATAAGGTCACTACTCCCAAGGGATGTACCATCGCGGGACTGAATGAAATGGAGCACCAGGGTTTCAGCTCTTCTCTTATAAAGGGCCTGGTTGCCAGCTATGATAAAATCGCTAAGGATTGAATTTAGGGTGGGATAAGGGAAAGTATTAATCATAGTATTATTATATGCTATGCGAGTAACATTAATAAGACAAAACTTGCTGAAAATCTGGGGTTTAACCCGAACTTTTACGATTGTGGAGGAAATAAAATGGCTCTATCTTGCGTTTGAGAATAGCTTGAAATTGAAACCTAAAGCACAGTCAATCAATCCTAAAGAACAACTTGTAAATCCAATTACACCATGAAAAAAAGAAAGACCTCAACCCTTGTCGTTCTAGCCGTGGAGATCCTGACCATTGCGGTGCTACATGCCGTAAAGATCAGTCAATCTGAAAAAAGGACTTCTGCGAGGGAAGTTTCGAAGATTGTCTCTTCTCAACCGGAAAATCAGCCGGATTCCAAGTCTGATGCTGTTTTTTCAGTGGCGTCGTACAGATAGGAAATTAAGTTAATGTAATAGAAATGAATTGGCCATCGAAAGATGGCTTTTTTTATACGGTTTAATGAAGTTGGACCTGACGGTCCGGACTGGTTTTTTTGGGCGGGAAAATAAATAACAGTACCTTTACATGACCTCTAGGAATTTCTTTTCTGTTGGTTCTCAGCAGGTCAATTCAGACAGGTTTACAGAAAAAAGAATCAAAATTACAATTGTCATTATTTGCTTCCATTCAGCTGTATGTTGAGAAGCAGGACCCCGGATCATTTAAAGTGTTGAGAGATCGGTGATGTAAGTTATTGTTTTTTGCCTGTCGCCTAATAACAAAACAATGCATTTAATAATAAATTAATTGACCATTTTATGGCTAAGTATATTTTTGTTACAGGTGGCGTGACATCTTCATTGGGTAAAGGTATTATTGCGGCTTCGCTTGCTAAATTATTGCAGGCAAGGGGCCTAAGGGTAACCATTCAGAAGTTCGACCCTTATATTAATGTAGACCCGGGGACATTAAATCCTTATGAGCATGGGGAATGCTATGTGACGGAGGATGGCGCCGAGACGGACCTGGACCTGGGGCATTACGAGCGATTCCTAAACCTGTACACTTCCCAGGCGAATAACGTAACTACGGGAAGGATCTACCAGACTGTCATCAATAAAGAAAGGGAGGGGGCTTATCTTGGTAAAACCGTGCAGGTAATTCCTCATATTACGGATGAGATCAAGCGGAGAATGCTGTTGCTGGGACAAGGCAATAAGTATGACATCATCATCACTGAGCTGGGTGGTACGGTAGGGGATATCGAGTCGTTGCCTTTTATCGAGGCTGTGCGTCAGCTGCAGTGGGAGATGCCTGAAGAGGATTGTGTAGTGGTGCATCTTACGCTGATACCTTATCTGAAAGCGGCCAAGGAATTGAAGACCAAACCTACCCAGCATAGTGTCAAATTGCTGAGCCAGGAAGGGGTGCATCCCGATGTTATCGTCTGCCGGACGGAAGAGCCGTTGTCGCCGGATATTAAAAAGAAAGTGGCTCTCTTTTGTAATGTAAAACCGGAAGCGGTGATCGAGGCGGCGGATGCTCCCACCATTTATGAGGTACCGTTAACCATGATGCGGGAGAAGCTGGACCTTATCTGTCTTAAAAAATTAAATATCACACACTATCATGAGCCGGAGCTGGGGCGTTGGAAAGAATTCCTCGATAAGCTGAAATACCCCAAGAGCAAAGTAACTATCGGTCTGATAGGCAAATACATCGAGCTGCAGGATGCCTATAAGTCCATCCTGGAGTCCTTTGTGCATGCAGGCGCTGTCAATGAATGCAAGGTACAGGTGGTAAATGTGCACAGTGAGTTTATCACGGAGGAGAATGTAGCGGAAAAGCTGGGCAGCCTGGACGGTCTGCTGGTAGCGCCTGGTTTTGGACATCGCGGGGTGGAGGGGAAGATCATTGCCGTAAGATATGCCCGGGAGAATAGGCTGCCTTTCTTCGGCATTTGCCTGGGCATGCAGATGGCTGTCATCGAATTTGCCCGTAATGTATTGGGACTCAAGAAGGCACATTCCACTGAAATGGACCTGCATACCCCGGATCCCGTCATCGACCTTATGGAAGAGCAAAAGAAGGTGACGGCCAAGGGGGGAACGATGCGATTGGGCGCCTATCCCTGTGTCCTGAAAGAGGGGTCGCTGGCCCAGCAGATATATGGGAAGGCGGAGATCAGCGAAAGGCACCGGCACAGGTGGGAGTTCAACAATGCCTATCTCAGCCAGTTTGAGCAGGCGGGGATGCTTCCCAGCGGTAGTAATCCTGAAAGCGGGCTGGTGGAGATCGTCGAGCTGCCTCATCATCCTTTCTTTATAGGGGTGCAATACCATCCCGAGCTGAAAAGCACGGTGGAGAGCCCACAACCCATTTTTGTTCATTTTATCAAAGCGGCCAAGGATTTCGTTGAAGCGAAGAATGCGGTGCGTAACCCGTTGCTGCAGAGTGAGATGATATAAGGTATTAATAAAATCGGTGTAAAATAAGGGAACGGGGCGCAAGCCCCGTTCCCTTATCCTATATTTGCACTTCCAAAAACTTATTCATAATGGGAATGGATCGTAATACGGTGATTGGGTTTGTGCTGTTGGGGCTTTTATTATTTGGTTACTTATATCTTTCTACCAAGAATAGTCACGAGCTGGAGGCGCAGCGGAAGCATATCGAGGATTCAGTGGCGATTGTAAAGGCACGTCAGGCGGCGGAGGCGAAAGCGCGGGATACGGCTACCAAAAATTCTGCTGTCGTGACGGTTGATACGGCCGGTTTTAATGGAGCCATCAATGGTACTGAACATCAGCTGACGGTGGAGAACGAGCTGTTGAAGATCGTTTTTAGCAATAAGGGCGGTCAGCCTGTGTCTGTCGAGCTGAAGCATTTCAAATCCTATGACAGCACGCCGGTGAAGCTGGTAGCTCCCGGTACGGGTAACGGTCTGTCCTATTCCATCAATACATCCACCAATCAATCCGCCCAGATCGGCGATCTTTTTTTCAGAGACGGCCAGGTAGTGAAAAATGCGGATGGCAGTCAGACGGTGACCTATAGCCTGCCGGCGCCCAATGGTGAAACGCTCACCCACCAGTTCACTATCCGGCCAAATGATTACCGGGTCGACTGGAATGTGATCGCAGGCGGAGCGGACAAGCTCTTCAGTCAGAATAACTTCAACCTGGCCTGGCATGCTTACCTGGGGCGTACGCAGCTGCATAACGGCGCCGGAGGGTCGGTGACCAGCGTTTGTTACCTGGAGGACAACAATTTTGATTATAAATCACAAAAGACGGAGGCGACTTTTGAGAAGCCTGTTCAATGGGTGTCTTTTTCCCAGCAATTCTTTAACACTACGCTGATAGCCGGACCGGGCAACAGCTTTACTTCGGGAAATGTGCATGTGACGAGGGCGCCCAGCGATACCAGCAGCATGCTGGCCCGTGCGGAGATAGCGCTGCAGGCGAAGATCCCTGCCGCGGCTTCGGCCACGCTGCCTTTCCAGCTTTATTACGGTCCGAACGATTTCTACATTCTTGAAAAGCAGGCGCAGGGTATGACGAAGATCATCGACCTGGGCCGGGGCATCTATTCCTTTGTGCGTCCGATCAACGTGTATATCATCATGCCGGTGTTCAATTTCTTTAAAGAACACATAGCCAGCTGGGGGATCGCCATCTTACTCCTGACCTTATTTATCCGTCTGATCACATCTCCACTGGTGTACAGCAGCTACCTCAGCGGCGCCAAGATGAAAGCGTTGAGACCGGAGATAGAGGCTATGAAAAAGAGGGTTGGCGACGACCAGCAGCAGGTGGGAATGGAACAGATGAAGCTTTTCCGGGAAGCGGGGGTCAATCCTTTAGGCGGTTGTATCCCGGCTCTGTTACAAATCCCTATCTTCTTTGCCCTTTACAGTTTCTTCAATTCGAATATACATCTGAGAGGGGAGAGCTTTCTTTGGAGCAAGGACCTGTCTACGTATGACAGCATCCTGCATTTTGGTTTTTCCATTCCGGGATATGGAGATCACGTGAGTCTTTTTGCCTTACTGGCGGTGGTTACCAGCTTCCTTATCTCTTTGTATGGGATGAGCATGACGCCGGACCAGAGCAATCCTGCCATGAAATATATGCCGTATATCATGCCGGTGATGCTGCTGCTCTTCTTCAACAGGCTGGCATCCGCGCTGACCTGGTATTATACGGTGTCCAACATCATTACCCTGATCCTTCAGTTCGTAATCCAGAACTATATTATCGACCACGATAAGATACTGGCAAAGCTGCAGGAGAACAGGAACAAGCCCAAGACAAAATCCAAGTGGCAGGAGCGACTGGAGCAAATGCAGGAAGCCCAGAAGCAGGCGCAAAAGGCACGCAAGTAGCGCGGTGGGCGCGGGGCCGGAGCGCAAATAAAGATGAGCGGGGGGGTGGCCGATGTATGGCTAACGGTAAGCCGGATTTGCATTTACCGACTGTCTTTCTTACTTTTAATAGATAGTTAAGGCCCAACCAACCATGAAGCCACTAACCATGATAGCCACCGCAGGGATCTTATTCCTGCTGAACATAGTACCTGCGACCGCGCAAAAAAAAGTATCCGAGCTGACCCTCGTATACGATTATTCCATCGGCGACGGCAAGGCTTCTCCGGGCAGTGAGAATGCCACCCATACAGTTTATATCAAAGGAAATAAAAGCCGGAGCGAAATTGTCAGCTCCATGTTCTCCTCTACGGTCATCTTTGATGCAAATACGGATTTTGGAGTTATCCTGAAAGAGGTAAGCGGTCAGAAGCTGCTGATCCGGCTGAACCCGGAGAATTGGAAGGAGCGTAGTAAGATCTATGAGGGAATGGTCTATAAGGCTACGGGAGAGACCAGGGAAATTGCGGGGTACAAGTGCCAGAAGGCTACGGCACAGACGAAGTCCGGGGCTGTTATCACTGTATTTTATACGAAGGACCTGTTACTGGAGAATAAAGAATATGACCCTCCTTTCCGCAATTTAGACGGGTTACCCCTGGAATATGAGCTTACCAACGGCAATCTGAAGATAAAATACAGGATATCCAAGATCAACCTCAACCCTGTTCCTGCCTCGAAGTTCGATATACCCAAATCGGGTTACCGGGAAATGAACTATGAAGAGAGTAAAAAACTGAACATCGGGGGGTAAAATATCAGTGGGTAGGAAACCCGAACGAAGGAAGACGACTAAAAAGAGAAATAATCAGCGGTGCATTTTGATGCGGAGATCCAGCAATTGGAGGCTTGGCTTAATGCTGCCATCCGTTACACCTGGCATATCTACCTTGTATTTATAAGGCATGATAAAGATGCTGTTGCCTTGCTCGTAGGTAACGAGGGTATTGAAAGAGACGGTAGTCTTTGTCTTTTCCTGCCCCAAAAAGAAGCTGCCGCTATAGGCAGGGGTAGATTTGAGGGTGAAATTGCCGGTCGTGCGGATGGGGGTAAATTCGGTTTTAAGGGGAATGTTCCTGTTGTTCTTTTTGTCTCCACCGCCGCCTTTGCTCGCAAAAGCCAATCCTACTATAGTGAGTAGCAGGGTACTGATGACCGCCTGGCGGATCAATTTCCTCATCGGTATGGTTCCTGGTTTTTGCATTCCTGTACAAATGTAATAAAAAAATTTGGGTATTTTTTAACCGCTTATCACCTTTTTTAATAAACCTTTAACGCTCAAGTATATAAAAAGGGCTATTTTAAGCGGATTTTAATGTCCTGATGCTTTTTGGTTGTTTTCCCGACATTTTCCACAATCGCCAAATCTCTGTTAATTGTGCCCCCGGGTATGGGTTTTTATCTGAAATTTACCCATCCCCGGGCCACGTCTTATAAATTGGCCTTCGGCCAGCAGACCTGTGGTCTGCTATAAGTACGTCCACAGGGGGTATTTGGGTTGCTCCGGGACGGTAAAAAATTTGTGGATAGGGGGGAATGCTGTAAATTACGATAACCTTAAACACATGCAAGAAAATCCATACCATCAGGACCGCGAAGAAATGAGGGAATTGCTGAAGCAGTATCAGGATCTGAAGAATGGGCGGCAGCATTCGTTCATGGAAGAAGAGTCATTTGAAAAGATAATCGATTATTTTGATGATACGGAAGATCTGACCCAGGCGATAGAGGCTGTGGAGATCGGCATTGGGCAATATCCTTATTCTTCCGCCCTCCTCATAAAGAAAGCTGACCTCATGATCGCCACCCGCCGGTATTTTGAGGCGCTCACTATTCTTGAACAGGCGGAGTTGCTGGACGGCGCAGATATCAACCTTTATATATTGAAGACGGATGCTTACCTGGCTTTGGATCAGCAGGAGAAGGCCGTCGCATTATTAGAAAATGCCCTGCTTCATTTTGAGGGGGAGGAACGTATCGAGCTTTTATTTGAATTGGCGGATGTATATGATGACTATGAGGAATTCGACAAGATATTCGACTGTCTGAAGCTGATATTGGAGCAGGATCCCGGGAATGAGGAAGCGTTATATAAGATATGTTTCTGGACTGATTTTACGGGAAGGAATGAAGAGAGTATCCGGCTTCATCAGAAGATCATCGATGACAGTCCGTACAGTGAGCTGGCCTGGTTCAACCTGGCAGCGGCTTACCAGGGACTGAAGCTATACGAGAAGGCGGTGGATGCTTATAAATATGCCCTGGTAATAGATGAGAAATTCGATTATGCCTACCGGAATATGGGAGACGCTTACATTCGTCTCCGTAAATACCGTGATGCCATTGAATCGTTGGAGAAAGTGCTGGAGCTGTCCCGCCCGGAAGATGTGATCTACGAGGCGATAGGCCATTGTTATGATAAGCTGGACAATTATGCCCAGGCCCGGTTTTATTACCGGAAGGCTTCGCATCTGAACCCTGATGACAGCAAGCTCTACTACAAGCTTGCCTGTACTTATATCAATGAAGGTCAGTGGGGGCAGGCCGTCAAGCAGCTGGAGGCGGCTATGCGCATTCACACTATGCAGCCGGAATATAACCTGGCAATGGGCGAGTGTAAGATGCAGCTGGGAGAGTTCAAGGAAGCTATTCAATTCTTCTCCAATGTGGTCCGGATGAGACCCCGGAATATATCAAGCTGGGAGGCCCTGATACGTTGTCTTTACAATGCTGAATTCTTCGATGAGGCGCTGGAGCAGGTGGAAGCTGCTATCCGCATCACCGGGGGGAAGCCTTTATTCGTTTTCTATCTCAGCGCTATTTATTTTGCCCTGGGAAGATCGAAGGAGGGTTTGCTGCAATTGGAAAAGGCTATGGCCAAGGCGCCTAAGCTTCTCAAAAAATTATTAGAACTGAACCCTGTGATATTGCAATACCAGCCCGTGGTAGATGTCATTGCGCGATATAAAAAGAACAAGTCTATCTAGCCTACCATTACATTATAATATAATACGATGCTAGCTATTGTATAGTTTCATACATTTGCGCCTGCCTGAGGCAATTCCGCTCCGCCGGTAGGCGGACGAGCAGGAGTCGGACTTCGTGCCGGCAGGCGGACATTACGCACTTTAATCACGAAAGATACAATTACAAGAGGATGAATTTTAAACTATCGCAGATTCCGGAAAGAATGTTAAAGCCGCGTCAGCATGGGATTACAATGGTTATGGACAAGGGGTTGAGCGTCGAAGAAGCGAAAAGCTTTCTCAGTGTGGCCCATCCGCACGTAGATATTGTAAAGTTAGGGTTTGGCACTTCCTTCGTCACCCCCAATCTCAGAGAGAAGATAGAAGTTTACCAGTCGTATGATCTGCCCGTATATTTTGGAGGCACGCTTTTCGAAGCTTTCCTGATCCGCAACCAGTTTGAGGATTATATTTCCGTTTGTAAAGATTATGGCATTACTCATATGGAGGTCAGCGACGGCTCGATCACCATTCCTCATGCCGAGAAATGCGGCTATATCGAAAAGCTCACCAAGCATGGGATTGTATTGAGCGAGGTGGGTAGTAAGGATGCCGAGCATATCATCCCTCCTTATAAATGGATCGAGCTGATGCGGGCGGAGCTGAGCGCCGGCGCCACTTATGTGATAGCAGAGGCCCGCGAGGCCGGTAACGTAGGTATCTACCGCGGCAGTGGTGAGGTACGTGAAGGTCTCGTGCAGGAGATCCTTACGCAGATACCTGCTGAAAAGATCCTTTGGGAAGCTCCCCAGAAGGCGCAGCAGCTGTATTTTATCGAGCTGATAGGCTGCAATGTCAACCTTGGAAATATTGCTCCTACGGAAGTCATTGCCATGGAAGCCATGCGTGTCGGTCTCCGGGGAGATACTTTCCATCTTTTCCTGGATAAAGAAAAGGCCAGATGAGGAAGTTCGGCCTGATAGGATACCCTCTTTCCCATTCCTTCTCGCAGAAATATTTTACAGAGAAATTTCAACAGCTTGGCATCTCCGATTGCAGGTATGAGCTATATGCTATCAAGGATATTGCCGAGTTGAAGACCGTATTGCAGGACCCGGAGCTTTGCGGGCTGAACGTCACTATTCCCTACAAGCAGGCGGTGATCCCTTTTCTTGACGGGCGGAACGAGATCGTGGAAAAGATAAGAGCCTGTAATTGCATCAGGATCCAGCATGGCAGGCTGTATGGTTATAATACGGACACGGTAGGTTTTGAGGAATCGCTTGTCCGGAAACTGCAGCCTGATCATAAGCGGGCCCTGATCCTTGGAACGGGCGGGGCTTCCAAGGCGGTGGAATATGTGCTCAGGAAGCTCGATATTGCGTATATGTTTGTGTCCAGGAATGCAGGGCATGGGGTGCTGCGGTATGAAGAAGTGACGGATGACATTTTACGCCGTCATACGCTGGTGATCAATACCACGCCGCTGGGTATGTATCCGGCGGTCGATGTGTGTCCTCCGCTGCCTTATGCGGCCATTGGCCCGCAGCATTATTTATTCGACCTGGTGTATAATCCTCCGCTTACCCTATTTCTCCGTTATGGGAAAGGGCGGGGGGCTGTTGTAGAGAATGGCTATGACATGCTGATCGGGCAGGCGGAAGAAAGCTGGCGGATCTGGAATAGTTAGGACAGCAGCCTGGTGCAAACTTCTTTCGGCACGGAGACGATCTTTTTTTGGTGGTAGTTATAGCAGACCATGCCTGTACGGGCTACTGCCACGGTTGTCCAGGAATGGACCAGCGGTTCGTCGTCAGGAACCGGGCTTTGCGAAGGTTCCGGTCGAGGAGCACCGTGTCGAAGCAGGTCCGACGAAGGGGTACGGACATTTTTCCCTTCTGTCTGTTTTTCCAGCTTGTAATAAACATCGAAGCCCACCCGTGAAAATTCCGCGGCGGCCACGGATGCTTTTAAAGTCTCTCCATAAAACACTTCGCTTCTGAATTCAATGGTTACATCGGCCATGATCATCCCTGTTCCGGCCAGGTCCAGTTCAGTGTATCCGTGATGTCGCAGGAATTGCATCCTTACCTCGTGGAGAATGGAGAGCACGGAGTCGTTGCCCACATGTCCGCCGTAATTGAGATCGGTGATGCGAATGGGGATATCTGTCGTAAAGGTGAAATGTTCGGGTAATATGAGTTTTGTCTTTGGCATTGCAATGGTTTAGTGCTTGGTTGACGGTTTAACGCTTTTGTCTGAGGAAGGCCACTAATTTGTCTGCGGCTTTCCGGCGATGGCTATAATGATTTTTTTCTTCCAGGCTCATTTCTGCAAAGCTGCGGGTTTCTCCATCCGGGGCGAAGACGGGATCATATCCGAAGCCTTGTCCTCCCGTGGGTGTAGTAAGGATGTGTCCTTCACAGATGCCTTCGAACAGGTGTTCCTTTCCATTTATTATAAGGGAAATGACGGTGCGGAAGCGGGCTTTGCGGTTGGGCTGATCCTGCAGGTTGTGAAGCAGCTTTTGTATGTTACTGTTGAAATCGCGGCCGTCTCCTGCGTAGCGGGCGCTTTTTACACCGGGCTCGCCATTCAATGCCTCCACTTCCAGGCCTGTATCTTCGCTGAAGCAGTTGCCTCCTGTCAGCCGGTGGATGGTGGATGATTTTTCCGTGGCGTTACCTTCGAGGGTAGGGTGTGGTTCGGGGATATCTATGTCGATGCCGGCCTGTTGCAGGCTGATCACTTCCAGTTGATGACCGATGGCGGCCTGGATCTCTTCCACTTTGTGTGCGTTGTTGGTGGCGAAGATCAGGGTGGGGCGGTTGTTGGTATGGCTGGCGGTGTTCATATTTCGAACAAGGTTTTCAGGCAGACCCAGAGTTTACTTTTTAACAGTTTGCTTTCATCGCCCGGGCGCACCAGTTCTTCCAGGGAGGGGGCTGTGAGGTAGGTGCATCCGTCATATGCCTGGATCTTGAATACGGGAAAATCCATTGGAAGGCCAATGTGTTGGGGCGCCGGTCCGAACAGTAAAACATACTCCGGCTGCAGCTGTTGTTTTAATTGTCCGATGATCACGGGTGAAGCTGCGTGGTTGACGATGGCGACGTCTCCTATATTCATCCGGCAGGCTTCCAGCATGCGGGTGAGTACGTTCAATTGATCGTCGGGTAAGAATGCAATACCGGGAGAGTGGATGATGACGGTGATCTTCCGGCGGTTATTGCCTAAAAATTTATAACCGGCAGGGGTGGGGTCCGGCTGGGCAGGAGTTTTTGGAGCGGGTGTTTTTGGCGTGGGTGTTTTTGGTGTGGGTGAAGCAGGAGTTGCTGGTGCGGGAGGAGGTGGTGGTACAGCGGTGGAAGCTGTGTGTTCTGTAGCCATCAGATTATCCTTATAGAGTTCGGCGACGACCATGTCCTTCAGCTGAATATTATTGAGACTCATAAAATTATTACAGGTTTTTATCCATCGCAGGCGGCCGCCCGTGTAGTAAATACTAACAATTGTTCGTAATGGCTTTGCGGGCACAAAGATTGTTTGTTTCTTTGTGGTTACAAAATTCTTAGACAATGATCGCTGCTATGGACATACAAGTTACGAAAACGACAAAGAGTAAAATAGAGGAGATCGACTTTAATAATCTTCCATTTGGAAAATATTTTACGGATCACATGTTGGAGGTGGATTATGCAAATGGCGAATGGAAAAATGTGGTTATCCGTCCTTTTCAGCATCTTTCGCTTTCTCCGGCGCTGGCAGCCATCCATTATGGCCAGTCTATTTTTGAAGGTATCAAGGCGTATAAGGACAGGGAGGGAAATCCTTTTATTTTCCGTCCGTATGACAATTTTACCCGATTCAATGTCAGTGCTCAACGGATGTGTATGCCTACGGTGCCCGAGGATATTTTCATCGAGGGGATGCGTCAGCTGGTAGCCCTCGATAAGGATTGGATCCCCATGAAGAGCGATTATTCCCTTTATATACGTCCCTTTATGTTTGCCACGGATGATGTCATCGGGGTGAAACCGGCCGACAATTATAAGTTCATGATCCTGTTGAGTCCGACGGGGCCGTATTATTCTGCGCCGATGCGGATCTATGTGGAGGAAAAGTATACCCGGGCGGCCAAAGGGGGTATCGGGTTTGCCAAGGCGGCCGGCAACTATGGCGGCAGCATGCTGGCTACTGCCATTGCCAAGGAGAGGGGGTTCGACCAGGTGTTGTGGACGGATGCCTTCGAGCACAAGTATGTCCAGGAGATCGGGACGATGAATTTCTTTGTCATCATCGGCAATAAGGCTATTACGCCCGACCTGGAGGCTGGTACCATCCTGGAAGGGGTCACCCGGGACAGCGCTATCGAGGTGCTGAAGGAGCTGGGATATACGGTGGAAGAAAGGCCGATCAGCATCGACGAGATCATCAACGCTCATAAAGCGGGGGAACTCAAGGAGTTATTTGGTACGGGCACTGCGGCTACCGTCAGTATGATCCAGGAGCTGTGCTATGAGGATTATAGCATGAGGTTCGATACCAGTACCTGGAAGGCTGTACCGGCGGTGAAGAAGCTGCTGACGGATATCCGGGAGGGTAGGAAAGAGGACACCCGGGGCTGGATGTTTAAGGTGTGACATGTTTTCAGAATTATTTGTTTTTTTACCTAAGGCGAGTTACCTTTGCCGTCCCAAATAAAATTAGGTCCAGAAATGCCTACTATACAACAATTAGTAAGAAAAGGAAGAGAGATTATCCGCGCTAAGAGCAAATCCAGGGCTTTGGATGCGTGTCCTCAGCGTCGTGGCGTTTGCACCCGCGTGTACACCACCACCCCCAAGAAGCCTAACTCCGCTTTGCGTAAGGTAGCCAAGGTTCGTCTTACCAACAAGGTGGAAGTCATCGCTTATATCCCGGGTGAGGGGCATAATCTTCAGGAGCACTCCATCGTACTGATCCGCGGGGGTCGTGTGAAGGATCTTCCCGGTGTACGTTACCATATTGTTCGTGGCAGCCTGGATACAGCCGGTGTGAAGGATCGTAAGAAGAGCCGTTCCAAGTATGGTACGAAGAAGGAAAAGGCCGGTGCTAAACCCGCAGCTAAAAAATAGCCGCAAACAACAGAGTTTAAGAATATTATCAATAAGTAATTCCGCAGCAAAATGAGGAAAACGCAAGCCAAAAAATTACCGCTGGCACCCGATGCAAAGTATAATGACATCCTGGTTACCCGCTTTGTGAATAATCTGATGTGGCAGGGTAAGAAGAATACGGCTTATAACATTTTTTATGATGCCCTGGATAGGGTGGCCAAGACGACCAATGAAGATGGATATGATATCTGGAAGAAAGCTCTTTCCAATATCACTCCGGCTGTTGAAGTACGTAGCCGTCGTATCGGGGGTGCTACTTTCCAGATCCCTTCTGAGGTTCGTTCTGACAGAAAGATCTCTCTGAGCATGAAGTGGCTGATCCGTTACAGCCGTGAAAGAAATGGCCGTAGCATGGCTGAGAAGCTGGCTAATGAGATCGTAGCTGCCAGCAAGGGTGAAGGTGGTGCTTTCAAGAAAAAGGAAGATACGCACCGTATGGCTGAAGCCAACAAGGCTTTTGCCCACTTCAAGGTATAATATATAAACTATTTATTGTATATTTAGTAAGCCCTGCTTAATCGGCAGGGCTTATTTTTTGGGAGTTTTACGCGAAGATTTATGGAAAATAATAAGTACCTTTGCGCCTCGAAAAGTTCCGGAAAAAATCAACTTTTTAATACAGACAAATGGCAGACTTAAAATTTCAAAGAAACTTTGGTATCGCGGCTCATATTGATGCCGGGAAGACTACCACCACTGAGCGTATCTTGCGTTATACCGGTATGATCCACAAAATCGGAGAGGTGCATGATGGCGCAGCTACCACTGACTGGATGGAGCAGGAAAAGGAGAGGGGTATTACGATCACCTCGGCTGCCGTAAGCTGCCAGTGGAACTTCCCTACCGTAAAAGGTAAAGTTGATGCCAATACAAAAAAATATTATTTCAACATCATCGATACTCCGGGACACGTGGATTTCACCGTGGAGGTGGAACGTAGCATGCGTGTGCTGGATGGTTTGATCGCCCTGTTCTCTGCGGTTGACGGTGTAGAGCCTCAGTCCGAAACGGTATGGCGCCAGGCCAACCGCTACAAGGTACCCCGTATCGGGTTTGTGAACAAGATGGACCGCAGCGGTGCTGACTTTTTGATGGTCGTCAGCCAGGTGAAAGAAATGCTGGGCGCCAATGCCGTGCCCCTGCAGCTGCCCATCGGCGCTGAAGATGACTTCAAGGGCGTTGTGGACCTGATCAAGATGAAAGGTATCATCTGGCATATGGAAACGGAAGGCATGACCTTCGACGAGATCCCTGTGCCGGAAGACATGATCGAAGAAGCGCAGGAATGGAGAGGCAAGCTGGTAGAAGCTGTTGCCGAATACGACGAAAAGCTGCTGGAGAAATTCTTTGAAGATCCCAACAGCATCACTGAAGACGAAATGCATGAAGCGATCCGTAAGGCTACGATCGACCTGAGCATTGTCCCCATGATGTGCGGCTCTTCCTTTAAGAACAAGGGTGTGCAGACTGCGCTGGATGCCGTTTGCCGCTATCTCCCTTCTCCTGTAGACATCGAAGATACTGTAGGTACGGATCCCAACACGGGAGAGCAGATCACCCGTAAGGCAAATGCAAAGGAGCCTTTCTCCGCGCTGGCCTTTAAGATCATGACGGACCCCTTCGTAGGTCGTCTGGCCTTCTTCCGCTGTTATAGCGGCCACCTCGATGCCGGCTCCTATGTACTGAATGTACGCAGCGGCAAGAAAGAGCGTATCAGCCGTATCATGAAAATGTTTGCCAACAAGCAGAACCCCATCGACTTTATCGAAGCCGGTGATATCGGGGCTGCTGTAGGTTTTAAGGAAATCAAGACGGGTGATACCCTTTGTGATGAAGATCATCCTATCACCCTGGAGAATATG
>Ga0105241_10000597_pt1 | contig 27165 bp, 24 predicted proteins | sample KBSC64metaG_FD_80422 | JGI IMG/M metagenome (GOLD analysis project Ga0105241, IMG submission 80422) | Corn rhizosphere microbial communities from Kellogg Biological Station, Michigan, USA - KBS C6-4 metaG | ecosystem: Host-associated > Plants > Roots > Rhizosphere > Soil | place: Michigan, USA... | reverse complement strand
GAGCTCCGCCATCGCGCGCGCGATCGGAAGCCCGAGCCCCGTTCCACCGAATTTGCGCGCCGTACTGTTGTCGGCCTGCTCGAACGGTTGAAAGATGGCCGCGCGCCGATCCTCGGGGATACCGACTCCCGTATCGCGGACCGACAACGTCAGTGGATGCCCCGCATCGTCGGCAATGAGTCGCACGGTGATCGTTCCATGCGTCGTGAATTTGATCGCGTTGCCGATCAGGTTGAGCAAAATTTGCGACAGCTTCGCGCTGTCCGTATCCAAATGAACCGGGACCGAGGGCATGTCCACCTGCAGCGTGACCGGACGCCCAACCAGAATCGCCTCGAATTGCGACGTGACGTCGCGAACGAGCGCGGTCACATCGGTATGCGTGATGTCGGCGACCATCTTTCCCGACTCGACCTTGGCGAGATCGAGGACCGTGTTGATCAACGACAACAGATGCACGCCGCTATTGGCGATCCGTTCGAGGTACTTGAGCTCACTCGCGTCCAGGTGCCCGTTCTTGTTCTTCCGGAGCACGTTGGTGAAGCCGATGATCGAATTGAGCGGCGTGCGCAGCTCGTGACTCATCGTCGTCAGGAAGGCGCTCTTTGCTTTATTGGCAGCTTCCGCTGCTTCTGTCGCGGCGGCCAATGCGGCGTTGGTCTGCTCCAACTGCAGATTGCGCGCGGCGAGCGCCGTCTCCGCCACCATTTCCGCGGTGACGTCGTCAAACACCCACACGCGACCGGAGACGCGCCGCCCGCGCACGGGGGACGACGCGACACGAAGAAAACGCGACGTGTCGCGCGTGAAGGCCCACACCCAATTCGCCACACGGAAATCAGCGTCACGCAAGAGTTGGTGCGCGCGATGCTCGATCGTCTCGGCGTTGTCGGCGCCCGCACGCAAGGCATACATCGCCTTCGACAATCTCGTCGCCTCGACAGTCCCACTCGGCGTTCCCAACAGCTCCGCGGCGGCGCGATTCACCATGCCGGCGCCCGTGGAGTCATCGACGAAGACGATCGCTTGCGGGATCGTCCGCATGATCGCGTAGAAGCGCGACGCGGTCCGCTCGAGCTCCGCGACGTCCTGGGTAGGGCGCAGCAGATGCCCAATCATCTCGCGAAGCGTCGGTTGACGCTCCACGCCCGGGATCGGACGATTCTCGCCAAGCCAGAGCGCGAGAAGCCCTCCTATGGGAGGCTCACCCGGACGCGACGGCGCCGCGACGACGAGCGCGGCATTCGGCGGCTCGGAGACGCGCGACAAGATCGCGCTCGACACGATGCGTCGCGGACGGACGGTATCGAGCAAGATCCCATCGGCGCGCATGACCTCGACGCGGGGCAGTGCGAAGGTCGGAGCGCCGATCGAGTTCGGTCTGGTGTCTCGGCCTGCCGCCGAGTAGTCGTCTGACCAGGTAAACGACATCGTGACGTCGCACCCGAGCAGCTCACGCGTGAGCGAGAGTAAATCAGGCATCGCCGAGTCGCTTAATCGGCGGACAATGCCGGTTCTGATAAGCCGAGCGCGACCCGGAGGATGCGGGTGATCTGGTCCGGCGCCGTCAAATGCGGCACATGACCGACCGTCTCCAGAATCTGGAGCTCCGCCGACGGGAAATGGGCCGCCATGTATTCGCCGACGGCGACAGGGACCACGTGGTCGGCGCGCGGTTGAATGACGGTGACATGTTGCTGGACTTTGGGGAGCACGTCGCGCAGATCGGAGAGAAAGATCGTCTTGAGCGTTTGGCTCGCGACATCGGGACGCATCCGCTTGAGCGAATCATCGAACTCCTGGACGAATTGCTCCGCATTGCCATCGCCGATGATGAGCGGGGAGAATCCGCTGACCCAGGCATGATAGTCAGCCGTCGCGCTCGCCAGCACGGCGTCGACCATCTCCCGAGACGCGCCGCCGACATACTTCCCATCATCCAGATAGCGCGGTGACGCGGCAATCAACACGAGGTCGGTCACCCGATCCGGCTCGGCCAGCGCGGTCAGCACACCAACCATCCCGCCAACCGAATGGCCGACGAACGTCACGTCGGAGACATCGAGCTCGTCGAGGAGCGCGATGGCATCATCAGCGTGAGCGTAGATGGAATCGTACCGCTCGGGCCGGTACGCGGTGAGATCGGAGTCTGGTGTCCCAACAAAATCGAACAGCACCAGGCGGCACTCGTCTTGGAGTGCCGCAACCTGGTGCCGCCATGTCTTTTGGCTGGTTCCCAGCCCGTTGGCGAAGACGACTGTCTTCGGGCCGGTCCCCAGAACCGTTGCATTCAACGACGCAATTTTGCTGATCATGAGCCCTTCCCACGCACGTTCGGATACGTCAGAAGACGAGCGGCGCGAGGGGCGGGCAACCGGCCAATCCCCAGGCGCAGACGATCAATCGAAGCGTCCGTGGGGATGATGCAACAACAGTCGTGCCTTAGGCGCTTCCAGCCATTGGTCCTTCGATGGCCCGGATCTCGGAAAGGGTGTCCTGACCGTAAAACATGGCAATGTACTTGGCCTGGGAGGGGGTCAGCCGACGGACCGCCCAGCTCAGATGCACGAAATGCGGCTCGACAGGCAGATGGAGCGGATGCATGTCGATCTCCTGCGGGAGCCGGTTCCCCTTCCGGGTATTGCAGGGGTTACAGGCCGTGACCACGTTGGTCCACTCGTTGAGCCCGCCCCGCGAGAGGGGGATCAAATGGTCGCGGGTGAGCGACTCCCGCGGCTTGAGCGCCGACTGGGGGCGGCCGCAATACTGGCACTGGTATCGATCACGCGCGAAAAGGAACGTATTCGTGACCTGGCGCCGGAATTTCTTCGGGACGTGAATGAACCGGGTCAGCCGGATGACGGCCGGGTGCGGCATGGTCAGGCGTTCGGAGCGGACCATCTTCCCATGGTCCGCCTCGACGATTTCGGCCTTTCCATCGATGACGAGACGGAGGGCCCGACGCATGGGGACCATGGTCAGTGGTTCGAACGACGCGTTCAGTGCGAGGCACCCGACGAACATAGTCCTCCCAGGCGGTCCCAATGCGGGGCCGCCACATGGCCCCTCACGGGGCGGCAGCGTTACACGGTAATGCGGCTCTCCACTCTGGTGAGCCAGCCATAGCGATCGGGCAGTGTCCCTTTCGCGATGCCCAGGTATTGCTCTTGAATAGCGAGGGTCACCGGGCCAGGCTTCCCTTCCCCAACTTCGATCCGATCGACACTGCGAATCGGTGTCAGCTCCGCGGCCGTCCCTGAGAAGAAGAGCTCATCGGCCACGTACAACAGCTCGCGCGGCAGCGATTGTTCGACCACGGGATAACCGAGGTCGCGCGCGATCCGCATCACCGAATCCCGCGTGATGCCGCCGAGGATGCTGTTCCCCAGCGTGGAGGTATAGATCGTCCCGTCTTTGACGAGGAAGAGATTCTCGCCACTCCCTTCCGAGACGAAGCCGAAGGAATCGAGCATGATCCCTTCGACGTAGTTGTCGATGCGCGCTTCCATTTTGGACAGCTGCGAGTTCAAATAGTTCCCGCCGGCCTTCGCCATTGTCGGGAACGTATCAGGCGCCGCACGACGCCAGCTCGACACACACACATCGACGCCTTGCGTCAGCGCGTCGTTCCCCAGATACCGTCCCCACACCCACGGAATGATGAACGCCTCGACCGGCGCACCGGTGCCGAGGACGCCCATTTCCTGTCCCGTCCGTAAGAGGACCGGACGAAGATAGCAGTGCGGCAACGCGTTTTCGCTCACCGTATCGATGCAGGCGGAGACGAGCTCGTCGACGGAATACCGCACCGGCATCCGATAAATCCGCGCCGAATCCAGCAACCGGCGAATGTGCTCGGCCGCGCGAAAGATGGCGGGGCCTTCAGGCGTATCGTAGCAACGGATCCCTTCGAACACCGACGATCCGTAGTGCACTGCATGGCTCATGACGTGAATTGTCGCGTCCTGCCATTCGACGAACGCGCCATCCCGCCAGATCTTGTTCTGGGTCATGCCCTTAAACTTAGACGGGGGCCCTCATTGCGGCGAGGGCCGACTTTTCCACTCCGCCAACGCATCGCCCACGGCCGCGACACGATCGTGTAACAGTCCCGGATTGATGATGACGGCACCATCTTCGACCAACGGGCGCCCGGCCACCGTGACGAGCCGGGCCGCCGCGCCGCTCAACGAATAAATCGCGGTCGCGACAGGATCGTGCACCGGAATGGTGCGCGCGGCACGCAGATCGAACGCGGCGAGATCGGCCTCCTTGCTGACTTCGAGCGAGCCGACGCGGTCGGCGATCCCCAACGCCCGCGCGCCACGGATCGTGGCGAGCTCGAGCGCTGTTTGCGCCGAGACGGCATTGGGATTCCCGGTGCGAGCGCTTTGGAGGAGCGCGGCGAGGCGGGCCTCCTCGAGCATATCCATCCGATTATTGCTCGCCACCGAGTCCGACCCGATCCCCACGTCGATCCCGGCGTCGATCAGCTGGGTCAGCAGAGCGATGCCGTGGCCGAATTTGGCGTTCGAGGCTGGACAGTGCGCAACGGCAGAATTTGTTCGAACGATCGTTCCAATATCACCCGTGTCGAGACGGACGGTGTGAATGAGGAGCGCGTGGTTGTGGAGGCACCCGAGGTCCTCGAGCAGCGCCACCGGCGACCGCCCCCTCGGATGGACCGCGATCTCCCGCCTCCGATGTCGCTCGGCGAACTCTCCCGCTCCAGCGGTCACGAAATGGTGTTCGTCCTCGCTTTCGGCGATGTGCATCGCCATCGGGAGTCCGGCGTCGCGCGCGTAGGCGCCGGCGGCGCGATAGAGCGCATCAGAAACGGTATACGGCGCGTGCGGCGAGATCCCCACGCGCAGCAGCTCCGTCTCCTGGGTCTGCAACAGCATCACCCGTTGGCGCAGCTCCTCCATCGCCGCGTCGCACGACGCCGGATCGGGGCCGAACGTCTCCTGATACATGATGCCGCGCACGCCGAGCTCGTGCATCGCGCGGAGGGCGACACCGCTGGAGCAGGTGTCGGCGTACGTCGTGATGCCGCGCTCCAATCCTTCGACGATGCCGAGTCGCGCCGAATCGAGGAGCGTCGCTTCGGTAAGGACGTCGTTGCGGGAGCGGCGAAGGGTATCGATCCAGAGCGGAAAGGTCAGCCCTTCGAGAAATCCACGCATCGCGGTGAGCTCGAGATGCGTGTGCGTGTTGATCAACCCGGGGAGAAGGAGCGTGTCGCCCAACTCATAATCATCGCCCGCGGGTGCGCTCGCACGCGGCCCGACGTACGTGATGTGCGCACCGTCGACCACAACCGTTCCATCCTGGATCGGCGGCGTGGTGACGGGGACGACCCAGCGCGCGTGATAGCGGATCATGCGACGGCTTCACTCACGCTATTGGAGCGTGGAGTCTGGCGGCGGAAATCCGGGCGGTGCTCCAGCGGTCGAGCATTCGTTGACCGGCTCTGTTCCTGGGATGTAATACTCCGTCATGATCATCGCGCCTGGACATGACGGCGAGTAGAGCAAGCCGGTGCGCGCATCGATTTCACGCGTGGTAATCGCGTCCGGCTTTGGCCAATCGGGTGATGCGGGTTTGCGATGATAGACCTCTTCCATGAACGCCGTCCACGCAGGCGCGGCGAGAATGCCGCCTTGTGCGTTGGACTTGATGTTCTGCGGTCTGTCGAAACCCATCCAGACGCCCGCGACCAAGTCGGCGGTATAACCGATGAACCAGACGTTGGTGCCATCGTTCGTCGTTCCGGTTTTGCCGCCGGCCGGGAGATGGAATCCTTCGCCCCACACTGAGCTGTACGCCGAGCCACGCTGAATGACGTCCTTCATCATGCTCACCATGATCCACGCTTCTTCTTGCGACAGCACCTGGGTGCGCGCGGGAGTGGGTTGCCACAATACTTCATGGCGAGAGTTTTCGACGCGCAGGATCGCGTTCGGTTGCGCTCGAACGCCGAGCGTTGGAAAGGTCGTGTACGCGCCGACCATCTCCAATGGCAGGACGTCCGCCGAACCGATGAAGATCGATGGATAGGCGGGGATGGGCGTCGTGATGCCGAAGTTACGCGCTTCGTTGATGACCGTTTGCTCGCCGAGCTCTTGTCCCATTTTGATCGCGGGGACGTTGCGCGAGTTGTAGAGCGCGGCGCGGAGACGCATCGGCCCTTGGAAGCGGAGATCGTAATTCTGCGGCTGCCACATCGATCCGTTCCCTTGCGCGATCGAGATCGGTGAGTCGTCGAGCATGTACGACGCCGAGCGCCCGCTCTGCACCGCTGCGGAATAGACGATGGGTTTGAAGGTCGATCCCGGTTGGCGGAGCGCTTGGGTCGCGCGGTTGAACTTGGAATCGTAGAAGTCGCGTCCACCGACCATCGCGCGGACGCCGCCGTTCCGTGGATCGAGCGCGATGAATGCGCCTTGCAAGTATGGCGAATTCTCTCCGTTCTGTTCACCCGAGCTCGCGCGGGCCGTGTACTGCTCGTAGGTCACGTGTTTGAACGGACCGAACCGCCCGGCTTCGATCGACCGGAGCTGCTGTTCGATCGCGCGCTCCGCCGCGCTCTGCATGTCGAGGTCGAGTGTGGTGTACACGTTCAACCCTTGCTCGTACAATCGCTTCCCGAACTGGGCGTCGAGCTGTTGCCGGATCCATTCGACGAAGTATGGCGCGGTTTGGCCGGACTCGACTTTGGTGGCGAGCTGGAGCGGATACGCCTTGGCGAGGCTGGCGTCGCCATCGTTGATGACGCCGCGCTCGCGCATGAGCTCGATGATGGTGTTCCGGCGCTGAATCGCGCGATCGGGATGCCGGCGCGGATTGTACCGTTCGGGCCCTTTTGGCAGCGCCGCCAGCGTCGCCGCCTCAGCAAGATTCAGGTCGCGGACCGATTTTCCGAAGTAGCGTTGCGACGCCGTTTCGACGCCGTAGGCGCCGTTCCCCAAGTTGATCTGATTGAGGTAGAGCTCGAGGATCTTGTCCTTGGGATATTTCGACTCGATCTCACGAGCGACTTTCGCTTCGCGAATCTTGCGGATGATCGAGCGTTGGTTCCGATTGATCTGCTCGGGGAAGAGATTCCCTGCCAACTGTTGGGTGATGGTGCTCGCCCCGCGCCCATGTCCCCGCGCGTAATCTTTGACCGCGGCCAGGACGCCGATCCAATCGACGCCGGAGTGACTATAGAAACGGCGATCCTCGGTGGTGACGAAGGCGTCCTGCACCTGGCGCGGAATCTCGTTCAGCTTGACCAGTGTGCGCCGCTCCAGCCCCAGCTCGGCGATGAATCGCCCATCGACGGCGTACAGCTTGGACGTCTGCTTGGGGGTGTAGTCGGCGAGCGAGTCGATGGACGGGCATCGATTGCCCGAACAGACGAGCGCCCACGCCGCGTACGCGAGTCCGATCGCGAAGGTTGCGATGAGGAGGAACGAGGTGAGGAGGATCCGAAAAGCGGTCGGGTGGCGTTTGCGGAACGACGGCTTCTTTCTTCTGGCGGGCATTGGGGGAATTTAAGAGATCCTGTAAGGGTCGCCGGACATCCGGTTGAGGGCTTTTTATATTCCGGCCATGACGACGACCGATTTTCTGGCGGAGATGGCGTGGCGCGGGATGGCGTACCAGCAAACCGATGGGGCGGCGGAGGCGTTCGCGCGCGGCCCGATCACCGGGTATTGCGGGTTCGACCCAACCGCCGCGTCTCTCCACATTGGAAGCTTGGTCCCCATCATGGGACTCGTTCACTTGCAACGACACGGCCATCGGCCGGTGGCGATGGTAGGTGGCGGGACGGGGATGATCGGCGACCCGAGTGGGAAGTCGGCGGAACGAACGCTCCTCACGCGGGACCACGTGGCCCAGAACGTCGCGGGGGTCCGGGCGCAGCTCGAGCGGTTCCTCGACGTCAGCGGTCCGGCTGGGGCGCTCATCCAGGACAACGCCGATTGGCTCCTCTCCCTCGGCGCCGTCGACTTCATGCGCGACGTCGGGAAGCACTTCACGGTCAACTATATGTTGGCGAAGGATTCGGTGAAGTCGCGCATCGAGGGCGGGATTTCGTACACGGAGTTCTCGTACATGTTGCTGCAGGGGTATGACTTCCTGGAGCTCAATCGCCGGCATGGGGTGACGGTGCAAATCGGCGGGAGCGATCAGTGGGGAAACATCACCGCGGGGATCGAGTTGGTGCGCCGAGTAGCCGGGGAGGAAGTGCATGGGGTGACGTTCCCGCTCGTGACGACGTCGAGTGGGGCCAAGTTCGGGAAGACGGAGGCGGGGGCGGTGTGGCTGGATGCGGCGCTCACGTCGCCGTATGCGTTCTATCAGTTCTGGATGACGGTCGATGACCGGGACGTGGGAAGGTACCTGCGCTATTTCACGTTGCTCGATCGTGAGACGATCACCCAGCTCGACGCGGCGACGCAGGGGCATCCGGAACGGCGTGAAGCGCAACAGGCGTTGGCGCGTGATGTCACGACGCGTGTGCATAGCGCGGATGCGACGCGTGATGCGGAGGATGCGTCGCGGGTGTTGTTCGCCAAAGGAGATCCGCGCACGTTGTCGGAAGGGGCGTTGACGACGCTTGCGCGCGAAGTGCCGAGTGTGGTGACGACGCTTGGTGATGTGCCTACGGTGATTGATGCGTTCGTGAAAGCGGGGCTGGTGAAGTCGAAAGGTGAAGCGCGCCGGCTCGCGGACCAGGGTGGAACGTACGTCAATGGTGAGCGTGTGCCAGGCGCGACGGAGATCGCGGGGATGACGCGGCTCGCGGGGAATCACTTGTTGCTGCGGAAAGGGGTCCGGGAATACGCGGTGGTCCGATTGACTGAGTAGCAACGGTAGCAACGGAGTAACATCCGTCCCAGCGGCCGTTCGTACGTTCGGTTGAAGCGTGCGAGCGTCCGATTCACACTTGCGCCAACGGTAGTCTTCCACACCCCCACGTTTTGCCGCGAGGGGGTGTACTTCTGTCAGACTCTTTCAGGAGACTGATGTGAAGGTACAGCACGTTGTGAGCGCGTTCGCGCTCATTCTCGGCGCCACGACAGTCGCAGCCGCGCAGGATGCTCAGCCGCCGCAGGGACCGCCGCCAGGCGAGCATGGTCCAGGCGGACCAGGACGCGAGCGCGGTGGACCGGGGCGTATGATGGAACGGCTTTTTGAAGGGATCACGCTGACGGATGCGCAGAAGGATTCCATCAAGAAGTTGAACCAGGCGCACGCGGACGCGCGGAAGGCACAGTGGGAGAAGAACAAGCCGGATGGGAATCAGCGGCCGGATTCCGCGACGATGGCGAAGTTCCGCGAGGACATGATGAAGCAGATGGTGCAGGAGCGGAACGAGATTCGCGCGGTGTTGACGGCAGATCAGCAGGCGGTGTTCGATAAGAATGTGGCGAAGATGGAAGCGGATATGAAGGCGCGGATGGAGCGGCGGAAGAATGGTGGGGATGGGGCGCCAGCGCCGCTGGGACAGTAGGACATTTTGTTAAAATACCCCTGTGCGCCTAAAACACACACAGGGGTATTTCTTATTTGTGTTCTTGGGTGTCGGCTACAAACAGGATCTCGACGTGAAAACATTGGCTCGTTCTCAATGAAATCGCCCCAGCACAAATCGACCATTCTTTTTTCTGAGGCGTCGTATTTGTTCCTCCGGGATCCGTAATACCATACCGCTATCCGTCAGCGTATCCCAGAGCGGCTCTCGACGACCCCCCAGAATCGATGACGATCACACTGCATCTTCCGCAGACCGCCATCCAATCAACACCGCGTAGAATCGCTACATACACGTTGGGGTCAACGATATCGGATACGTGCGCGACGGAATCGTGACTGGGCAAGGCGGAACGTAGTTCTTCTGCATCAGTGTGATTAGCAGCCACAAAAGATGCCAACAGTAGAGGGGCAATCGCCCGCTTGGGCGTCAACGCAATACTCTAACTAGTCTGACGTTACGGAACATCGCGCCGATGATTTTTCTGTCCATGTCGATGTCGCCGCATATCTCCACGGCGTGGGCCTGGCACGCCTGAAGGAGTTTCTGTTCTCTCTCCATTCTCTCACCAGCGTAGCGTGTTACGTCGTGATTTACCTGACCACCCAGACATAATGGCTCACAAACGGGGACGCCTGCACTCGTGCTTCAACAATATTCTTCACTTCCGACGACATAGAGCGGCTGAATCGTACTGAGATTCCAGCATTCCCCATCACACTGACGGACTGGATGCCGGGCAATTGCTTCGTATCCCTCCCCAGGTCCCCTGCCGGGGCAAATAAGTCGTTTTCCAACCTGGAGTATTCATGTGCGGCAGCTCCCGATTTGACGTAGATACGCATTGTTGGAGGCGCACCCATATTTCGGTCGATCCACGCCCGTTCCCCTAATGCGATGCTGCAAACGATAGCAGCCCCGGCAAGCCATGCCGCAACAGAATTCCGCAGCAACGCCACGCTATATCCGGCGAGAATGCCGAGAAGCCAGCAGAACAGCACTGGATATCCCGCACCGCCGACCGACCCGCCAAAAATAAAATTGGCGACAATAGCGCCGACCGCGCATGTGAGCACGCTGAGAAGGAAAGTCGCGGTCATTTGCACAAGCAGAGGTGCTCCCTCGAGGATGGGACGAACACGTCGTGCGATCGGCCAGACGCAAGCAGCCAATAGGCTTGAAGTCAAGAGCGGGAATACCACCTCGTGGATCTCTTCTCCATCCCAATGCCACTGGCTAAACCAAGCCGCACACGTTGACAGTACGATCACCATGACGGTCGTCGCGAATGATCGGCGAACTAACATCGATTAGGATACCTCCACCGTAAACTGCGTGAAGACTCCTTGTACGATCCGAGCGTCTTCACTCATTTGACACCCATGTTCACCGAATCGCGCCCAATACACGCGACAACCACGAACAGCACCAGCCGTTTCGTCATCTTTTTTAAACTACACCTGCCAGTCGTCCCCGCTAGATGTGTCGGCGTCCGGACGAGGCCTATAGTTGCCTAATAGCATGGCTTTCGACCATCCATGCCACAATGGGTGCTTCATAATCGAAGCCCAAGAGCAGTCACCCCGCCCCTCGTTTGGAAAGCCAATACTTGAAAACAATAGGGAGTATGGGATTCTCGGGGTGTCTGAGATAGGCTACACGTTTTGCCAGACTCGGCGAAAGCTCAGCGAGTGCCGCAAGGATCTTCGGATCGAGATGCCACGCGGAATGGTCAGGGACGATATCATAGCTTTCCCGCAAAATTTCTTCTGCGCGCTCGGGAGATACGAATTGCGACAATGCCAACCGCATTTCCTCGCGGGTGAAGTAGCCACGAATGCTTCGTTGATGCGTTATCCCCGCCGGGAGCTCGTGTTCATCGTATTGCTCCACGAGCAACGCTTCCACCTCATCGGGGGAAAATGCACCGGATAGAGCTTCCGCGGCCTGCTCCCGTGTATAGTGCGCCCGGAGCATTTGCGCTGGCGTATCCATGATCGATCCTCTCCTCCGTGGAATTCCCTACTCCTCGCTATACCCGCACATGCATAGAGCTTTTGTCGGTATAATTGGGGTAATTTCCCATGTATATTTGGGATAAAATGTTCTGTATACGGGGGGTGAAGCGGCTCCTAAGGAGTCCCTAATCCCAGCATCCTCCACATCATGGGACCGGTTACCCTGCGTCGGACGCACGCGGATCTAACGCATCCCGCAACGCATCACCCAACAAATTGAACCCCAGCACCGCCGCCCCGATCGCCAACCCAGGCGCCAACGACGTCCACGGCGCGGTCCGCAGCTGATCCAAATCCCGCCCATCCGCGATCATACTCCCCCAACTCGCCGTCGGCGGCTGCACACCGAGCCCGAGAAACGACAACGCCGCCTCCGCCATGATCGCTCCAGCCACACCGAGCGTCGCGGCAATGACCACCGGCGCGATCACGTTCGGTAACACATGCCGAAACATGATCCGCGTGTTCCCCATCCCGAGTGCACGAGCCGCCTGCACATATTCGAGTTGCCGAACGACCAACACCTGCCCGCGAACGAGTCGGGCCATCCCCGCCCATCCGACGATACCGATGGTGACGAAAATCACCCCCATCGACGGCTGCAACGCCGCCGCCATCGCGATGAGGAGAAGCAACGTTGGGAACGCGAGCGTCACATCGGCGAGGCGCATGATCAACTCATCGGTCCACTTTCCATAGTATCCCGCGGTCACACCAAGGACGACGCCGAGCGCGAGGGCAATGCCTTGCGACACGAGTCCGACCGCGAGCGAGATGCGCGCACCATACAACAGTCGCGCCCACACGTCCCGCCCCTGCACATCCGTCCCGAGCCAATGCTCGGCCGACGGACGTTGGAGCATGTTGATGAGATCGATCTGATTCGGGTCGTGCCGAGCGACGAGTGGGGCGAACAACGCCATTGCGATCATCAGGATCACGACCGCGAGTCCGATGCGGGCGCGCGTGTCGCGGAGGAGTCGAATGCGAGGCGTCGAAGACACGGGAATTCTAGAGACGTCGAGAGAGGATCGGGGGGCTATCGAGTCGGATCGCGGAGCGCTTCAGGAGTGTCCGGCGGTTGGCGGCGCCACCGGCGATGTTGCCAAAAATACTGTTCCGGCGCCGTTCGCACCCACCGTTCGAGGATCGCGGTGTATTTCGCGACGATGGCGTCGACGTCCTGGTCCCGGTCACCCGTCCGGGGCACCTCGACCGGCTCGACACTCAAACGATATCGCCCACTCGGTTGCCGAACGGCGACGACGAACAGCGTTGGAACATCGTACCGGATCGCAAAAACCGCCGCGCCGCGCGGAGTTTTCGCCGGACGGCCGAAGAAGGGGACGAAGGTCGAGGCGAGCCCCAAAACTCCCTGATCGGCGATGAACGCCACCGCGCGCCCATCGCGCAACGCACGCGGCGTTCGGCGCACCGCCTCTTGATCGTGCACGACCGTCATCCCGATCGCGCCGCGCGTTTGATTGATGTACGCGTCGAACAAGGGATTCGCCTGCCCACGCACGATGACGTCGAGCGGGACGCCGCGTGCGGCGACGTACGCCCCGGCCAACTCCCAATTTCCAAAGTGCCCAGACGCAATGACGACACCCCGCCCCCCCTTGATGGCATCTTCCAACAAGTCGAAACGGTCCGTCGACTCGACGAGGTCGAGAATCCCTCGTACTCCCAGCGCTGGAAGCAGCGCGGTTTCGATCGTCGAGCGGCCGAGGTGCTCGAACGAACGTCGCGACAATGCATGTACGTCGGCTTCGGACAGCTCCGGGAACGCCGCGGCGATTTGGCGTTCGACGACGTGCTTCCGGATTCCAAATGGCTCGTATCCCAGTGCGCCAAGCCGCTCACCAAACGCACACGCGGTGTCCCACGGCAGTGCGTGCAACGCACCGATCACACCACGTAGTGCGTAAAACTCCGCGCGGTGCGCGAGCGACGGCGTTGGTCGTTCCGAACGCTCAGGCATGGCCTTAGGCATGGCCGACGCACTCGTGAACGAATCGCGCCGTATCGTCCGCGACGCGTTGCCAATTGTAGTGCGTCTCGACGGCAAGACGCCCGGCTTCACCGATGCGTGCGCGAGTTTCTGGCGACTGGAGCAGCGTGCGAATCAGCTCCACAATGGCGTCGACGTCGAGGGGATCGACGACGAATCCTGTTTCACCATCGCGGACGGCCGAGCGAACGCCGCCAGAGTCGCCCGCAATGACAGGCAACCCCGACGCCGACGCTTCGATGAACGAGATCCCGAACCCTTCCGCGTTGATCTCGCGATCGACGCGTGACAATCCGAGATAGATGTCGGACGTCGCGTACGCTTCGGGAAGCTCGTCGTCGCGCATCGGACCGGCGAAGCCGACGAGATTCATGACGTCGAGATCGGCGGCGAGATTCCGTAACCGCGCTTCGTCGTGCCCTTCGCCGACGAGGATGTAGCGAAGCCACGGAAACTCTTCGCGAAGCTTGGCAAGCACGCGGATCCCCGTATCCTGGCCTTTGTGCGGAACGAGACGAGCGACGGTGAGGAGGATCGGCGCGCGACGAATGCCCCATCGCGCCCGAAGCGTTCCAGTATCGCGATGGGGACCGAATTGCGCCGGGTCAGTCCCGAGATCGAGCGCCGCCACCGGTGGCGGAGACGAAATTCCAACCTCACGCATGACGTCCCGCGCCAGTTCCGCGCACCAGGCGGACGTCGCGACGATCCCGGCGGCATCACCCATGATCAGTCGTGCGGTCCGGCGCTTTAGCGCACTCTTCTGCGCTTTGGTACGCTCACGCAGTAAATCACCACCGTTGACGTACAACATGTACGGCACGCGCAACCGTTTGTGCGCCCACCATACCGCGTACCCCACGGGACGAATGTTCCCGCAATGGATCATGATCACGCGATCACGGCAGCTCGTTGTGAGCCATCCCGCCCACCGCATCTGAATGAAAAACCGGTTCGCGTGTGCGAACGTGAACGGCATCCGCTCGATCAGATATTCTTCCGCGGCGTCGTACGGTCCCGCCTGCGGCGACGCTACTGTGGACACGGACATGCTCTCCGGGTAGCGCCGCGCGAGCTCGATGTGCCGCCGAGCCATGCCGCCCAAGTCTGGGAGGAAGTCTTGCGTGACGAACAGATGCTTCACGCGCCGACCGGCGCCGCCGCCAACGGATTCACCCACGCTCGGCCGCTCAACAAATTCGTAATGCGTTGGTCATATGTGTGATACGCACGGACGAATCGCTCACCAGCCGACCGGATCTGCTCGCGCTCTTGGGGATGACGGAGATAATACCAGACTTGCTCCGCACAATCGGCGGCGTCCTCGTACCACGCACAATGCTCGCGATCGCGCAAGAACGTTCGCGTGCCCGGCGTCCCCATCCCAAGATAGAATGCGCCCGCGAGCATGACCATCCACGTGCGGTCGGAGGTGTAGGTCGTTCCACCGTCCGCGCGCGCGGGGTTGATCCCGAGCATGATGCGCGCGCTGCTGCAGGCGCGCGCGAAATCTTTCCCTTCGACCGGCTTCCCGAACCAATCGAGCGTGCCGGCCCATTCATTCCATCCCAATCCGTACACGCGCACGCGCGCACGCTTGGCGACTTCGAGTAGAACCGCGGCGCGCGCGGGATCGTATCCCGTCCCAATGAACGCGACGTCCGCGTCGAATCGCGGATGCGATGGCAACGGACGAATCCCCGCATCGCCCGCCGCGGGCAAGAATTTGGCGGGAAGTCCCAAAGCCCGCCATTCCGCGTCGAAACCCGTGACGAAGAAGGTCTGCGAGAGACGTCCCACCGCGGCGATGTGGCCAATGTCCGGGCGATCGGTGTCGCGGAACCATTGCGGATCGTGATACCACATCGCATTCGGCCGATCGCGAATGATCCCTTCGACCGTCTCGAGATCGAGCGCCAAACACTTGGAGAGCATCACGAACTGCGGCCGGAATCGCTCCGCCATCGATCGGACGACGCGCTGGGTGAGCCGCCATCCAATCGCGCGCTTGATGCGCCGGTCGTCGATGACGCGCACGGTGTGCCCGGCGCGCTCCAGCGCGCGGGCGGTCGCCATTTCCATCCGCCACGGATTGTTGCTGCCGATGATCAGGACGCGCATGATGACGTCGACGACGACTCCGACGACGGCTCGTGTTGTTTCCCCCAAAGCCTGACATACTTGGCGAGCACGCTCGCCGCGGCGAGCGCGGCGAGGATGACACCTTGAGGACCGTCGAGGAAGCCGAGTCGGAGTACGTACATGGAAAAGAAACGAGCCGGTGGCTTCACGAGCACGGCAAGGACGCTGGTGCGACGTCCTTTGGCGTGCTGTTGGTCGGCCCACCAGCGGCTATAGCGTTCGAATTTTTCGAAGTAGCGGTCGAGCGAGCCATAAGGATAGTGCAACAGCGCCGCGCCGACTATGCCCGGCTCGCCGGAGACAATGACGTGCTCGTGGACCTTGCTTTCGTTGTAGCGAAGCTCGCGGCGGAAGAGCCGCACGGGGCGATCACGCTCCCATCCGCCGTGCCGAATTTCGGCGCCGAGAAAGAAGTTGCGGCGCGGGACTCGAAAAGCGTCGTGCCGCCCCTCATCGATGGTCTTTCGAACCGCAGCCGCGAGCTCGGGCGTGCCGCGCTCATCGGCGTCGACGACCAAAATCCATGGAGAGCGTGCGCGCGCGATCGCCTGATTGCGCTGCATGCCTATGGTCGGCGCTTCTTCACTGATGACGACCGCGCCCTGCTGCATCGCGCGCGCCACCGTGTCGTCGGTCGATCCATGCTCCGCGACGATCGTCTCCGCCGCCCATGCGACCGACGCCAGACATGCCGAGATGTTGCCGGCTTCGTTCTTGGCGGCGATGATGACCGTGACCGGAACGCGAGTGTCGGGAGACGTCATGCGAGGCGGTACGACGCGGACGAGTGAGAGTGACGGAAGGAAATGTAGGGAAAAATCAGCGGCGTCGCGACGCTGGGTGTACCATGTCGGCCGCGGCGCGCTCGAATCCGTCGATCATCTTCGCCTCCTGGAACTCACGCGAGACACGGCTGCGCGCCGCATCACCCATCGTGATGCGCCGTTCGTCGTTCGACAGCAGCGCGGCGGCGGCGGCGGCGGTCAAATTCGCGTCGTCGGCTGGCACCAGGACGCCGGTAATGTCAGGAAGGACATACCGTTGCGCTACCGTATCTTCCACCGCGAGAACGGGAACGCCCAACGACATGAAGTCGAGGATGCCATACACGGCGGTATCGGAATCAGCAACGACCCAGCCGAGCCGAGCGTCGCGCATGACGTGCAATTCGTCGGCGCGGTCGCCAAGGAAGGTGATCCGGCGCGGAATGCCAAGGGCGGCGGCTTGCATGCGGAGATCGTCTTCGTAGCCGGCGTCGCCGGTGATGACGAGTTGAAGCTCCGGATGGCGCGGGGCCAGCATCGCCACCGTTCGGATCGCCGCGACGGCTCGGCTCCTCGCCGACGCATCGTGGACGCAGACGATGTATTCGCCGAACCGTTCTCCGTCACCTTGTTCAATGCCGGCCAAGGGTGGCTGAACCGGACGGACGCCCAATGGCGTTACGATGGAAGTCTTGGCCCGCCGCGGGAGAATCGTGGCGCGTAAATCCTGTTCGCTCGAAAACATGAACGATGTCGGCGCGAGCCACGTCGCCACGCGTCCACTCCGGTGCATCGCGACCATGCGTCCGTCGGGGACGCGCCGCACGACCGGCGCGTGTGAGCCCAACCGATACGCCGCCGACGCAACCAGATGCTCGCGATCCGTGTGGACGAACACGACTTCCGCGTGCGCACGCCGTGCGACCGCCCTGAGCCGTCGCGCCGCACCGAGCCACGTTCCTTCGAACGAACACGGCTCGACGTCGAAGAGTGGGTTCCCCGGCGTCCCTTCCACCGCGAGCTGCGACATCATCTGCTCCACCGTGCTCTCGGGGGCAACCGCAATGGTCACCCGGTGCCCACGCTCGGCCAGACCACGCGCCGCGGCGCCGAAGGCCCGTGCGATCCCCGACCACTCGTGTGCGGAATGAACGAATAGGTAATGCACGGTGTTTACGCGAGAGACACGGCGGGAGTTTCGGGGTCGATCCCCACGGGTGAGGGCGGAACGACGTTCCCCTGGAATTGGAGCGCGTGCAACCGATGATAGGCGCCACGCCGATCGAGTAATTCCGCGTGTGTCCCACGCTCGACGATTTGCCCATGGTCGAGCACGAGAATTTGCGTCGCGTGTTGCACCGTCGACAGCCGGTGCGCGATGACGAACACCGTGCGCCCTTCGAGCAATCGATCGATCGCGCCTTGAACGAGCCGCTCCGATTCCGTATCCAAGGCTGACGTCGCTTCGTCGAGAATCAGAATTGGCGGATCGCTCAGCAATGCGCGCGCGATCGCGAGGCGTTGGCGCTGGCCGCCGGAGAGACGTGTGCCGCGCTCACCGAGGATCGTATTATATCCGTCCGGCAGCGCCGAGATGAAGCCGTGTGCGTTCGCGGCGCGCGCGGCGGCTTCGATTTGCGCATCCGTGTATTTCTCCGGCGCGCCGTAGGCGATGTTGTTCCGGACCGTGTCGTGAAAGAGCACCGTATCCTGGCTCACGATCCCGATCAGCGAACGGAGTGATCCCAACGTGATGTCGCGCGTGTCGACACCGTCGATCCGAATCGCGCCCCCTGTCACCGCGTAAAAGCGTGGGATGAGATCGACCAGCGTCGTCTTCCCCGCCCCGCTCGATCCGACGAGCGCGATCACGTCGCCGCGACTCGCGGTGAACGAGACGTCGCGCAACACCGGTGAAGACTCCGCGTCGTACGCAAAGCTCACATTGTCGAACTCGAGCGCGCGATCGAAGTGCGAGACATTCCGCGTGCCGCGATCCTGTTCGTATTCGGCAGGGGTATCGAGAATCTCGAAGAGCCGCTCCGCCGACGCGAGCGACGACTGCGCCGTCGCGGGGAATGCGGTGAGCTGCTTGAGCGGCTGCATCAACTTCAGCACCGAAAGGAGGAAGGTGATGAGCATCGCCCCCGACATCGCCCCAGCGAACACCTGCGTCGCGCCAACCCAGAGGAGCACCAACGCGATCACTGTGCCGACGACCTCCGTAACCGGGGGCGCCAAGAGTGAGATCCGCGTCAGCCGAATGCTGCTCCGCGCATACGCGTTGCTGGCTTCGACGAAACGCCGCTCTTCATATCCTTCCGCACCGAACGATTTGACGAGCCGAATCCCCGACACCGTCTCCTGCAACACACTCGTCAACTCGCCATGCTGCGTTCCACGGCGCCGGTTCCCTTTGCGCAGCTTGCGGAGCAACGGTTGTAATACCGCCGCCATGATCGGCACCACCACGAGCGCCATCAACGTTAATCGCCACGACAAACTGAGCAGAAACGCTAACGTCGCGATCATCGTCGTCAACGCCTGAAGCGATTGGGTCACGAGCTGCGTCAGGATCAACCGCGTCTCGAACGTGTCGTTGATGATGCGAGACAGGATTTGCCCCGCTTTCGTCCGCGTGAAATAGCCCAGTGGCAACCGTGCCAAATGCCGGTACGTCCCGTTGCGGAGATCGCGCGTGACATCTTCCTGCAATGCCGCGCCAAAACGCCCGGCGACCCAGACGCAGACATTCTTGATGACCACGGTCACCAACACGACACCGATCACGTTGCGCAGCGACGACACGCGATCGCCATCCACCATCAACAGCCCGAGTGTGCGATGCAGCAACGTCGCCACCAACCCCGGCTTGAGCTGCAACGGCGGCAAGCCGAACAGCAAGTTGAGGAACGGAATGAGGAGCGCGACGGAGAATGTATCCAGCGTCGCCGCCACGATGTTCGTTCCCACCGCCGCCGCCAACCGCCCTTGATGCGGACGGAGGAACGGAAGTAAGCGCCGATAGATGGAGCCCCGCGGGACGGAGCTCTGCGCCACGGTGTCGGTCACCAACCGGTCACCGGCGCGGGGTCAAGAGCGCGAGCGGGAGAATCACCTCTTCCGGTGACACACCGCCGTGGAGAAACGAACCGCGATAGCGGCTCTGATACTCACGCAATTTCGTCGGATACACAAAGAAGCAATCATTCGTCGCCAACAACGTGTGCACGCCGGGGCCCCGGTGCGGGAGCCGGAGCGCCTCTTCGTTGGGAAAGAGCAACGCTTGCGACGGATTCTCCGCACGGAGATCTTCGCCGAACTTGTAGCGCAAGTTCGCCGTCGCATCACGTTTGGCGAACACCGTCGCCGGGGTGTTGCAATGGATCGAGCCATGATCGGTCGTGAGCAACACCGAGATTTTGCGCGCCGACGCCTCTTTCAACAAACTGAGCAATGCCGACCGCTCGAACCACTGCTTGGTGAGCTGCCGCAACGCAATCTCGTCGCGCGCCACTTCATACAAAATCTGCGATTCGCTCCGTCCATGCGTGAGCAAGTCGACGAAGTTGAAGACGAACGCGCTCACCCCATCCGGAGCAATGGCGGTCCCGAGGTGGCGCTCCAAATCGTCGGAATTGTGTGCGGTCGAGATCTTTTGGTACCGGACGGGCGTCGGCCCGCGCAACTCCTGCAAGTGCGCTTCGAGCAATTCGCGCTCGTGCATGTTGAGCGACTCGTCGTCCTGATGCCCCCACCAATCGGGATAGCGCGCCGCGATCTCGCCAGGAAAGAGTCCGCTGAAGAGCGAATTCCGCGCGTACGGCGTCGCGGTCGGGAGCACGGCGTAATAGTGCGTGGTCTCGACGTCGAAGAAGGGTGCCAACAACGGCTCCAACACGCGCCACTGATCGAGCCGCAAACAATCGACGACGACGAAGACGGCGGCACGATCGCGCTTCAAGATGGGAAGCAAGAACTCCCCGACGACGTCGATGGACAAGGGGGGACGCGCCCCGTTCAAATCGGCCAACCACTGCACGTACGTGTCGCGCATGAACGCCGAAAACTCTCGGCGCATGTCGGGATACAACCCCTGCAACGAATCGTACAACCCGCGCTCGTTGGCGTCGGCGAGATCGACGTCCCACCGCATGAGCTCGTCGTACCGCTCGATCCAGCCGCGCCAGTCGAGGTTCTTGTCGCGCTCCAGCTCCAGGGCGCGGAACCGCTCCACGAACGACCGCGCGATGGCCTGCGACCGGATCCGCGGCCCGTCGAGGATCTGGGTGATCACGGACAGAACCTGGCGCGGATTGACCGGCTTGACGAGATAATCGCGCAAATTGGCGCCGATCGCCTCCTTGAGCGTCGCGTCGTCCTCGCTCTTGGTCACCATCACGACGGGGAGATTCGGCGCGACCTCCCGCACGTCGCGGTACGCCTCCAGCCCGCGCGTCCCCGGCATTTGCTCGTCGAGGAGCATGATGTCGAACGGGCGCCGCCGCAACAGCTCGACGGCGTCGTCGGCGTTGGTGGCGCACTCGACTTCATATCCCTTCGACCGTAGAAAAATGCGGTGCGACTCGAGCAGATCGCTCTCGTCGTCGACCCAGAGGACGGATTTGGCTTTGGCTGGCATGGCTACCCTAGTTATATAGTATCCGCCCCGGATTCGTACAATCGTTCAATTATACGTGAGGGGCGCTGTTACCGTGGTCGGCCAGGGCGATTAAATTCCGCTGGTGCTCGGAACTGCTCCCCCATACGCGCTCGACGGAATTCCATTCCGCTTTCCCGCATTGGCCTCCTGTGCAGGGCGCGCACCACTTGGGAATGAGCGGGACCTCGCTCTCGGTGTATACACCGCCGCCCGCCTGGCGGAGGCACTCCTTCCCCCGGTTCGGCTGGAAGCGGCCGCGGCGACCGGACGGGCAGAACGGGCGAAACTCTGGCTGAGCGGGCTCACGATGCCCCAACCCGCCCGGATGGCGCTCATCCGCGCCTTCGACGCCACGAGCACCGGACTCGGGACGACGATCGAAACCGTCATCGAACTGGGCCGAATCGTCACGGGACACATTGACGCCTCCGCGCAGCACGAGCTGAACGACCTGGTCGGACGCCTTCGCCTATATTACGATCACACGTCGCAGCAGTAGCACTGGTACCTCTTTAGGAACCTCTTCAGGAACCGTACATCAGGATCCGAGCGAGTCATGGCAGGCCATAGTAAGTGGAAACAGATCAAGCACTATAAAGCCGCCGCCGACGCAAAACGCGGCGCGCAGTTCACCAAATTGATCCGCGAGATCACGATGGCCGCCAAAATGGGCGGCGGCGATCCCGGCGGAAATCCTCGGCTCCGAACCGCCATCGAAACTGCCCGTGCCGCTTCGATGCCCAAGGAAAACATCGAGCGCGCCGTCAAAAAGGGGACGGGCGAGCTGGAAGGGGTCGATTACCAGGACGTGATGTACGAAGCGTACGGCCCGGGCGGCGTCGCGATCCTCATCTTCGCGCTCACGGACAATCCGACGCGCACGGTCGCCGATGTCCGCCACAAGCTCTCGCGGGGTGGCGGCAACCTCGGCGCCGCGAATTCGGTCTCCTGGATGTTCGAACGGAAAGGGCAACTCTACATCGACGCCACCGCGTACGATGAAGACAGCACGCTCGAAAAGGCGCTCGAAGCGGGCGCGGAAGATTTCGCGCGCGAAGGGGAACAGTACACGGTCACGACGGATCCCAACGCGCTGCACGACGTGAAGGGCGGATTGGAAGGCAACGGCGTCACGGTGACGGAAGCCGAAGTCGCATACATCCCGAAGAACACGGTCGCGGTCGCCGGCGAGACGGCCGCGACACTCCTCAAGTTGCTCGAAGCGCTGGAAGACTTGGACGACGTACAGAAGGTCGCCGCCAACTTCGAAATGGACGCCGACGAGATGGCGAGCGTGTAGTGATCGTACTCGGCATCGACCCCGGCACCGCGGTGACCGGGTACGGGGTCGTGCGAGCCGACCACGCCGGAACGTGGACGCTGGTGGAATGCGGCGTCATCCGCACGAAACCACGCGACCCACTCCCGAGCCGGTTGCAAGACATCTATGACGGCGTTCGCGAGCTCATCGCGACACATCATCCGGATGCCTTGGCCGTCGAGGATATCTTTTACGCGCACAACGTGCGCACCACCGTCGTGCTGGGACACGCACGCGGCGTCATCCTCCTGGCAGGACAACAGGCGGGAGCCGACATCGCGGAACTTCCTCCCGCCGTGATCAAAAAAGCGATCGTCGGCACCGGATCGGCGACGAAACTGCAAGTGCAATTCATGATTACCAAGCTGCTCCGACTCAAATCGGCTCCTCAGCCCTCCGACGCAGCCGACGGCGTCGCCGCCGCGTTGACGTACGCGATGACGGCACAGCAACATCGGCGCACGCGCGGATCCGCCACACGGACGCCCACCACGACTTCCACCACGACTTCGTGATGCTGTCGATGATCTCACACATTGCCGGAACGCTCACCGCCAAGGAGCTCGACCGCGTCGAAGTCATGACGGCGGGAGGGGTCGGCTACACGATGCAGATCCCGTTGTCGGTCTTCGAGACGCTGCCGAAGATCGGAGAGCCGGTCTCGCTCCACACGTCGCTCGTCGTGAAAGAAGATTTGTGGCAGTTGTTCGGCTTCACGACGGTGACGGAACGGAGTGTCTTCGAACGACTCCTCACCGCGAACGGCGTCGGCCCCGCCTTGGCGATCGGTCTCCTCTCGTCATTGACCGCCGATCGTGTCGTCCGCGCGATCGTCGACAAAGACATCCCCACCCTTCAAAGTGTCCCCCGCGTGGGACGGAAAAAAGCGGAACGCATGATTCTCGATTTGGCCGACAAGATGTCCGACATCGGCTCGACCGCCGACGTGAATGCCCCTCGCCCCGCCAGCGCCAACGCCGAAGATGCGATTCGCGCCCTCGTCTCACTCGGCTACACCACCGCCGATGCGGAGAAAGCGGTGCGCGCCGCCTTGGACGCGGCGGGAGGCGGCATTTCCGCCACCGAGCTCATCCGCGCCGCCCTCGCGAAAGTGGGGGGACGATGACCCTGTCATTCAGCTCGCACCGCGCGAACGCATTCACTGAATCGGTCATCCGCGAGATGACGCGTGTCGCCCACCGTACGGGCGCGGTCAACCTTGCGCAAGGCTTTCCCGATTTTCCGATGCCGGCGCCGATGAAAGAAGCGGCATGCGTCGCGATTCAAGGCGACATCAATCAATACGCCGTCACGTGGGGCGCCCCTGCATTACGCCTCGCCATCGCGGAGAAGTATCGCCGATGGTACAACATGGAAGTCGATCCGGATACCGAGGTCACCGTCACGTGCGGTGCGACTGAAGCAATGGCCGCGACGTTTATGGCGTTGATCGATCCCGGTGACGAAGTCATCATCTTGGAGCCATTCTACGAGAACTACGGTCCCGACGCCGTCCTCGCCGGCGCAAAGCCGGTCTTCGTTCCGTTGATCGCGCCAGACTGGCATCTCGACATCGAACGACTCGCGACCGCGATCACGCCGCGCACACGCGCACTCGTACTGAATACGCCGCACAATCCCACGGGAAAAGTGTTCACGCGCGGCGAAATCACGGCGATCGCGGAGTTGGCGGAGCGGCACAATTTCCTGGTGATCACGGATGAGATCTACGAACATCTCGTCTATGCGGGCCACCATCATCCCATTGCGACGTGGCCCGGGATGCGCGGCCGAACGGTCACGATCTCGGGGCTCTCGAAAACGTTCAGCTGCACCGGATGGCGCCTTGGCTACGCGATCGCGCCCCGCGAGATCACCGCGTCGATCCGGAAAGTCCACGACTTTTTGACGGTTGGCGCCCCCGCCCCGCTCCAGGCGGCAGCCGCCGCTGGGATGGCGTTCGACGCCGACTATTACAACCATCTCCAACTCGCCTACAAACAACGCCGCGGGGTGATGACGACGGCGTTGACGAACGCGGGTTTTACCTTCACCGTGCCGGACGGCTCGTACTATGTGCTGGCCGCTTTCAGCGGGATCGACACCAAGCGCAGCGTGAAGCGGAACGATCGCGAATTCGCCAAATGGCTCGCGGAAGAGATCGGCGTCGCCACGGTCCCAGGATCGAGCTTCTACAGCGATCCTACACTCGGCTCCTGCCAGGTCCGATTCGCGTTCTGCAAAACGTTCGAGACGTTGGGGCGCGCGACGGAGCGCTTGGCGGTCCTCTCATGATTGTCGCGAAAGGCCGCCGGATTGATTTCGGTGTCTTTTCGGGTTATTTTTCCCGGGTTCATGTCGCGCGCTGAGATCACGACCCCAGAAGTTCTGACCGACGAGTCGGTGGTCGAGCTATCGCTTCGACCACAGCGGCTCGCGGAGTTCATCGGCCAGCAGAAGGTCAAAGACAGTCTGCGGATCTACATCGACGCGGCGCTCGCGCGCCGAGAGCCGCTCGATCATACCCTGTTCTTTGGGCCGCCGGGGTTGGGGAAGACGACCCTCGCCGAGCTGATCGCGCGGGAGCTGGGGGTGAACATTCGGACGACGTCCGGACCAGCGCTCGAGAAGCCGGGCGATCTGGTCGGAACGCTCACCAACATGCGCGAAGGGGACATCCTCTTCATCGACGAGATTCACCGGCTCAAGCCCGTGATCGAAGAGTTCTTGTATCCGGCGATGGAGGATTACAAGATCGACATTCGGTTGTCCGACGGGCCCAAAGCGCAAACGATCACAATGCCGGTCGAGAAATTCACGCTCATTGGCGCGACGACTCGGCTCGGCATGTTGACGGCGCCGTTGCGCGCGCGGTTCGGAATCGAGCAACGGTTGAACTACTATCCGGTCGACGCGCTCGAACACATCGTGCGCCGCACCGCCGACGTATTGAAAGTCATCGTCGACGATTCGGGGGCGCACGAAATTGCTCGCCGGGCCCGCGGGACGCCTCGGGTGGCGAATCGGTTATTGCGGCGGGTCCGGGATTATGCGCAAGTCCGTGCGGATGGGATGATCGATCGCGCCGTCGCGAACGAGGCGTTGCAACTCCTCGACGTCGATCAGTTCGGGTTGGACGACATGGATGCGCGGATCCTCAAGGCGATCATCGAGAAGTTTGAAGGTGGGCCGGTCGGAATTTCGACCATCGCGGCTGCCGTTGGTGAGGATGGCGGGACGATCGAGGAAGTGTACGAGCCGTTCCTCGTGCAGAACGGATTTCTGCAACGGACGCCGAGGGGACGGGTGGCGACGAGTCAAGCGTATCGGCACTTTGGGTTCGTGCCGCCGGTGGGAGATCAAGGGACGCTGTTGTAAGATTGGCCGCTCGGCTAATCTCGGTAAGCGTTGGAATCAGCGACGATACCCTTACATTAGGTCGTGCCCGGCGACCGAACCTCCGACTACGACTTTGACCTCCCCACGTCCCTGATTGCCCAGGCGCCGCCCGCTGTCCGGGGTGAGAGCCGGCTCATGATCGTCGACCGGGCAGCGGGAACGATCGAGCACAGCACATTCGGCACGATCGCCGCCCGCATCCCAGCCGGTGATGCCCTCGTGCGCAACACGACCCGCGTCATGCGGGCCCGTCTCCTGGGCCAGCGCGACTCCGGCGCCCCCGCCGAAATTTTCCTCCTCAAGCCACTTGGCGATCATCGTTTCGAAGCGATGGTTCATCCGGGGGGAAAGCTTAAGCCGGGGCGTCACGTTCACGTCACCGACGATCTCGACGTCGTCATCGAATCCGTCACCGAACGACGGACGCGTATCGTGCGTCTGGTCACGTCACTTCCGTGGCCCCAGGCGATCGAACGGTACGGCCACATCCCGCTGCCACCGTACATCGAACGCACCGACACGACCGACGACGCGGAGCGATATCAAACGGTGTACGCGAACGAGACCGGATCCGTCGCCGCACCAACGGCTGGACTTCACTTCACGTCGTCGATCATCGAGGCATTGCACACGCGCGGTGTCGCCATGGCCGACGTCGTGCTCCATGTCGGTGCGGGAACATTCAGGCCTGTCGAAACCGACGATCCCGCGCAACACGTCATGCACGAAGAATGGTACAACCTTCCATCGTCCACGGCGGACACCCTCAACGCCACGCGCGCGCGTGGCGGCGCCATTTGGGCCGTCGGCACGACGAGCGTGCGTACCTTGGAAAGCGCGGTACACGCTGATGGACGATTCGCCGAGTCGGAAGGAGAGACGCGCATCTTCATTCGGCCGCCGTATCAGTGGCGCGCTGTCGATCATCTGTTGACCAACTTCCATCTCCCTCGCTCGACGCTCCTCATGCTGGTCGCAGCGTTCGCAGGGTACGATCTCACCATGCGCGCGTATCGCGAAGCGGTCGCACACGGCTATCGCTTCTTTTCCTATGGCGACGCCATGCTGCTCGTGTAACATCAGGACCAGCACGCACCGACCTTGATGCCTCCGTTTTCGTTCGACATTCACGCCACCGACGACCGCGCGCGCGCGGGGACCTTTCACACGCCCCACGGCCCGGTCGAAACACCGATGTTCATGCCGGTGGGGACGCTCGCGTCGGTGAAAGCGCTCGACCCCGATGACCTCACGCGCGCCGGCGCGTCGATGATTCTCGCCAACGCGTATCATTTGCATCTGCGTCCCACCGATGCCT